>OBEQ011455687.1_pt1 | contig 19286 bp, 20 predicted proteins | sample 1670901 | NCBI WGS metagenome assembly OBEQ01 (sample SAMEA104232315, study PRJEB22302) | groundwater metagenome | biome: forest; feature: aquifer; material: groundwater | place: USA | collected 2011-08-07 | depth 5.4 m
AAAAAAATATCAAGCCGCGTTTGTTTCCGACATTACGATGCGGATTGATGAAACTACAAAATATGTGAAGCCGCAGGAGGACACGATGGATTTTGCGTGCATGTTCATTCCGTCCGAAGCGATTTATTATGATCTGCTTATCAATAAAGTCGGCAGTACTGCCGAAGACAAGAATCTGATCGCCTATGCTTTCCAGAAAAAAGTGGTCATTGTTTCCCCAACATCATTTCTGGCTTATCTGCAGACGGTTTTGCAGGGACTCCGCAATCAGAAAATTTCCGAGCAGGCGCAAGGCATCATCAAGCAGGTGGATAATCTGCGGAAGCACCTGATAACCTATGAGGATTATTTCGGGAAGATTGGAAAAAATCTTTCCACCACCGTAAGCGTATATAATCACGCAAATAAAGAATTCAAAAAGATTGATAAGGATGTCCTGAAAATCACCGGAGAAAAGATTGGTATTGAGCCGGAACTTTTGGAACGACCGGAAACTGCTGAATCCGATTGACACTTGTCTGATTTTCAATTATCATATTTTCAGAACTCTGAAAATAAGTTGGTGAAAATGGCCCCGAACCTTGGCTTTGGTACTGGCAGTCCCGGTTCTTATAAAACCAGTTTTTCTGATTCTGGCATATATAATCCGAATAATCCGCTAGGAGCTTCTAAGACTCAAGCTATATTTAAATTGATTGAGCTTCCTAATTCCGCGCTTTATACTTTGCTGGATAGCCTGCTCGTTTCAATCAGACGAGGAGACGTTGATGATACAATCGTTATTCATGACTATAATAAGCAATACGAAGTGAAGTTCAATGAAGAGATCACTCTTTTCTTTTCATCTGTGAGACGGTACAGAATCCCTTTTCTTTTTTGGGGCTTTGGAGAAGAAGTTGTAGTTGAGGCAAGGTGCTGTTTGATCCGCACAAGATCATATCTTGATCTTTCAGGAATATTTCAAAAGAATCGGAAAGGCGATTGGATTACAAAAAGTGGGCTGATACAGATTAAAGAGATTTATTTTGCGCTGAAAGAAAGAGGGGTAATAGTCGGACTCAGAAAAAAAGAACAACGCAATCGGGAAGAAAAACTCCGGAAAGAAAAAGCCGGAAACGCCGTAATGGAACTTGCGGAAGATATAGAGAAAACTCCGCGGATTACCGGGGGCGGTGGAACAACAAAGGCAGAAATCAGAGAAAGCGGCGGTATCAAGATTCCGCATGTGGACGGAATAAGTTCAGATGGAATAAGGCGGGGAGGAAAAATAGTTAGGAGAGGATGAAATGCAAAGGAGCGAAAGCTCCTTTTTTGTTTTATAATCAACATAATGACTTTATTCGATAAAAAGTGGCAGAAGTTTCTAAGTAGGATCTGGCCGTTTCGGTTTATTCCGTTTATTGATTTTGTTTTGGCGTCCGGATCGCTGGCAACCGGGAATATGAACGAGAATTCCGATTTCGATGTGATTGTCGGCGTTCGGCAAGGAAGGATTTTTACCGCGCGGTTTCTTTGCTGGCTGTTTTTCGGCCTGCTCGGCTGGCGGGCAAAACATTCAGTAAAATTGCAAAGACCAGCAGACATTCAATACTTTACATTATTGAATGTTCGATATTCATCAAGTGACAAGCTTTGCTTCAATCATTTTATAACGCCGAATGCCTACCGCTTATCGCCGCCATATAATAAATATTGGAAAAAGCTCTACAAGAATTTGGCGCCGGTTTATGGCGATCCGGAAATTATTCAGAAATTTTTTGACGCTAATTCGGATTGGGCTGGTCCCGTTAGAAACAGCCCGCCCAATGGGTCCCTTGGACCGCGCTTGCGCGCGGGCGTGGTTTCTAACGGGATGGAATGGCTTCTCTCTGGAACTTTTGGAGATTGGCTGGAAAAAATACTGAAAAGCATCCAGATTTGGAAAATAAGAAACAGCAGGAATTCAGGTATTGAACACAAACCGCGCATAGTTGTCAGCGATGATGAATTGCAGTTTCATCCTAATACGGAAAGAGGAACAGATGCGGCATGAAAACTCAAAACCCAAAATTCAAATTTTAAAATTAGATTTGATTCAAACTTAAATAAGGTTTACGCTGAAATGAAGAACTTTGAAATCTTACGAGGCCTGATTGCTTGAATGCCAGGTTTGCAAAAATCATCCGGATCGGCTGGCTGAAAGAATCGCTCATGAGGTTTTGGATTGGATAGCTGAAAAAGAAGGATATGCGCGCGTTATCCATGCCAGACCCAACAGCCTGCGGGATCGCGAGGGAAAAGATTTCGTGCTCGTCCCGAAGCGCGCCGGGCTTTTTATTCAGATAAAAGCCTTCAGAATACTTAAAAGCTTGCTTTTAAAGATGAAGATGCAAAGACTGAAAGCTGGCGCCAAGCTAAGAAAAGGAAGATTTGAACAGCTTGATACTTCTGATAAACTGAAGCAGTTTATGCGCAGAATTTTGAGAGATTCCCAAAAAAGCAGGCTGTGCTCAAACGATTCCAAATATCGCCTGCATTTTAATAAATTATCCAAAAATATAAAATTGAACGAACTGCTGGATTCGGATTGCGGTTATGACAAGCTTCTTGCCATATATGGAAAAATCGAGGCCTATCTCAATCTTTTTGAGAAAGAACTCCGGCATGCCGAGATTCATCAGGAAGTTAAGATTTTTCTGATTGTGGATACCACCGAAGGATGCGGATATAAAAGGCAAGTTGAAATATTGAAAAAAGAATGGCTGCCGATCATCCGTGAAGAAGCGCGCAAATTGAATTCATAATCCGCCCTCAATGGCGGATTTTTTGACCCCGCACCTTTTCTCGGCTATATAATTCTAAGCAATTGTGATGTCCTTAAATATTTCAGGAAAGACTTTCAGCCGAGAAAAGGTGCGGGGTTTTGACTTCCGCCCTTAAATCCTATATTTTTATTTCAGGACATTGATACTCCGGAAGTCGGAATGAAGCATGCGATATTGCTCATATATGACGCTCCGGAAAAAAAGACGGTGGAAATTCCCAAGCGGAACCCTCTGTTGAGGATTTTAAGTAAGATTTCATCCATGCCAGCCGTAGAGACGGAAGAGATTGACTGTTTTTGCATAAAAAATAACTCGATAGATCGGGCGAAAATGCTGATCCGTTATTTAAGAAAACAGCTTAAATTTCAGGATGGTCAGATAACTTTTTTGCGGACTTCGAATTTCTACACCGGCGCCGAAGTCGAAAACGCTTTGAGACAGCTTTTTGAGTTGCATCGGACCGATGATTTGCTTTTCTATTATACCGGGCATGGAATCAATGTTTCCAAACCGGGCAGTTCCAGAATCGGCTGGTCATTTGGCAATGAACGGTATCTGCACTATCTTGCGTTTCGGGATATTTTTAAAAAATTCCAGGGACGGCTGGTATTTATAAATGATTGCTGCCATGCGCTTGCGATTGATCAGCATTTAAAATTGATTTCCGGCAGATATTTGCTTTTCGGAGCGAGTCGGAGAGGATGCGTCGCCTCTGAATCGATTTTGGATCCGGTTTTGGGTTATTGGTTTCATAAAAAAACTGCTGATCCCAAAGTCGCGTGCGTCGGCAGGCTGAATGGAATGATTATTGATATTCCGGCCTATGCGACCCGTGGAGATTACTACAGCTGCGGATGCGGAAGCAAATTTGAACCTCTCAAAACTTTCATACCAAGCAATGCGCCCTCCCTCCGCCGCGGCGCGGAACTGGATTCAATCTGGTTTCCCGTCTGATTTTGAAGCCCCCGCATCATGCGGGGTTTTTGTTACTCTTGCTATATTTTTTCTGTTGTATTGCTAAGTAAGTCATATAAAAGTAAAATTACACATATGCCAGGTAGTGAGAATTCGACTGGTCGCTATGGCAGCGACAAAATCAGTTGAGAAAATACCGCTTGGCAATGATTTAATATAATTAGATATAAGAAATTTCGATGATATGGATATTGTCGAATTTCTACTACCTGGTATGAATCTACAACCATTAAACAACCATATTTTTCTTGAGGCGATTGAAGAAGTGAAAACTACCAAATTTGGAATCATTCTGCCGGATACGGCGGAAAAAGAAAAACCGATCAAAGGGAAAGTCATAGCTGCCGGCCCGGGGAAATTTGACGAAAAAGGCAACCGCATCCCGATGTCAGTGAAAGTCGGGGATCTGGTGCTTTTCAAAAAATACGGCCCGGATGAAATTGAAGTGGACGGCAAAAAATATCTGGTCGGAGAGGAAACAGACATTCTAGCAATAATCGGATAAAATCTAGATTATTGCTAAAGTGTAAAATTTAAAAATCAAAATGCAAAATTTAGGAACTCGCCTCCGGTGAAAGAATATGAAAAAGAATTTGTATTACTAAAAGCTAACAACTAAAAACTAAAACCTATCCTTATGTCCAAACTCGTAAAATTCAACGAAGACGCCCGCGCATCGCTTAAAAAAGGAATTGATGTTCTGGCGGAAGCCGTCAAAATGACCCTCGGTCCGCGAGGGCGGGCGGTTGTGATTGAAAAAGGATACGGCGCTCCGCAGGTCACTTTGGACGGCGTGACAGTGGCGAAAGAAATCAGCTTGGAAAATAAATTTGAAAATCTCGGCGCCGAGCTGATCAAGCAGGCGGCGGATAAGACGAACGACAGCGTCGGCGACGGCACGACCACTTCCATTATTCTTGCGCATACTATGATAGAAGAAGGCGAGAAAGCCATCCAGGCCAAGGGCTTCAATGTCATCCAGCTTGCGGAAGAACTTAAAAAATCCAGCGAAAATGTCATCAAAGCGTTGGAATCCCAGCGCGAGATGACTAATGACAATAAAAAAATAGAAGAAGTCGCGACTCTTTCTTCCAAGCATCCGGAAATCGGAAAGCTTATCGCGGATGTGATGTCCAAAGTCGGAAAAGACGGCGTGGTGACCGTGGAAGATTCCAATACGCTCGCCAATTCTTATGAAATGGTTGAAGGCATGCAGTTTGACCGCGGTTATGTTTCCCAATACATGGTGACTAATCCGGAAAAGATGGAAGCGGTTCTGGAAAATCCTTATATACTGGTAACTGACAAGAAAATTTCTTCTATTCAGGAGCTTTTGCCGGTTTTAGAAAAAATCGTACAAAGCGGAAAAAAGGAACTGGTGATTGTCGCGGAAGAAGTTGAGGGCGAAGCGCTCGCAACTTTGGTAGTCAATAAATTGCGCGGAATTTTCACCGTGCTCGCGGTCAAAGCTCCGGGTTTCGGCGATCGCCGGAAAGAAATGCTTCAGGATATTTGCGTTGTCACGGGAGCGGATTTTATTTCCGAAGAAGTCGGTAAGAAATTTGACGCAGTGGATATCCACCAACTTGGCAAAGCTAATCGAGTAGTTTCCACCAAAGACAATACGACAATTGTCGGCGGAAAAGGCGATAAAAAAGCGATTGATGATCGTGTTTCCCAGCTTAGACAGCAACTCAAGAAAACCGAGTCTGATTTTGACAAGGAAAAATTGCAGGAAAGAGTCGGTAAATTGTCCGGAGGAGTTGCTGTCATCAAAGTCGGCGCGCCGACAGAATCCGCCCAAAAAGAATTGAAGCAAAGAGTTGAGGACGCAGTGTTCGCAACTCGAGCGGCGATGGAGGAGGGTATTGTTCCAGGCGGAGGGATGGCGCTTTTCAATGTTTATCTGGCGGAAAAAGAATCAAAGAAATCCAATGAAGTGGAAAAAGCCGCCCAGACCATCCTGATGAAAGCATTGGAAGCCCCGATCCGGGCGATTGCCGAAAACAGCGGCCAGAATGCGGATGAAATGGTCAAAAAACTTTCCGCTGAAAAATCCAAATCAAAAGACAACTGGCTCGGATTCAACGCCATGACTAATGAAATGGTGGATCTGAAAAAATTCGGCATCATCGATCCGCTCAAAGTCACAAAGACGGCATTTATGAACGCTGTTTCAGTTGCCGCGACTTATCTGACCATCGGTTCTGCGGTTACTGAAAAACCGGAACCGAAAGCAAATCCTCCGATGGGCGGCGGAATGCCGGGGATGGGGGATTACTAGCTATAGAAGCGGATTCACGCGGATCAAAACGCGGATTAACGCTGATATTTTCAAAAATCCGCTTGCACTAGGCGGATTTTTTGTTTATACTCAACTAAGTTCCAAAAAAAATCCCAAGGAGGGAGCAATGAAAAAGGGGAAACAGGAAGTTATGCGAGTGCAGCATTCTCTCGGATACAGCTGCCGCGCCAAGTGCATCGTTGTCGGCACTCCGAAAGAAATCGTGAAAAACATGTTCACAAACCGGAGTCCGTTTCTCGAAGTGAATTCGTTGAAAAAGTATATGGAAACGCTGGTCAAAAGAATAAGAGCTTTCGATATGCTGAAAGGAGCAGTTCTGCGAGGAAAATCCCATGAAGCGCGCTGCCAAAGCTTCCTGAAAATCATGCTGAAGTCCGGCCAGGCGAAAGAATTGCCTTTTCAAAAGTCCCTAAAGTCCATAAAGTAGAAAGTCAAAAATCATAAGTATTTTAAAAATCCGCTTTACATATAGGCGGTTTTTGTTTTAGGATATATTCAGTTCTTAAAGAGGTGACATGTGCGAGTAACGGCTGATAATCATGAACTTTCTGGCACGGCGCTAAGCATCGTTAAAGATTTCAGCAGACGCGTAAATATTGATGGCTATAAGCCAAGGTTTGTCGACCGATTTATGACTTATATGCTTAAGCGCGTTGGGATTAAAAAGAAGTTACTTGGTAAAACACTGGAGGCTCAGTGCGAATCCTTTCTGAAGGAAATGGAAAAAATCGGATATCTCAAAATTCTCTAAATAGCGCATCCCAGCTTTACCCGCCTTTGGAGGGTTGCCAGTTGGGATTTTTTATCCTACTCTCTTTGTAGCCGTCTGTTTTCAGAATCAATAAAAATGGCTGATGACGGGAATCTTGAAGTTGAATTGCAAAAATTATCCCGGGAAGAGCTGGACATCCGGTTCTTGCCCTATCTTTCAATGGACACTAAAACTTTCAAGATATATTGCGATGAATATGCCAGCCGATGCCTAGTACCCCCTTGGCAAGAAATGATGGATCATTGACGCAAAACCGCCTTTACAAGGGCGGATTTTTTATTTTCCTTATACCCCTTATTCGTGCGAATAAGGGATATAAGGAAAAAGCTTGCCAATAGAGATTTTTTATATTAATCTTCTCCCAGATCTTCAAAGGGGAATCTATGGAAAAAGAACTTCAGAAGCGCCTGACTTTTCTTGAATACGGCGCGGCGATTGCTTTTTCAGCATCCTGCCGGGGTTCTTGCCCTCGCAAATCAGTTGGAGCGGCGCTTTTTGACAGTCATAGGATTGTCGCATCGACCGGTTGCAATGGCGCCCCTGCCGGCGCTCCGCAATGCGATGAAATCGGATGCTTGATGGTTGACGGACATTGCAGGCGGGTAATTCATGCCGAACGCAATGCCAGCGTTTTTGCCGGAAAGCGCAATCTGCAAGGCGGATATGCTTTTATCACAATCCGTCCGTGCGATAACTGTTTCAGGATTTTAGTCGAGCTTGGAATAAAGCAGAGCTATTATCTGGATGATTACCGTCCGGAAATTGCCGGCGCGCAAAAAGGCATCTGTCGTGATAAGGGGGTTACTTTGGAGCAGCTGCCATTTAATATTGAGCATCTTCTGCGGCGCATGGTCCAATTTCACCAGAATCCAAGCGGATTGTTCATGGCAAATCCCAATTTAAGAATTATCTCCACTCCTCAAAATGTATCGCTCCCTTGAAAAAGGGAGTTTTTTTCGCCTCAATTCCAGATCAGGCCAAGCCGAACTGGAATTTAGGACGCCTGCCTGCCCATGGCCCCGCATTTGCGGAGCCTCGCCGTTGGCGGGGCGTGGCCGGCAGGCAGGAATCCCCCGGAGGGGGATATTTTCATTAAAAAGTTATATACTGAACCGAATATGAAAGACAAAGCGATTGCAAAACTGATTAAACAGGAAAAAAAGCGCCAAAAGAGCATCATCAATCTGATCGCTTCGGAAAATTTCGTTTCCAAAGATGTTCTTGAGGCGCTCGGTTCCGAACTCACGAATAAATACGCCGAAGGATATTCGGGAAAACGCTACTATGGAGGAAATTCAATCACGGACAAAATTGAAACGCTTTGCCAAGAACGTGCGCTGAAACTTTTCGATCTTTCACCGGAAGAATGGGCGGTGAATGTCCAACCGCTTTCCGGTTCTCCGGCAAATCTGGCGGTATATTTGGCGCTCGTTCCGCAGGGCGGCAAGATTATGGGAATGTCGCTTGATCATGGCGGACACCTGACTCATGGACATAAAGTTTCTGCTAGCGGAAAATTCTGGCAACAGATTCCTTATGGCGTTGATAAGGAAACTGAAGTGATTGATTACAAAGAATTGCGAAAAATTGCAGTGGACAACAAACCAGATATTATTGTTGCCGGATTCACTGCCTATCCTCGCATTGTTGATTTCAAAAAATTTAGGAAAATCGCCGATGTAACCGGAGCTTATCTGATGGTAGATATGTCGCATTTTGCTGGACTTGTTGCCGGCAAAGTCTATCCGTCTCCGTTTCCATATGCTGATGTCGTAACGACAACCGTGCATAAAACTCTCCGCGGACCGCGAAGCGCGATGATTTTTTCCAGATCAAGCGTTAAAAACCGCAAATCAAATGTGTCAATTTCGAAAGAAATTGATAAGGCGGTTTTCCCGGGAATTCAAGGCGGACCTCATCTCAATCAAATCGCGGCAGTCGCAGTAGCGCTCAAAGAAGCGGCAGCGCCCGCCTTCCGCAAATACGCAAAACAAGTGATAAAAAACGCGAAAGTTCTGGCAGATGAATTGAAAAAATACGGGTGGCGAATAATTTCCAATGGAACCGACAGTCATCTGATTCTTATGGATACCTGGCTTGGCGGAAAAGGAATCAGAGGTAAAGAGGCAAGCGACCGCCTGGAAAAAGCGGGGATTATCGTAAATAAAAATACTATTCCATATGATACCCAATCGCCGTTTGATCCGTCAGGAATCCGGATGGGTTCTGCGGCCGAAACCACGCGCGGCAAAAAGGAAAAAGATTTCAAAAAAATCGCCGGACGGATTCATGGAATATTGAAATGACCATCTGTGCGGGATTGACCCACACACACACCATAACGAGGAGAACTTAGAATTCTGCGCCAAAGGCACCACTCCTCATTTGGTGTGGGGGTTGACTGATTGAAATTCCTGTATTAAGCTATTTTCAGCTCGTTGGAATGGAAACTGCTGATGAAAAGATTTCTGCTTGCCGTTGTTTTTTCAATGATTTCACTTTCCGCACATGCGGAAATTCCTGCAAACGATAAACCGGCGGAGAATCCGCCCGCCCCATCGTATCTAGATCTGTCATTCAAGAATGTTGATGCGCTTGGCGGACTGGAATGCCTGATTTTCTTTCGTAGCATTTCAATTGGGAATGATTTTAGTGATGCTTCAGTCAATCTCGATTCCGTGACCGTCGTGCTGATCCAAAGCAGTAATTTCTATACCACATTAGATTTATATAATGCGCATAAAGATACTGATGGATGGATTATCGCCGGACGCGCAGTTGTCGTTGTCCGCAACAAAGCCGATTATGACGCCTGGCAGAAATATCTTTTAAAAAAGAAAACTAAACGCGACGAATGGCGGAAAAAAATGCTCGAGCCAACCCGCGTCCTTCCTCCAGAAGGCCCATCCCCATAACGGGGATTTTTGTTTGACAAAAAAATTATTTCAGATAAACTGCTCTTTAGAACATTGGTAATGGAGTACTGATGACAAGGCAAGTTGACGGCATGGAGGGACAAAAATTCACTCCCAAATTTTGCATTGCAGTATCAGCGCGTTTGCTACATAGGGAAAGTTGCGCTCTGGCAAAAAAGGCAAGAAACAAAAAAGATTATGTGCCATTGAGCGAAGAAACTTTCAAAGAAGAATTAAGGGGAAGAAAATTTGAGGAAAACCAAGGATGGAAACCTACCTTAGGTTTATGCACGCTTTGCAAGCCCATGTGGGACTGAAATAATTCAGTCCTTTTTTATTTTATAATTTGATTTAAGTTTGCATTTTAAAAAACTTTATGGACTTTATAAACTTTCAACTTTTTTGTATACTATATGAATATGAACAACACATTATATATTTTGCTGGGAGTTGGGGGTTTGGCGGTTTTGTGGCTGGTCGCGACATTCAATTCATTAGTCCGCTATCGTAATCGGGCGAAAGAAGCATTATCGGATATTGATGTCCAATTAAAGCGCCGTTTTGATCTGATTCCGAATCTTATTGAAACCGTAAAGGGCTATATGTCCCATGAGAAATCGGTTTTGGAAAATGTGACCAAGGCGCGGACATCTGTCATGAACATGGATGGCAATCCGCTTCAGCGGGATAAGGCCGAATCCCAACTCTCAAATACTTTGAAAACATTGTTCGCGGTTTCAGAAAACTACCCTGATTTGAAAGCCAACGCCAATTTCCTGGAATTACAGCGTGAACTTTCAGATACGGAAAATAAGATCCAGGCTTCCCGCAGGTTTTATAACACGATGGTGATGTCTCTTAATACCGCAGTCCAAAGTTTCCCGACCAATCTGATTGCAAAGCCGTTCGGCTTCGGCGAAGAAAAGTTTTTTGAAGCGCAAGAGAGTGAAAAAGAAGTTGTGAAAGTTAAATTTTAAGCGTCCATCTGTCATTCCGCGCTTGCGGGAACCTGCCTGCCGGCAGGCAGGTCCAGTAACTATAACTTGATATACTGGATCCTCCGCCAGTTGACGGATAATTTCCTCAAGTTCAGGATGACAATGCGTGTATGAATTTATATAAAAATAAAGAATCAAATATCCGCAAAACCTGGCTGCTTTTTACGCTATTTTTCGGCGTTGTTATGGCAATCGGCTGGGTCTTTGCGCAGGTGTATGGCGATCCTTCTATTTTATATATTGCCGTAATTTTCAGCATAGGAATGAGCGTCACTGGTTATTGGTTTTCCGATAAAATTGTTTTGCAAATGTCTTCGGCTAAGCCGGTTACGAAAGAAAACGCTAAAGAGCTTTACAATGTCGTAGAAAATCTGGCGATTACCGCAGGACTGCCGATGCCGAAAATTTATATAATCAATGAAGATGTTCCGAACGCATTTGCGACCGGCCGAAATCCGGAACACGCAGTCGTGGCCGTCACCACCGGTTTAATGGAAAGGCTGGATCGCTCCGAACTTGAAGGCGTAATCGCTCATGAGCTTTCTCATATCGGCAACCGCGATATGCTGATTTCCACCGCAGCGGTCATTTTAGTCGGATTCATTTCCATTGCTTCTGATTTTTTTATGCGGTCGCTTTGGTGGCGCGGAAGAGGGGAAAGACGAGATATGCATCCAGTTCTGATTCTGATCGGAGTAGCGCTTGCGATTCTCGCTCCGATTGCCGGCACGCTGATGCGATTGGCCATTTCTCGGAAAAGGGAATTTTTAGCCGATGCTTCCGGCGCCCTTCTGACTCGCTATCCGGAAGCGCTGGCAACTGCGCTGGAAAAAATCTCCGCCGATCCGCGCCCTATGCGCTCGGCAAGCAATACCACGGCGCACCTTTGGTTTGATGATCCGTTTGATAATAAGCCCCAAAAACCGCTTTTTCATGGGTTGTTCTTAACGCACCCACCAGTTACAGAAAGAATAAAAGCCCTAAGAGGAATTCGTATTTAATTTTCATAATTTCCCATCCCTGCCTGCCGGCAGGCAGGCGCCGGTGAAAGAAAGGGTTGCAGTTTTGCGCGGAATTAAAGTAAGCTGAATTTTATGATGAATAACAAAAATTATAGAAAGCTTAAGGAGTATTTTCCTTACCTGATTTTATTGGCCGGGATTTTGGGTCTTTTCTGGCTGATTGGCAGTCAAAATACCGCATCCGGCAATATCGTAGCTACGCAGGGAATTCATTGGCATTCAAGAGTATTGATAACAATAAACGGGGTCAGTGAAGAAATTCCGGCGAATATCGGACTGGAAACGGCTGTTCATAATCCGCTTCATACCCACGATGAGGACGCTAAGGGCGGAGTGATTCATATGGAATTTTCCGGATTAGTTACAGAGGATAATCTTAAGCTGGAGAATTTTTTCAAAGTTTGGAAAAAGCAATTTACCGAACTATGCGTATTTGATAATTGCAGTGACGCGCCGGGAAAAGTGACAATGCTGGTGAACGGCCAGCCGAATGCGACATTTGGAGAGTACTCCATGAAAGACGGCGACATTATTGAAATTGATTTCACGAAATAACCGATTGTTTGATAAATAGCCAAAATTGTTATAAGTTATTAAATGTTAGTTGTCAGTCGTCGGTTCCGTTGTTTTTTGTCATTGGTTAGCATTGGAGGGTTCGCATAGCGGTCTAGTGCGCCTGCTTGGAAAGCAGGTTTCTCCGAAAGGGGATCACAGGTTCGAATCCTGTACCCTCCGCAACTGATTTTTAGCTTTATTTTTTGATACCCAGTAGTAGAGTTAGAACTTTTTATATTGATTAGCGGGGTGGGGTAGTTTTTCATTGTAAGTTGTTGTGATATAATCAAAGCAATGAGAATTATCAAATCTATCTTAATTTCGTCACTTTTCGTTCCGCTTTTCATTTTCGCTCAAAACCAAGCGGTATTACCCAATGCAGGACTTACACCCGAAAGCCCCTTTTATTTTCTTGATAAATTAGGAGAAACACTGCGGGAATTTTTCACTTTTAACCCAGAAAGCAAAGCTCACCTTCAAATCACTTTTGCCGCAGAACGGGTAGCAGAAATTAAGATTATCTTGGAAACGAAAGGCGTTGAAGCAAGAGGGTTAGATGTCGCTCAAGCACGACTACAAGAGCACCTCGGCGGTGCGGCGGAAATCGTTATCAAACAAAAAGGTAAAGGAAAAGACATAAGCAAGCTTGCCAAAGAACTTGATGATGAGTTTGAGAAACCAAAATCAGCCCTTGCCGATAGTTTCAAAGCCGAGAAACGAGCGTTAGAAGCAAAAGAAGACGAACTCAAGACACAACTCAAAGCCGCTCACCGAGCAGGTGATAACGCCAAAGAAGAAGCATTGGCTCAAGAGTTCGGTCAGGTAAAAGCCCAAAAAGAACTTCTGGAACTAAAAGAAGAAGACATTGAAGATGAATTAGAGGTAGAGGAAGAAAAGTTAGAGGAAGAAATGGAAGCCCGGCATAAAGCCGAGGAAGTCATCCGAAAAGCCGAAGAAGAAAAACAGGAACTTATTGACGAAGCCGCCGAAGAAGGCGCAAAACTTCCCGCAAACGCCTTTGCTGAATTTGATAGTTTGCTCACCCAAGCCAAAAGTGCACTTCAAGCGGGCAATTTCGTGGAAGCTAAAAACCTTGCTAAACGAGCAGAGAAATCTCTTGACCAACTTAAGAAAACCATAGAGGAGTTAGAGGAAAAACAAGAAAAGAGCGAGGAGGCCGAGGAAGCTATACAAGAAGCGGAGGAAAAGAAACAGGAAGTTTTACGGGAGGCGGGCAAAGAAGGGATTGTATTGCCGTCTGCGGCATTTGCCAAGTTTGAGCGACTACTGACCCAAGCGAAAGAGTTACTTTCAAGGGAGAATTATAAAGGAGCTAAACAGTTGGCAGAACAAGCCAAAGACGCCCTTGAGGATACTGAAAAAGATAGAGAAAACATTAAGAAAGAAAAGGAGAACAAAGAAGAACAGGCAAAAGAAGAGGAAAAACGAAATCAGGAACAAGAAGAAAAACAGCAGGAAGAAGCCAAAGACCGAGATAACGAAAAAGAGGAGAGATAATCTCCTCTTTTTGTAGCAGATATATAGTGAGTAGCGGGATGGGGTAAATAATTTAATTGATTTTCGCCATCTCTAAAGATAAACTTGGAATAAAGAAGTGGGCGGTAGTTGTTGGGAAATAATATAACCGCTTGTCGCGGTTATGTTTTCTTAATGGTCATTACCTGGCTGAACTCGATTATTACTATCCTTATGCCACCTGTGGCCATCGACGCATTCACTATCGCTCTTTCGACACCTACACCAATTTTTTGCCCGTTTTCCACACCCAGGTTCTGGACAGAGTCTAAAATTCTTTCCACTCTCAGCTTTTGTTTGCTCACCGTATTTATAAGGAATGCCTTTCCAAAAATCCTCTTTTGAATCCATTATTATTTCTCGTTTGATGAACTGATAAATATATTATCATTAAATTCTTGACGAGTAAATAAAACTCCACGTCTGTAAGATCGTGGAGTTTTATTTATATTGGAAATATTTCAGCTGTTCCTATAGAATTACTGAATATGAAAACTATCCTAATTTGGAGTTTTGCATCTTTGATTGTGCTCGGTGGTATCGCCGTAACAACTTTGAATTTGCGCAAACCCGATTTAACTAATGAGCTCTCCAAACCGTGGATTGAAGTAGTCCAGCCGGCGGTATTTGAACTTGCCGGAAATCAAAATGATAAACTGCGCGAACTTCTGACCGGCGACGAGCTTTCCGAAGGCGCGGTAATCAGCGTAGAAAAAACCGGTTTGGCGAATATCCATTTCCCGGACGGCTCGGCGGCGCGGCTTGACGGCGGAACAAAATTGGTGATTGAAAAAGGAACTTATGATCCAAAAAGCGATACTCTTTCCGTCACTTTGAATCTGGTCTGGGGAAGAGTCTGGTCAAAAATCGTCGGGCTGGCGACTCCGGAGTCGCATTGGGAAGTCAAAACCAGCACCGCCGTGGCGACTGTCCGCGGCACGGCTTTTGGCGTGGAATATATTGAAGAAGGCAAGTCCAATATCGTCGGATATGAAAATAAAGTTGAAGTCACCATGATTGATCCGGACACCAAAAAAATTCTGGAAGGAATAAAGATGATAGTGGAGCCGGAAAAATTTTTGGAAGTGAAAAGGGAAGCCATAGTTGAAATGAAAAAACATCTGGCGCGCAACGATGTGAAACAAGCCGCGACCGCAGTGATGAGCTCCGCCAGCGCCATATTGATGGAAGTGAAGCAGTCGCCGAAGGCAATGATGGAAAAAGATTGGGTCAAGCGGGGGATAGAAGAAGACGGAAAGCTTGAAGAAAAAATCAGCCGGATAAAAGAAAAAGTCAAAGATGAGCTTGAAATCAGAAAAGAGATAAGAAAAGAGCTTCGCGATGATTTCATTGAAAAAATCAATGAACGCCGGGAAGAGATAAAAGAAAGGCAAGCGGAAATAAAAGAGCAAGTGAAGGGAAAAATCATTGAAAGCCGAGAAATTCTTAAAGAAAAATTGAATGAAAAAACGCCTGGTAAACAAACGCAAATACGAGCGCGGGCAGAAGAAAAGCTGATTGAAAGCCGCGACGCGCTTAAAGAAAGATTTGATGAGAAAAAAGAACAGATAAAAGAAAACATAGTTGAAAATCGGGAAATTCTGAAAGAAAAAATCGCGGAAGAAAAAGAACAGATCCTGGAGATTAAATCAATTATCCAAGAACCTATACGCGCCGAAATCCTGGAAAAAGAAGAGCAAACTTCTGTTTTAAAAGTTCTGGCGCCGATTGACGCTGATTTTAATGCCATAAGAAACTGATCATGCGGACACGGGACAAAATTTCGCTCATCAGCCTGGGACTTCTGATCGGCCTGCTGGCAAATCTGTCTTTTTTCGGCGGTCTTTTTTTTGGAATAGAGAATTTTTTTGAAGATCTGCTGGTTTCCGAAAAACCGGTTTCCGATCATATTGTGATTGCCGCCATTGATGACGAATCTCTGTCGCGCATCGGCCAATGGCCATGGCCGAGGGAGGTTTTCGCCCGCGCTTTGGCAAATCTTGAAAAAAATCCTCCGGCAGCGGTGGGATTAGATGTTATTTTCGCCGACAAATCCAGATCCGGAAAAGAGGATGATGCAAGATTCGCGGAAGTTCTCGGGGAAATTTCTTATCCGGTCGTCATGCCGATTGAAGCCTCTCCGCTTATTTTAAAATCAGACGGAAGCGCAAGTGCTGATTCACATATTAAACCGCTTAAAGAATTCATAACTTCCAAATCCGCATCTCTTGGCCATGTGAATCTTATTTTAGACGCAGACGGAGTAGTCCGCAGATTTCCAGCAACGGTCGGGGAGTTTTCAGCTTTTGCCTTGGCTGTATCGGAAAAATCCGGATTATCAAATAAAGATGAAAAAAAATCCGGAATAAACCGGATAGCATATTCAGCAGCGCCCGGATCCATAAGGCGGATTCCATTTTGGAGAATTTTGGAAGATGGGAGTCTGGATTTGCGCGGAAAGATAATCCTGATCGGAGCGACATCCAGCGATCTTCACGATGAAAAGCTGACTCCGATGTCCCGCGGTTCGGAAATGTCCGGCGTGGAAATCCAAGCCAATATCGTTAATATGCTTATCCAAAATTATCAGATTATTCCGCTATCTGATGCCCTGATGCGATTCTGGATTTTTATCGCTTCGCTGATTCCGATGCTGATATTCATTTATTCAAAGAAATCTCTTTCCGCTCTCGGATGGAATTTCGGAATGATTTTTCTCAATTTTATTCTGATAATCTTGCTTTTTGAATTTGGAATTTCAGCCAATCTCATCCACATCATCATGACCGGCCTGCTCGCCGCCGGCGCCGGTTTTGGCTATCGCTACGCGATAACGGAAAAAGAAAAACGGGAAATGCGGAATCTTTTTTCCAAATATGTATCCGGCGATGTGCTTCAGGAAATTCTGAAAAATCCTGGAAACGTCGCTCTTGGCGGAGAAGAGAAGGAAGTCACGGTCTTTTTTTCCGATATCCGCGGATTCACGGCATTATCCGAAAAAACCGCCCCGAAAGAGCTGGTCCGGATATTGAACAGATATTTCACCGCTATGACTAACGAAGTTCTTAAAAACGGCGGGGTGCTGGATAAATATATCGGCGACGCGATCATGGCTTTCTGGGGAGCGCCGATTGAAAATCCCGATCAGGCGGAAAACGCGCTGAAAGCTTCTTTGGGAATGGTTAAAAAACTGGAAATTCTAAATAAAGAACTGCGGGAAAATGGCGAGCCGGAAATCAGCATCGGCATCGGACTCTACACCGGCCCGGCGATTGTCGGCAATGTCGGCTCGGATCTGCGTTTTGATTATACGGCCATCGGCGATACGGTAAATGTCGCATCCCGATTAGAAGGATTAAATAAAGAATACAAGACGCAGATCATCATCGGCGAGACCACGAAAAATAAGATCAAGGGAGATTATCATTTCAGATTTCTCGGATCGGTGGCCGTCAAGGGAAGAAAGGAGCCACTGAATATCTACACCGTCAAAATCTGATATGATTAAGGTATCCGATAAAATTTATGCAGCAATTCATTTCAAATAACAGTTTGTGGCTGATTCTGGGGACTATTCTTTGGGTTTTACCATGGAAAGGCTTGGCGCTTTGGCGATCGGCGAAACGGGGCGAGAAAAAATGGTTCATCGCAATTTTATTGGTCAATACTTTCGGTTTCCTGGAAATCCTGTACCTTTTTATATTTTCCAAAGAGAAGTCAACCGGGCCTAAGCCGTAGTTTCTATCCCCAAAGCACCGGTTATTTTATGCGGGTATATTCGGTTATATTATCTGTATGATGTACGAAGCGCTTAAAAATTTATATAAGCAGTTTGAGTTTGTTCCGGTTGTAGAAAATGCCAAAGGACTAAAGCGGGCGGAGACTTATATCATCGCCGGCATGGGCGGATCCAATTTGGCAAGCGGGCTCTTGAAATTATTAAGGCCGGATTTGAATATCTATTTCCATAAAAATTACGGACTTCCGCGATTACCAAAAAAGCAATTGAGGCAGAGCTTGCTTATTGCCAGCTCGCACTCCGGCAATACTGAAGAGACGATTGACGCGTTTCAAAAAGCGATGCGGGAAAAAATTCCGGTCGCGGTCGTCGCCTCCGGCGGAAAACTGCTTGATCTGGCGCGGAAAAACAAAAAACCGTATATCCAATTGCCCCATGGAATCCAGCCAAGAACAGCGATTGGGCACAGCCTGTTGGCATTTTTGAAAATTCTCGGCGATAGCGCCGGACTGCGGGAAGCGGCAAATCTCGCCTCGCAACTGAAATCAACCGAATACGAACGCGCCGGAAAAACTTTGGCGCGGAAACTGAAAGGTAATGTTCCGATTATTTATTCTTCGGAAAAAAACGGCATACTTTCCTATAATTGGAAAGTCCGCCTGAATGAAACCTCAAAGATTCCGGCCTTCTCAAATGTTTTTCCGGAATTGAACCACAACGAAATGACGGGATTTGATATCAAGCAGAATACCCGCGAACTGTCACAGAAATTCTTTTTTGTCTTTCTCAAAGACGCCAATGACAACCCAAGAATTTTGAAGCGGATGAATGTCACTGAAAGACTTTATCGCGAACGCGGTCTGCCGGTGGAAGTGGTGATCGTCAACGGCAAAACTCCGCTCCACAAGATGCTTTCCTGCATTTTGATAGCCGACTGGACATCTTATTATCTGGCAAAAGAATACGGAGTGGATCCGGAGCCGGTTCCGCTGGTGGAAGAATTTAAAAAGCTGATCAGATAAGCGTTTGACTTTTTACGATAAAAGCCGTATCCTATTTCCAGAAGCTTGAACTGGCTGGATAATATAATGGCGCTTGAGCGCCGATCTGAAAGTAACTGGCAATATATTCTGCCGTGCGCGTTTTTTGACGGACCCAATCAATCTTTATATGAAATTCTCGGCTGGCAGAGATTTATGACCAATGACATCGTCAGTAAGGAGTGGAATTACTGGAGCAGGGGAACTGTCGGATCGTCCGATTCCGCTGAAAAATGGGCTACGGAAAGGATATTCCTGCACGAGGGACGCAATATGCTGGTAATAACTTTTGATATTTTTGACGAAGGAATCAAATACATGCTTTGGTGGATTCGCGGAGACGCTTCCAGAAAATACGGCATGGCGATAAAGAAAATAACCGGCGAATGGCATGTCTTGCAAAGCGATGAAATTCTGGAAAGAGAATTTGAAACGATTGAAGCCGGCGGAATCCAAAAAATGCTGAAATTCAACCTGATGATTTTCAAAGAAAAGGATAAAAATCTGATGGCGCAATCGGTATTCTCGCGTCCAAAATAATCCCCCTGGAATGGGGGAATTTTATTCCTCCCCTAGAATAGGGGAGGTTGGAAAGGGTAGGCAATTAGTTTTCTACCACCCCTAA
>OBEQ011682949.1_pt1 | contig 19281 bp, 17 predicted proteins | sample 1670901 | NCBI WGS metagenome assembly OBEQ01 (sample SAMEA104232315, study PRJEB22302) | groundwater metagenome | biome: forest; feature: aquifer; material: groundwater | place: USA | collected 2011-08-07 | depth 5.4 m
AAATCCCAGAAGTATAATGCCAAGAACATTATACTGAGAATGGAGGTGCCGATGGGAGTCGTCCGCCTGAGGCGGATTGCAAATCCCAGAAGTATAATGCCAAGAACATTATACTGAGAATGGAGGTGCCGATGGGAGTCGAACCCATGAATGTCGGTTTTGCAAACCGAAGCGTTAAGCCACTTCGCCACGGCACCGTCAGAACGTTCACAGGCTATCACAGGAATTGAGCTTTTTCGAGGTATTTAGTCCTGAATATTTACTCCTGAAATTGGTGTATGGCGGATGAAGTAATGAGTTCGACGATTGAAAAGAGAAAATTTGATGATATTCTTTTGTTTGCGATGAACAATTTCGGTAAGGAAGTTTGATCACGAAATCGGAGAGACTTTTGCATTAGAAAAGGCTCGGAGTATGAAGTGATCAAACTGACGCTCGCCCGAGTGGTGGAATGGTATACACGCAGCACTTAAAATGCTGTCCCCTTATGGGGTTGTGGGTTCGAGTCCCACCCCGGGCACCAACTTCCAACGAACGATATTTATATTAAGCTCTCCTTCGATTCACCCTTGGCTGCATTCGGAGCAAGTCTCTGCGGATCACGGAAGCGGTGATTTCCAGGCCAGCGCCGGGGCCTTCGAGAAGGTAGGGTTTTTCAGCGGTGTAAATTTGGGTGACGACTTCGAGACGATTGTTCGTGCCTTTGAGTCTTCCAAATGCCGATTCGAGTGGCACTTCTCGGAAGCCGATTTTGAGCTGAGTTTTTGACCCGTCAGTCTTGAGGTGTCCGAGATACTTGAGGGTTTTCCCTGCTGCTTGTGCGGCTCGGTACCGGCTTGTGATGAGTTCATCGTAATTTTGCTCAATAGCCTTCAGGCAGTCTTCTGGGTCTGGGATTTTAAAATATTGATCCGGCAGAAATCGGGTGAGCTGAATATCCGAAATTTCTACCGGAATTCTAGCCTCCCGCCCAAGGATCACGAGCTTGCGAGTAAAATCGAGGCCGTTGAGATCATCCCTGAAATCCGGCTCGGTATAGCCGTTTTGGATGGCCACGCGGATCGCAGCAGAGAGTCGAATACCTTGACTCAGCTGATCGGTCAAGAAGCCAAGCGTTCCGGAGAGCGAGGCGGTCATCTCAAGCACCCTGTCCCCGATCTCAGCTCGTTCTTGGATCCACGGCACTGCCCCAAGGCCAGCCATGGCGGTCGCGCTGTAGAGGTATCGTGTCGGGTCCTGCGTGAGGGTGAAATAGGTGTCGTAATTGTAGAGTGAAATCGGATTTTTGTTGGCGGTCACGATTTTGTATCTCGTTTTGTTGATGAGCTCCAGATGAAAATCTCGAAGCTCATCTTTGCCCGATGTCACATCGACAAAGATCACATCTCCTTCACAACCGAGCTTGCTCAAGATCAGAAAAATTTCTTTTAGATTTTGATAGGGGATTTTTTGACCGTCGATGGTGAATTCCTTGCTATTCGCCGTGCCACGAATCACGGTGGGGTTCTCATGGATGCCGAGTTCCGGAATATCATTGTCGGTGATCTGTCGGATCAAGGTTTGACCGACTTTACCTTCGCCGAGAATGAAAATATTTTGAATCATGATCGTGGAGTGTTTTTTGCGTAGAGAATATTAAACCCCTTCTCGTAGGCCCGGATCGAGGCAACAATAATATCAGGCGAGGTAGTGCGGGCAATAATCTTATTTCCATTTTTGTCCTGAAGGGTCATTTTGACTTCCACGGTGGCGTCCACCCCTTTCGTGTCGATCTGGACTTCGTAGTCCGTGAGGCGAACTTCGAGCTTGTCCTTGCCCTTGAGCCCCTCTCGGATAGCGCTCACCGCAGCGTCCACAGGACCGACACCTTCGAAGGTGAAGGTCTCTTTCTTTGAAAAAGCATTGGCAATAACCTTCGCTTTCGCTTTTTTGTGAAGACTTGTCGAAATTTCAAAATCGAGAATTTCGAGCACTTTATTTTGCAGAGAAAATTCGTCGAGCGTCTCTTCGATGATGTAGAGCAGGTCGGACTTCTTGATTTCTTTGCCTTTTTCCATGAAATTCACGACCTTCTCGGCGATGTGCTCTTGCATTTCCTTCTTCATTTCGATATCGAATTCTTTTTTGATAGCCGTGGCAACTTTATCTGTGGATGGCTTTTTCGTGAAGATCAACTTTCCCTTTTCTTCACTTCCACTCTCGCGAATGGCGTAGAGCTTTTGGTCGATGAAGCGTTCGATCTCAGAGAATTCGGGCTCCAGGGTTGCTGGCTCGGGCAGGATCTTGAGTGGGGATTTCGGATCCTTCAGCCCATTGCCGCCGGCGATCATGACGATCACATCATCGGGTTTGAAGTGGCCTTCCTGGGCGAGTTTTTTTACCACGGCATATCCCACGACACCCGAAGGTTCCTGGAAGATACCCTCTTCACGCGCCATCTCCTGCTGACACTGGAGGAGGAATTCATCGGTGACTTCTGCGGCCAAACCTCCAGATTCCTTCATGTCCGCGAGGATTTTTCGGCCGTCCGAAGGATTGCCTACGGCCATGGCCGAGGCCACGGTGTTGGGCTTCACGGGAGTGAACGTATCCTTATTCTGACGATACGCTTCGACAATGGGGTTGCAGCCGGTGGTCTGAGCGATGATCACCTTCGGCAAGCTATCCACGAATCCGAGCTGATGAAATTCCTTCATGCCCTTGTAGATCGCGTGCAGGTTGGTGCCATTGCCCACCGCCGTCACGATGTAATTCGGACTTTTCCAAAAGAGCTGTTCCACGATCTCGTAGCCCTGAGACTTCTGCCCCTCGGTGCGGAAGGTATAGTCTCCGGCAAGATAGAAGCCAAATTTCTTCGCCATTTGGGCGGCCAGCTGGGCACATCGAGAATAATCCGTACGCAGCTGAATGACGCGCGCGCCAAAGGTGAGCGTCTGAGCGAGCTTCCCGATGGGCGTGCCTTCAGGTACGAGTACATAGCAGGGGATTTTCGCCGCGGAAGCATAGGCCGCGCAGGAGGCGGCCATATTTCCGGTGGAGGCGAGGCATATCGCTTTCGCTCCGAGCTCTTTGGCCTTCGTGACTTCCACCATCGTGCCACGATCCTTGAAGACACCCGTCGGGTTGACACCTTCGTTCTTGATATAGAGATGGTTCAGGCCAAGTTTCTTTCCTAAATTTTTCGCATGGATGAGTGGAGTTCCGCCCTCTTCCAGCGACACAATGGACTGAAAATTGTCGATCGGATAAAACGGCAGGTATTTCATGGCCGAAATCGGAGCAGTCTTCAGCGAGTGCACATTCAGACGGCGCATGATCTCGTCATAATCGTAGTACGTTTCAAGTGGCCCGCCGCAGCTCACGCATTCGGTTACGGATTCGGTTTCCTTGTGCTCGCGAGAGCAGTGATAACATTTGAGGTGGTAGGTTTTCAAGGTAGGAAGTTAGGAAGTTGGGAATTTAGGAAGTTAGTAAATCAAAAACACCCCGCTTACGAGGTATATGTTGAATGCTCACGACATACCTCGTTGAGGGGTTAAATAATCGTAATCGTTGTCTTTCTGCTGTTCATAGGTTTTGTGACGCAGACAGTATTATTTCTCCTCAGAGCGAAGTCAAGAGTTCTCGGGTGAATTCGACGGTACTGATACTGCCTTTTTCGGCTAAATCTCTGGTTCTCACGCCTGCTTTGAGTGTCTTTCCAACAGCTTTCTCAATAGCCTGAGCCTCCTTTTCTAGCTGAAACGAATATCTCAGCATCATCGCAGCAGAGAGGATCTGAGCGATGGGATTGGCAATGCCTTTACCGGCGATGTCGGGGGCAGAGCCTCCGGCAGGCTCGTAGAGCCCGAAACCTTGTGCATTCAAACTTGCGGAAGGCATGAGACCTAGGGATCCGCGAAGCGCCGCCGCTTCGTCCGAGAGAATATCACCGAACATATTGGGACACAGAAGCACATCGAACTGTGCGGGATTTTTGATGAGTTGCATTGCGGCATTGTCGACGAGCATGTGCTGGAGTTGAATGTCCGAATACTGTCTGCCCACTTCGTTGACGACTTCTCGCCAGAGCTTGCTGCAGTCGAGCACATTTGATTTGTCGATTGAAGTGACTTTTTTTCTTCGAAACTTCGCAGCCTTGAATGCTACGTGAGCAATAGCTGCGATTTGGTCTTCATCGTATTCCATCACATCCCTTGCCATACGCTTCCCGTTGTTGGTGCTCGTCGAATGCTCGCCAAAGTAAATGTCACCGATGAGCTCACGGATCACCAGAATATCAATGCCTTGTTCAACCAGTTCTTTTTTGAGAGGACAGATATCGAGAAGCTCTGGATAGATTTTCGCGGGCCTGAGATTGGCGAAAAATTGGAAAGTCTTGCGTATGGCCAGGATGGAATTACGCTCACAGTTCTTCCATTTTGGTTCATTTTGTTCATCGACAGGGCCTCCGACCGAGCCGAAAAGAATGGCACCGGATGACTCGCAGATTTTTTTCGTTTCCTCGGGGAAGTGAGTGCCATGTGTTTCGAATGCAGCACCTCCGATCAGGGCGTGCTGAAGCTGAAACTCATGTCCGAACTTTTTGGCGATCACTTCGAGTACCTTCAGAGCTTCTGCCATGACTTCTGGACCAATGCCGTCGCCGGGGAGGACTGCGATTTTTAGCTTCATACACTTTCGTTAATTTTTGCCTTCTCCCACGCATCAATTTCTGCCGAGTGAGCGAGGAGATAATCCAGATCATCATATCCCTTCAAGATACATTCCTTGCGAAAGGGGTCGAAGGGAAAGGGCAGCTCTGATCCGTCGGAAAGGGTGACGATTTGTCGAGCGAGATCTACTGTTACTTTCCCCCCTTGCAAGGGGGTTAGGGGGTCCGGCAGTTTCACGAGTACGAGACCATTTTTGAGACTATTGCTGGTAAAAATATCCGCGAAGGAAGGCGCGATGATGACTCGAATTCCATATTCGAGCAGTGCCCACACGGCGTGCTCGCGCGATGATCCACAACCGAAGTTGTCTCCGGCGACGATGATCTTAGCGTCCCGATAACGCTCTTGATTCAGTGGGAAGTTGGGGTCGCTGTCGCGAAGGCGGCGGAAAAGATTCGTACCATATCCTCCCGACTTCGTGCTCGTCAAGTATTGTGCAGGGATGATCAGGTCAGTATCGATGTCCTTCTGTGGCAGAGGAATCGTGAGCGATGTGATGCTGATGAATGGAATCATAGGTAATTTCTTGGATCAGTTATAGTTCCTGCAATTGCCGACGCCGCCACCGTCGCGGGGCTCGCGAGATGGGTGATCGAGCCAGTGCCCTGACGACCAACGAAATTACGGTTACTCGTGCTCAGGCATCGCTTGCCGGCGGGAACTTTATCATCATTCATGCCGAGGCACATGCTGCAGCCGGGATTGCGGAACGAAGCGCCGGCTTGTTCAAAAATTGTGTTCAATCCTTCCCGTTCTGCTTCAGCCTTCACTGCCTCAGATCCGGGCACGACCAGCATGGTTACTCCAGCAGCGATTTTTTTTCCTTTCAAAATGCTCGCAGCGATTCGCAAGTCTTCGATTCGAGAATTCGTACAGGAACCGAGGAACGCGTAATCGATGGGCACGCCACCCATGCTTTGACCTTCTTTCAGCTTCACATAGTCCAGGGCTTTTTCAGCATTCCCACGATGTGATTCGGGCAGATCTTTCAAGAGTGGAATATGTTCATCGATTCCGATGCCTTGTTCGGGATTCGTGCCCCAGGTGATTCTCGGGCTAAGTTTGTCGCAATCGATCGACACTTCTTTGTCATATTTCGCATCAGGATCTGAACAGAGCTCTTTCCACTGCTTCACGGCTGCGTCCCAGTCCTCATTTTTCGGTGCGTAGGGCCGACTCTTCAAATATTCGAAGGTTGTTTCATCCGGCGCGATGAGCCCGGCACGGGCGCCAAACTCGATGCTCATGTTGCAGATGGTCATGCGCTCCTCCATGGAGAGCTCTTCAATCGCTTCGCCGGTGAACTGCGCAATGTGTCCATTCCCACCCGCGATGCCGATCTTCGCAATGAGCGCGAGGATCATATCTTTTGAAAAGACTCCAGTCTTCCTTTTCCCTCGGAATTCGACCTTCATGGTCTTGGGCTTACTTTGAAGAATGCACCCCGTGGCCATCACATACCCCACTTCACTGGAGCCAATGCCAAAACTCAGCGCGCCAAAGGCGCCATTCGTCGAGGTGTGTGAGTCCCCGCACACGATGGTCATGCCCGGTTGTGTGAGGCCTAGCTCCGGGCCGATCACGTGCACGATGCCTTGGTTGCCACTGTCATAGTCAAAGAAGCGAATGCCAAAATCCTTCACATTCTGTCGAAAGGTGTCGACTTGATTTCGGGCCTCCGGGTCATAGATTTCCATCCGATTCTTGCGCGTGGGGATAGAGTGATCCAGCGTGGCGACGTGACGTTCGGGGAATTTGAACGGAAGACCACGTTTTTTCAACATCGCAAAGCCTTGCGGGCTTGTCACTTCATGCAAGAGCTGAAGATCAATGCTGAAAATCGCCGGGTGTCCAACGGTTTGACTCACCACATGCCGTTTCCAGATTTTGTCGATAATGGTCATACTCCTTCCTGAAGAAATTGTTCTCGGATCCTCATGCGATTGAGCACATCGATGAGAGCGTACGCCGTCGCATTGATCGTGTCCGTGCTGCGACCACGGCCTTGAATCTCCATGCCCTTTTCGGTTTTCCAGGTGATATTCACCACGGCGATAGCGTCTTTTTCCGGTGAGACGGCGTCCACATGAAAGCCCGTGAGAGTACCTTTTAGACCAGTTGCTTTAATGATCGCATTGTACACACTGTCCACGGAACCGTTGCCCTTCGCAACTTCGTCAATTGTTTTTTCTCCAACTTTCAATCGAATCGAGGCCATCGAATCTTTGCCCGTGTGCGACGTCACACTCATGCCTTCGAGGAAGTAGTGACGCTCTTCTTTTTCGTCGACCGTGAGAAAGATTAAATCCTCATCATAGATATCTTTTTTTCGGTCAGCCAATGCTTTGAACTTCATCATGTAATCACTCATCTTCTCTTCAGGAAGCTCAATTCCCAATTCCTTGAGTCGCTTGCTCACGGCATTTCTTCCCGAGTGCTTCCCGAGGACCATCGCGGTTGCATGCCAGCCGATATCTTCTGGCTTCATAATTTCATAGGTCAGTTTATTTTTGATGAGTCCATGCTGATGAATGCCGGCTTCGTGGGCGAAGGCATTTTTCCCGACGATCGCTTTATTCGCCTGCACCTGATGACCCGTGATCGACGAAAGAAGACGACTGGTTTGCAGCAGCAGCTTGGTGTTGATCTTCGTTAACATTTTATAGAGTTCGGGACGAGTTTTCAGTGCCATGACGACTTCCTCGAGGGAAGCATTGCCAGCTCGTTCTCCAATGCCGTTGATCGTGCATTCAATTTGCCGAGCGCCATTCAGCACTCCGGCAAGGCTGTTCGCCACGGCAAGGCCGAGATCGTTGTGGCAATGGGTTGATATAATACTGTCCTTAATGCCTGGAACATGCTCATGAAGGAAGGCAATGAGGTCTCCGAACTCTCCTGGTGTCAGGTACCCCACGGTATCGGGTATATTGATCGTGTCGGCTCCAGCCTTGATGGCTTCTGTTAAAATTTCGACCAGAAATGCTCGGTCAGACCTGCCGGCGTCCTCCGGCGAGAAATCCACGCGATCGCAATGCTGTTTGCACTGTCGAATCGATTCGACAGCTTTCTTCACGGCCTCTTCGCGAGAGATCTGAAGTTTGTACTGGAGGTGAATGTCGCTTGTGGCGATGAAGACGTGGATGCGAGGTTTCTTGGCCTTCTCGATCGCCTTCAGAGTTTTTTCGATATCACCTGGGTGACATCTCGCCAGTCCACAGATCTCCGGTTCTTTCAGTTCCTTTGCAATTCGGAAAACAGATTCAAAATCCTCCGGTGATGCTGCGGGAAAACCCGCCTCGATCACGTCGACTCCGAGGGCTTCGAGTTGGTGCGCCATGGTCAGCTTCTCCTGAAGGTTCATGGAAAAACCAGGCGCCTGCTCGCCGTCTCGAAGGGTCGTATCGAAGATTTTGATGTGGGGAGTCATAATGGGGAGCGCGCAAGGGGGAAGGGAGGGTGGTCAGACCTAGACCAGAGACCCCCCTGCGCGCGAGTTTTTCTCCTTTCTGCTTCGCATCGGCGAAGCAGCGTCGTGGCCAACCTGTGCAGCGGCCACGAGAAAAAACTGTCAGCAGTTTATACTATTTTTCCGTTGAGTCAATTCAGGTCTGTTGTATTCTTCCGGAGACTCTTCGCAGACCCGCTTTCCCGTGTGGTGTTATCTCTGCTTCGGTAGGAGCTTCCAATAAAGCTTTCTCAAGCTCATCTCGTATGCTCTCCATCTTCTCATCAATCTTCTCTTTTTGACAAAACTGACCAAGCTGATCTTGAGTAGGAGGTGAATGAACCCAGGTAAACAGAGCGTCAAAGGGTTTCAGAATTTCACTGACCGCTGTTTTGTAATTATCATGAGCAGCAATTCTTCCCTCAATGATTTTGAGAATCGGGACGCATTTTGCCAGCCAAACGCGAAGCGCTGTTGCTTTTGCATCCCATGTTCGTTGTCGTGACAGGGTACTCAACATCTGAAGAAGATCCGCCTGCGAATCAATGGACAACATGTCTCCCCGAAGACGTGGAAGGTGTCGATTGTGAGTTTCTAGAGCTTCCAGAGCTGCGGTTGCCGAATTTTTGAAGAGATCACTTTGTTCCATACGATAGATTTATTGCATTCTAAGGCCTCCTTTCAGATTATCAAGAGTCTGACTCGTTCTTTCAGCTCCTCAAGGTTTAATTTCGTGGTTGCCGAAACAGCCGGCCAAAGCCGCTGCTCAAGGAAACAGAACCGCTGTTGGTCGGATTTGTTGTAGACCCGCAGCACCCGTTTATCTTTGTCGACCAGCTCCGACAAAATCCTTTCGACGACCTCAATCTTCATTCGCTGGTGCGAATCTGAACTGTCGATCACGTGAAGGATGAGGTCGGCCTCCACGACCTCCGCGAGCGTGGCTTTGAAGCTTTCCATGAGATGAGGGGGCAGGTTCTGAATGAAGCCGATCGTATCGGCGATCAGGACTTTCTGGCCACGGCCGGGATTCTTCGGGTCTGGAAACCAAAGCGCACCAATGCTGGTATCCAGGGTGGAGAAGAGCTCATCGCGAATGGTGACTTCTTTTTTCGTGAGCGCGTGCAGCAGGGTCGATTTGCCGGCATTGGTGTAGCCGACCAGCGCCACTGTCTTGAGGCCCTCGCGCTGTCTGCGTTCGTGCTGATTCTTTTGGACGATGTTGAATTGATCCAGTTTTTTTTCAATCTCCTTGATCTGCTCTCGGATGTGGCGTTTCTCGGTTTCGATGCCTTTTTCTCCGGAGCCGCGGGTTCCGCTGATGCCACCTCGTTCGCGATCGAAGAGCTTTTCGTGGTATTGGTAGATCTTTGGAATCTGGTGTTTCAGCTGAGCCAGCTTGATCTGAAGCTTGGCCACCTGGGAGCGCGCGTGTTTTTCAAAAATTTTCAAAATGGTATCCGTGCGGTCCCAGATCGGTATCCTGGCTTCTGGTCGAGGGTCGTCGGGGTTGTAACTGAAAAGCCTGCCCAGATTTTGTGCGTGGTGAGGTTTCAAAAATCCGTTGAAGATGGCCATATCCACCTTCATTTCCTTGGCGATTTTTGCCGCTTCTTCAGCTTTCCCGGTCCCAAGGTAGGTCTTGCTGGAGGGGCGACCGCGTTTCTGAAGGATTTTTTCAATGACAATACCGCCGTAGGTTTCGACCAGGTGGCACATTTCTTCAATTTCCTGAGCAGACTCTTCCTGCGTTTTCTCAGGTGGGATGACGTGAATGAGGATGGCGCGTTTCAGCTTGAATGAGGTAGTGAATCGAGAAAGAATAGTATCTGACCCCGACTGTTGATTTCAAGCCTTTTTTCTGCTACAATGGTGAGATTTATAAACTTATATGGCCTCAAAAGATGATGTTCGAAAGAAACTCGAAGCACTTGCTCAGTACGAAACCATTGTTGATGTGCTCGACAATGAGGACGCCCGATTACGGGAGCTTGGAAAAAAAGAAGAAGAGGGACAAAAGGTCCGTGGTCTCTTGAAAAAACTAAAAAAATAATATGGCTCTCGAAAAAGGATATAATCGATCCGTTGGTCCTGAAGATACTCGTGGCATGTCAGGCAAATATCCTGAAAATGCAAGAGGTGTCCTTCGACAGCTCGACGGTGCAGATGCCGATGGTATCCAAAGACTTAATTCTTGGATGGATGGTCGTGCTCATCGTATTGCGGAACAAGGCGGAATCGAAGCTCCGAGAGACGCAAGTTTAGGAGAAGTGGAGCGAGTTTTTGATTCTGCTGCTGGCAAAAGGCTTGATGCCTTTGCGGACAGACACAATCCTGATTATCGGCAAGTGGCAGATAGCGGGGGTGATCTTCAGCGATTAGACTATCTTCTGAGCGAATTGGATCGGGACATCGAAGCCGCCATCGCTGCCGGCTATTGGTCGATTGGAGGAAAATTTTTTTCAGGATCCCTCCTGGGATATATTGCCAACATCTGGAAAGGTGGAGAAATGAATCGTCTGCTTGAAGAAATCAAGGTGAAGTATGAGCGCTTACAACACGCGCTTCCTCAGAAGACTCTCCCGAGCGCCATCAACGTGAAATCCGAAGTCAGGTGGGACCTTGGTGCTGTTGGTGCAGCAGCAGGCGGCATAGCAGCTTTTTTTGGTTCAGAAGCAGCCGGGGCTACTCTTGGCGGGCGGATTGCGAAACTTAGAGGTATTGGAATTGATGTTTCAACATCCCAAGGAATGCTCGCAACCGCTCTTGGCGCAACAAGCGTTGGCCTGGCTGCGGTGGCAGGAGTTATGGTGGTAGGTGGAGTTATTAAAAAGATTCTGAACACGCGTGATATTCTGAAAGCAAAAAATCAATTACGGGAAATTCAAAGCTCTATCCGAATGATGAGAACTGGAATGAATGCCAGCAATTCACAATGTCGCTCTGGAATTCGCGAGAGGGCTCTCGCCAGGGCAAATCTCAACTAAAATCTTGATCGCAGAATTACCTTCGCTATACTGGACGAGGTTTTTTGCTGCACCATGATTCAAGTGCGAAATCTTCGAAAATTGTACGGGCAGTCCATCGCGGTGGATGATATCTCCTTCGAGGTGAAGCAAGGTGAAATTGTAGGCTTACTGGGCCCCAATGGAGCAGGGAAAACCACGACCATGCGCGTGATCACGGGGTTTTTTCCCGCGAGTTCAGGGGTCGTCGAAGTGAATGGCCACAGCGTTGAGACTCATCCGCTGCTGGTGAAACGATCGATCGGTTATCTCCCGGAAAATTGTCCGCTCTATCTGGATATGAAAGTTCAGGAGTTTTTGCAGTTTGTTGCGGATGTGAGAGGCGTCAAGCACGCGGCTCACCGCATCCGAGAGGTTGCGAAATTAATCGGCGTTGAAGATCGTTTGCAGCAGGAAATCGGAACGCTGAGCAAGGGCTATCGCCAGCGCGTGGGGCTTGCTCAGGCGATCTTGCATGACCCGGATGTCCTCATCCTGGACGAACCCACGGTGGGTCTGGATCCGAATCAAATCATTGAAATTCGCTCGCTCATCAGAGAGATTGGCAAAAAGAAGACCGTGCTGTTCAGCAGTCATATTCTTTCGGAGGTGGAAGCAACCTGCGACCGCTTGCTCATCATCAACCATGGTAAAATTGCGGCTTCCGGAACCATTCACCAGCTGAAAAGTCAGCATCTCCAGCACGGACTCATCCGGGTGAAGATTGAGGGCAACGCGAGAGGAATGGTGAAAGTTCTCGAAGAGATTGCGGGAGTTTCTCGAATCATCAGTCCAGATCTCAAGGATGAGCAGGGATTCACGATCTTCGAAATTGAAACGAATGTGGCAGAAGATTTGAGAAAGGTCATCACTCAGGCCGTCGTAAGCTCCGGATTTGCCCTGGTCGAAATCAAAAAGGAAGAAAAGAGTCTCGAAGATGTTTTCTCTGCGCTCACCGCTCACCAGGTACCAGCAACCAGAAACCAGTAACCAGGAACCATGAAACCAGTTTTCACCATCATCAAAAAAGAACTTCAGAGTTTCTTTAACTCTCCACTTGCGTATCTCTTTTTGAATATTTTTCTGATCTTGTCCGGATGGCTTTTCTTTCAAAATTATTTTCTGATCGGTCAGGCGGACATGCGAGGCTTCTTTGATCTGCTGCCCTGGATGTTTCTTTTTCTGATCCCGGCGATCACGATGAAGAGCCTCGCGGAAGAAAAGAAGCTTGGGACTCACGAGCTTCTGCTCACCATGCCGCTGCGAGAGTCTCACATCGTGCTTGGAAAATGGCTCGCGTCACTGATCATTGTCGGTCTTGCGCTTGTTTTCTCACTTCCCATTGCTGGGGTCGTCCTTTTCACCGGCCCGGCGGATCTTGGCGTGATAGTTGCTTCGTATCTGGGTGCTTTGTTGCTCTCGGCCGCCTACTGCAGTCTCGGTGTATTTTTGTCGTCCCTGACGGACAATCAGATCATCGCCTTCCTGCTCACGGTGGTCGGGGTCTTTCTTTTTTTCATCGTTGGTGAGCTTTTTTTCCTCCAGAATCTTCCCTCCTTTCTCATCCCATTTTTCAAACTCTTTGGACTGGTGGCGCATGTTGAAAACATCGGGAGGGGAGTGCTGGATGTGAGGGATGTGCTGTACTTCGCATCATTTACAGGATTCTTTCTTTATTTAACCGTAAGGAGAGTAGGAAGTAGGAAGTAGGAAAGTAGGAGGTTTGGAAACTAAAAAAATTATTGTTTATGATATGAAACGGTTCACCACGCTGATCATTCTCGTCGGACTCATTGCTCTCAATATTCTCTCCTTGTATGTGTCCTTTCGTTTGGATCTGACCCGGGAGGGAAAATATTCTTTGGCGCCGGCGACGAAGCAACTTCTGTCGGGTCTCAGCGCTGCGATGACCGTCAAGGCGTATTTTACCAATGATCTCCCGTCTCAGCTTGTTTCCATTCGCCAGTATGTTGCCGATGTGCTGCAGGAGTACCAGGCCTATGGAGGGCGTAAACTCATCGTTCAATTCATCGACCCCGCAGGAAATGCGGACAACGAAAAGGAAGCCAAAGCTCTTGGCGTTGCTCCGGTGAGCATGCAGATACGCGAGGCGGACAGTCTGCAGGTGAAGCAGGGATACTTTGGCATGGCACTTTTTTACAAGGACAAAAAGGAAGCGATTCCACTCCTCCAGGATAGTGAGCTCAATAATCTCGAATACACCCTGACCTCCCTGATGACCAAGATGAGCATGGAAAAGCTCCCCACCGTTGGGTTTCTCCACGGTCACGGAGAGCACGATATCGGCTTCGGCCTTCCTGCCGGCATGGTGCCACAAGAACAAAATGGTGATTACAGCGTGGTTGCGGATGAACTGCGAAAGCATTATCAGGTGAAAAGCATCGATATCGGTGAAGGAGACAGCCTTGATTCACTTTCTCTTCTGGTTGTCGCAGGAGCGAAGAAGGATCTCAGTCGACGCGATATTTTTGAGATCGATCAGTACCTGCTCAAGGGTGGAAAGGCGATTTTCCTCGTGGACAGCGTGTCGGCAGCTCCAAATACCATCAATTTTGACGTTCGAAAGACCAATCTTCAAACGCTCTTTGCGCCGTGGGGCATCAGCATTCCCAATGCCATTGTTTTTGACCGACTCGCGGAATTCGGCCAGTTTAGCGAAGGCCCTGGCCAGATTTATATGGTGCCCTATCCGGCCTTCATCTGGCTTGTGAAGAAAAATTTCAGCCAGAATCCCATCGTGTCCAAAATCCAATCCATGGTTGTGCGATTTGTGAATCCGATTGAGATCAAGCCAAAAGACGGAGTCGAAGCCGATGCCTTCCTCAATTCTTCTCCCGACGCTTGGGTTCAGACCTCACCCTTTTCGTTGAGCCCCAGGTCCGTGCCAGAGCCGAAGCCAGGGGAGAGAGCGAAGCGAACGATTGCCGTGGAGCTCAGCGGCCTTCTCCCACGCATCAGTGAAGAGCTGACTCCTCCACCGCTTCAAAAATGGTCGCAGAATGCGAAGCACGAAGACGTTCTCGTGGCTGTCACGGAGCACACGGACAAGAGTCGCGCGGTTGTAGAGACTCCAAAGGATCCTGCCAAGGTTATCATGATGGGGGATTCGGATTTCGCGACGAATCAATTGGTCGCCAATGACTCCATCAGTCTTGGATTTTTCCTCAACATGGTCGACTCCCTCGCGCTTTCCTCGGATCTCGTGTCGATTCGCTCAAAAGCGTTTTCCAATGTTCCGATTAGTGGCGATTTGAGTATGACCCAGAAGACCACCCTGAAGCTCCTTGGGATTCTTCTCGTGCCCATACTCCTTTCTTCCTTTGGTACCATCCATCTCATTCTGAGAAGAAAAAAATCGTCATGAAATATTTTTTTCTTACACCCTTGGTCATCGGCGTGCTGCTTGGCTCGTTTGCCGGGGTCCAGGTTGCGAGAGTTGATCGTCATCGGTATCAGCTCAGCAGTGAGTACGGGGACGAACTTCTTGTCTCCCGTTTGGAGAGGCTTGATTCCGCCATTACCCAGCTTGAGGGCGAGAGTCAAAACCCGACTGAGGGAAAGACCTTTCAATCAAAGCTTCTTCAGTTCGATGCAACTTCAGGCGGGACGAACGGAAAACTTCCGAGTGAGCTTTTGAAGAAGCGTCGACTTGAGCGAAAAGCTTTGCAAGAGAAACTCGATGCTCGGAAGAGGCAAAAAATCAAAGCACAGGAAACTGCAAAGGCACGGCAAATTCAAGAGCGAACACCCATTGGAATTCTTCAGTCGTTGCTTGAAAAAAAAGAGGAGGTATCGACCCTTCAGCAGGAGCAGTCTTTTTGGCAGCAGCACAGCAGCGAAAAACTCCCCGATGCCTTCGATGTGACCGTTGTCGCCGGAGAACTTTCGGACTCTCAGAAAGCTCAGATTGCTCTGGCCTACAAACTTTTTCCATCTGATTTCCCGAGCCGAGTGAAGCTGAAGGTTACCTACGCCGATGCCAACATGCGAAATGGCATGGCCGGAAAGGGGATTATCATTCTCAAAGGGCAGAATGAGGATCTTTTTTTCCATACGCTCGTTCATGAAGCGGGTCATGCCTATGGTCTTCGCGCCGAACATGCCGGGAGCCCCGGAAGTGGATTTTATGACCTTCAAATTCCGATTGCTTCGGATGACCCCTCGGTGCCGTACTATCAGATGAGTTGGGCCGATAACACAACGCAGCTCAACACGGCGTTTCCCTCACGATATGGGCAAACCGATCCTTTCGAAGATTTCGCTGAATCCTATATTTACTACATTCTCCAGGGCAAAGCGTTTCGAGAAGAAGCTCAGGTCGACCCGGTCATCGCGCAAAAATATGCCTACATGAAGCAGGTGTTTGCTGGTAAGGAATACAATTCCTTTGCGGATTTTTCGAAGATGCCCTTTTCCATTCAGGAAATTCCTTTTGATCCGGAGAAGTATTTTGAAGCGAATCGCTGAGGCGACACTAATCTACGAATCTCAGAAAGCCAAGATTCTATTTTTGTCGAGAGATAAATTTTACAGTCAAAGGAACATTCATGTCCGTAAACCAATGGTGATATTGGACTATTTTTGCAAAGGACCATTTCGCCTTTTTTGCTTGTTGAACCAATTCTTTCTTTTTATTTTGGAATATTTTGAAGTCTTCCTGAAGTTTTTGTGAGGAAAATTCTGAATCAGCATCAATATTTTCAACATCGTAATCAACCACGAAGGCTGCCTTTACTTTTGGTTCTCGAAAATCAACATAAACGAACTGTTTGTAGTCATAGCCTATGAGCGTTCCCATCATCCAAAGTACGGGAAAATCTGACTTGGGATTGGCGTTCGAATTCGCAAATTCTTTGAGTTCAAATTGGAAATCCCCCCATCCTGGAATATCAATAATTCGCGGATAGGGAAGATTGGAAGATCCTTGAGACACTTGAGTCGATACGGCACCAGAAGCCACCTCTTGTAATAATTTTTCCATTTCCTGCCGAGCATTCTTTTGCTTCTCGTCGTCTCGTATGGCCAGGGCATGGTCTTTGAGAATGTAGAGCACTCTTTCACCTATCTTCACGTCTGAAGGGGTATCAATGACAGATAAGAAATCTTTTCCAAAAGTACCCGCAAGATGAGATTCAAGAATCATTTTCATATCCTGGCTTTGAGCAGGCGTTGTTAGTGGTGTGTTTTTTCCTGAAGAATCACTGAAAAGTGAAAATACCGCTAGAGAGAGGATGGTCAGAGCTGGGAAGGCAACCGCCACGATGATGAGAATTTTGATACATTTCATCATCTGGCCTGGCTTCTCGGAAATTTGAAAGTCTGGTATTTTGCCAGCAAGCAAAGGCTTGTTGCTCTTTGCAAGATCTCTCATTTTTTTGAAATCTTCTGCGCTGAGTTCAGTACCAGACTTGCAGATGGGGCAACATAAAAATTTTTTCCAATGATAGGGTATGAATGGAAGAAAAAAGACCGTAGACCAGGTTGCAACTGTAAGACATCTGGCATAATTTTCATGGTTGCAGTTTTGGCAAACCTTTTTCAAAGCAGGGCCATGATCTTTAATTTTCTTTCGATTCCATCCAAATATAAAGAACATAGCTTTTCTTAAGTCGTAAATAATATTCTTATTCTTCAGCGATCCAGTCTATACTCATCATAGCTTGCTTTTCATGATTTATGAAATTTTTCCTTCAAACGATTTCGGTTGGAGTCTTCATCTTTTTCCTCACCGTTGGCGGTTACATCGGTTATCTCTCCGCCCTTGTCGATAGGGATGAGGCGAGCTATTTGGAACAGGTTCAGGCTGTGACGGATAAGCAGCGCTTGGAAAAGCAATTGGCGAGAGCGAAGAGCATCCTGGACGCTCGAAGGAGAGCCTATCTGAAGAAGAGCGAGGAATTCCTGATGAAGGTTCGTGAGGAAAAATTCCAAAATCCACCCGCCTCAGGCGGGCCAAATTCCAAGGAATCAATCCCAGATTTCAAGCCTCCATCGAATTCATTGAACGAAGATAAAGTTCTGGAACAGAACGTCACTGAAGCTATGAAACGTGTTCAGGACGCCAAGGTGAACATTCCTGTCCCCATCAAGGAAGATCAGAAGGATCTTCAGTTCTTCTCGGACGAAGTAAGTGTGCTCACGGAAATGGTTGCGAGGCAACCAAGTGACGAGGACATTCATCAGGCTATGCAAAAGAAAAAGCCCAAGAAGGAAGCCCCGAGCACTATTCGTCGGCTTCTTCTGCTCGCCGACAAGCAAAAACAGCTGAGCCAAGAGTGGCAGCAAGCAAAAACCGGAGTTCAGTATTGGCAGGAGAACGAGAAGCCAGCCCCCGAGAGCATCAGCATCACGGTCTCGAGCAAAGACGATGTGAAGCGTGATATCAACCCGCTGCACGCGACCCAGATTTCAACCGCCCTTGCCATCATGCCCGCGAGTTTTCCGCAGCGAATTCACAATATCTACATCGTGTACGGTGATCCGAGTATGCGCCGCGGGATGACAGGGGTTGGTGTCACCATGATGAAGGGAGAAGAGGCAGATTTCTTCCGTGTCCTGGTCCACGAATTCGGCCACATCTATGATCTGTATCGAGAAGTCAGCGACGGCACCAAGAGTAATTTTTACGATGGCGATTACCGGCTTTTCGTTGAGGATCCCAGCGTGACCTACTATGCTTTGTCGTGGAGCAATGTGCACGATCGCACGGCAGAACTTCCATCTTTTGCCAGCAGCTATGGCATGAGTGATCCCTTTGAAGACTTTGCGGAATCTTTTACCTTGTACGTACTTCAGCAAAAAACCTTCGTTGCCTGGGGAGCCAAGTATCCGGTCATGAAAAAAAAGTATGACTTTCTTTCGCAGGTCTTTGCCGGAAGAGTCTTCCCCGCGATGCGAACCTTCGACACGGAGCCGTACGATGTGACGATGATGACGGTAGACTATGAGCAGCTCCTCGGGAGGTAGCTTGTTAGCTTGTTAGCTTATTAGGCCTAAAAAGCTAACAAGCTAAGAAGCTAAAAAGCTCAATGCCCTCAATCCTCATTCCCCAATTACACCTCAAAGGTCAGCATTTCATCTTCACCGTCCCCTCCAGCAAGTCCATTGCCAATCGCGTTTTGGTTTTGGCGGCGCTCACGAAAGGGAAGTTTCGAATTGAAGGAGATATGGACGCGGAGGACATCCAACTGATGATTGAGGCGCTGAAGAAGCTAGGAATTCGTATTGGCAGGGGGGAAGGTTCCTTGGTCTTCGACAACGATCTTTCGTGGAGGACGTCGAGAAAAAAACTCCAGCTTTTTGTCGGAAATTCCGGCACTTGCATGAGATTCCTCGCGAGTCTTTGCGCACTTCGAAACGGGGTGACGATCTTGAAGGGAATTCCAAGAATGCACGAGCGGCCGATTGGCGATCTTGTCGATTCGCTTCGACAACTAGGAGTCGAAATTCAGTATGTGGAGAAGAAGGGCTTTCCACCCCTGCGAATTATCGGCACGGGTCGTGTGAAGGGTGGTAAGGTCAGCGTCAAAGGGAATGTGAGCAGCCAGTACTTGAGCTCGCTTCTTCTTTGCTCAAAGGCTTTTGATCAGAAGCTCGAACTCAGGATCACGGGAAAGCTTATTTCCAAGCCTTATCTTGATCTCACCCAAGATCTCATCAAGCACTGGCCACCGAAGAACGGCGTAGTTGAAGTCGAAGGAGATGCATCGGCAGCCGTCTACTGGTGGGCTCTTGGATTCCTTCACGGTGTGGAGGTGAAGGTGACCAATGTTGATGCCAAGTCGAAGCAACCGGATGCGGGATTTGCGAAATTGTTGGAGACCCTTCGAGACCCCCTTACCCCCTTACAAGGGGGAATAAAACAAGTGGATATGAGCGCTATGCCCGACGCATCGCTCATGCTGATGGCGCTGGCACCAGTGCTTCCATTTCCTTTGAAAATAACCGGTATCGGAAGTCTGCGGGTGAAGGAAACGGATCGTATCGAGGCCATGGCCACCGAGCTTCGAAAGATAGGGGTGAAGGTGAAGACGGGGAGGAGGTGGATGGACATCTCCCCCCAACCCCCTCTCCTTCCGCCACGGCGGACAGGTGG
>OBEQ012234235.1_pt1 | contig 19280 bp, 15 predicted proteins | sample 1670901 | NCBI WGS metagenome assembly OBEQ01 (sample SAMEA104232315, study PRJEB22302) | groundwater metagenome | biome: forest; feature: aquifer; material: groundwater | place: USA | collected 2011-08-07 | depth 5.4 m
AGAGGCCGTAGCCCGAGATGGAAAGGTTGGTGCTCGAAACGTTTGCCGCGGTGAACCTCGTTGCGACATCTTGGTTCGTTGACGACACATTCCCGAACGTATTTTGGCTTACGTTCGACTGGAATGAGCCGCCGACGGTAAGATTGCCAGATGATGATGCCGCCGCGAAATTGAATCTGGTAGCAATGTCAAGATTGGTGCTCGAGACATTCGTGAGCGAGGATGATCCGACGGTGAGTACTCCCGTTGAACTTGAAAATAAGAACGTATTGCTTGAACTCGCGCTCCCACCAAGAATTCCGAAAAGCACCTGCGTGTCAACGCCGGTGAATGAAGTTCCGCACCCGGTGCACGTCGTGACGGCGAGGGTTCCGATCGTGGAACTCGGGCTGCGGAACTCGGTTGACGAAACGACCCCCATCGGCGAGATGGTGAAGAAAAGCTGATTTGTGCTTGAGGAAAGCGTCAGAAGATTTTGTGTTTGGTTCGTATTTCCTTTTACGAAAAGATATCCCCCTGCATAGACATTTGTAGAAGAGACAGAAGCGAGCGTCGTCTGCCCCGCGTTCGACTGGAAGATGCCGCCTATCGTCAGATTGCCCGTGGATGATGCGGCGGCGAAGTTAAACCTCGTCGCTACGTCAAGATTCGTGCTTGAAGCGTTCGCAAAAGTAAGTTGATTTGTAATCTGCGTATTCGCTCCCGTAAGCGTTACGTTTCCCGTTCCTGACGCGGCGGAGAAATTAAGGCGTGTAGCAATATCAAGATTTGTGCTCGACACATTGCCGAGCGTATTTTGGCTTGCGTTCGACTGGAATGAGCCGCCGACGGTAAGATTGCCAGATGATGATGCGGCCGCGAAGTTAAATCGTGTGGCGACATCAAGATTGGTGCTCGAGCTATTGGCAAACGTGAGCTGATTCAATATCTGCGTGTTCGCGCCTCCGAGCGTGACATTTCCCGATGACGATGCCGCGGCGAAATTGAACCTCGTTGCGACATCTTGGTTCGTTGACGACACATTCCCGAACGTATTTTGGCTTGCGTTCGACTGGAATGAGCCGCCGACGGTAAGATTGCCAGATGATGATGCGGCCGCGAAATTGAATCTGGTAGCAATGTCAAGATTGGTGCTCGAGACATTCGTGAGCGAGGATGATCCGACGGTGAGTACTCCCGTTGAACTTGAAAAAGTGAAAGTCAAAGAAGACGATGCGTTTCCTCCCAATATTCCGTAGAGAACCTGTGTGTCCACGCCCGCCGAAAATCCGCCGCACCCGGTGCACGTCGTGACGGCGAGGGTTCCGATTGTGGAAGACGGCGATCTGAATTCCGAGGATGACGCGACGCCCATCGGCGAGACGGTAAAGAATTGTTGCCCGGTGCTTGAGGAGATGGTGAGGAGGTTTGCGGTCTGATTCAGGAAGCCCACGAGCTGAAACGTGGAACTGCCGGCGTTTGCCGATACGACGCTCAACGTGGAAGAAGGCTTGCTCGTCCCGATGCCGACGGTCCCGCCGCCCGTGTAGTAAATGCTTCCCGATGACGATGCCCAGAACAGATTATTCGAAATATATTTAACATTCGCGATCAAGCTCCCGGTCGAACTCGCGGAAACGCCGGACGAATCGAACGTGCCCGCGATCGAGTCGTAGATTGTTTGCAATGTCTGCATCGTCGCGGCGGGAGAGGCCGACGGCGTCAAACTTCCCGCCTCCGCGAACCCGATGAGAAGCCCGACGGACATCGTGATCACGATTCCGATCTCGAAAATTTTCCGGAGTATGCCATTGCCCCGTTCTGCGGGGCCGCTGCCTCGTTGTCCCGAAGTTTTTTTATTTTGATTCTTCATTTTAGCGCGAAAAATACTATCTAGAACACGAAACCGCCGCCGTGCTATCAGGCAACGATTTGTCCGTAGAACTTTCCTACTTTGCTAGTATATCTCATATTGCTGGTGCGAAGTTATCCACAAGGAACGGAATTATAAAGCTTCATAGTTTGTAGCGTATCGCGGAATGTGCTACTATATTGCAATGGCTCCCGTTCTCGAAAATGAAATAAAATCGCTCGTCCAGGAAACCGTGAAGGAGACGCTTCGCGCTGAACTAACGAATCTCCGCGCCGCCTTGTTGCCGCTTGTCTCAAAAGAAGAGATGACGGACATCCGAACGCGGTACAAGAAGCCGACCCGTCGTGCCGCGCGAACCATACGAATCAACCTCTAATTACTATCATTACCGCATGGAGTGGGAGATCGTTCTATCGCGCCAGGCGGAAAAGTTTCTCTCGAAAAACCGGCTTCCGGATCTGTTTGTTGCGACGCTTATCGCAAAAGCAATGCAGAAACTTTCCGGAGAATCAGTTGCCGCGGACGTGAAGCGGCTCTCCGGCAATTGGGCTGGCCACTACCGTGTCCGGCACGGCAAGATTCGCGCAATTTTTTCTTTCCGCGCCGAGGAACGGCGTATATTTGTTGAAGCGGTTGATTACCGCGGGAACGTGTACTAGAACCCATCTCAAAAGTATGCTTCAAGCCGAAGATACTTTTGAGATGGGTTCTGGCAACGGATACGCCGACGGCGTCCGACAGAAAAGTAATATCAATCGCTCGCCGTAAAGTTATCCACAACGGAATCGTATTACTTATTCATGGTTTGATATACTAGGAGTAATCGCGAATATCGCCCGGCCTCGCGTCGACCGCGAGTCGAGGCGGGCGAATGATAGTAAGTAATGCGAATAACAGATTTACAAAGGTCGAGTGCTTGGCATGAGCGTGATGTAATTTGAAAACTGCCAAGCGTGTCCATACATACTTATATGATTTATCAAAGTTGGGCAGACGTGATTGTGCGGTCTTTGCAGAATTCATGGGCGGGCGTCATCGGGTTTCTGCCGACCCTGATCGGGGCGCTTATCATATTCGTGATCGGGCTTGTCGTTGCCGCTGTGCTGGGAACGATCGTTGAGAAAATATTTGACGCCTTGAAACTTGACTCGCTTCTCGGGAAACTCGGCCTTGAGCCGTATTTCACGCGGGCGGGCATCCACCTCAAGGGCGCGCGGTTTCTGGGACAGCTCGTGAATTGGTTTCTCATTATCGCGTTCTTGCTCGCCGCATCCGACATTCTTGGGCTCTTTGCCCTCTCGTCGTTTTTGAAGGATGTTCTCCTCTACATTCCGAATGTGATCGTGGCGGTCTTGATTATGCTCGCCGCGGTGGTGCTGGGGAATTTCTTGCGGCGCGTCGTCACGGCATCCGTTACGAGCGCGCGGCTCCACGCGTCCCATTTTTTGGGAACGCTCACGTGGTGGGCGGTTGTGGTCTTCGGACTTCTTACGGCGCTCGTGCAGTTGAATGTCGCGGCGACGATCATTAACAGCTTGATTACCGGGTTCATCGCGATGCTTGCCTTGGCTGGCGGATTGGCATTCGGCCTTGGCGGGAAGGGATACGCGGAATACTTGCTCGAAAAGTTGCGCGATCGCGGAGAGAGGAGATAGGAGTAATCGCGAATATTGCGAATCTGATTCAAAATATCGCGAATTTTCGTTTTAAATAAAAACCGTTTCGGTGTGGGGCCGGAGCGGTTTTTGTGTGCATAACTTATTCACGCCTTTTCACCGATACGAATCGTGCTATACTGAATTTGCAGATACGTTTTTTAATGTCCAGAAAAGCATCATATAAATTTTATTTCTTTTTTTTCGCCGCCGCCGCGGTTGCGGCGTTTCTCTGCGCCCCGCGTGCCCATGCGCAAACGATTCAAACGTCCCTGCGCATCGCGGGTGATGCGTCTGAAACGGCGAATATCGCGAGTCCGCCGAACGGCACGGCGGTCGTCCCAGCCGTATCTCCGGGCAGTTTTGCGGGAACCGTGATCAAGGACAGCGCGGGCAGCGTGAATTTCGCCCCCGCCCAAGTCGGGAACGGCGTTTCTTTTTCGAATTGTTGTCAGAACACGAACCGCGCCTACTATAAATTCACGGGCACGACGGTCGGAAGTATTTTTAACGTAAGCCAGGGGGAAATTTCTTTCTATCTCAGATCAAAGTATAGCTGGGCGGAACGGCAGGCGAGCGCGTCCGAGGCGCGCTATACGTTTGATGTCCGCGATGACGACGTCAATAATCATCTGTTCTACTTTTTTGTCCAGTCGAGCGCGGGCCGGCTCGCATTCACCTATCGCCTCGGCGGCACTGCCCCGCAAACGTATCTTGTTGCATCGGGGCAGGAAGACGCATTTTTCGGCAAGAATGTCACGGCGACTATTCGTCTCACGTGGGACGGGACGACCGAGAATTTGTATGTAAATGGGATTCTTGCGAAGTCAAGCTCCTACACGAAAGTGGTTCCCAGCTGGACTACTCAATCCAATTTCGATCTTGGCGCCTACGAATTCCAAACGTTCGGCGGCTACAATGCGTCCGACGATACGATTGACGAATTTACGGTTTTGAGTCCGGCATTTACGCCGCCACCGCCATCCCCGCCGAGCGGTTCCACGATCTACTATATTTCTCCGACCGGAAGCGATGCGAACGTAGGCACATCAGAAACGGCGCCCTTCAAAACATTCGCGAAGGCGTTTGGAACGATGAGCGGCGGGAATGAGCTTATATTGCTCGACGGAATATACACCGGCCCGACGACCGGCTATATGCACTTCAATGATACGAGCTCGGGAGGGTGTACGCCCAATTGCGCGCAGATTCCGTCGGGCATCTCTTTGGGAAAGATGACCTACGTCCACGCCAAAAATCCCGGCCAGGTAAAAATCATCGGGCAGTTGTTTATAGGCCGCTCTTTCCGCAAAGATAGCTACATCAAAGTCGAGGGGATTACGTTCGACGGGACAAGCGCGCTCAAGGGTGGCGCCAGCTTATACAATACGAGTTACGTTATTTTGAAAAACTCCGGCTTCCATTCTTTCACCAATTCCGCGGGCGCGGTTTTGGAAGTCGGCACCAATGACCATGAGAATGGCAATAGCTATGATACGTTTGAAGACGTCTGGGCATGGGGAAACGAGCGGCTGATGATCATCGCGTATCGCTCTGACCACATAGTCGTGCGGAGGGCAGTGGCGCGGAATGACGGATGCACTTCTGCTTTTGGCACAACCGGGTGCAACAACAACTCCGGCAACTATATGGTCGGCACCACGGTCTATAATTCAAATAATGTTTCTTTGGAAAATGTAATTGCAGTAGACAATATAGCAGGAACCGGGTATGCGCTCGCGGGGGATTTGTATACCGCCTGGCACAATAATTTTTATTATCCCTGGTATGGCAATGAATGGCTGGGCACGATTTCTTTGAACACAGGTCTCCAGGCGGGATATGGATATGATTTGGATCCTATCGCCGCGCCGCAGAACCCCATGGCAATCTATAAGGACATCGTTGCTTGGAACGCGCCGTGGCCATTTGAAATCCAATGCGGCTCCGGCTGTCCGACGCACAATACCAATACTTCAAACGCCACTCTCAAGGGGTCGTCGAGCGGTGATGGCTTGCGCGTCGGTCCCGAGGCCGGCGGGACTCATGTCGTTAAAAATTTAGTGGTTTTGGGGACAGGCCGGTTCGGGGTAAACTCCCATTCCCAGCCGAGTTTTGTTGATGTGAATGGCGTTTGGTCGCAGGGCGCGTATAACCAAACCACATGCGCCGTCGGCTGTAAAACCTCCGATCCGCTGGCCGATGGCTCCATAAAATACATCACCCGCATTGAGAATAATTCGCCTTTGAAAGGCACAGGTAGCGGGGGAGCCGATTACGGCGCCAACGTGATGTATAAATACGGCACCGACGGCAGCTTCTTTGGCGACTCCGGCTACAACACCTTGACGAGTAACCAGCTCTGGCCCTATCCCAACGAGGCGAGAATCAAAAAAGAAATGTGCGCGGACGCCGGCGTCTCCCGCGGCTTCTGCGGTTTCCCTTCTCTCACCCAATACGTTTGGGAAGCGGCAGGAAATCCGATGCCGGCAAACATATATGGAGGAAGCCCTCCGCCGCCTCCTCCTCAAGCAGACACAACGTCGCCTTCCATTCCCCTTGGTCTCTCTACTGCTACCATTTCCTCGTCGCAGATCAATCTTTCATGGACTCCTTCCGCTGACCCTTCGACTGGCGGAGTACAGGCAAGCGGCGTTGCCGGCTACCGCATATATAGAGACGGCACGCAAATTGGAACGGCAACCGCGGCATCGTACGCCGACACCGGCCTTGTTCCTTCGACTGCCTACGCATATACCGTTGCCGCCTACGACGCGGCGGGGAACGTTTCCGCGCAGTCAGGATCTGCAAGCGCAACGACGCAAGCGCTCGTGCCAACGATCTCGACTATCCAATCGTCCGGCATCACCACAACCGACACTGCCATTACGTGGACAACCGATATCCCCGCCGATTCCCAAGTTGAGTATGGTTTTACGACGAGCTACGGATCGCAAACCGTGGTGAATGGGTCATTGGCCACGAGCCATTCTGTCGCCGTATCCGGTCTCGCTCCGGGAACCACGTACCACTACCGCGTGAAATCGAGCGGGAGCGTTTCAATTGACCAGACCTTCGCGACCGGAGCGATTGCCTCTGGCGCCGATACGACCCCGCCCGCAAAAATCACAGACCTCCGCGTTGACACCATCACGCAGACCTCGATGAATCTCTACTGGACCGCGTCCGGCGATGACGGGAATACCGGCACCGCTTCGTCCTACGAATTGCGCTGGTCGCTTGCGCCGCTCACGAGCGCGAACTGGGACGCCGCGCCGATCTTCGTCGGGGTCGGCGTTCCAGCTCCTCGCCCTGCTGGCGCGGGCGAGTCCTACATCGCGATCGGCCTTACGCCCGACACCGCTTATTATTTCGGCATCAAAGCGAAGGATGAAGCTCTGAATACCTCTCCGCTTTCGAACATCGTGAACGGGACAACGGCTGCGCCGACCCCGCCGCCATCCGCATCACCCGCACCGGCCACGTCTCCGCCAGCTGGCGGATCGGGCGGAGGTGGCGGAGGTGGCGGAGGTGGAGGCGGTCTTTCGACGGGCTCAGGGCAAGGCGGCGGGATTCCTCTTTCTTCATCTCTTGATACCACTCCTGCCGGTAAAGTGACGGTGACGAAAGTCGGTGAAGCCGCAAGCCAGATCTCGCTTGAATGGACGAATCCGTCGGATGCCGACTTCGCCCGCACGCTCATCGTGATGAATCCGTCCCACGTTCCGGCATCCCCAACCGATGGCGCCGCGATTTTCGAAAGCAATGCGGCGAAGTACACCGCGACAAATTTGCAAAACGGAACGACCTACTATTTCGCCCTCTACTCGCTCGACCTTGCGCGCAATTTCTCGCTTCCCGTCATTGTGCAAGCCACGCCACGCGCGGGCGTCACCTCTTTCAATGACCGGATATTCTCTACAGCCGGCGGAGGCGGGATCGTCCAGCGCGGCACGGCCGTGAGCGGACGTGGCGCAAACGGTTCCTCTCCGCAATTCTCGCCATACATTTTTTCGCGCAATCTCCGTCTTGGTCAGCAAGGCGATGACGTGAAAAAACTTCAGGAGTTTCTTGCCTCCGACCCCGCGCTCTATCCGGGAGGCCAGGCAACCGGCTACTTCGGTGCCTTGACCCGCGCGGCCGTCCAGCGGTTCCAGGCGAAGTACGGCATCGCCTCATCAGGAAACGAAGCGACGACCGGCTACGGATTTGTCGGCGCGAAAACGCGGGTGAAGCTCGCCGAAGTTTTCTCGTCGGGCGCGGGGATTGCGACGCCCGCGAACCCGTCATCTGTTTCAGCATCAGCGCCGGCGCCGCTTGCTTCGGGCGCGGTGCTCTCGCGCGGATCCAGAGGAGACGCAGTGATTCGTCTCCAGCAATTTCTTACGAAAGAAGGTGTGTATCCCGAAGCCATCGTGAATGGAGCTTTCGGTCCCGCGACGGAGGCCGCAGTCATCGAGTTCCAACGGAAGTATGGGATCAGCCCGACGGGAACAGTGGGGCCGGTGACGCGGGCGAAGATGCGGGCATTAGGAGGATTATAATTATGAGATGCCACCAGACAAGAGAACCGAATCTCTTTCTTTTTACTTCGCAAACTCCAGTTCCATCAGATCGCCGTTTTTAATGAAATAAAATTTATTGTCCGGCGAATCATAAAAAGAATGTTTTGTCTCCGCGACGGTTCTGATGTTTTCTCCGGAGAGGTCTTGAAGATCGAGAAAGGCGACGCGGTCGGGGTAGGCGATGAAGAGATGCCGCCCGTCGCGGTACCACGCGAGCGACCGCACGGTGCTCATCTCCGGAAGATTGAACCGCCAGTATTGTTTTTTGTCTTCGAGAGAAAATATTTCCACGCTTCGGTTTTCAAAAGTCGCGATCATGCCGTGGTCGGCGTCCCACACGAAGTCAAGAACGTCGCTCGCGAGGTGGGAAAGAATGTTTTCATTCCGTGTGTACACGAAAAACTCGCCGTTCTGAAGAATCCCGAGGCGGTCGGCGTCTATCCACGCGAGTTCCGCCGTTTTGCCCGGAATGTTTGCCACGGCATTTCTCCGGAAGCCGGAAGCGATTTCATAGAGATTGAGCGTTGAGGAATTATTTTTCGGATCGAACGTCATCCACGCGATCGCCGCGCGCGAGGCGGCTGAGGCGATAATGGAACTCGTGGAATTCAATCTTGCCACGCGCTCTCCGGTCCTTGTGTCGCGGATCTCAATCGCGGCCGGTTTTGTGAATATCAGATTATTTGAATCCGCGGGGTCAATTGCAATCTGCTTCTCGGTCGGGGATTTCGGAAATCCGGCGTTCTGGATGATTCCGGTAATTGCGGTTGAAGTTCCATTCTCTATGTCGTTTGTGAAATACGCGCCGGTTTTCGTATCCTTTGTTATGACGTTCCGCGAGTCGTCGCGCCAGGCGATCACGGTATTTCCGGCAAGCGCTGTTCCGTTCGCGATAAGATCTCCGGCGCTGTTTTCGATAAGCGGCGCGTGATTGATAACCCAAAAATTCTGGATCTTGCCAGCTTGAAATTGAAGAGTGGCGGGTTCTTGGGGGACGAGCACGGCATATTTCTCTTCCGTTACGAGCGAAGGATTCACGTCGACGCGCTCCCGCCACGACTGATATCCAAATGCCTTAAGTTCTAAAATATAATTTTTCGGAATGAGGTTATTTAAGAGCGTGCCGTTCGCGAAGATACCGGTGCTTTTCTTCATTATTTTCCCGTTGAGATAGATGTCCGCGTCTTGGGGATATGGCCGGACGAATATCGCCCCGATTTTCTTGAAGGTGAAGCCGAGCGGTGTCGAGGGACTCACCGTAAACCGCCATCCCTGAGCATAGAAGATTGCTCCCGTGCCAACGATAAGAAACACCGCTACAAGGGAATAAAACAGCCGCCGTCGGCCCTTCAAGGTCATACCCCCATTATACGGGCGCGGCGGCTAACGCCAAAATAGCGGTATGGTATACTAAAAGCAGTCCCGCTTTTAGATTTCGGATCAAATAATTTTTTACGGGAGGGCGGATGTCTGTCTCCTGCGGGATTCGGCAATGCCCACCCACCTGGCATACGTCCGGGATATATCTGGGCGGGACTGCAAACATCCTCTCTCTGCGTGGAGGGGATTTTTGTTTTGTGATTCCGCTCCGAAAGATTTTTGGGAATAAAAAAAGCCCGACCGAAGTCGGGCTTACCTATTCTATCCGGGGTTGTGTTACCTCTTTTTGCGCTTTTCCAAAAGGTCATAGATTTGGAGAAATTTCTCGCCTTCGTAAGCGGTCAAAGTACGGAGTAAAGCCGTTTCCCCGATTTTGAACTTTTGCCCCTCGTACAGAAAGACAGCGAGCGAAGCGAGCGCGTTGATTTTGAAAAAGTTGATGTAGTTCCCACTATGTCGGGCCAGGCGGAATCGAACCGCCGACATACCCACCCCAAGGGTACGTATTACCACTATACTATGGCCCGGATTTACTTTACGATTTTTCTTTTAAATTACTCATCACGGTTTTGAACGCATCGAGTTTTTCTTTAAGTTCGGGATGCAGGCGACGGTCGTAGGATTCAAGGTTATTAATCTGCATCTGAATCGCGAGGGTGAAATATTCGAATAGCTTTTTTTCAACTTCCGATTGGCCGTCGGGCATGAACTCGCGGATCCCTTTTTCGATACGATCTTGATTGAGAGCGATATAGAAAAGAGGAATATGTTCCACGGAAGAGGGGATGATCTTTCTCTTCTCGCCTTCTTGAGCTTTGACGGCAAGGCCGTATTTCAGGGCGGCGCCTCCTTTTAAATTATGTTGCTTGACTGTCTCCAGCTTGTGTTGGTAATCAGCATTCATGGTGTCGCCGATTTCATCGAACGCACAGACAAGCGTCCCTGTTTTCCGATCAAGGAGAATCGTGTCAACTTTATTCACATAGTCGTCATGGGGAGAAGATCGCGCCACTACGAAACGTTCGCCAAGGTTTTTTACAAAGAGGGCAAGCGCGAGCATCTCAAGCCGTTCGCCGTCGGATTGCAGCCGTTTCTCTTTTGCCTCTTCGGGATTATTTCCATGCCATTCTTCCTCGTGTTTCTTGGCGGCAGCGAGATCGTCGGGGAGATTCTTGTAAAGCCCGGCGTACGCTTCCATATCAATTCGGACGTCACTTCCAATGGGAATATTTTCTTCTCGGTACTTCGCAGTAGCGGTTTCTATAAACCGCTCAAGCTTTTCTATGCCATCCCGCTTTTCCCCTCCGAAAACGCTCGGTCTGTCGAACATATTATTTTGCCGCCGCCGCGTGGGCCCGTTTCATAATTCTCGCCGGTTTATGCAGGTTTCGCATGCAGTTCGTGCAGATTTTTTTGCGTACGCCGTCAATTTTCGCCCACTGAAGGTTGGGATATTTCCGCGACGTCGAGGTTGGGTTGTAATGGCCGCGGAGGAGCTTGCGCTTCCCGCGGATGATTGAGCCCTTGTGGCAGATGGCGCATTGTCTCATAATTTTAAGCGATGCAAAATGAATGCGAATCCACGCGAATGACGCGAAATTATTTTACGGTTACGGCTATTCGCAACATTCGCATTGATTCGCGATCTGTTCGCATCGCGGTTATTCTATTCTGACTTTCAGTTTCTTCGTTTTTTTTCGATTTATTTTCGGGAGGCGGACTACGAGGATTCCGTTTTTGAAGCTCACCGTCGCGCCTTCCGGATCTATCTCCTGCGGTAGAATGACTGATCGTGAGAATTTTCCCCAGTAACATTCCTGATAGAAATAATCTTCATCACGCACTTCGCTTTCGTGGTGGCGCCTGCCCCTGATTGTCACGGCATCGTTCGAAACGCTGATGTCGAGATCGTCCGGCTTCACGCCCGCGATAGCCGACTCGATGACGATGTCCTCCGGCGTTTGGTAGACGTCAATCGTGAGCTGTCCCTCGAGATCGCTTTCAAACTCTTTCTCTGCTTTCTTCGTGGCCGTTTTCGGGCGGGCTTGAGTCGTCGCGGCTTTTACGAGTTCGACTTCTCCGCCTCCGGCGGAAAACTCCGGCTCCAACGGCTCCAACTGCTCGGACTCCGTTCCGCCTTTCGCCAAACTTTCAAAAAATTTTTCCTCAGAAGATTCCATAGAATTTTTAAGCGATGCAAAATGAATATGAATCCACGCGAATGACGCGAAATTATTTTACGGTTACGGCTATTCGCAACATTCGCATGGATTCGCCCGCCTCGACTCGCGGTCGACGCGAGGCTGGGCGATCTGTTCGCATCACTCATTTTAGACGTTTTCCCGCTTTAGCTCCTCGAAATCGCCCAAGATGAAGAGTCCGGCGATAACGACGAGCATGAGGGGATAGATCAGATTCCCGTAGATAAGTATAAGGTAATTAAAGAGCATATGCAAGCCGGAGGCGGCAATGAGCCCCCAGACGATCCACTTTCCGGATTCAAAATTGCGGACGGCTTTCGCCCAGTAGTAGCCGACGAGGCCTGACGAAATCGCGTGGAGGAGCGTGGCTCCTACGAACCGGAAGGAAATGGTTTGGAGCGCCGGGCCCCAGAGAACCGACGCGCCGTCCTGGGCGCTGTAGAGGACGCCGATATTCTCGACGGTCGCGAAACCCAAGGCTGCTACGATCATGTAAATCATCGCGTCGGTCGGTTCGTCGAAGTCGGGATTCTTATGGATGGCGAAGTACGCGCCGCCGAACTTCGCGATTTCCTCGACGGCGGCGAACGCGAGAAGCATCGCGATCGTGCCCGTGCGCGGGAAGCCGAGCACGGAGATTTTTTGGTCAATGCCGAGATTGTTAATGATCACCTGGACGACAAAGGCGGCGATTGCCGCGATCGCGCCGGCGATGAACGTAAGAAAAATCAATCGTTTCGGTTCGGGATGCGGATCTTCTTCGAGATAAAAAAAGAGCCAGGCGAAGCCGGGAAGAAAGGCGAGGAGAATGGTTATTGCACTCATGTTAGCTTTTAGGTTTTAGCTGTTAGCTTTTAGTCGTTCGTTAAGTCTCGACAAGGAACTAACAGCTAAAAGCTTTTTTTAATTCTACCATTTCTCGACCATCAACATTTGGTTTGATTTAAATTTTTGCCAAATCTCCTCGGTTACGAACGGCATAAACGGATGGAGCATGATGAGACATTCAAGGAGAATGGTTTCGAGCGTATCGTACGCCGCGTCGCGCTCTTTCTCATTTTGCAAACGGGGTTTATATGCTTCGATGATTTTATCCGCAAACGTATGCCAAAAGTAGTGGTAGAGCGTTTCCGCGGCGAGATGAAATTCGAATTTCTCGATGTGTTTTGTGACGCGCGTTTTTATTTTCGCAAGTTCCGCGAGATTTTTTTTATCTTCAGGACGGAGCGCGGACTGACGCTGACCGGACGCTGATTGACGCTGATTGTTTCCGCGTTTGTCCGCGTGTTGTCCGCGTAGGTCTGCGGGTTTGTTGATAAGAACAAACCTTGCCACGTTCCAAATTTTCGTCGCGAAATTCCGGTAGCCGCGGATTTTTTCTTCGGAGAGCGTAATGTCCGAGCCGGGCGAGTTGCCGACAACGAGCGCCATGCGCAATGCGTCCGTGCCATAAGTTCGGGTGAGTTCGAGCGGGCTCACGACATTGCCTTTACTCTTCGACATTTTTTTACCCTCGGCGTCCTTCACCAGTCCGTGGAAATACACGGTTTTAAAAGGAACTTTTTTCGCGAGATAGAGGCCGAAAATAACCATCCGAGGAATCCATTTGAAAATCAAATCGTAGCCGGTTTCCATCACGTCCGTCGGATAAAATTCTTCAAAGTCATTCGTAATTTTTGATTTTTGCCTGTCCGCCGAAGCGTTTGCGAAGGCGGGATTTTTGATTTTTGATTTTGAGTTGCTCATCAGAGTAACGATTGGCCACTGCCCGGATGAGAACCACGTGTCGAATGTGTCGGGGTCTTGTTCATAGAGATCGCCGCCGCAGGTTGTGCATTTTTCTTTTGAAATATCAAGTTCTACTATTTGAGTGTTTAATATAGGGAGTTTGCGATATTTATGAAATTCCAATCCTTTTAATTTGCCAATAAATGATCGTATTGGACCGCCGTGAGTTACGACAACAACGTTGTGATGAGAATGTTTATTTCTATGGTTGCCGAAAGCTTTTTCAATTCTTTTTTCGAACTCTTCCCATGTTTCCCCTTCGGGTGGTCTGCTTCGATACTCGTTTACTATTTCCGGATAAGTTTTGTGCCAGTCATCTCTTAACTTCCCTTGAAAAATTCCCAAATTTCTTTCGCGAAGTTCTTTGTCAAAAATAATTTCCGCGCCGGTTGCTTTCGCAATGATCTCTGCGGTTGTTTTACACCTCAAAAGATCGGAACTAATGATCAAATCTATTTTTTTACTTTTTAGCTGTTCTGCGGCTTTTTCGGCTTGTATTACGCCTTTATCGTTCAGGTGAACATCGGCATGTCCTTGTGTTCGTCCTTCCTTATTCCAATCCGTTTCCCCGTGCCGCACCAAAAACCACCGCGCTTTTATCTGCGGATTGATTTTCGTCTCGCCGCACGAAAGGCAGAACCACGCCGGAATGCGAATGCCCCAAACGATCTGCCGCGAGATATTCCAGTCAATCGTGTGCTCCATCCAGTAGAGAAATGTTTTTTTGAAACGCTCGGGGATAAATTTTATTTTTCCGGATTTTACCGCTTCAATCGCGAGATCGCTGAGCGATTTCCCGGCATTTTGATTTTTGATTTTTCCTGCCTGCCGGTCAGGCAGAGATTTTTTATTTTCAGAATGTGGCGGAGCCGACATTCTGACGAACCACTGCGCCATAACGCGCGGCTCGATAACCGTTCCGCACTTGAAACAGATGGGAACGGCGTGCGAGTAATCCTCGGTTTTTTTAATGAGCCCCAGCTTCGCGAGATCCGCGACGACCGCCGCGCGCGCATCGCTGATTTTCATTCCGGCGTATTTTCCCGTGTTCTGATTTAATTTTCCGTATTGGTCAATGACTTCTTTGGGTCCCAGATTGTGTTTTTTCCCGATCTCAAAGTCATGCGCGTCGTGCGCCGGCGTGATCTTCAAAGCGCCGGTGCCGAAATCCATTTCTACGGATTCGTCGCCAATAACCGGAAGCGCCATTTCCCCGATCGGCGTTTTAATTTCAATCGTTTTGCCGATATATTTTTTATAACGTTTGTCTTTGGGGTTCACCGCGACGGCCACATCGCCGAACATCGTCTCGGGGCGGACCGTCGCGACCGTGAGCGGTCCGTATTTGAGGTAATACAATTTGTCGGCGACTTCTTTTGATTCCGTTTCAACGTCCGAAAGGGAGGTCTGATGTTTCACGCACCAATTGACCGGGCGCGTGCCGCGGTAGACGAGGCCGTCGTCATGCATTTTCGCGAATGTTTTTTGGACATTTTCTACGACATCGGGATCGAGCGTGAATTTTTCCCGCGACCAGTCGCACGAGGCGCCCATCTTTCGCACTTCGTCTTCCATGTATTTTTTATTCAGGAGCGTGAAGGCCATGATTTCGTCAAAAAGCTGTTGCGGATCCATGCCGAAACGCGACCTTCCTTCTTTTTCAAGTTTTTTTTCATACACGATCTGGGTTTCAAACCCGGCGTGGTCGGCGCCCGGCAACCAAAGCGTTGCATCTCCTTTCATGCGATGAAACCGCGTGATGATGTCCTGAAGCGTAATAAAAAGCGCGTGCCCGGCGTGCAGATGCCCGTTCGCGTTCGGGGGAGGCATGATCATAGAAAAGCTTTTAGCTTTTAGCTTTAAGCTTTTAGGTGCGGGAAGATTTTCCGGCGAAAAATAGCCGGACTTTTCCCAGAGTTTATAGATTTTCTTCTCGGTTTTCTGATGGTCGTAGCGCGGGTCGAGTTCTTTAGTCATATCGCTCATTCTATTTGATTTTTTAATTCTTTTCCATTAGTATTTTCACAGCAAGTAGAAAACAAAAAACGAGGCGATGGCTCTTCTCAAAAGGAGGTATGGCGTGATGTCGTTGGGAAAAAAGATTGAGATGTGGTTGATTTATATCGGCGTTTCGTTCTTTCTGTTTTGAAGAATGTTTGCGTTGCCGGGTTACTATCGAGCGCCGACGTTTATCCTGTGGATGTTTTTCACAATGGGCTGTCTTTACCACTTCGTGCCCATTCGCTCTGGCGGAGACCCGCCAGAACAGGATGATTGAACAAGCTTCACGTTGAACATTTCACGCCCGCACGGGAAACCGCGCGGGCATTTTTTTATTCTATTTGCTTTTGCAAATATTACTATTAGTAGCGATCGCTTGTGTTAGTAATATTTGTTATTATTAAGATGTGTTGAAATCGAAGGAAGTATGAAATACGAAAACTGAATTAAATATATGAAAAAGGAAATTGCGTTTCGGGTGCTTGAGGCGCTCGCTGAAACTGCGGCCGATGTGATAGATCTTTTCGACGTATTTTTAACCGTAGGATATGGGGCGTCGTTAGGAAAATTTGAGCGCGAATTAAGAAAAAGAGAATATATGCGGGATGGAGAAACAGATCGTCTTAAGAGAAATTACGCCGTGTTGCTTTCCAAGCTTAAAGCGCAAGGACTGATCGAGGCAAAAAAAGTAAGCGGTCAAAAAACTTTCTTTATTACGAGGAAAGGAAAAGAAAAACTTCGTGGTATGCGGGAAAATAAAAAAAGGGAATTCCCTCAAATGCCGAATATTCAGGAGAAAAGCGACGCTTTTATCATTGTCGCTTTTGATGTTCCGGAGAAGCAGAAAGGGAAACGGGAATGGCTTCGGCGAATACTTGCTCAGATGGGGCTTACGATGGTTCAGAAAAGCGTATGGATGGGGAAAATAAAATTGCCGGAAGAATTTTTTGACGCGCTTCGCACCCTCGATTTACTCGAATGCGTTGAGATTTTTGAAATCAGCAAAACCGGCACATTGAAACAGATTACATAAAAGGTGTATGGGGTGCGCAGAATATTACCTTTGTTAGCGATCGCTAACAAAGGTAATATTCTGCTTGATCGCGGCGCAGTGTTATATATTCAAATTTCCTTGCGCCTCGAGTTTGGGGAACCGGGATTTTTTGAGTGTGCTCATATATCCTGCGGCGGCGATCATGACGGCGTTGTCGGTGTTGTATTTCTGGTCGGCGACAAGAAAATTAACTTTTACCTGCCTGTCGGCAGGCAGGACTTTTGAACTTGCTACTTCCAACTTTTTGCGAAGCAACTGATTCGCCGCGACGCCGCCGGAGAGCATGATTGATTTCGCGCCGTATGCCTGCGCCGCGCGGGCGGTTTTATAAACGAGCACGTCAATCGCCGCTTTTTGGAAACTTGCTGCTACGTTAGCAGCAAGCGCGGACTTACGTAGACTGGACGCTGACTTACGCTGAATTTTTTCCGCGTTTGTCCGCGTGAAGTCCGCGTTGGTCAGCGAGCCGTGCTCTCGCAGGCAATAGAGCACGGCTGTCTTGAGTCCCGAAAAACTAAAGTCGTAATTTTTGTCGCGCATCATCGGGCGGGGAAATGCGATCGCGTCGGGATTTCCTTTTGCGGCGAGCTTCTCTATTTCCGGGCCGCCGGGATAAGGGAGTTCGAGGAGCCGCGCGACTTTGTCGAACGCTTCGCCGACGGCATCATCCCGCGTCTCGCCGAGCTTTCGCCATTTCACGAGAGAATCCATTTTCAAGAGAATGGTATGCCCGCCGCTTACGATGAGGGCGATGGCGGGAAACAATCTTTTAGCTTTTAGCTTTTGGCTTTTAGATTTTGTCGGTAGTAAAAAACTATATAAATGTCCTTCCAGATGATTTGTGCCGATAACGGGCTTTTTATATTTTTTTCCTAATTCTTTGGCGAATGTAATCCCCGCCCAGAGCGCTGGCTCAAGCCCCGGCCCGACCGTAACGGCGATTAAATAGACCGGCAATTTTGATTTTTGATTTTTGATTTTTGATTTTGAGAAACTTGCCGACAATTTCCTGAATAAAATTGGCAAGTTTCGTATGTGTTCGCGCTTCGCGAGATTCGGAACGACACCCCCGAACGGACGGTGAATTTTAATCTGCGACGCAATGAGATTTTTCAAAACCTTGAATTTCGGATGCGCCAAGCCACCGGTTGCTTCAACGAGCGCCAAAGCCGTTTCGTCGCAGGAGGTTTCGATACCGAGAATTAACATGTGAGTAATGTACATGAGAAAATCGAATAAAAAAAGCCCCGTTCGAGACGGAGCCGATACTAATATTATTTCTCTTTCAGTTTTTGCCATGCCGCCCACTTTGGATAGTCAACATGGTATGTTTTCATTCTATTCCCGTCGTAGTCGATATGGACGGGGACAACCACTTCACATTTCACCCGCGCAAGAACCTTATCGCGCGCTTCGAAAAAAGCTGCGATGGTTGCTTCGATATTCATGCCCCACAACCCGGCTTGACCACACGGACCATGTCCGAGAAGGATAACGCGATCCAGTTTTTTCAAAGCGAGCGATCCCTCGATTTGATTCATGAGGAATTCTTGAATGGCGGCTGAATGTTCTCCTTTTTCTTCGTGCACCAACCGAAGCGGACCGCCGTTTACCATAATGAGATGGAGACGCGCCTTGCCGTTCTTCTTTTCAAGCTGACCGCGATAGAAATTAAGAAGTTCAGGCGATCGATCGCAGTCGCCGCATCCGACGAGCACGCCATCACTAAGAAGGGTAGGGTTGATATCCTCAAGCACCCCGAGTTCTCGGAGCAATCCAATCGTTTCTTGTTCACCTCTGGCCAATTGAGACATCCTTTCTGTATTGAGAATGTTATTCTTGCACGATACAGCGCGCCCGATTTTGAAAGTTCACTTCAATGAACCCGGAGCTAACAGGAATATAATGCTCTTCGTGATTTTTGTCAATGATTTTCATCGTGCCCGCCTTGAGCATCGAAATCAGCGGCCGGTGATGGTCGAGAACCGTAATTTCACCCGAGGCGGTTTTGCAGTTAATAGATGCCGCTTCTCCATCAAATAAAATTTTCTTAAGGGAATATATTGCTAATTTCATAAGTTTCTCACCCTACCAATGTACTAATTTTTACGAATCGTACTAATAACGAATTAGTAAAATTAGTAATGATTAGTACATTAGTAAGGTCATTTAACCTCGTCTATACTCCCCTTCATGTAAAAATTATCTTCCGGCAGGTCGTCGTATTTTCCTTCCAAAATTTCTTTGAATCCGCGGATCGTGTCGGCGCGTTTTACAAATTTTCCCGCGCGGCCGGTGAAGGTTTCGGCGACGAAGAACGGCTGGGAGAGAAAGCGCTGGACTTTGCGCGCGCGGTTTACGGTGAGGCGATCGGCTTCCGAAAGTTCCTCGATGCCCAAGATGGCAATAATGTCCTGCAGTTCTTTGTAGCGCTGGAGGGTTTTCTGGACGTCGCGGGCGACGTCATAATGTTCGCGGCCGGCGATTTTGGGATCAAGCGCGGTCGAGTTCGAGGCGAGGGGATCAACGGCGGGATAAATGCCGATTTCGGTAAGCGGCCGGCTCAAAACAATTGTAGAATCGAGATGGCTGAAAGTTGTGGCCGGCGCGGGGTCGGTGATGTCGTCCGCAGGCACATAGACCGCCTGCACTGATGTAATTGATCCTTTTGTGGTCGAAGTGATCCGTTCCTGCAGTTCTGCCATCTCGGAGGCCAGGGTCGGCTGGTAGCCCACGGCGCTTGGCATCCGGCCCAAAAGCGTCGAGACCTCGGAGCCGGCTTGC
>OBEQ010589256.1_pt1 | contig 19275 bp, 15 predicted proteins | sample 1670901 | NCBI WGS metagenome assembly OBEQ01 (sample SAMEA104232315, study PRJEB22302) | groundwater metagenome | biome: forest; feature: aquifer; material: groundwater | place: USA | collected 2011-08-07 | depth 5.4 m
GAGGCCATTCAAAACAATAATCTAAGAAGTTTCTTTGTGAGCGGATTATTTCTGGGGTGTTCAATTTCAATTAAATATCTTGGAATTATTTCAGTTTTCATAATTTCTGTTTATTTGCTGTTTTACTTATTAAAAAATAAATTCCGAGTTTCTATTTTTAAAGCATCGCTTTTATGGGCAAGTGGAATTTTGACCACTTCTATCTATTGCTTCGTCCGTAATGGCCTTTTAACGAAAAATCCATTTTATCCTTATTTGAGCAAGATTTTTCATACTGAAGCAATTCCTGGACTCAAATATGATCAATTGGGGTTTGGTTGGGACACCTGGCGCTTTATCACTGTGTTTTTTAATTTATTCCAGCATCCTACCGCCTTTGGCGGATTCAGTGACCGGATCGGAATTTTTTATTTCTTGGCAATTCCTTTTGCCATTGTAGGAGTTGTTTTAGTAAAACGAGCCAGGTTTTTCGGATTTTTTTGTCTTTTTTTTCTTGGACTATGGTTTTTTATCTGTCAAGCAAGCCGGTATTTGGTCCCGGCGCTTCCTATGATTTTGATTACTGCCGGTTTCGGAATAAACGTGAGTTTTCAAAAAATGAGTAACTTGACGAAATTTTTTTTGATTTTGATTTCCACCACCGTTTTATGTGTCTATTTTGCAGCAGGTTTGTTTCATTACCGATATTCTTACTTGCTCTACACAGGAAAATGGAATTGGAACGACTATTTAGTGCACATGGAAAGAACGGGTCCTATTGCTCTTTGGACAAACTCAAATTTAAAACCTGACGCAACCATTCTGCTAGAATCTGAGCCGCGGTTGTTTTATTTTAATCGCAATTTGATTAGAGATGCAGCACTTAAATTTAGGACAAAATATAACCGTACCGGTATGAGTGAACAACAACTTTCAACGTTTCTTAAATCTTGTGAAATTACACATATATTACTCAATACCGAACTTCCTAAAGAAAACCCGAACCACAATAGTATTATTTTAAGAAATTTTGTCAAATCGTCGTATGTTAAACCAATTAAATCCATCACATCTGAAAACGTCAGAGATGCAAAGTTTAAATATGATCTATATGAACTTAAACAGGAGTTTTAAATGAGTGCAAGTTTGGAACAGTACAAGAAAAAAAATTGCCGGTATTGTGATTCTCAAGTGGGAGATTCTTTTTTAGATTTGGGGAATTTACCGCCTGCCAATTCGTTTCTAAGAAAAGAAGAATTGAACACTCCTGAATTCAAATGTCCACTGAGTCTTTGTTGGTGCGAAAATTGTAAATTAGTTCAGCTCACACATGTTGTTCCCGCAGATCTGATGTTTTTAAATTACCGCTATGTCAGTTCCACGACAAAAACATTTCAAATTCACTTTTCACATTATGCGCAAACTCTTTGGACAAAAAGTGGATCGAAACCGAACACTTTGGCCGTTGATATCGGCAGCAATGACGGTCTTTTGGTGGACTGCTATCAGAAGGCAGGTTTCGTCTCACTCGGTATCGAACCGGCTAAAAATTTAAGCGAAGCTGCGAACAAGAGCGGCAGGAAAACAATTAATCGTTATTTTGATGCCGCTTGCGTCAAAGAAATCATAAGTCAGTTTGGAAAGGCGAGTGTCATTAGCGCAAACAACGTGTTTGCCCATATTGATGATGTTCAAAGCGTTTGCAGAAATATTGATGAATTATTAACGGACGATGGAATTTTCGTATTGGAATTTCCTTATTTGGCCACCATGGTAGAAAAAATGCTGTTTGATATGATCTATCACGAACATCTTTCTTACATTTCCGCGACTTCCGCCAATTTCCTGTTTAACCGTTTCAATCTCAAGATTTTTGATATTGATTATGTTCCGTCTCATGGAGGTTCTTTGAGAGTATTTGTCCAGAAAAAAAATGGGCCTCATAAGGTTACCACTCAAGTAAACTCGTATCTTGAAAAAGAATTAAAGGAAGGGTACTTGTCTTTTGACATCTACCGTAAATTTTCAGATCGAGTGCGCGGCGTTAAAAAAGTAATTCGTCAATTTATCTCAGATATTCAATCCAACGGGAAGACTCTTTCTGGATACGGCGCTCCTGCAAAGGGAAATACGCTTATCTGTTTCTGTGAGCTCACGCCGAGTGAAATTGCCTATATTGTTGACGACAATCCTCTAAAACAGGGCTTATACGCACCAGGCTCCCACATTCCCATTGTTTCCAGTTCTACGTTAGAAAAAAAGCCCACTGATTACGTACTCATTTTTGCGTGGAATTTCGCGGAAGAAATTATCAAAAAATTGAAACCCCTAAAAGAAACCGGCTCTCGTTTTATTGTGCCGCTTCCGGAACCCGCCATTGTTTAACTTTCTTTTCAAAAAATGACGCTGAACAAAAAAGATATTCAATTTGCTTTTGCGCTGATTGCATCGCTTTTTATTTTTTATCCAGAATTATTTCTTGCAAAAGCCGCTTCACTCATTGGAGACCATTGGGAGCAGCATTATCCATGGGCTTATTTGCTGAGCAATTCTTTAAGGCACGGACAAATTCCATTTTGGACTTCTTTCATTCATTGTGGCTTTCCGATTGGAGCTGAAGGACAAATTGGAATTTTTTATATTCCTAACTTAATTCTTTATTTACTCCTGCCGTTTAAATGGGCTTATTCTTATCAAAATATTTTTCATTTTCTCGTCGCCGGATTTGCCACTTATTTCTACTGCCGTAAAATCAAGCTTTCTCCTGAATCTTCGTTTGTCTCGGCCTTTATTTTTACTTTTGGCACGGCTTACGGCGGTGCTTATTACAATATTACGTCACTCAAAACAATAGCCTGGCTTCCATTGTGTCTTTTTTTATTCGAGGCCTATTATTCTTCTAAACAGTTCCGCTATATTTTTACACTGTCAATTGTAATCTCCCAGCTTTTGGTCGCGGGTTACCTCCAGGTCGCGCTTCTTTTACTAATGGTTTTTAATTTATATATTGTCTTAAGGATTTTTTTATTTTCTGATTCTTTAGAGGTGAAATCACGGCTTAACGTTTTAAAGGGATTGTGTCTTTGTCTTTTGTTTGTCGTTATTTTTTCATTTCCTCAAATTTGGCTGACATTTGAACTGGCCATAAAATCCAACCGAGTTGGCTTAAGTGAAGATTATGCTTATATCGGATCGATGTCACCTTTGGCCATTTCCACCCTTGTAGTAGCAATTGCCCAAGGGTTTTGCCGTGGAAATAGCATTTACGGCGGAATTTTTTCTGTGATCTTAATTCTATTTGGAATTTTATCTAAAAACATGCGCAGAAATAAACTATTCAAACTTTGGATTTGGATCGCCGCAGCGTCACTTCTGCTTGCGCTGGGAAGATGGAGTCCTCTGTATGTTTTTCTGATCAAGGCAACTCATTTTTACTCCTTCAGAACACCGATGAAGTTTTTAATTTTTATTTGTTTTTCTCTTGCCGTCTTAAGTGGATTTGGCTTTGAAGAGGCTTTCAAGAAAAATGATTTATTGCTCAACCGGTTGGTCAGAGATGTTTATCTAGGCATTATTTCTTTTTTTATTTTTATATTTTTTATCATTTATCTTTTTTTAACGTCTTTAAAACCTTACACGATTCGACTCGGCGAATGGGTGATTCAAAAATTCGTTTATGGGCATATTGGCCGCCCTCATTCCTTAGACATTTATTATGATAAATTGGACCGTTTTCTTGATGCTTTTAAAAGCGTTTACACCTTTCACTATTTTTGGGCAAGTTGGAATGTAGCAATTATATTTGTTAGCATCATTTTTATTCTAGTACTTCCATTTACCCGAAACAAAAAAACATGGCTTGTCTTCGGATTTATTTTTTTATTTGTTGATTTGTATACATTCGCTTCCTTTGATATTAAAAAAGATTTTGGTTTTTACTCAGAAATAAATCACGTTTCGCCGATGATTGAAAAGTTAACAGAAGAAAGAAATAAGGGATCTCTCGGCCGAATCTATGGATTTTGTAAACCAGATAATTCGCTGCCTTTAATTCCCAGTGTCAACATGCTTTATGATATTGAGGACATTGGCGCTTATTCTCCGTTTATTTTGAAACGCTACTACGAAACAATCGGCCGCTTTGGCAATGTGAATGACTCCAATGTATCCTATATCCCAAATCCCGAATTTGTTTATCAGCATTTAAAATTATTGAGTACATTGGGTGTTACCCACATTCTTTCGAACACGCCGCTAGAAAACAGATCTTTAAAAATGATTTTTTCAGACTCTGAAGGCTATTTATACGAACCTAAAGGAACCCATCAAAAAGCTTTTTTCGTCAACCAAATCGAAGTACATTCGAATTGGCAAAGTTTGAAAGAACGATTGATGGAACCCAATTTTGATCCTCGGGAAAAATTGCTTCTTGAAAAATCTGAATATCAAAAAATTGGGATTGTTTCAGGATTGCATAAAAATTCTGATGCGATTATTCATATGACAGCTGAAAACAGTTGGGAAATTGAAACGAAGGGCGCAGGGGCCTTTGTGTTAATGGATACAATGTATCCCGGATGGTTTGCAATAATGAATGGAAAAAAAGCGCCAATTTTGTATGCTTATGGAGTTTTTAGGGCGATTTGGATTAATCAGCCTGGTAAATATGAAATAAAGTTTATTTACAGGCCTTTCAACAGGTTTTTCAGAATGTAAGCCGATACATTATCATGACTATTTCCATAGGAACTAATTTATGTCGCTTAATTTAGTTAAAGTTGAAAAATGTCCTGCTTGCAAAAATTCCAGCGGGTTCCGCGAACTTTTTAAATTTGATAAATTTAATCTTTATCAATGTTCCTGCGGCGTTAAGTTCATCGATCCATCTTTGGATGAAGCATCTATGATCAGCGTTTATCAATCTGCAGAACACCTGAAAGAAATCAATCCCGTATTGGAATATTATTACGAATATGAAACTTTGTCGGCAGATTCAAAAACCTATCAAGATTACACCCGAGGATTGGATGAGTTAACCCGGCTTACTCCTAAAGGCTCTTTGCTTGAAGTGGGGTGCGGCCGCGGTTCGTTTTTAAAAGTAGCTCACAATCAAGGATGGAATGCATCCGGAATTGATTCCAGCACCGAAAATATTCAAGCGGTCCGTGAAGCCAGAATTGACGGCATTTGTGTTGATTTTCTAAATTTTTCTTCACCGCAAAAATATGACGTCATCGTTTTATGGGACTTAATTGAACATCCTCAGGATCCTGGGAAATTCCTTAAAAAATCTTTTGAATTGCTCAAATCCCAGGGTTTTTTACTTATTGCGACACCCAATGATCCCAGCTTGCTAAGTATTATCGCATCTTGGGTTTATCAATTGAGCGGCGGGAAACTAAGTGGACCTTTGAAAAAATTCTATGTCTTAGAACACACGTCATATTTTAATAAAAGAACGCTTGATTCGCTTTTAAATAAATATAATTTCCAAACCGTTTCTTTTTGGAAAACTGAAACCGATATTGATCGTTACCAATTTTCTCCGATGACCAAGTTATTCGTAAAAATATCTTTTGTATTTGCAAAAATCTTAGGCTTAGAAAACCGCTTGATCTTAATCGCCCGGAAGAGAAAACAATGACTCAATCCATTTTGCTTATTTTGGTTTTAATCATGGGGTTCTTGCTCAAAGTGCCTGCTTTAAATAATCCGCTTGTGGGACATTTTGGAAGCTATCAGATCATAAATGCCATGATGGCTGACATGATGAATTGGAATTCGCTTTCGTCATTAGTCATTCCTAAAACGTTTATCATGATTCATGGAAAACCAGCGCTTCATCTGCTGTATTATCCTTTCGCATCTTTTGCGGCTTTTTCGCTTCATTCACTTTTAGGAATAACGGTTGATTTTTGGGGAAGATTTCAAGCGGCTTTCTTCATGCTGCTTTCTTCAATTTTAGTTTATCAAATAGCATTGAGAACATTTAATCGCAAAACGGCTTTGCTGGCAACGTTTCTGTTTACATTTTCACCGATGGTCTTAGTGACCGGAATCAGCTTTCAAAATGAAGCTGTCGGTTTATTTTTCCTGTTGGCTTCTTATTTAATTTTAATCATGCAACCGAATTCATTGGGAATCCTATTTTCTGGCTTCATTTTTTCTTTAGCTGTCGTTGCACGAATTCATTTCCTTGTGTGTTTCCCTGTTTTTGTCTTGGTTCTTCGGCAAAAAAAGAGCTCAGTAAAAAATATCGTTTTATTTTCATTTTTCGCGGCTTTACCTTTAAGTTTCTGGCTCGGGTTTACTTATTATTTGGACAAAACTTCAGACCATGTGATGACGAGTTTTTTTAGTCAGGTGAGTGAAGGCAGGGTTTTAAAACTGTCTTCAATGTTTCACTCCTCTTTTTATCGCCGCTTGTTAGACATTGTCATAGGTGAATGGTTAACTCCAATTCTTTTTCCATTTGCCTTTATATCTTTATTTAACTTGGATCAAAAGAAAGCGCCTTTTATTTTATGGGCCTTATGCACTTTAAGCATGATCGTTTTAATTCCTGAGAAGGTAACCAATCATTCTTTTTATCTCATTTGCGGTGTTCCGGCCGCATGTATCCTCGCTGCGATTTTTTTGGATTCGATTTCTTCATCCTTAAACCGAGTATCTTGGACCGCTTTTTTTGTTCTTTTTTTTCTTCTGACTCTTCGATATTATTTACCGGTAATGTTATCTCCATCGCAAATGTCTTTCAGTATCATTCCGGAGCTTGGGCGTAAAATTGAACAATCGGTCGATAAAGATGCCAAGATCATCGCTTCATATGGATCATCACCAGAACTTTTGTATTATTCGAAGCATTGTGGCTGGCCATTTGGTGTTGGCATGAGTTTGGCGCCGTCAGAATCAATGTCGACACGACACAGACAAGCTATGGAATTGGGTTACGGGGATCCTGTTAAATGGCTGGAATATTTGCGCACAGAAGGCGCTCAGTATTTAGTGATCGGTGAGCCGGAAGCATTTCAAGCTCGGACTGAATTTAATGGTTACGTTCGCAGTCATTACAGAGAAATATCAACTGGCAATGATCATTCTTTTTTAATCTTTGATGTCACGAAACAAACCTAGGTTTTGATATGCATCTTGCGATTGTAGTTCCTACCTATAACGAAGTGGACAACATTAAAAAATTGATCGATGGTATCTTTTCGCTTCCTTTAGAAATTGGCGACAAGATCACGGTTGTTTTGGTCGATGACAATTCTTTGGACGGCACGCAACAAATATTGGTTGAGCTTAAAGGACGACATCGTGAAAAATTAATCGTTATTGAACGAACCGTTGAACGTGGAAGAGGAACGGCTGGAATTCGAGGTTTTCAGGAATGTCTTAAGCTGCCTTGTGACTGCATTATGGAAATGGATGCTGATTTTTCCCATGATCCGAAGCATATTCCGAAGTTTATGGCCTTTATCAAACATTATGACGTCGTCATCGGTTCGCGTTATGTGGAAGGCGGATATGTTTCCGATTGGCCTATGTCACGAAAAATTGTGAGCGCTTGTTCTAATTTTATTTATCGGTTTGTTTTGGGTACCAAAATTCATGATTTGAGCGGTGGCTTCAAATGTTACCGGTATAATGTCATTCAAAGTTTAAATTTCAATCAATTCTACTCCTACGGGTATTCAATCGGAATCGAAATACTTTTTCGCTGCTACAAACTTGGTTATACTTTTCTCGAAATTCCGATTGCGTTTCAAAATCGCTCAAAAGGTAAATCTAAATTCCGAATTCGTGAAGCCACGGGAGCGTTAGCCGTCGTTTTTCGGCTATTTCTTAAGTATGGTCGAGCCGTCCGATTATTCGATCGTATTCCAGGCTCATGAAAGCGTTTATTCTCGCTGACGGTTTAGTTACTCGTCTCAAGTTCATTCCGGAAAAAATTCCGAAAGTTTTAGTGCCCGTATCACACGTTTAAGATTACGGAGCTATTACCCTGAATGACAATGGCCAAATTGTGAGTTTCTCTGAAAAAATGCAAGTTGGCGGATTCGTCAGTGCAGGTTATTATATCGTCTCTAAAAACACCGGAACGTTTGAAAGTATTTCAAAACTTCATAGAACAAAATTATGTTAATCAGAGCTAGAGCTCCACTCAGAATTAGTTTCGCAGGCGGGGGCACAGATGTTCATCCTTATCCCAGATTAAAGGGTGGATGCGTTCTGAGTGCTACGATTGACCGCTATGCGTATGTCACCATTTCGCCAAAAAATGATTCACATTTGTCAGTTCACTCACTGGATTATGGCATTAAAGCGAAATACCGGCTTGATAAGAAACTTGTTTATGACGGTGAACTGGATTTAATTAAAGCCACCTTCCGTGTCATGAAAATAAAACGCGGCTGTGATCTTTTTATTCATTCAGACGCACCGCCAGGATCCGGTTTAGGCGCTTCCTCCACGATGGTCGTTGCAACAATTGGCGCAATTGCAGAATGGCAGGGTTTAACCTTAACGCCATATGAAATTTCAGAATTAGCCTATCAAATTGAACGGGTAGAACTGAAAATCAGCGGAGGTATGCAAGATCAATATGCAGCAACGTTCGGTGGTTTTAATTATATAGAATTTTTACCGAATTCCACGGTTGTCAATCCGCTCAGAATTGAGAAAGAACACTTAAACGAACTCAATTATAAACTGCTTTTGTGTTATACTCGAAAAACTCGCCTATCGGCCAACATTGTGAAAAGGCAAACTGAAGCCTTTATTTCCGGAAAGAAAGAAGTTTCCGAGTCACTCGACGGTCTTAAAGAAATTGCGATTGAAATGAAAAACGAGCTGTTGAAAGGCAAAATTAACGAATTCGGCCGCATGATTGACAGCGCATGGCGCTATAAGAAACTGTTGGATAAAGCCGTTACCACCAAACAGATTGATAAAATGTACCAGGCTGCAAAACGCAAAGGTGCGATTGGCGGAAAAATTTTAGGAGCAGGCGGGGGCGGGGATTTACTTCTTTTTTGCAATTTTAAACAAAAACATAATGTTGCGGACGTACTTCATTCAATGGGCGGGGAAATTGTTCCATTCAGTTTTACAGATTCAGGTCTTGAAACCTGGCGGGTTGATAAGTAATGGTTGAATCGTTAAAAGAATTAAATCAAATCTGTCAGAAGCCAAGATATCGAGAAGTCGGGAATTGGATGGTGTGCCACATCTTAAGAGATGCGGCCTTGCCTGTTACGTGGCTTCTTCTTCATACTCAAATTTCAGCCAATCAAGTTACCCTGATCTCCTTAGGCGTTGCCGCATTGAGCCTGTTTTGTTATTCACTTAATGGCTTCGTGTTCTTTCTTGTATCATCTCTTCTGCTTCAATTTTGGTATTTGCTCGATCATGTTGACGGACAAATTGCGAGGTACCGGAAAACAGCGTCACTAAGCGGCAGATTTTATGATTTCATCATGCATCATGCGGTTCATGGAAGCATTTTCTTTACCATGTCATTTTATTCATTCAACCAAACACAAAATGCTTTTTTTCTTGTTTGGGGTTTTCTCATCTCATTATGCATCATCCTGTTCAATTTAATTCATGATGCCAAATACAAAACATTTTTCGAAAAATTAAAAACCAGAAAAACAATCAGTCTTTCTCAAGCAGAAATAAGTAATACTGGCGGATCAAAACCCGAAGCGGGATTGAAATCGGTTTTTTCGATTCTGCACAAGCTTTGTGAAATTCATGTTGTCATGAATATAATCACAATTGCATCTTTGCTTCAATTTTTTGTACCTGCGGATTTGAGATTTCTTTTATTTTTAGTTTATGGCATCGTTGTTCCGTTTGTTTCAATCACAAAATTGAGCTATATTATCTTAAGAAAAAAAATTGATGAGGAATTTGCGCGCGAGTTTATTCTGCAGGATTAAAAATGACATTTACTAAATTTGTTAAAAAAGCCTGGCGCAAAATTTATTACAAAATAATCGCTTTTGATTATCGGGTAGACCGGGCCATCCGCTATAACAACCCCAAGCAGTATTGGAATAAGCGTGGAGGAGACACTTACTTTCAGGAACAAGAAGCGGAACAACATCGTACTGAGCGAAGTAAATTTATTACGGATAAGATTAAACAATTAGATTTTTCGAGCCTACTTGAAATCGGCTGCGGGTATGGAAAACAGCTTAAAAATATATCCGCGAAAAAGGGCATTAGGTTATTCGGATGCGATTTCAGCAGACCTCAGCTTTTAAAAGCCAAAGCTTACTGCGAGGGAATTCATCTCAATTTGGTCGAAGGCGACGTGGAATATCTGCCATTTCAAAGCGAAAGTTTTGATGTTTCATTTTCTTCTGCTGTTATTCTTCACAATCATCCCGATAAAGCTAAAAGAATTATTTCTGAACTTATTCGTGTTAGCCGAAAATACTTGGCGCACAACGAAGATACGGACAAAGCATTTTCACGGTACGGTTATGACATGAAGAAAACATACGAGGCAATGGGATTCAAAATTATTGAGTCCACCACAATTTTATTCGCGCCGGATCCTACAGTCACTCAATTTACCATTGCCGAAATTCCCGCGGGCACAACTATTTCAGCCGAACAAATCAACCTGCAATATCACTAATCACAATTCCTCAATTTTAGAAGCAATCAAAATAGAGAATTCATCTTTTCCTTTTTGGTTGAGGTGATCTCCATCTCGGCGGCCCCAGCTGAAATACTCAATCCGGTCGCCATATAGACCGGTGAAGTCAAAATTTTTGTCTATTAGGGTTTTGAATGGTTCTTTCTCAAGAATTTTGCTTTGAATTTCTTGCCGAGTGATATATTTTTCAGCGTTATCTAAATAAAATTGAGAAACGGGCATTTGAAGGGTTATGACCTTGAAGTGATGCTCTTTTGATAGATTTAAAATTTTCTGAAAATAAACGGTTTGAGTTTCATCAAACGGCGTAGAACCAACGAAGTGTTGTTTTATTTTTTCAAAAGCTTTTTGATTTAAATCGCCCGAAGGTGGTTCGTTTTCGGTTTCCGCTGGGTCCGATAATTTCATTCTCATTTTCTCTTTAATAAATTCTTTTAAATTAATCCAAAAATTGACTCTACCAAATTCAGGGCTCAAAAGAGTAAGATTTAAAATTTTTCTTCTGAGTTTTTCATGTGAAATACGAGCCAATTCAGAATGATCAACAAACTGATTCCAGAAAATAGCTTCCAGTATATCGGTATTGCGGAAGGAACTGAAATTATGGAGGTCAAGCGGCAGAATAACAACTTTGAGCTTCGGCATTTCATCAATAAAGCGTTTCAAAATGTAGTATGAGGAAATATAGCTCGCATTAGAAAAAGAAAGATTGTAGACCGGCTTCCTAAATTTTGCGCTGTCAATTCCCAGCTTGAAGTGAGAATCTCCCAAAAACAAGATTTCAATTTTATCTTTAACCGTTTCAAAATCACACAGCGTTAAATAGTGTTTTGATTTATGAACAATAAAATATCGATTTAACAATTCTAAGCAAGCTAGCGATAAGATAATAAGGGCAAAAAAAATATAGATGTGGCGTTTTTTAACTCTGTATTTTTGCGCAGGCTTAAAATTGGAAATATATGAATTTTTCACCGGTCGTAACTCCAAAAAGTAGCAAAGCATAAAACATAATGAGATATAAAGACATTTGCGCGGCTGGCTTGAGCTGAAAGACAGCCAGTTGGTCGTCTTTTTTGTATTCATAAATTTCAAGAACTATCAAAATAAACAAGTAACCCACAATGGAATAGACCAATGTCGAAAAACCGGAAGGAAGAGTTAAATCATGAAACATTCCATTCAACATTTCTACCACTTGATAGAAGGAATTGGCTCTAAAGAAAAGCCAGCCGATGCAGGTCAGATGAAAGAAAAAAAGAATTCTGACGATCAACCAAATTTTTCGGGCCTGTTCATTCCGAAAACTAAAATATCTTTTAAACCATGGCTCAACAACCTTGTGTGATACCAGTAAAAATCCGTGATAAGCGCCCCAAATTATAAACGTCCATGATGCTCCGTGCCAGAGCCCGCCTAAAAGCATAGTAATCATTAAATTCCGGAACGTAATCATTGTTCCTTTTCGGTTTCCGCTTAAAGGAATGTACAAATAATCACGCAGCCATCTGGACAAACTAATATGCCATCTTTGCCAAAAATCACTTGGATTTGTCGCGAAATAGGGGAGATTAAAATTAATCATTAAATCAAATCCCAATAACCGAGCCAGCCCGCGAGCCATATTACTATATCCAGCAAAATCACAAAAAATTTGAAATGCAAATGCATAAAGATAAAGCCACACTTGAATGCCGTTATAGGGACCAGGTTGGTTGAAAAAAGGATCGACTAATTTCGCGAGATTGTCAGCGATGTAAATTTTTTGAAAGAGTCCAAAGAAAATCAAGTAAAGTCCTTCGTAAATCCAGTCCATCCGCAGGACTCTTGGATTCTGGATTTGAGGAAGCATATGCGCCCCGCGTTCAATCGGGCCGGCCACCAATTGCGGAAAAAATGAAATAAATAAAGCGAAGTCCAATGGATTTTTGGTTGGCTTTATGAGGCCCCGGTAAACATCAATTGTGTAGCTCATCGCTTGAAACGTATAAAAAGAAATTCCGACCGGTAAAATAACATGCAGTAGATGAAGATTTAAATTGATTCCAAGCCACGCAAGCAGGTTGTGAAGATTGATTGTGAAAAAATTAAAATATTTAAAAAATCCAAGCACTGTTAGATTGGAAATAATGCTGATCGCCAGAAGAATTTTTTTGCGTTTTATATTGGCGGTCCGGTCTAGAACAACGGCGACGTTGTAATCAATAAATCCAGTCAAAAAGAGGAGGAAGAGGAACTTCCAGTTCCAAGCCCCATAAAAGACGCAGCTAGCTGTTAAAAGCAGCTTATTTTGCCATCTATGCCCTAAAAAGAGGTAAAGTGAGTAAACAATGAGGAAAAAGTAAGCAAAAGTTAGGGAATTGAAGACCATGTAAGTCCTTTGTTTATCTGGATATATCTATTTGAAATTGATAAAAAGTCAAGCAATTAAAGTGTTTGCCTGGGGTAGTCTAAAATGATATGATCTCAAGTTTACTACACAATCCTCAGAAAAAGCGGTTTATTAGGTGTTCATGTGACTCAAAAAACGGTTGTAACTGGAGGAGCCGGTTTCATTGGAAGCCACCTCGTTGAACGTCTGATCAAAGACGGTCACTCGGTTACAGTTCTCGATAATTTTTCAAGTGGAAGACATCAGAATTTAAGCCATATTTCTTCAAACCTTCTTAAGGTTGTCGAGTGCGATGTAGCCAATCTCGACCAAATTCTCCCTCATTTTAAAAACGCTGACCGGGTTTTTCATTTGGCCGCTTTAGCCGATATCGTTCCGTCGATCGAACGTCCCAAAGAGTATTTTAATTCAAACGTAAACGGAACTTTTGCGACATTGGAAGCATCCCGCCAGAGTAGTGTTAAAAGATTGATCTATGCCGCTTCATCCTCTTGTTACGGAATCCCGGACCATTACCCAACTTCAGAAGACGCAGAAATTAGGCCGCAATATCCATACGCCTTAGCCAAATACTTGGGTGAACAAACGGTTATGCACTGGTCGCAAATTTACGGACTTCCTTGTGTCTCTTTGAGATTTTTTAATGTCTACGGACCTCGAGCACGAACAACAGGAACTTACGGTGCTGTGTTTGGAACGTTCCTCGCGCAAAAATTAGCTGGTAAACCATTTACAGTGGTAGGCGACGGCAATCAAACCCGCGATTTTACATTTGTCACAGATATTGTCGATGCGATCGTTTCAGCCGCCAATTCCAATGCGAGCGGTGAAATTTTTAACGTTGGGTCCGGAAACACGTACAAAGTAAATTATCTGGTTGAACTTCTCGGAGGAAATGTCGTTTATATACCCAAGCGTCCCGGTGAACCTGACTCAACTTTTGCTGACACTCGTAAAATTCAAAAACAATTAAACTGGAAACCCAAAGTCACCTTTGAACAAGGTGTCAAAATTATGCTCGACTGTATCGAAGATTGGCGAACAGCTCCAGTTTGGGACGAAAAATCAATTGCTCAAGCCACCAAAAAATGGTTTGAATATTTAGGCAAAGAATCTAAACCGGTAACTGTCGGGCAAAAATAATTTATGTCAAATCTTTACGAAGAAAAAGTAAAAATTCAGAATAAAACAAAAACATTGGAACAATTAGTAGAAATTTTAGAGAGACATCGTGCGGAACACAAAAAAATTGTTCATTGCCATGGTGTTTTTGATTTGCTCCACGTCGGACATATTCGTCATTTCCAACAAGCCAAAAAATTCGGCGACATTTTAGTCGTCACGCTTACGCCAGATAAATTTGTGAATAAAGGCCCGCATCGGCCTACTTTTCCGGATCATTTGAGAGCGGAGGTCATTGCCGCATTAGATTCCGTTGATTATGTTGCCATCAACAAGTGGCCGCAAGCAACGCAAGCCATTGAACTTTTACAGCCGAATTTCTATGTCAAAGGTTCGGATTACAAAGAGGCTGAGAAAGACCATACCGGCGGAATTAAACTTGAAGAAGCTGCCGTCAAAGCCGTCGGCGGACAAATTGTTTTTACAGAAGATATTACTTTTAGTTCCACCAGTTTAATCAATCGCCATCTGTCGAGTTTTCCTGAGGAAGTCACTTCGTACTTGGAAGGTTTTTCAGATAAATATTCTTCCGGCGATATTTTTAAATATTTAGATGATGCAAAAAAATATAAAGTTTTAATTGTTGGTGAAACAATTATCGATGAATATCAATACTGCGAAGCCATCGGAAAATCATCAAAAGAACCGATGCTTGCGGTCAAACGGGTGAACACCGAAAAATTTGTAGGCGGCATTTTAGCAGTCGCTAATCACATTTCAAGTTTTGCGGGAGAAGTCGGAATTGTTTCATTTTTAGGCGATAACAATTCTCAGGAAGATTTTATCCGTGAAAAACTCAATAAAAAAGTAAAGCCCACTTTCTTGTACCGAAAAAATTCGCCGACAATTGTTAAAAGACGTTTCATTGAAAGTTATTTCTTCACCAAAATGATGGAAGTCTATGAAATTAATGACGGCTTGCTTGATCCGAACGATAATAAATTATTCTGCGAAACTTTAAGGAAAGAATTGCCGAAATACGATATTGTGATTGTATTTGATTTTGGACATGGAGTTTTTACGAAAGAGGCAATTGATGTGCTTTGCAAAAATGCAAAATTTCTTACCGTGAATGCTCAAACCAACGCGGGGAATGTTGGCTATCAATCCATTGTCAAATATCCTCGCGCCGATTATGTTTGTCTCACAGAAAATGAGATGCGCATGGAAGCTCGCGACCGTAGAGGCGACTTGAAAGAAATGGTCAAACGAATGGCTGAAGAATTTGATTACAAACGCGTGACGGTAACGCGCGGCAACAACGGCTGTATGTGTTATGACAAGCAAGACGGCTTTGTAGAGGTACCGGCTTTTGCAGGCAAAGTTTTAGACCGCATGGGGGCTGGAGATGCTTATTTGTCCATTACGGCGTTGTGCGTCGCTCAAAAAGCGCCACTCGAAGTAACCGGTTTTATCGGAAACGCAGCCGGTGCTCAGGCCGTTGCAACGGTTGGTCACAGAAGTTTTATCGAAAAAGTGTCGCTTTATAAACACATTGAGTCACTACTGAAATGAACCCATCTGATTATTTCAAAAAAATTTCTGATTTACTGATCAAAGCAGAAGCAACCGACCGCAAAGGAACACGTCTTAATTTAGGCGACGCTTTTCAAGCCGCACTGCAAGTCATCATGGAAGAAAATAAAAAAATTATGGTAATCGGAAACGGCGGAAGCGCGGCGATCGCAAGTCACGTTCATAACGATCTCTGCCATGCCTGCGGTTTACAGGCGATGGTTTTTAACGATTCATCACAATTAACGGCCTTATCGAACGATCACGGTTATCAGCACGTGTTTGAAATTCCAATTGATTTGTGGGCCAGCCGCGGGGATCTCTTGATTGCAATTAGCAGTTCCGGTAAATCCGAAAATATTTTGCGCGGCGCGAAAGCTGCTCAAGTGAAAGGTTGTGAAGTCATTACACTTTCCGGTTTTTCAAGTGATAATCCGCTGAGACAATTAGGCAACATAAATTTTTATGTTGCGTCCAATAATTATGGAGAAGTTGAAATTTCACACATGTCGATTGTGCATTATTTAACCGACTGTGCCATGAAACTTAGAACTAAATCCACGAATTATGAGTAAAAAGCCACACACCGTCCTTATTACAGGCGGCGCAGGATATGTCGGCGCTGTCCTCGTCCCAAAATTAATCAAGAAGGGCTACAAAGTAAAAGTTATTGATTTATATTTGTTCGGCGATAATCTTTGGCCGGAATTGGATCACCATTCTAATCTTGAGCAGCACAAAGGCGACATCCGTGATCAAGTTTTACTCCGGGAGATTTTGCCCGACTGTGACAGCGTCGTTCATTTAGCCTGTATTTCCAACGATCCCAGTTTTGAGCTGGATCCCGAGCTTGGTAAATCCATTAACTTTGATGCTTTTGAACCTCTTGTCCGGATCAGTAAAGAATCCGGTGTCAGACGATTTATTTATGCGTCCTCATCAAGTGTTTACGGTGTGAGTAAAGTTCCGAATGTGGATGAAGACCATCCATTAGTTCCATTAACCGATTACAGTAAATTTAAAAGTCTCTGCGAACCGATCCTGCTTGACCAGCAGTCTAAAGATTTTATTCCATTTATTTTAAGACCGGCTACGGTGTGTGGTTATTCTCCGAGACAGCGCATGGATTTATCGGTTAATATTTTAACCAATCATGCTGTGAATAACGGTCGAATCACTGTGTTTGGCGGAAAACAAATGAGGCCTAATATTAATATTCAGGATATGACAGATCTTTATCTGATGCTTTTAGAATTGCCTGAACTGAAAATATCCGGAAAAATTTATAATGCCGGATACCAAAATCATACGGTTATGGAGTTGGCGATGATGGCTCAGAAAGTAGTTGAAGCTGATTATTTTGAAGGGAAGAAAAAAATAGAAATTGTAACAACGCCCACAGATGATGTTCGCTCCTATCATATCTCTTCAGAGAAAATTAAGAAAGATCTTGGATTCATTCCGAAATTTACCGTCGAAGATGCAATTCGTGAACTTGTGAATGCGTTTAAGGCAGGAAAACTTCCAAATTCGATGACAGATCCTCGTTATTTTAATATTAAAACTATGCAGCAGCTTCAGCTGACATAAAATTTTAATTCTATGAATTTACCATCCTCTGCTGATATTACGGTTATTGGCGGAGGTATTGTGGGACTCGCAACTGCTTACCAATTCCAAAAAAAATACCCTCAATACCATTTTCTCGTTTTAGAAAAAGAACCGGAAGTCGGAGAACATCAAACCAGCCACAACAGCGGTGTCATTCACTCTGGGATTTATTATCCCCCTGGCTCTTTGAAAGCAAAGCTTTGTGTAGAAGGCGCATGGGAAATGGTCCGTTTTGCTCAGGAAAATCACATTCCTCACGAACTGTGCGGAAAAATTATTGTGGCAACAGAAAAAAAAGAATTGGATTGGCTGAACACGCTTTATGAAAGAGGTTTAGCAAACGGGATTCCGGAAGTCAAAATTTTAAATTCTGAACAAATTAAAGAAATCGAACCTCATGCGACCGGTATTCGTGCAATACACTCTCCTAAAACAGGAATTATTAATTTTCAATTAGTCGCCAAAACGTTCAAACGAAAACTTGTCGAAAATGGACATTCGGTTGTGACTTCATGTGAACTTAAAAAAATGAGAAAATCGGGTGGATGGATCTTATCAACCTCGCAAGGCGACGTGCAAACTAAGTTTTTTGTCAATTGCGGCGGACTTTATTCGGACCGGATCGCCAAACTTTCAGGCGTTAATCCTCATACCTCAATCATACCGTTTAGAGGCGAATATTTTTTGATTAAACCGGAAAAACAGTATTTGGTTAAAAATTTAATCTATCCACTTCCTCAACCCAGTCTTCCTTTCCTGGGCGTTCATTTTACCAAAACCATAGACCGGAAAATGGAAGTGGGTCCCAATGCAGTATTGGCTTTGGCCAGAGAGGCCTATCAACGGAAACAATTCGATATTAACGATATCGGCGAAATGCTTTTAAACAGGGCGTTTTGGAAGATGGTGTTCAAATATTGGAAAACCGGTATTTTTGAATCCCATAAAGCTCTAAGTAAGAGTGCTTTTGTGCGCGAACTCAGGAAATTTGTTCCCGAAATTAATGAAGAAGATTTAATGCCTGGGCCTTCTGGAATTCGAGCGCAAGCCATTGATGAGAGCGGTAATTTGGTAAACGATTTTAAGATCGCTGAAATGGACTCAGCTATTCACGTCTTAAATGTTCCGTCTCCCGCCGCCACAGCTTCCTTGACTATTGGGAATTACATTGTTAAATTATCCGCTTCTGTATTTTCCTTAAAAAACTGAACTGGGGTTTAAATGAGAAAAGTTGTAGTCATCGGAAGTAATTCATTTTCCGGTAGCGATTTCGTTGATCTTCTTTTGGAAAATACCCAAAATGAAGTCATCGGTATCAGCAGGTCCCCTGAAAAAAGTGCTTTATTTCTTCCCTATAAACGTTACAAGAATCCAAAATTTTCTTTCCATCAGCTTGATCTTAATCAAGACATGCCAGAAATTATTTCGCTTCTTGATTCTTTCAAACCTGAATACATGATCAATTTTGCGGCACAAAGCGAGGTTGCGCCAAGCTGGCAGTATCCGGATCAATGGTTTCAAACGAATGCCGTTGCCATTGCGCAATTAGGAAATTACCTCAAGGACATGAAGTATCTTAAAAAATACGTACACATTTCGACTCCAGAGGTATACGGAACCTGTAAAGGAAACGTAAAAGAAGATTATCCGATCAATCCCAGCACACCTTACGCTGCCTCAAAAGCAGCCGGCGATTTATTTTTATTCACGCTAGTTAAAAATTACAAATTTCCTTTAGTCATGATCCGTGCGACAAATGTATATGGAGCCCATCAGCAACTCCATAAAATAATTCCCCGCGCGATTATTTATATTAAAAATGGACGCACGATTGAACTTCATGGTGGAGGTGCAGCCGTTAAATCTTATATCCACATCCGTGATATATCGCACGGGGAACTTCTTGCTATGGAGTACGGCA
>OBEQ011881553.1_pt1 | contig 19275 bp, 19 predicted proteins | sample 1670901 | NCBI WGS metagenome assembly OBEQ01 (sample SAMEA104232315, study PRJEB22302) | groundwater metagenome | biome: forest; feature: aquifer; material: groundwater | place: USA | collected 2011-08-07 | depth 5.4 m
GGCGGGGCCGGACGGTAATCTCTGGTTTGCCGAAGTAAATGCCAATAAGATCGGACGGATCACGACAACGGGCGTTATCACAGAGTATACCATTCCAACCGCACACAGCCGGCCTCTTGGTATCACAACCGGCCCGGATGGCAACCTCTGGTTTACTGAATGGTTCGGTAACAAGATCGGACGGATCACGACAGCAGGCGTCATCACCGAATTTACGGTCCTTACAGCCTCAAGCGCACCTGGGGCAATAACGGTAGGGCCGGACGGTAATCTCTGGTTTACCGAACCCAAGGCCAATACGATCGGGCAAGTTGTTCTGAATGCTGGGACCATTCCTATTCCTTCAGGGCAACAGGCCTTTCTAATAGGCTCCCCGATGATTACGCCGATAGTAAAGACAGATCCCGCTCAAGCGGTGCCGATCGGCATCGGGCCCGTAGCCGTTAGCGGTAGGATATTGGACATAATCATAGGACTCGGTCAATTTTCAGCCCCAGTGGATGTTTACGGAGCATTTACAACGAACTCGGCAACCGTCAATATCCTGAATCCTGACTGGAAAAGTTTTCAGACCTTTACGATAAGTGAGATCTCTCAAGCACTCTCGACTGGAGTAGTGCCAGCAGGCCTTGCGCCATGGATGTCCAACACTTTAGGCAACATATACGTGGCTCTCTTTAAAAATATTCCGATATCGCGGCTCCCATCTGGAATATACACGTTATATCTCGTTGTTACTCCCACAGGCAGTATCAGAACTTACTACATCTGGAAAACAACTTTTATACGCTCCCCGTTTCAACGATGACTTCGGAACAAGGTGTATAAGCCTTTGCAGTGAAGGTGCAGTGACAGTTAAGAATTATCTTTGAAGTTCAATGATTTAGTGCAGGGCATGGCTTAAATAAGCCATTTGTTTTTTGCTTTAATTTCAAGAAGTTATGGTGGGCGATACTGGGATTGAACCAGTGACCCCTCCCGTGTGAAGGGAGTGCTCTCCCGCTGAGCTAATCGCCCTTTAAAACCGTGAATAGTGAAAGGTGAACAGTAAATAGTAAAACAAAATACATCCTACAACGTCAACTCCTGCCGACGGAGAAATACTTGAACCCGAGCTCTTTCATCTTTTCCGGCTCGTAGATATTTCTTAGGTCGAAGAAATAGGGCTTCTTGAGGAGTTTTTTTATCCGAAGGAGTTCGAGGTTCCTGAATTCGTTCCACTCGGTGATGATCACGACGCCATCCGCGCCTTTCACACAGTCATAGACCCCTTCTGCAAAATGTATTCGCCGGCCGAAGACTTTTTTTGCGTCGGGCATAGCGACAGGGTCGAAGGCCCTGACTACGCAATTTTCCGTTAGCAGGCTCTCCATGATGAAGACCGAAGGGGCCTCGCGCATATCGTTCGTGTTCGGCTTGAATGAGAGCCCGAGCACTGCGAGGGTCCTGCCTTTGATGCCGCCCATACCTTTCCTGATCTTATCGATCATGGATGTCATCTGCCTCTCGTTGGCGGCTATCGCAGATCGGACGACCCCAAGTTCGGAGCCGTTTCTCTCAGCTATCGTCAGAAGCGCCCGGGTATCTTTCGGAAAGCAGGAGCCCCCATATCCGGGTCCGGTGTGGAGAAACTTCGGTCCTATGCGATGGTCCAGCCCCATCCCCTTTGCGACCATCTGTACGTCGGCGCCGACCTTCTCGCAGAGATTCGACAGCTCGTTGATAAAGGATATCTTAACCGCAAGGAACGAGTTGGAGGCATATTTAATAAGCTCCGCCGTCTCGATATTGGTGATTATAAAAGGGGTCTCTATGAGGTAGAGAGGCCTGTAAAGGTCCTTCAGTATCGCCACCGCCTGCTGGCTCGATGCGCCGAGGACGACCCTGTTGGGCCTCATGAAGTCCTCTATCGCGGACCCCTCTCTCAGGAACTCGGGGTTGGAGACGATATCGAAGTCGATGCGTTCGGTCAGCTTTTTCGAGATGATCTCCCGGAGGCGTGCGCCTGTACCGACCGGCACGGTGCTCTTAGTGACTATGACCTTATAGCTCCCGATCTCGCGGGCTATCTCCCCTGCGACTTCTTCAACATAACTCATGTCTGCCGACCCGTCTCCCCGGGGAGGCGTCCCGACGGCGATAAAGACCGCAAGTGAAGAGTCTACCGCGTCATGTATTTTGGTCGAGAACCTGAGCCGTCCGTTCTTTAAGTTGCGTTTTACGAGTTCGTCGAGACCGGGTTCGTAAAAGGGCACCACACCCTTCCTGAGGGACCTTACCTTCTTTTCATCCTTGTCGACGCAGGTCACGAAGACCCCGAACTCGGCAAAGCATGCGCCTGTTACAAGCCCTACGTACCCTGTCCCTATTATTCCGATATGCATAACGAGTTATTATACTAAATTAATCGGCGATTGTCTTTGCAAGACCGAGGACCACCACGATTTCGTCTTGGGTGTCTCCTTTACGTTCTTCTAGGCCATCGGATACAATTAAACAATATATGATTTCGGCCCGTGCACTTTTGAGACTTCCGTCAAAACCGTTAAGAAGAAGGCTTTTACTTCTGATCGTCATAATAGCGCTTGTCCCCGGTGCTCACATTGCGAACATATTGATCCACGGCAATTTCCAGCCGATAACAGAGGGAGAAGCCTACCGGTCCGGACAGATCAATAAAGGCAATCTGGAACAGTATCTGAAAGAGTATCGCATAAAGAGCGTGCTGAATCTTCGCGGAGAAAATAGCGGGGCGGATTGGTATGAGGATGAGGTAGCGGTATGCAGCAGACTCTCGGTCCGTCATTATGATTTAGCGATGGACTCCACCGGCAAGCCGGCCCCTGATCTTGTCGGCAAGCTATTGGCCATTTTCAGGGAGGCGCCCCGTCCGATACTCGTTCACTGCAAAAGCGGTTCGGACAGGTCGGGACTGGTGGCCGCTCTCTGGAAGGTGGTTGTGGACGGGGAGCCGAAATCGATCGCGAAAAAACAGCTCTCGATACGTTATGGACATTTCCCTGTCGGGCAGACCGCGGTATTGGATGATTTTTTTGAGGACTGGGACCCGGCAGCAGCACTGCGCCTTCAGGTCAATAGCCGTTAACGCGCAACCAGGCCGTAGAATATCTTCTCCGTCTCACGCACCGTGCGTTCTATATCAAACAGCCGTGCAACCTTCTCTTTGCCGTTTCGGATAAAGCGGTCCCTTATCTTCGCGTCTTCCCGTATGGTAAGAATTTTTTCAGCCAGGGCATTGCTGTCTCCAGGGGCAAAGAGAAAACCGTTTGCGCCGTCGTCGATAATCTCGCGGATCCCCCCGCTGTCGGCGCCGATGCAAGGAACGCCGGCCGCCATAGACTCAATGAGAGTGAGTCCCAGTCCCTCGTTGCGGGACGGCAATACATTCAGGTCCATAATTTTATAAAACGGCGCTATGTCATTCTGAAAGTCGCAAAAAGTAAGCGCTGCCGGTGACAGCCCGTTATATTCCGCTACCGACTTCAGGTTATCGATGTCCCTGTCGCCCCAGACACCGAGCACAAGCACGTTGAAATCTCCCGGGAAGTCCGAGAGTGCCCGAAAGAGGAATTCGTGCCCCTTCATGGAAGGATTATCGGGCCTAAAATGTTTTCCGCCGCTGAATCGCGCTACGATTCCTATGTTGAAGGTGCCGGGGCGGCAATACTTGTTCCGTACGTTAGCGACTCTTTCAGCTGAAACGGTCCTGAATTTGTTTATGTCGATCCCACCGTAGACCATGACTGCTCTCCCTGGTAATATGCCGCCCCGCAAAAGGCTTTTTTTTATAACATTACTTACCGCGATATTCATGTCGACCAGATTGAAATAGAAGGCACTCACATAAGGTAAGCCCGACAAAATACAATGTCTTGTAAACACTATTTTTGATCGGAGACCACGAAGGCGGGCGAGCAGGAGAAGATGCCTGGCTGGGGAATCATGGGTATTGACAATGTCCACTGCCTCGCTCTTGCAAATCTTTAGTAACTGGTCCAGGGCGGAGGCTCCGGTGTGTGAAGGCTCAAGGTCAAAGATTTCAACGTTGCCTTCCCGGGCTTCTCCATTCATTTGACAACTTGCCGGGGCGGCCCAAATTACCCTGTGACCTTTTTCCCGCAGGCCGATCGAAAGGTCAAGGGCAAGACGATCAGCCCCTCCCATACAAGCATAGGATACAACATTTACTATCGTAAGGGACCTATTTATCATAAGATTAAGATTTCACTCCCGGTTAGAAAAACGCAAAAACTCAAAGTGAGTTTTCTGATATCTGTCGGCAGGTTGATGCAATTACTTTCGTGCGCTAAGTATCAGTGTCCTTCCTGTCAGAAGGCTTCCTCTAAATAAATTCATAGTAAGGTCAAAGTTGGAATCGTCCAAAGTCTTATATTTATTCCTCTCTTTTGCAACAAAGACCTGCTTCCCCAAAAGCAGGAGAGGGAAAAAGGCATAATGCAAGGCTGATGATGATCTCTGACGCTTATCAATCGTAAATGATATGTCCCGGAAACCTTCTCTGAATAACAAAATATATAAGTAAGGATAGCTTAACGGCATGATATGCCCGTGTGTGGAATGTTTGTCTGTACTATTCAGATGGATTGGGCCAAAAAGATTATAAAATCCGGAAAACAAGAATCGCAGTCTTGACTTCATATTCAAAATATTGGGAGTGGTCAAAACGAACAGGCCGCCTTTTCTTAGCAGGCGGTAGCCTTCCCTTATCAGATTCCTCGGATTATGTAAATGTTCTATCACCTCGGAGGCAGTTATGATATCGAACGCTTCGTCCTGATAAGGAAGATTTTCCTCGTCGATATCGGCTCTCTTGAAAGGGACGTCTCCGATGCGAAATGATTCAGGATAGTAGTCGCATGCATGACAATCGAACATCTCATGTTCAGATCTCAATCGGCTGATAAGGTCACCGCCCCCGGCCCCGATGTCCAGCAGCCTAGCGGATCCCATTTTTTGCTGTCTGATAATCGCGCCCACGGCGTCGTAGATTAATTCCGTACTCATGTCAAATTAAATCGATCTTTGATCACATAAAGGACGACTGTTCAAGCAACCTTTTTTGCCTTGCCTCATACTGTGGAGATTGCGCATATATCTTAACATATTGCTCCCCATGCCTTGTTGAGCCGCCCTGTGACGGTTAGCCGCCTATTTCTCATACACTGCCATCCATATGCTGTAGTACTCCTTCATCGAATACCTCATGAAGCCCTCGGCGTAGGTCCCTGCTCCGGACGTGACGCCTCTGTAACGGTTCAGAGAGATTGCCGCTTCAATCCAGTCATTAGATGTAAGCTGGCTTTTGTATTGCGAAAGAGCTTCTTTCTTCTGGGCGACCGTATCTGCGATGTCGATGATGAGGTTCGGGACCATCGTGGTCCAGACCTCATAGGCGCAGACAGTAAACCGGTACCGGTATTTTTTATGAAGTTCTGCCAGAAGATGATTCACGGCAAGGTGGTCGCTGTGCCGGTCGAAGAGAGACGGCAGATAAACGATATCGGGTCCGTAATCTCTTACGATCGATGAAAGCCTTGCCGGGAGATCGCCATTTTCAAGAAGCCTCTTCGATTCGTATCCGAGAAACTCGAGATCAGTGAGCCCGATCACCCTTGCCGCTTCTTCAGCCTCTCGTATGCGCTCCTCCGTACAGTCGGCGAAATAGACGACCTTCACTCTATTCCCCATACTGACATGCTTCCTGAGACTGCCTCCCGCCCCTATGATGTCATCGTCGATATGCGGAGAGAGTACCAGAACACGTCCGCTTTCGGGAGCGTCCATTTTGATCGGGGAAGCCTTTAAAAAAGGGGCCACTGTCTCATAGAGGCGCCCGACATGTCTCCATGTTATCCTTGCCGGAAATTTCACCGGGCCTCCAGTTCCTTGAGCACTTCTTCGAAGCGGTCGCCGAGTGTTCTGTCGGAGAACTCGGATTCCACTGTCTGTCTGCCCGCGGCCGCGACCCGTGTGGAAAGGTCACTGTCCGTCAGATAGTTCTGTATTGCCCGGGCCAGTGCCTTCTCGTCTCCGGGCGGCACAAGCGTCCCGTTTTTCCCGTCTGAAATGAGTTCCGGTATCCCCCCCACTATAGTCCCGATAACCGGCTTATCCATTGCCATCGCCTCGATTAGCACCATGCCGAAGGCCTCTTCACAGGTCGAGGGGAGGACGAATACGTTCATGGCGGCATAGATCCGCTCGACGTCCTTCCTCACGCCGGTAAAAATGACCCTCTCACGAATGCCCATTTTCTCCGCTTCTTTTCCGAGTCCTTCCCTTTCCTCCCCGTCGCCCACAAAGACCAGTTTGACGACCATGTTTCCTCCGGAGATCATGCCGATAGCCCGGAGGAGTTCATATACGCCTTTCCCGCGGTTCAGTTTTGAGACCGTGCCTACAAGAAATTCGTCACCGGCGATACCGAGCTCGGCGCGCATCGCTTCCCGGTCGATGCGGGAAGGATCGAATTTCGCAAGCGATACGCTGTTATGTATCAAGGCTATTTTGTTCGCCCTTATCCCGCTCTTGATAAGGGTCTGCCTCACTGCCCCGCTTACGGCGACGACCGCGTCGACATGGTTATTGACGAGCCAGCGCGTGGTCTTTCTGATCGGGTCTGTCTGGTGCCTGACGAAGAGCATCTTGACTCCGAGAAACATCGCAGCCAGGGCCGAGGGCCAGTATTCATGGCCGCCGTTGGCTATTATGACATCTATATTTTTACCGCGGCATACTCTGATTATTTTTATTATAGCCCTGATATCACCGGAGTTCCTTATCCAAATCTTTTTCGAAGGGAGACTAATTCCCCCGGTTACTTTCACAGAGCCTTCGCGCCCGCATCCCATTATTATCGTATGACCTCTCCTGGCTAATTCTGCCCCCAGGATGTCGGAATGGGACTCAATTCCGCCCCAGCCTCGACCAAAAGCAATATTCAGCAGCAGGATATTCATATTCTCAATCCCTTCCGGTCTTCATAGGTCGAATGTAACTTAATCATGAACAATAATGGATGAGTATTTAATCTGACAAATAACCTCATGATCTCAAAAGGATCATCCCCGATACGGATAAATCCTCTATTCATAGTGACGGCCCCAAGATAACCGGCTTTCTTTACAGTTGTCACCACCCTATCATCATAATCACCGTAGGGGTAACAAAAGAGTTCAGCCGGAAAACCCAGCTTCTTTTCAAGGGCGGTCTTTGACCCGAACAGTTCGTCTTCTATCTCACTTGTTGAAAGTTTGCTCAGAAACGGATGTGTTTTTGTGTGTGACCCGAAAACAACGCGATGATCTCTCAGTTCGACGATCTTATCCCAGTCGAGAAGTCGCTTCCGTATATTTAGCTCCCGATAATCCCAGAGGTTCTCCTTGCCTATAAGATCCGTCACGAGAAAAACCGTTGAAGGATATCCAAACATTTTCAATACAGGATAGGCATTTTCGTAAAAATCCTGATAGCCGTCATCGAAGGTAATCGCAACCAACTTCTTTCCGGAAATGTTCCCCTTCATAAAGGAAATAATTTCATGAAGAGGGACTACTTTAAATCCGGATGCCTTTAAATACCACATTTGGAATTTGAACATTCGGGGAGTCACATAAAGGCTATGCAAATTCCCGTGACCAGGGGGCGTCCCAATATTGTGGTAAGTGAGAACTATTGCCTGACTCAAGAAACCTTCCTTATTTGGGGATAGACGCCGACGTTCTTCAAGTGACGCTCCTTTTTTTAGCGTCGTCTCGATATTTATCTTACCTTAATTATCCGATTCAAGGTAATTATAGTCACTACTTCGTCGCTATGAGAACAAGTTCCTCTCCGGAAAGGGGAGAAAGGACGAGATATAGGCGCTCAAGACTTCCGACCATTTTTGCCAGGCGTTTTAGAAGAAAAGGTTGACGCTTTCCCCAAACGTGCTTTCCCGACCGTTTGATGTCTTTTCCTGCCAAAAAAATCCCATTGGCCTGTCGGATGGTCGTAAATAACCTGTTGTTATCGAAACCGGCCCCGGCGGCCAAAGAAGAGAGCGACTGAGGAGAATAAAGATGAAGATGACGTGGAGGCTCCAAAGGAAACCATGCTGACTTAAGAAGCGTATGCCCGACTGAAGCGACATTCGGCGTCACTATGACAAGTCGCCCTGAAGGCTTGAGAATCCTCCTGCATTCGCACAGCAGATCATGCGGTTCATGCACATGTTCGATGAGATGGCTCATCGTTATGACGTCGAAGCAATCATCAGGGTAGTGTTGTTCTTGTAAGGTTCCATGCCGCACAGGCAGCCCTTTTTCCCGGGCATTCTGTACGGCTTTCGCATCGAAATCCACTCCCTCGACTACCCATCCCAGATCTTGCAATGCCTTTAGATTGTGGCCACTGCCACAGCCGACTTCAAGAAGAAGATGGTCCCTTTCCCGAGCGTTCAGGTACATGACTTTAAAGTCGAGTTCAGCACTCCTGAGCGGTTGTAGAAGGCGGCAAATGGCGAAGATGCGTCTCCACGCCGATGATTTTCCCTCTGACGTGTACCCGTATTTTGCGAGGATATAGCAGCTATCAAGAAAACCGGATACTCGTCTATGCAGGGACGGCGTTCCGGCTTTTTTGCCCTTGTGATGGGTGTAATAGTCCTGGTACGCCTGCATGATATCTTCTTCAATGGGCATGGGATCCAGCCAGATTAATCCGCAGTTCTGTGAAGGGCATTTTTTCAGGCCCCAGATGCCCGGGGCGTTAAAAATGCGGTCTTCAAGTCCGCTGTAGAGAGTATCTCCTTGCGAGCCGCATAACAAGCATTTGTCCCGGGGCGTGGAGCGCATACCGTTAAAGATTACCTTATCTCCGTGATTGTCCATATCATTCCCCTGCATTTTTTTCTGTATACGATATCCTAAAATCGAAGCTTACGATAGAATTTCAAGAGCGGCTTATAGACTTTGTAGAACGGATAATAGGAAAGAAACCTCGCATAGCCATATCGTGCGTTAATCGCACTTACTGCCTCCTCTTTGGTGATATAGTCGGCCGTATATAATTTCCAAATTTTGTATGTATGATCATACCATATATATTTTTTTTGGAATTCGCCGGCGGTTATATAATGTTTGTTCATGTATTCTTCGTACAGCCTGAAATTGTCTTCCGCTGCGGAAAAGCTCTCCATGTTCTTCGCTGTCTGCTGGGCGGAATGAACACGGAAGGAGCATAATGGTTCATCGAGATATGCAAATTTCCCCTTTTCCAAAAGGTGAAACCACATCTCCGAATCGACTATATGTCTGTAAGAAGGCAAGAAACCCCGGCCGGCATCCTTTTTCCTGAATATCACCGCCGATGGCTCTCCCACGAGGTTTTTCTGCTCGATAAGGCAGCGGTTTATAACTGCTTCACCCGGCAATATAACATTTTCTTTGAAATGTCCCAATACCTTTACAAGCCTGGAATTCGCATCGATAACATATCTAGCGGAGCTCACAAGAGAAATGTCTGGGTCTGCATCGAGGACCGACACCATCTTTTGCAAAGAGTCGCAAGAAGACAGAAGGTCATCGCCAAAAACAAACTTAATGTATTCCCCTCTTGCTTCATTCAAGCATAAATTCCAATTATTCACCATGCCGATATTGACCGGATTCACCTTGACCCTGATCCTCGTATCTCTCCCCGCATAATCACTGACTACTTCCGGCGTATCGTCATGAGAACAATCATCAATAATCAGAATCTCAGAGTCGCTGAAAGTCTGGGTGAGAACGGAGTCGATGGCTTCCGGCAGGAACCTGGCGTAATTATAAGTAGGAATGCAGATGCTCACCTTTGGGCCGGTCATTGCATACTACTCCTCTGTAACATCTTCAAGTTTGATGTGCAAATTTTCAGTCGAGCCTCGGGCAGAAAGCAGATACAACCTATACCATTAACACTGAGCCTGGTTTTAGAAATAGCGAAGTCGTCCATTGATCAACTTTTCAACCAAGGTATGCCCATACGATGTTTTCTCCGATATCCGCCACCACGACGTCCGGATTTTGAAACGTCTTCTCTCTAAGAGCCTTTTCCACAATGTGAGACCATGCTTTTTACGATAATAAGCTCTATTTTCCTTTCTATAGGGACCTGCTGTTTTTTCTCGCCGGATTGAATTCTGGGTGACCGAACCGAAATGATGGATGAAAGACCTGCCTGTGGTGCCGAGGGAGAAACCGGCTTGCTTTGCACGGCGGAAAAAATCCGCATCTTCAAATTGGCCGACGCTGAAGTTTTCGTCGAACAAGCCGATTCGATCAAATACACGCCGATGCACCATAAAGCAGATTCCCTGCGCAATCCCTATACGCGTAACAGAGCCCATACGGCACACAAAGTCACGCGAGTATTCTTCGATATCATAGGTGTATTCTCCCTCTCGGAAAGCAGGGCTTGCGACGTCCACGCCTCTTTCTTTGCTAAAATGAAGAAGCCCGCACAACCAGTTAGGGGAAAGAATAACGTCGTTGTTCAGTATGACGACCCGGTCGGCGTGGGATGCGGTAACCCCCTCGTTCCATGCACTTGCACAGCCGCGGTTTTCGCTATTCGTAAAGACCCTGATGCGCGGGAATTTTGAAAGGTGTTCGGCGGTACCGTCCGAAGATCCATTGTCAATAACCATAATCTCGGCGTCAGTCGGTATGGTCGGCCAAAGACTTTCTAAACATATCTTTGTAAAATGAACCTGGTTAAAGACAGGAATTACAATGCTGACTTCCATACCACTATACTTTCCCCGAGAAATTTCAGAGACCCGGCGGTGAAGACGAGAAGGACCCCCTTCTTTTCCTTGCTAGTCACTCTGTCCACGCTGCAGTTCGAGAAGCTTTGCATACTTGAAAAATGATCCGCCCGCCTTTGTCAGTGAGGTCACCAGGCCGTCCAAGCCGTCCAGGAAACCTTTCTCGATAAAGAAGATCTTAAAGAACATCCCTCCGCCGTGAAGAACCGGGGACAGGGCATTGGCGCGTTTCCCGGATACATAAAGTTCCCTTGCGATGACGGAGGAATATTCATCGAGAGTTTTAAGCATATCGGAATAGTTTGAAAAAGCGTAATGCTCGATGCAGGCATCCAGGTCAATAATAGGCCCGTCAGTTACCCATCGTTCATGTATCGCCCCTTGAAAGGAGCCGCGGGTGCGGTGGATGAGCCGTATCTGCCAATCCGGCCAGTATCCTGAATGTTTCATCCACTTGCCGTGCAGAAAATTTTTCCGCCTGAAACGAAAGGCGGCAGCCTGCGGCACCGAAGTCTTTTCAATGACCTCTTTGGCCCCCGGGGCAAGCCTTTCATCGGCGTCCAGCAATAGGACCCATTCGTTCCTGCATTTATCGAGGGCACTGTTTTTCTGCGGCCCATAACCTTTCCACTTTTCCGGATAAACCCTGCATCCGAATTCTTTCGCAATCTTGACCGTCTTATCGGTGCTTCCCGAGTCAACTACTACGATATCGTCGGCAAAGGAGACACTTTTCAGGCAGTCCGGCAAGCGCTCCTCTTCGTTTTTTGTTATGATCGCAACTGAAATACGGGCCCCTCTTATCATTCTGCTCCTTAGCGGTCCAAAAAATCCGAAATTCCTGCAAACAGCGGCAGGGCGACGGCGGTTGCAAACACGATCACCTCGGTGTCGGAGAGACTTCCCACAATGTAGGTAATGCTGAATGCAAAAACGGCAAACCCGAGCGCTGAATCCCTGCCCTGCCATCCTTTTTTTACCATCACCCACAAGAGCCGGCAAAATGCCGCTAATCCCAAAATACCGTAACTCACCATCATAAAAATAAAACTGTTGTGCGGGTGAAAGATGAAGGGGAGGGAAGGGTCCATTTTATGTATGGCCCACGACTCCTGAAAACCCGCCGTGCCGACGCCGAGGACCGGGTGCTTCTTGATCTCGGACCATGCTATCCCCCACATGTGGAAGCGTAAGCCCAGGGAAGTGTTGACATCGCCTTGTTTATACAACATGATGTCTTCTTCCGCCTTTGCAAACCTGGATCGCACTACTGGAAATGTGAACAAAAGCGACACCCCTATTATGCAGGCGAGGAGTATCTTCACAATGTGCCGTTGGCCCATGAGGTTAAATACGACGAACGGGAAGAGGGCTATCAGAGCGATATACCCGCTCCTCCCTCCAGTAAATCCCAGGACGACAAAGTACTGAAGCAAAAGAAAAACGTAAAGAGCGCGCTCTTTCTTCGAATTCGCCTTAAAAAAATAAAAGGAAGCCATGAGTATTCCCGCGGTAAGGAGCAAAGAATAGGCAATATGGGCCGAACTTCCTCCAAGCAGGCCGGTGGTGAGTCCTTTCTTAAGAGGGACGATGCCGATAGCCTGCAGGATTGAGATCGTGCTGTTCAACGAAAGCCCCGTCAGGAACATCTTGAGAATACGGTCGGGCTCTTTCCAGGTGGAAAGTGCAGGCGGAACCGCTATGGCATATAACCAGTAATGAGTCTTGAGTGCGAGAGATAACCCGTCATCAGGGACAGGCGTATACATCAGACCGATCCAGGGAAGGACCATGAGCACGAGTATGGGCAGAGCGACTTCGGACTTGCTCCATGATGTAAGGTCGGCAAGAAACCTCCCCGAGGATATCCAGGCGGCGAGCACAACGACGCCGCAGATCACCGTGGGAGATGTGGCCACCGGCACAAAGAAGAACATGCCCGCGAGGCCCGCCTGGAGAACGACAGTTGAGTTATACTTTTTTAGTGAGCCCATTTTCACAAAAATATTTATCCGACGCAAGGGCTGCCGTGAGGAGCAGATTGTTGCAGTGCGTTGCGACCTTGTTTGTCGGATGCCACAGATGGAAGCAGACAGCCATGAAAGGATGTTCCTTCTTCAAGAGGCCGTATTTGAAAAACCTGCAGGCGAGTTCCGAATCTTCGTTCCCCCAGCCTTCGAAATCTTCGTTAAATCCGTTCACTGCGACAATGTCCTTTTTGAAGAAGCTCATGTTGCAGGATTTTATGCCTTTCAGTTTCCTGTTCTTAAAGCCGGGATAACGGGCGAGCCGTAAGAGGTGATGGGCGTTCGTGATCCTGCGCAACAGCGCCATCCGGATCAAGGCAGGCGGTGAATCTGCAACCGTATGGTCGAAGGCATCCACAGCGCTCCTGTTTACCAGGATCCTTTTGCCCTGGATAAAACATCTTTTCTCCGACAGAAGTTCATGGTCTGCAACAAAGTTACGGCTCATCACACAGTCACCGTCAAGAAGTACGATGTAGTCCCCGGAAGATATTGAGATCGCCCTGTTGCGTATCATTGCGGCCCTGAACCCCCTGTTATCCTGCCGCACATGAATGACAGGGAACGGAGCATATCCGGCAAAATGTTTTACAGCGTCGGCGGTTTCTTCATCTGAGCCGTCGTCTGCGATGATTACCTCGTGGGGGGAGCGCGTCTGGTGGCAAGCGCTCTCAGCGGCCTTCTTCAGTCCCAATGGGTTGTTGTATGTCGTGATTATAAGAGATACCTTCACTCTACGCACCAACCGGACTTCGAGCTGCGGCACAAGAGGTGTCAGCCAAAATGCAGAAAATCATTTTATATTTTACCGGAAAAACATATGACAAAACCAGGTAGTGGGTCAGTTTTCAAGCTGATGAGCTGCCGTCCATCAAACTGGCCCCCGGACGTCCTGCCCGCTGAACTGAAGTTCATAAAGCTTCTTGTAAAGTCCGCCGCTCTCGTAAAGCTCGTGGTGAGTTCCTGATTCCAGGACCCTGCCTTTGTCAAGCACGATGATCCTGTCCGCCCTTTTAATCGTCGAAAGTCTATGGGCGATTACAAACGTAGTCCTGTTCCTCATGAGGTTTTCGAGCGCCCTTTGCACCATCATCTCCGATGCGGTGTCGAGAGAGGACGTGGCTTCATCGAGTATAAGTATGGGAGGGTTTTTCAGTATGGCCCTGGCTATCGAAAGCCTCTGCCTTTGCCCCCCGGACAGCCTCGTCCCGCGCTCCCCGATTATTGTGCCATAACCGTGTGGGAGTTCCGTGATGAAATCGTGGGCATAGGCAGCCTGCGCTGCGGCGACGATTTCTTCCTGCTGCGCCCCGGGCTTCCCGTAAGAGATATTTGAAGCGACGGTGTCGTTGAAGAGGATCACATCCTGGCTGACTATCCCGAACTGCCCCCTCAGTGAAGCGAAGGTCGCCTCCGAGATGTCGGTGCCGTCGATGGATACAACGCCTTCTGCCGGGACATAGAACCTGGGGAGGAGGTTCGCAAGGGTGGTCTTACCGCCTCCGCTCTTTCCGACAATCGCGATGATCTCGCCTTTCATGACCGTCAGGTTTACGTTGTCCAGGGCCTTGTGCTTCGCGGACGGATAGGTGAATGAGACCCCCTTTAATTCTATATATCCGCTGATGGGCTTAAATTCTTCGGTCCCATCCGTTTCCGCCGGCTCGGAGAGGAGTTTGTATATCCTGTCCAGGGGCGGGCGCGCCTGCTGGATGCCGATATTTATCTTTGCGAGCCTCTTCGCCGGAGTGTATACGAGAAAGATGGCGGTCAAAAAAGAGGTGAAATCTCCGACCGTCATCGCGTTGCTGAAGATGAGTCTTGCGCCGTACCAGATCACGAATGCTATCCCGAGGCCGCCGACTGCCTCCATCACGAGCGTCGAAGACTCGGAGACCCTTGTAGCCCGCATGTTTTCGCGATAGTACTCTCTTGCAATGTCCATGAATCGGTCGGCCTCGTCCGTCTGTCTGCAGAAGGCCTTTATGATCTTGATGCCGGAGAAACTCTCGCTCAGAAATTCCGTGATCAGCGATATCTTCTCTTGGGCCCTCCTGCTTATCTGTCTCATCCTCCTGCCGAGTTTTCCAACTCCGTAGAGTGCCATCGGCAGAACGGTGATGGAAATTAGCGTGAGGTCCCATCTGCGCCAGAGGGCGACGAATACCAGTGCGAACGCGGTCGCGCTTTCCCGGAACAGGTCCTTAATGGTCAATGAGACGAGTTCCTGGAGTACCGAGGTATCGTTTATCACCTTAGAGATGAGCTCCCCGCTGGAATTCTTCCCGAAGTACCCCATCGGCAGTTGCACGACGTGGCTGTAAAGCCTGTTCCTGAGCTGCATTACCATCTTCTGGCTGGCGGACCTCATCAGATATTCCTGGACGTACGTGAAGATGCCCTTACCCAGGAAAATAAAGAAGATGGCGAGAGGGAGAAGGGAAAGCAGCGTCGCATCTTTTTTGATGAGCACGTCATCCATAGCAGGTTTGGCTAGCCAGGCGATGGCCGCATTCAGTCCCGAGACCAGAAGACCCGCAAGCACGGCGAGTGCCACCCTCTTCCAGTGGGGCATGACGAGCTGAAATATCCGCCTGTAATCTTCCAAAAGGACTATCTCCTGACAGTAAGAGGATTCATAAAACTAGGCGCCATCCGACCAAACATTATAATGCAATGAAGAACTTAATAGAAAGCCCCGCCGGGAGCAGTTACCTCCGGTTGTGCGCGTGCCCGAATGCGCAATGGGGGCGGTTATGGTCTTTTCTTGCGGGCCGAATAATACTCTGCCATCTGGAGGGCATCCCATGGTCTGCAATCATCCTTTGAGAATCCGAGTGCGGCCGCACTTTCGTAAATGGCCTCGATGTCCGGGCCTTCTATTTCGAGGAACTCCGGGATGAAGCCGAATTCGCCGGTGTACCTGTCGAATTCGAAATGGAAGCCCGGAAGCGCATAAGTGGTCCTGTGTTTTTTCATCTCCAGCCAGGGAGAGAAGCCGATGGATTTCAGGATCGACCTCATCGCATCGAAGTCCGAAACCGTAACTTCGGTCTCTTCCCTGACCTTTGCGGCGCTGTTATCGACGTGTGCCTTGAAGGTCAGCACCGATATCCTGCCCTCCCTTCTCAGCCTGAAAGTGCCTTTTTGCCGCCTTATCGAGCGGTCGGCGGTGTCGTAGTAGAGCGCATGGATTTCGTCGTCGAAGATTTTTTTCGCTCCCAGTGATCTCAGCTTTTTTTTGAGCTTCTCCCTGTCAATTTCAAGGATTTTAATCTCCGTTTCGTACACGTGGCCCCCTTAAGGTTATAACGCACTATGGAGTACATTATAGCCTACTACCCCGATGCGGAGAAATTGCCGGCGAGGGCGCTTTATATCCGGGGTTTCCGGTAAAAGTAAGAATTCAGCTTTAGGCTTGTCCGTGTCTTTTTTTCACTGTTTTTTGGCTTGACAAAAAAATAAGTTCTTGATAGTGTTATCTCAGAACTTTTTCCAACAATATATATAATGAAAGGGGGGAGAATTATGACGAAGACAGAGCTTATCGAAAAGATAGCATCGGGTGCAGGCCTCAGCAAGGCTGATGCGACAAGGGCCTTTGATGCCACGCTCGACGCGGTCAAGGCGGCGTTAAAGAAAGGGCAGAAGGTCACTATCGTCGGTTTCGGGACCTTCGGAGTAACTAAGAGGAAGGCCAGAAAAGGGCGTAATCCCAGGACCGGGCAGGTTATCAATATACCCGCTGCCAAGACTCCGAAGTTCACCGCAGGCAAGGCTTTAAAAGACGCGGTTAAAAAATAAGTATTATTTTCCATTGATATTAAAAGGGACAGACGTATGCCTGTCCCTTTTAATATTCACCTTTATTTGCTATCCTTTCGTTGTATCCCCTGTTTTTCACCGGCGCGCAGAGAGAAGGAGAAGAAGATGCGTATAGAATTCAGCATTGCCGCCATCACGATTGACGACTGTAAGGGGAGGCAATACATGCCCGACCGAAAGGTGATGTCAATCGGGAAGGGGCCGCGGAAAACCCGCAGGACATGACTGCCGGGCCGCGTCTTGTCGCGGGGATCGACCTCGGCCCGGAGACAGAACAAGTCGTCTCCTACGCGGCGTTGTTCGCCGCCCCGACGCATGCGACCGTGAGACTTCTTTATGTTATCGATTACCTTCTTACACCGCCTTCCTACCTCGCGGAGTATATAGAAGAGGAAAAAAGGAGGGAGGAGTCCGAGATGGCAATCTGGAAGGCCAGACTGCAGCAAGCAGGAGTGGAGGCGGAATGCGAAATCGTCCTTGGACGCCTCCGCGAGTCTTTTCTGAAAGCGATCGAAGAGACCGATCCTTCACTCTTGGTCATCGGCTTCAGGTCTCATCTCTTCAGACAGTGCAGTGCTGAGCGGCTCATTAAATCCCTGAGGGTGCCCATTCTCGCAGTGAAGGGGAAGGCTTCCGCCGGAGCCGAGGTCGGCGCGATAAAGGTAAAGAGGATACTCTGCCCCGTCGATTTTTCGGAGAATTCAAAAAAAGCGGCCTTGGCCGCGAAACAATTCGCGGCCCTCTTTTCTGCAGATCTGCAGCTTGTCCACGTCATTCCATCCCATTATATCAAGGAGAAGCGGTTTCTCTGGGAACAATTGCAACAGGAGGAGAGGGAGGCCTTCGATTATGCAGTGCGTTCGGAGGCGGAGGTGAGGCTTGCATCATTCTGCAAGGATACGGAAATTGAAAAGGAAGGGGCAGTATACGAAGGGCATCCAGGCGAGGTGATACCATCGCTCGCCGAAGAGGGAAGATACGATCTGATCGTTATCGGTGCAAGGGGTCTTTCATATGTGGAAAGCTTGCTCATCGGAGGCACGACCGACGCTGTCCTTAAATCCTCCTATTGTCCTGTTCTGATTATCCATTGATGATTATCCGGATAGTATCGCTCGTCTTCGGCCTTCTTATGATCCTTGCTGCGGCCGAATTTTTTACCAATGGGATAGAGGCCGTCGGCAGGCGGTTTTCATTTTCCCAGGCGGTGGTCGGCAGCCTGTTTGCCGCAGTCGGCACCGCCCTTCCCGAGACTATCCTCCCTGTTGTCGCGATCTTTATGTACGGAGGGCGGTCGGCGAAGGAGATCGGGGTCGGCGCAATACTCGGCGCGCCCTTCATGCTTTCGACCCTCGCCTTTTTCCTGGTGGGTCTGACGGCTGCTGTGGCTGCGATAAGCAGGAGGAGGGGGTTCGAACTCCGCGTCGAAGTACATACGGTCAGGAGGGACATGTCATTCTTTCTGGTAATGTATTCCTCCGCGGTGCTGCTGCCGCATATTGCGGGCCGGGCTGTCGCAGTCCCCCTGGCGTTCGCACTGATGAGCGGTTACGTATTGTATGCATGGATGACGTTTCGCAGCGAAAGCGCCGGGATCGAACACGCGGAAGAGATGCATTTCTGGATGCCGGCAAAATGGTTCAGAGGGTCGGCAGCTGTCGGGTCCCCACCTCTATCTCTGATACTTTTCCAGGTATTCGCCGCCCTGGCAGTTATGGTTAAAGGGGCCCATATTTTCGTACGGAGCCTCGAGCAGATTTCGACCAGGTTCGGCATGGACCCTCTTCTCTTTGCTCTCCTCCTTGCCCCCGTGGCAACAGAACTGCCGGAGAAATTCAACAGTGTGACGTGGACATGGAAGGGGAGGGACACGCTAGCCGTAGGAAACGTCACAGGGGCCATGGTATTCCAGTCGACATTCCCTGTTTCGGTCGGGCTTATTTTCACAGATTGGGAAATAACGGGCATGGCGCTTCTTTCCGCCCTGATCGTCATCCTTTCGTCCCTTGTCATGCTCGGGACGATACTGATAAAAAAGCGGATCACGCCGCTTACGATGCTCTTCTCAGGCTGCCTCTATCTGGTATATGCGCTCGTGCTGGTACTGAGATAAACGCAGTGTTAATTTGTTTCGAACGAACTTATTTCTTAAATAGGTCGTCCAGTTTTTTCAGCGCGTCGGCCTTGGCCGCGTCCGAAGTTGCCCTGCGTTCCTCGGCAAACACAAAGTAATCGCAGAAGTTCGCCTTTTCCCTGGACCTCTGGAATTCGGCCTTCGGTTCAGTGCATTTGTTATGCGCCTTCTCCGAGAAGAACCTGCAGTTCAAGCAGATATGCAGATCACCGCCGCATTTTGGGCATACCGACTTACGGGAAAAATATTTGTCTGCCTCGATCTGCTTGCCGCAGAGTGCACAGATTTTCATTTTCTCCTCCTTCCGGTGACATCAGAATTATGGCTTCATCAGCAGAATCTATGGATGGTTTTTGGCTCCGGCAACTTGCCTAAAGTGTGATATAAGGCTATTTGCAGGTGCTCTATTGACCTAAAACCATAGGCTTTTCTGATAGTCAGTTTCGCCTTGTTATTTAGCC
>OBEQ010655576.1_pt1 | contig 19274 bp, 17 predicted proteins | sample 1670901 | NCBI WGS metagenome assembly OBEQ01 (sample SAMEA104232315, study PRJEB22302) | groundwater metagenome | biome: forest; feature: aquifer; material: groundwater | place: USA | collected 2011-08-07 | depth 5.4 m
AATTAATGGGCGTGATGACTGCACTCACTTTCAATAAAAATTTTATGAGAGTGAGTACCGCCGTTTCACCTTGACCGGACAAGTTTCCTTGCCAGGCTGTTTATTTTCTGTGGCACTTTCCGTCCTGTTTCCCTTTCGGAAAACAGTCCTTTGAGTTACAAAGCACTCTGCCCTTGGGAGCTCGGACTTTCCTCCCCCGCTTGCGCGGAAGCGATCATCACGTAAGAACATCTCCAAATTTGTGAAAGAACTGAGGTAATTATAGCTGATTTGGGACGGGATCCCAAACGGATTTTTAAAGCTGGACCATCCGCCTGACTAAAAAAGCGGAGACGGCAAGTAAAATATAATTGGGAAGCCAAAGCGCGAGCCAGACCGGCAGATATCCGTTAATGGCCATCATTCTGCCCCACACAAAGAGAACATAATAAATCGCAACAACGCCCATGGAGAAACTAAAACTGACAAGCGCTTCGCCGCGCCGGCTGATCACTGCAACGGGAAGGCCGATCAGAACAAAAACAACCGTGGCAAAAGAAAATGAGATCTTTTTATGGATTTCTGATTCTGTCTCTCTTCGTTTCTTCGGAAAATTCCGGACTTCGTCACTGTTTTTCAATTGATACAGCAATTCATCAATGGTCATCTCCTTTTCTTTTTTCTGAACGCCGCCGCGTTGTTTTCCGATCGTGATGTTGGACAAAACAAAAGTTTCAAAATTAAGCTTGTACAACACGGTCGGATCGGCGGGATTGGGCTCATCACTGGTCCCGTTGTAGAGTCTGATGGCGAGGGATTTTTGGTCCGCGCTGGGAATGACTTCACCCTTCTCGGCAATAATGGTCCGCGTCGGCTTGTCTTCCTGATATTGAAAAATTGTGGCGCCTTCGATTTTGTTTCCGCTGATTTTATTAATCCAAAACGTATAGCCTTCAAAATCTTTAACAAACCGCCCTGCTTCCAAATACGCGGCCGGCCGCTTCACAACCAGGTCCCGGATAATTTGCCGGGAGTGGTATTCCGATCTCGGCTGAACTTGATCAATCAGAAACAAAGCGAGAAAGCTGAGTAAAAATCCGGCGCAAATAATCGGAAGCACGAGCTGGATCAAACTGACGCCGCTGGCTTTCATGGCATTGATTTCATTGTTCTGCGCGAATCCTCCGAAGACCAGCAAAATAGCGGTCAATACCGCCGTCGGCAGAATAAAACCCAAAAGACTTGGGATCATCAAAACCAGCAATTTCAAAATATCAAACAAACTGACGCCTTTGTTCACGAGCAAATCTGCCAAATCAAATAAATTTCCGACCATAAAAATAAAAGTCACGAGAACGAGTGACATGAAAAAAGGATAAACCAGTTCCTTAAAACAATAGCGGCGGAGAATGTTCATGAAATGTGTTTTGTAGAATCGGTTTGAAAACTGGCAGGCGTTAAAATTCCGGCAGAGATCACCATTTTAATTCCTTCTTCAATGCTAAGCTTTGTTTCAATCACCTGATCATCCGGAACGATTTCGAAAACACCATTGACCGGATTCGGCGGCGTGGGAAGAAACACAATTGTGTATTTCTTTCCGTTCCGCTTATCTTCTACTTGGTTCGTCACAAAACCGAGGCCGAAGAGGCCTTGCCGGGGATATTCCACCAAAACAACGCGCTTAAATCCCATGGTCTTAGACATCGAGATCGTGTGTATCAGCTGCTTTGCCGCTTGGTAAATATTCTTCACTAGCGGAATCCGGTTAAGCACGGATTCGCTCAGATGAATCAGTGATTTTCCGATGATATTGCTGGCGACGAGCCCGATTATATACACAAATGAGATCAACAGCAGAAAGCCCAAACCGGGAATGGAAAATCCAAACGTCCGAGTGATGATCGGTGCGAAAAAACCGTCCAGCAGGAAGAAAAAGAACTTAAGCGCAATATAAGTCAGCCACAAAGGCACCAAGACCAGCAGGCCGGTAATTAGACGACGCTGTACAGTGTGGCGAATTTTATCAAACATCGAATTTTTTGTTTGTTCCATGGGCGATGACTATAACACGGGGTGATTATTTGTTCAATGAATGTGGGCCCGCCTGGGCTCGAACCAGGAACCAACGGATTATGAGTCCGCTGCTCTAACCATTGAGCTACAGGCCCTGACTTACATAATTAGTCAGAAGCAAATTTTAATGATTGTCAGGACCAGTTCCAATAACCTTTATTTTTTAATGAAGATTGGAACAGGCCCAAAATATCATTAATATTTTTTATCGAGATTTTGGGACAGCACCGTTTTCCCGCTTTCAATAAAATCGGTGCAGGCCCTTGAAACTTTTATTAATTTATTTCTTTTCTCAACATTTCCAACCGGGCCTGCATTTTCTTAAGCGGAATCATGTCCCCTTTTGATTCCGCTACGGGCACGCCCCTTTGATAAATATCGACTGCTTCCTTTTTTCGGCCAAGACTTTCCAAAGCTAAACCCAAGCTGAAATAACTGGGTGAATGTTTGGGATCAATTTGGACCGCTTCTTCAAAGGCCGCTTTCGCCTCATCCAGGCGCTTAGCATCCAAATAGGCGGAACCAAGACTAAAATAACCAAGCACATCCTTCGGATCAAGAGCAATTACTTTTTTATAACGGATGATTTTCTTTTCGGTTTCCTCAACCTGTTCCTGCGCTTCCTCTTCGGCTGTTTTTTGCTTCCCCCCGGTCGTGCCTTTTTGTTCTTTTAATTCAGCTTTCCAGGAAAGCCGCCGCGCTTCAGCTTGCTCCTGCTCGGCTTCCAGAATCATTCCCTTTTGAACGTAAAATCGGGACAAATTGGTATGGGCCATGACATGATTCGGAGAAACCTTCGCAAGGCGTTTCATGGTTTCAATCGCCTCATCCATGCGGTTCAGTTTGAAGTAAAGGAGCCCAAGAACTTCCAGAGCATCGGGATATTCAGGATTGAGATGAAGAGCTTCTTGAAGTTTGGCGATTGCTGGTTCAGGTTTTCCGGTTTGAGAAAGGGAGACCGCTTCTTGATAAAGGCGGTTTGCTTGATCCAAGATTTATTCGTCCTCGAGCTTCAATAACTTTTTGCCTTCGGGACTAATCAGAGAAGGCGTCCAACGGGGCTCCCAAACGATTTCAACTTCTACATTTTTAGCGGCCGGAATTGTCGAAACCCGGGTTTTCACCATGTCTGGAATTTGCTGCGCTGCGGGACAACCTTCTGCGGTGAGGGTCATTTTGATTTTGACATCATTTCCTGAAATGCCAATATCATAGATGAGGCCGAGATCATACACGTTTACGGGAATTTCGGGATCGTAAACTTGCTTGATGGCTTTGATCACTTCTTCGGGTGTGACCATCCTAATTCTCCATTGATTTTTAATTGATAATTAGGATAGCCCTGACAACTTTTAAATTAATAAAAGTCAGGGCCACAAAAAAGCCCTCAGATCCTTAATCGCTTAATTTAATATCGAGAAAGTTTTTAAGCTTCCGGGACCGGGTAGGATGGCGAAGTTTGCGAAGTGCTTTCGCCTCAATTTGACGGACGCGTTCGCGCGTCACGTTAAAAATTTGTCCGACTTCTTCAAGCGTTCTCGAATAGCCGTCACCGATTCCAAACCGGAGGCGCAATACTTTTTCTTCGCGTTCGGTAATTGTGTTCAGCACATCATCCATTTGTTCTTTCAACATGGAATAGGCCGTCACGTTGGCCGGAGAGACAGCGGATTTATCTTCGATGAAATCGCCGAAACTGGTATCACCGTCATCGCCCACCGGAGTCTGAAGACTGATCGGTTCTTGGGCAATTTTTAAAATGCCTTTGACTTTATCGAGTGGCATTTTCATGACGCGTGCCACTTCTTCAGGCGTAGGTTCGCGGCCGGTTTCTTGGACCAAATGGCGCGAGGCGCGGAAAAATTTATTGATCGTCTGGATCATGTGAACCGGAATACGGATGGTTCTCGCTTGATCGGCAATCGAACGCGTAATGGCTTGGCGAATCCACCAAGTTGCGTACGTAGAAAACTTATAACCGCGTTTGTATTCAAATTTATCAACGGCCTTCATCAAGCCGATGTTCCCTTCTTGAATCAAATCCAAGAATGAAAGTCCGCGGTTCGTATATTTTTTTGCAATACTGACCACTAAGCGCAGGTTCGCAGCAACCAAATCTTTCTTGGCGGCGGAAAGTTCCCGTTCGCGCTTGATTATTTTCTTAAAATGTTCGAGGACCGTATCTTCAGACTCGCCCAACTCTTCGAGAATCTGGCGGTTGCGCTCCAGAACCTCGCCGATTTTGCCACGGGCTTTTTTCCGTCTTAAGATCACAATCTCTCTGCGGTTCCGTTTCAGCACATCCAGTTTTTCCCGGAGATTTTCGATCATCTGCTCGACAATTCCCACGCTCAGATTAAATTGATTGAGTAGAGGAACTAAATCGGCATCTTTGCGTGAAGCGCGGAGCCGTCTGGTGAGCAGTTTTAATTTTTGCTTCGTAACCTGAATTTTCGCCTGGTCATCATCGATGATAGATTCCAAATTGATTTCATCATGAATGATTTGATTGGCAAGAAAAAGCACTTCAAAGCGGGACGCTTTGGTTTCGTAAACGGATTCTTTTAATTTGTCTTCGGCTTCTTCGATTCGCTTGGCCAGCGCAATTTCTTGATTGCGGGTAAGGAGCGGAATTTGCCCCATTTGGCGCAGATAGGTCCGAACGGGATCGTCCATCTTACCGCGTTCAAACTCTTCCGGTTCTTTGGCGTCTTCGCCGTATTCACGGGTCTTCTTGCCTTCTTCTTTTTCGTCAACACCCCGGTTGATTGAGGTGGTCGTGATTTCAATATTCTTTTCGCTTAACGCGGTAATCAATTCTTCAACCTTTTCCGAAGAAGCAACGTCCGGTGGAATAAAGTTATTAATTTGTTCGTAGGTGAGATAACCCTGGCGCTTTCCAAGCGAAACCAACTTTTCAAGGACTGCTTGAAAATTAAAGACTACCGGGGCTTGTGGAGTAATTTCAGTGGTTGCGGTTGTCATTTTCTCTTTCACCTTCTTCTTGGGCATAGTCGAGATCATCTTACAAAGTATTAATGTATAAGGGTTTAGCCATTAAGAAAAGCTTGTATTATAGCACAAGCTTTTTGAAAAGCTTTTACTTTTTAATCCAGGTCGAGGAAATGAACGTAACCCGTTTGTTAGCTTAAGGTTAAAGCGAAAAGAAAAAGGCCAATTTATTCGGGAGCAGCCAAAATATTTTGGTAGACCTTCATGTATTTCAAAATGGCGTCTTGATCACCGGCTTCTTCGGCCTGAGAAATTTGATTCCGGAGCGTCAACAGCCGCCGCTCCTTGTCATAGGCTTTAAATTTCTTAAGCACGTCTTGAAACGCCGATTCGCGGTCCTCCCCCGTCGACCATTCCATTAACAGGAGTTCGCTCACATAATTTTTAAGCTGGGGATTCTGGATCCGGTTCAGCAGCTGGCTCGGCGTAATCCTTGGATTCGGATCCTCCAAGAAACGCCCGCACAACTCCACAATCTCTTTAATCCGGTCTCCCACGAAAACATAATTCGGAAACAACTCTTTAAAGGTACGAAAATACGGCGGGTAATGAAAAACCAGGCTCATAAGTAATTTTTCAACCGGCGGATCCGATTTCGGGGTTTCTTTTTGAGCTGGCCTTGGATCGACAAAAGCTTTTTGGTTTTGTTTGGACTTTAATTTCTGAAGTTCCGTTCTCAGTGAATTTTCTTCCACTCCGAGCGTCACAGCCAGCCGTTTTAGGTACCGGTCTACCAAAACGGGGCTTTGGATCTTGGCAAATGTCTCCAGAAACTCACTCGTAATTTTAAGCAGGCCCAAAGAATCAGATTTATTGTATTTCCTGAGCAGGACTTGGAGTTTGAAATCAAAAACATCCTGGCTTTTTTGGATCAGCTCCGTCATCGCTTCTTTTCCTTTGGCGCGGATGAAATCATCCGGATCAAATCCTTTCGGAAGACAAAGTACTTTGACGCTCATTCCTTCTTCCAAGAAAATGTCGAGTCCGCGAAGAGAAGCCTGCTCGCCGGCTTTGTCGCCGTCAAACAGCACAATGGCCTCATCGGCGTAGCGCTTGAGAATGTGGACGTGTTCTGCGGTCAGCGAGGTCCCAAGCGTCGCAACAGAGTTGGTGAAATCATTCGCATGAAGGCGAATGCAATCCAGATAGCCTTCCACAATCAAGATGCGGCGGATTTCCTCAGAGAGTGCCACCGCCTTCTTAGCCAAATTGAGGGCATACATTTCTTTTCTTTTCTGAAAAATCGGGCTTTCCGGCGAATTGAGATATTTCGGCATTTCATCGCCCATCACCCGGCCGCCGAAAGCAATGACTTTGCCTTGAACATTAAAAATGGGAAACATGACCCGGTTTCTGAACAAATCGTAGGTCTTACCTTGGGCGGAGCGCTGAATAATGCCGGAGCGGATCAATTCCTGATCCAAAAATCCTTTTTTGCTTAAAAATTCATAAAGCGTGCGCCATTCAGCCAAAGCCACGCCAAGTTGAAATGAATCAATTTCTTTTTCACCGAATCCGCGCTTCGTCAGATACGCACGCGCAATCTTTCCGTTCTCCGGATGTTTTAAATTGCTTTGATAAAAGCCGAGTGCCGCGCTGTAAATCTGGTAAAAACGTTCTTGCTGGGATTTTTCTTTGCTTGGAATTGTTTTGTTTTCCGGCAGCGTAATGTTGGCCCGGTCCGCTAGATGTTTGAGTGCTTCCGGAAATGTCATCTGTTCGTGCTTCATTAAGAATGAAAACACATCACCTCCGACGCTGCAGCCGAAACAATGAAAAATCTGTTTGTCCGGATTCACAACAAAAGAAGGCGTTTTTTCCTGATGAAAAGGACAATTCGCTTTGAAATTCCGGCCGGCGCGTTTCAGCGGCACGTAAGAAGAGATGATTTCTACGATGTCGTTAAGCGATTGGACTTGATCGACGATTTGATCGTTACTCATGGGTTTACCTGCATGACACAAACGGGCTTTCGGATAAATAAAACCGGTACGGCATTTCTTTGGCGCGGCTGATTCCGATCCGTGTTGTGACCGAAATGGAAAGTGTCTGAGTTTCCTCCGGCGCTGTAATGCAAAATGATTCCGAAGTCAAATCTTTGCCGGAATCTTCCCGCGTAATGCCGAACGCTTGGGCCAATTTCCCCGGCCCGTTGGTTAAATTATGGATATCATTCATCCGGCGGTTCCTTTTCATGGCTTCAATTTCTGAAAGCGGCTCAAGAGCCCGGATCAAAACAGCTCCGGCGATTGATTCCTTTTCCGTGACCACATTCAAACAGTGATGATTGCCGTAAGTAAAATACACGTAACTAAATCCCGGCGGTCCAAACATCACTTTCGTTCTCGGCGTCGGCCCGCGAAATGCGTGGCTGGCCGGATCTTTCGTTCCAAAATAAGCTTCCGTTTCAACGATGCGGCCTTGAAAAATTTTGCCGCTTTGAGCAAACGTCAATATGTTACCGATTAATTCAAACGCTACGACCGCCGTATTGCGTTCATAAAAAGTACGGCCCAGCGGGATTACGACACTCGAAAGGACGCCGGAATCCATCGTTCAAAAATATAATGCACTTGCTCGGAGACCTGGATCAAATAAGGCCCGCTGATTGATTTTTGCTGAAATGACTCTTGAATAAAAGAGATCTTAAACATCATCAAAAATTCCGCAACCAATCCGAAAAGAAGCAGGAATTGAAGCGCCCCCGTAAGCGCGCCGCCGATGTGATTGAGCGGCGACTTAAACTGAACACTGGCAATGAGCGACAAAACCTTAAAGGTGAACTTCAGCAGAACAATCGTGCAAATCGCAAGAGCGGCGAAGATAAGAAAACTGATCGTATCCTGCGGAATTTGAAACCGGGTCGATAAAGAAGATGCCACTTGCGCGGTATATTCGACTACGACGACATCGGCGATGACCACTTCAGCAAGGCCGGCCAGCATCGCGGCAAAACCTTTTTTCAAGCCAAAAAAAACGCCCAGAATAAAAACGATAAACACAAGAACGTCTACCCATCCCATGTTCGACCAAGCAGTAACAGAATCCAACTTTTGCGACACTTCGGCTAATAACATAATGTCTCTCCTCAGTTAGCCCTTCAAACGTTTGCCAATCAATTCACTGCCATTGGTATCAATAATTTCAACCGGATAATTAATGCCGGCGCCGGGCTGCCCCTGAAAACGCACTTTTAAATAATTGGCCGTTCTTCCGCTGACCCAGCCTTCTTCGCACTTTTCATTTTCACTCAAAACATCTAAGTTCCGGCCCAAAAACCGCCGTTGGATACCGCTTCGAAGTTCATCTTCCAGCGCCAATAGATAATCGCGCCGGCGTTTCATTTCTTTGCCGTCAATTAAATCTGTAAAGCGGGCCGCCCGCGTCCCTTCCCGGCTGCTATAGGGAAATATGTGAAGTTTGTACGGGTTCGTGGTTTCAAGAAGTTCGGCCGTATGTTCAAATTGTTCCGGGGTTTCGCCCGGAAAACCAATCATAACATCTGTGGTTAAAATAAAATCGGGAACCCGGGAATTAATTTGTTCGATTAAATCCCTGAAAAAATCGCGCCGGTACCGGCGGTTCATCCGTTCCAGAACTTGATCGTCACCGCTTTGAAGCGGAATATGAAGATGAGCGCAAACTTTGTGGTTTTTCGCCATCGCATCGATTAATTCCTCCGTCACATCCGTGGGCTCAATCGAACTTAAGCGGATGCGTTCAAGGCCGTCAATGAGTGACAAACGTTCGATTAAATCCTTGAGCATTTGGCGCTTCGCCAAGTCATATCCGTAAGATCCGAGTTGAATTCCAGTCAGAACAATTTCTTTGAATCCTTGAGCAGTAAGCCGTTCGGCTTCCAAGACAACTTCATCAAGTTGCCGGGACCTGGCAAGGCCGCGAACCAAAACGACCTTGCAGAAAGAACACGCATGATTGCAACCGTCCTGCACTTTAATGAACGCGCGGGTCTTCTCATCAAAATTTGAAATTTCAAGCGGCGTATAAGCACGTTTGGACGGAATTACCGGTTCAAAGGAAAGAGACGTACAGCTTTCAAGCAAACTAACGAGTTCTGCTTTTTGGCGGTTTAAAACTGTCAGCGTAACGCCGGGAAGCGATTTGATCTCAGCTTCGTTGCGTTCGACATAACAGCCGGTCACCACAATTTTCGCATCCGGATTTTCCCGGTGGAATTTCCGGATGAGATACCGGCTTTCTTTGTCGCTCTCATTCGTAACGGTGCATGTATTAAGAACCAACAGATTGGCTTCCTGGTCAATTTCCGTTTCCTGATAGCCGGCGCTTAGAAATTGTTCCCGAATCGCCTGAGTCTCATATTGATTGAGCCGGCAACCTAAGGTTTTAAATCTAACTTTCTGTTTTTCTTCGTTCATAAGTTGATCAATTTAAAAAACGCGGCGGCGGCCACAAAAGCGGTATCGGTTTTCAGAATTCCTTCACCCAGACTGACGCGTCTGGCGCCCGATGCTTCGGCTTGCTTAATTTCACGGGGCGAGAATCCACCTTCCGGGCCAATCAGCAAAAGAACGCCGTCTAATTTTTCAGACCCAAGCTCTTTAATCGGAATCGCCCCCGGGTCCGTATCGAGAATAAAAATATTCCGGTAAGACGTAAAGTTCCGGCTCAGCACTTCGAATTCAACCGGCAGCTGAATCTTTGGTGAGCGGCCCAAACGGCATTGTTTGAGCGTCTGGTCCGCAATGCGCTGCCACCTTTGGATGACTTTTTCAGCTTTGTCCTTTTGGATCCGGACAACGGTCCGTTCCGTGATTAATGGAATGAGTTCATAAACACCGAGTTCGGTAGCTTGCCGCGCAATCTCGTCCATTTTGCGGTCCTGGGGAATGGCTTGAGCGATTGAAATGTTAAAAGCCGGTTTGTTTTTCTGGGAAACGGCATCGAGTAAAGAAACTTCGGATTGTTCATCGGGACGGTAACGCTCAATCCTGCTGACGAATTCATGGCCTTCGGAATCAAAAAGCAAACAGAGTTCTCCTTCTTTCATGCGCAATACGTTTTTTAAATGATGTGTTTCTTCGCGAGGCAAAACGACGGTGTTCGATTTTGACTGGATCTTCATTTGGGGCGCGAGAGATGATGAAATAAGGAAACGTTTTAATGCACGCATCATAAATAGAAAAGGTCTCAATGAGCGCTTAGGGCAACTCTGAGACCTTTCAAAAAATTGAAATGTGAAACGGAATTATTTGGGCTGTTCAGCTTTCGCTGTTTTTTCTTTCACAACACTTGATGCTTGAGGACCTTTTTCGCCCTGAGCAAGTTCAAATGAAACGACATCACCTTCTTCAAGAGTCTTGTAACCTTCGCCCTGGATTGAAGAGTAATGAACGAATACGTCTTGGCCGCCTTCTTGCTCGATAAATCCATAACCCTTAACATTGGAAAACCACTTCACCTTGCCTTGAACCGCCATTGCTTCCTCCCTAATGCGTGACACTTATTTAATCTGATGTTTCAAAATAAGACCAGGTTTAAACACGACGACTTTCTTCTCGGGCACCTGGACTTCTTGACCTGTACGAGGATTACGACCCACACGTCCTCTGCGTGTTTTCACCTTGAAAACCCCAAAATTGCGCAATTCCACCGTTTCCCCGCGTTCCAAGCTCTCGACGATAGCATCAAGCGTGCGTTGAACGATTTTTTTGACGTCAATTTGGGTGAGATTTGTTTCATTTGAGACTTTTGTAACGATATCTTTTTTTGTCATTCTCTCACCTCCGGGATGGGAAAGGAATTACACTTACTTTCCCTAAGTCTTTGTGCTGGAACAAAATAGCAAAAGATGGAAAGAGTGTCAAGGAAATTTCCTTCATAACTCTCGATATTTGAAGCACTTGTAGTATCCATTTGCCGGCTTAACACCTTATTTTTATGGCATTATTCCCGACAAGTTGTCCCAGCTCCTCAAAGAGCGGAGCGCCGCTTTCAACCTTGTAATCTTCACCGGAATTCACGACCGTCCGGCGGCCTGCGGCATCCTTGAAATTAATGTAGACCGGCGTCTGCCCCGGATGATTTGCGAGAACCTTTTTGATGTTTTTGAGCGTTTCGATGTCCAAACCGGCGGTCAGCAAATCAATTGAAATCACCTTCGTTAAACGTTTCTCAACCTGTTCGAGCGGAACCAGTTCCTCGGCAATCACTTTGGCAATGTCTTCCCTTAAATTCACTTTTCCGCGAATGTAAACGAGCGCGTCTTTTTTGAGGAGATTAATAGAGGCCCGGAATGTTTCCGGAAAGACCACGATCTCGGCGCGGCCGTTTAAATCTTCAAGGGCGACAAACGCCATCCGGTCCCCTTTTTTGGTGGTCACTTCTTTAATTGAATTGACGATTCCTCCGATCGTGACCGGGTCTTGGTCTTTCATTTCTGAAAGCGTCAGTGTCGTCGCCGATGAATAGGTATTCAGAACTTTTTCATACTTAACGAGCGGATGAGCGCTCACATAAAAACCCAGCACTTCCCGTTCGTAAGCCAGAAGTTCGGCTTCCGGCCACTCATCCATATTGGGCGCGGAAAGACCGGCCGGAGAAGATTCCGAATGCGACATTTGGTCCAGCAGCGAAAGCTGGCCTTTTTGACGGTCGTGCTGCGTTTTTGATCCGATGTCTAAAACCTGATCAATCATGGAAGAAAGCTGAGATCGTTTAAACCCAAATTCATCAAACGCTCCGCACTTAATCAAACTTTCAAACACTTTGCGGTTGCAGAGCCTTAGATCAATACGTTCGGCGAATTCATATAGAGATTTAAACGGGCCTTTCGCTTCACGGGCGGCGATAATAGACTCGACCGCCAGACTGCCGACATTCTTAACTGCCGTAAGCCCGAAACGAATGTCTTTTTCCAAGCACGTAAATTCCGAATAACTTTCATTCACAGAAGGCGGAAGTACTTGAATGCCGATGCGCCGGGATTCTTCGATATACCGGACGATTTTGTCCGTGTTGTCTTTTTCTGAAGTCAGCAGCGCTGCCATGAATTCAGTCGTGTAATTGGCTTTGAGATACGCTGTTTGATAAGAAATTAAGGCGTACGCGGTAGAATGGCTTTTATTGAAACCGTAACCGGAAAAGTATTCGATTAAGTTCCAAATTTTTTCCGCCGTTCTCGCGTTGACATTTCCTTTTGCCGCGCCGTCGATAAATGATTTTTTCTCCTTTTCCATAATTTCCGGAATTTTTTTACCCATCGCGCGGCGGAGCGAATCGGCTTTGGCGAGACTGAATCCGGCCAAAGTGGAAACAATTTGCATAACTTGCTCTTGATAGAGAATAATTCCGTACGTTTCTTTTAAAATGGGTTCGAGCGCCGGGTGATCGTATTTAATTTGCAAGGGATCGTGCATGCGTTTAATGAAGTCATCCACCATACCGCTTCCAAGCGGGCCCGGACGGTACAAAGCAAGGAGCGCAATTAAATCTTCAAAGCGCGTGGGCTTCATCTTCTTAAGCAAATCGCGCATGCCTGAACTTTCAAGTTGGAACACGCCGATGGCTTCGGCGCGGCTCAGTAGGTCGTAAGTGGGTTGATCATCAAGTGGTAGATTATCGAGATCCAATTTTTTCTGCTTGCGTTTTTCAACCAACTTCCGGGCTTCATCAACCACCGTCAGCGTTCTTAAGCCTAAGAAATCCATTTTGAGGAGCCCGATTTTTTCCACAGCACCCATATCGTATTGTGTGGAAATCACGTCATTGGCTTTGAATAAGGGGCAATATTCATAAAGCGGCCCGTCGGAGATCACAATTCCGGCCGCGTGAGTCGAAGCGTGGCGCGTCAGGCCTTCGAGCGCTTTGGAGGTTTCTATTAATTGTTTTACTTCCGGATTCGCTACAGTCAAATCGCGCAGGCGCGGTTCCATCTGAAGCGCCCGCTCCAGCGTCATTTCAAGTTCGAGCGGAATTAATTTCGCGATTTTGTCCACGTCTTGATAGCTCATTCCCATCACGCGTCCGACATCGCGCACCGCGGCCTTTGCAGCCATCGTTCCAAACGTAATAATATGGGCCACGCTTTCTTGTCCGTATTTTTTCCGGACGTAATCAATGACTTCGTCCCGGCGCTCATAGCAAAAATCAATGTCGATATCCGGCATTGAAATACGGTCCGGATTCAAAAACCGTTCAAAGATGAGTCCAAACCGGATTGGATCAATCGCCGTAATGCCGAGCACAAAAGCAACTAAGCTTCCGGCGGCTGAACCGCGGCCGGGCCCGACCGGAATGTTGTTTTCCTTGGCAAAGCGGATAAAATCCCAGACCACAAGAAAATAACCGGTGAATCCCATTTTGGTAATGACGCCAAGTTCATACTGGAGCCGTTTTTCATAATCTGCGTATTTTTCCTTGGTCACTTTATCTTTCAGATGCTTGTAGCAAAGTTCTTCCAGAAAAATTTCCGGCTTCTTGCCGTCCGGCGGCGTAAATTTGGGAAGATGGGTTTTTTTGAAATCGAGTTCCAAATTGCAGTGCTCGGCAATTTCAATCGTGGTTTTGAGCGCGTCCGGGAAGTCTTTAAACAATTCCTTCATTTCCTGGGCGGATTTGAGGTAAAAATTATCGCCGTGATAGCGCATTCGGTCTTCATCCGATAGATTGGAACCAGTGCCGATGCAAATCAGCGCATCGTGTGAAGCCGCGCCGGCGCGTTCAATGTAATGGCAATCGTTGGTCACCACCATCTTGATTCCGAATTCTTTGGCAAACTGCGGATAATATTCCATCAGTTTGAATTGGGCTTCGATTCCCTGGTTCATCAATTCCAGATAAAAATTTTCTGTTCCAAAGATATCAATGAAACTCTTAATGGCCTCTTTAGCTTTGTCGATTTGCTCGTTCCACGTGTTGTATGGAATTTCGCCTTTCAAACAGCCGGAAAGTCCGATCAAACCTTCGCTGTATTTTTTGAGGATTTCTTTGTCAATACGGGGCTTGTAGTAAAAACCTTCCGTATAGCTGGCGGTCGTGAGTTTCAGCAAATTGTGGTAGCCGACTTCGTTTCGGGCGAGGAGCGTAATATGAAATGATGCTTCCTTGATTCCGTGGGCCGTTTTATCAAAGCGCGAATGGGGCGCAATATAAGCTTCGATGCCAATAATGGGCTTAATTCCCTGCCGCATGGCTTCTTCATAAAAAGCAATGGCGCCAAACAGATTACCGTGGTCGGTAATGGCAAGTGCGGGAAATTTTAGTTCGACAGCGCGTTTGACGAGCTCGGGAACTTTAGAGGCAGCATCCAGCAGTGAATATTGAGAATGACAATGAAGATGTACAAAATCCGCGTGTTTCATCATTTACTCCCATTCGATCGTGGCGGGAGGTTTAGAACTAATATCATAGCAGACACGGTTAATGCCGCGGACTTCATTAATAATCCGGTTCGAAATTTTGGCCAGCACTTGGTCCGGAAGCCGCGCCCAATCGGCCGTCATTCCGTCGAGTGATTTCACGGCACGAACAGCAATGACATTCTCATAAGTGCGTTCATCACCCATGACACCCACACTTTTAATCGGAAGAAGCACGGCAAAGGCTTGCCACAATTCTTTATAGAGGCCGGCCTTTTTAATTTCATCCATCACCACATGGTCTGCTTCGCGCAATAGCTCACAGCGCTCCTTCGTCACCTTTCCGATAATTCTCACGGCCAAACCCGGGCCCGGAAACGGCTGACGGTCAATCACATCAGACGGAAGCCCCATCGAACGGCCCACGGTCCTGACTTCATCTTTGAACAGTTCCCTGAGCGGTTCAATCAGTTTGAATTTCATACCTTTGGGAATGCCACCAACATTGTGATGGGATTTAATCGTCACGCTCGGTCCGCCGTGGAATGAAACGGATTCAATCACATCCGGATAAAGCGTTCCCTGCGCCAGAAACGGAACGCGTCCGAGCTTCTTAGCTTCTCTTGCAAATACATTGATAAAAACCCGGCCGATAATTTTTCGTTTTTTCTCGGGATCTTCGACGCCCTTGAGCGCACGCAGAAATTCATTCGAAGCGTCCACGATCTTAATATTCATATGAAGAAGGTTTTTAAAAATCTTACGCGTCCGTTCACGTTCATTCAGCCGGAGCAGCCCGGTGTCGACGAAAATACAGTTGAGCTTCTTGCCGATCGCTTTGTGGACAAGTGAAGCCGCGACAGAGGAATCGACCCCGCCTGAGAGCCCGAGCACGACTTTGTCTCCGTTCACTCTTGCCTTCAGTTGGTTCACGGTTTCCTGAATAAATTGTTTCGGTGTCCAATCGCCTTTGAGTTTACAAATCTTGAACAGAAAATTGCCGATGATTTTGTGGCCGAGTGGCGTGTGGACAACTTCCGGATGAAACTGGACGCCGTAAATTTTCCGTTTCGGGTTGCGGAACGCCGAAGTCGGAGAGGTGCCGGTATGCGCAATCCGTTCAAAGCCTTTCGGCAGTTTTGTGACCTGGTCCCCGTGGCTCATCCAGCAGTCAATGCCGTTCGGCAAACCATAAAACAAATCTTCCTTCTTATCGATATGAAGCGAAGCGTGGCCGTATTCGCGGTGTTTTACTTTTTTGACTTTTCCATTGAATAAAAATGTCGTGACTTGAAGGCCGTAACAAATTCCAAGAATGGGGACGCCGAGTGAAAAAATCGCGGGGTCCGGAATCGGGGCCTTTTTTTGATAGACGCTGGCCGGAGAACCGGACAGAATAATTCCTGAGGGATTTAATTCGACGATTTTTTCAAGGGAGACATTGTACGGATGAATGACTGAGAACACATTTTTTTCTCTGACTCTGCGCGCAATCAGCTGCGTGTATTGAGAGCCGAAATCGAGAACTAAAATGGTTTCAGTTTTAGAGGACATTTCCCCTTATTTCATCATTCCGACTTTTTGTGCGGCTTGAAACAGTTTTCCTTCAGTGCGGATCGCGGGTGCGATAATGATTTCCGTCTTCTGAAGTTCTTTAATATTCTTAGCACCTACATTGCCCATGCAGGTCCGGACGGCGCCGACTAAATTCTGAGTACCGTCATCGAGTTTGGCCGGACCGAATAAAATTTCTTCCAGCGTTCCGGTGGTTCCGACTTTAATTCTCGTGCCGCGCGGTAAATTGGCATGTGGCGTCGCCATGCCCCAGTGAAATCCGCGGCCCGGAGCTTCAATCGTACGCGCAAACGCGGAGCCCACCATCACAGCATCAGATCCGCACGCAAAGGCTTTACAGACATCGCCGCCGGTAGACATTCCGCCGTCGGCAATGATTGGAACGTAACGTTTGGTTTTTTTATAATACGTATCGCGGGCGGCCCTCGAATCACAAATCGCAGTCACTTGCGGAACTCCGACGCCGATAACACCGCGTGTCGTACAAGCCGAACCCGGCCCGATTCCGATCAGTAAACCGCTGATTCCAGTCGCCATCAATTCAAGCGCAACTTGATAGGTCACCGAATTGCCGATGATCAGCGGAATTTTAATCGATTTGACGAGTTTTTTCAGATCAACGCTTTGATAAGATTTTGAAATATGGCGGACAGTTGTGACGGTTGACTGAACCACAAAAATATCGCAGCCGGCTTCCTGGGCAATTTTTCCAAACTTTTCGGCATGCTGAGGAATTGTGCTGACCACAGCGGGAACATTTGCCTTTTTAATGTCCTCAATCCGTTTGACGATTAAGCTTTCTTTAATGGGCTGGGTATATAACTTTTGAACGAGTTCGGTGGCCTTTTCCGGAGTGGACTGGGCAATGTCATCAAGAATGGGAAAGTAATCCTCATAACGGGTATAAATACCTTCGAGATTGAGGACCGCGATTCCGCCCAGTTTGCCCATGGCGATCGCGAATTTGGGATCAACTACGCCGTCCATGGCGGAGGCCAAAAACGGAATGGGGAATTTTTTACCGCCGACTTCCCAGCTGGTGTCTACTTCATCAGGATTAAGCGTGACCTGCCCAGGCACCAGCGCAATCTCGTCAAAGCCGTAACAGCGCCTCGCCTTGCGGTCCTTGCCAATCCATTCACCCACTGGAAAAACTCCTCTTACACTAAGAACTGCAATTGCCTTGAAAAAACGGTCAAATAGGAAGGTCTAAGTGTTGTATTTGTAGCGAATTAAGAGCGGTTTGTCAAACGAAAATATTGCCGGAGTTCTTATTTTCTGACAAACGCCGTAACTGTTTTTCTGGACCAGCAATAATTTCACTTTTGGATCTTTCATTTTTTATAACAAAAAACATACGATTTATTTAATTAAGTGAAATTAGTTCGTTATAACTTAAAAAGAATCTCATTATTCCTTATAATTGCCGATAAATTGATTGTACAGAGGCGCAATTGACAGGTACACTTTAAGTAGAGAAATGGGGCTGGAAAATGACAGAAATTTCAATCAAAAAGCAATTTGAACCACCGCAGCAAAAAGTGAATTGGCGAAATATCTCATTCTTTGCCCTAACCACAGTTCTGGGGCTGGTTGCAGCCCCTATTTATGTCTATCATTTTGGCGTGTCGATTTCCGAATTTCTCCTCTTTGCTTTTTTCATGACGGTCACCCCGCTTAGCATTACGCTGGGCTATCACCGCATGTTGGCGCACCTGACTTTTAAAGGTAGTTCGCTCGTCCAGTTTTTGGTCCTCTTCTTTGGCGCCGGAGCATTTGAACAATCCGCGCTCAAATGGGCCTCTCAGCACCGGGACCATCACCGCTTTGTAGACAGCGAGCTTGATCCTTACAACATCAAAAAAGGATTTTTCTACGCACACATTGGCTGGCTGATTTTCTGGAAACACACGGTCAATTATGAAAACGTAAAAGACTTGGCCAAAAGCCGGATGATCATGCACCAGCATGAGCATTACAAACTTTGGGCCATTACCAGCGGCGTGCTCCTTCCCCTTGCCATCGGATTGCTGACCGGTCACGTGCTCGGAGCGCTTCTCATCAGTATCGCGTTCCGGATCACTTTGATTTATCACGCTACCTTCTGTATCAATTCGGTTTGCCACACGTTTGGCAAAGCAACGTACGACATTTATTCAACCGCCAAAGATCATTGGCTGGCTGCGATCATTACCTACGGCGAAGGCTATCATAATTATCATCATCATTTTCCGTCTGATTACCGCAACGGTGTCCGCTGGTATCAGTTTGACCCCACGAAGTGGGCAATCGCCATCCTTGCGAAATTGGGGCTTGCTTGGGAATTGAAAAAAATTTCTAAGTTTAGAATTTTGCATGCCAAATTAACGGCTGAAAACCAAAGAGCCCAGGATTGGCTTAAGCAAGTAAATGCAAATTCAAAATGGGAAATACTGCAGCGAGATTTGAAATTGCGGTATGCCCAATTAAATCAGAGTTTGTTGATTTGGGAACGCGCAGTCAACGAATATCAAAATATCGTCAAGCATTTGAGTGAACAATCGGAATTATTGAAGAAAACGACGTTTAAGAAAATGATGAACGCCAAGATTCAGTTTGACGAAACCCTGTCAAATTGGAAGTCCCTTCAGATCGAGCTTTTCGCACTCGCCTAAAACTTACCATGTCATCCCCGAATGCTTTTATCGGGGATCTAGATTCCCGCTTAAAGCGTGCGGGAATGACAATTTTAAACTTTCTTAATTTCGCTGACCAAAAAACTTTTCTGCCCAAAAATCCGGCCGTTGGCATAAATTCGGAACTCATATTCTCCCAGGTGCGGGAATTTCAGGCCATGCAGGTTAAACACCAGTTCGCTGCTTTTGAGCGGGTTTGTAATCTGAAGTTCATTCGGGATTTCACATTTATTCAAAACGTGATCGTTCTGAAGGTCCACCAAATCCAATTGAAATTTGTAATTGCCGTTGGCGTCGGTCAGTTTCACGTAGACGCTAAGCGCGTTGTGGACAATGGGAAACTGGCGGGCATTGATCGTCTCAAAAATTCCGATTAGGCTCTTCTTGCCTGTTTCATGCTCTGTGATGACGTAATCACAGATGAGCATGGCATTGGCTTTAGGAACTGGGATATTAAACAAGTCTAGCTGCTTTTACATTATTTTTGGTGTGAATTAAAACAGCTGTCCGCAAACCACCGGTGGTCGCGGAAAGACATGAAATATTGATTCTGGCTTTCGCCAATTTTTTAGCGGCTTCTTCTAAGGCACCGACTTTATTCCAAAGGGTCAGCACGACA
>OBEQ010045735.1_pt1 | contig 19269 bp, 19 predicted proteins | sample 1670901 | NCBI WGS metagenome assembly OBEQ01 (sample SAMEA104232315, study PRJEB22302) | groundwater metagenome | biome: forest; feature: aquifer; material: groundwater | place: USA | collected 2011-08-07 | depth 5.4 m
AGGGACTGACGGTGGTGGTGGGCTGGCCGCCCGGGCACGTCGCCTTCCCCTCGCGAGCGCGGGAGCTCGCCTGGTTTCTCCTGGATCAACGCTGGTTCGCGCTCCCCCTCGTCGTGCTCGCCGGGTGCTTCGTCGCCTGGCGGCGCTTCGGCCGTGACCCCGTGGATGCGCAGTCGGTGAAGCCCGAGTACGAGCCCCCGCCCGGACTCACGCCCGGCGAAGCCGGGACCCTCGTGGACGAGACGGTTCACCCCCGGGACGTCGTGGCGACCGTCGTGGACCTCGCGGTCCGCGGGCACATCCACATCAAGCAGCTCGCCCCCGCCGCGCTGTTCGGGGAGTCCGAGTACGTCTTCACGCTCCCCAAGCCGTGGCTGGGAGATCCCGATATCGCGCCCTTCGAGGGGATCGTGCTCGCGCAGGTCTTCGGCGCGGGCGGCGTCACGAACACGCGCCTCCTCTCCGAGCTCAGGCGGGACTCCAAGGCCATCTTCCCGCCGATCCGCGATCAGTTGTACCGGGACCTGGTGGACAAGAAGTACTTCGTCGGCTCGCCCGAGTCGGTCCGGCGCCGCTGGCGCGTCATCGGCGGCCTGTCCCTCGTGCTTCCCCTGATCCTCTTTCACGTGGTGCTCGGCGGCTGGGAGGAGTCGCCCTTCTCCCTGTCCATGCTCCTGGCCCTCGCCGCCTCGGGCCTGATCGTCCTGGCCTTCGCCCGGATCATGCCGCGAAAGACGGTTCGCGGGGCGCGGGCCAAGCTTCAGGTGCTGGGGTTCCAGGAGTTCCTGGAGCGGGCCGAGAAGGATCGCCTGGGGCGTCTGCCGCCGGACACCCTTCACAAGTGGCTGCCGTACGCGATCGCCTTGGGGGTGGAGGAAGCCTGGATCTGGAACTTCAAAGGGATGGCCGTCGCGGAGCCGACCTGGTACGAGTCGAGCACGCCCTTCTCGATCTCGAACTACTCGGGCGGCGTGCGGAGCTTCGGCCGCGACGCCCAGCAGGCGTGGCTCAGCGGCGCGCGCGGGAGCGGCGGCTCGACCTGGGCGGGCGGCGGGAGCGGATTCTCGGGCGGCTCCTCGGGGGGCGGTGGAGGTGGCGGTGGGACCTTCTAGGTCTTGGCCTTCTTGGGGCCGGGGGGACAGACCTTGTGGTACCAGGTCTGGCCGAGCTTGACGTGGTTGCCGTTCCGGCGAAGCCTTTGCCTGCACTTGGGGCACGTGCCCATGAAGACCCTCCGGCCGCGAGAGAATCGGACTACCCGTGTAGTATACGCTAGAGGCCACCGACGATGAGCGAACCCTGCGTCTTTTGCCGGATCGTGGCGCGGCAGACCCCCGCCGACATCGAGTACGAGGACGACGAGATCCTGGCCTTCCGGGACCTCTACCCGAAGGCGCCGATCCACATTCTGATCATCCCCAAGCGCCACATCGAGTCGGTGGCGACGCTGACGCCGGCCGACGCCGCGCTCGTCGGCAAGTGCTTTCTCGTGGCCCGGGGGCTCGGCGAGGCCAAGGGCGTGGCGGAGCGAGGCTACCGCGTGAACTGCCACTCTGGGCCCGAGGGGGGCCAGGTCGTCTACCATCTCCACCTCCACTTCCTGGCGGGGAGGCGGGGGGAGGCCGTTCAGCGGGCGTGAGCGCCGCCGGTCGCACGCCCTTTCAGGCGGTGCCGCCGAGCATGCTCTTGTAGAGCTTGGGTGGAGGGCCTCAGAGAAACACGCGGGGGATCAGCCACTTCTGGGGTGGCCATCACGGCGGCGTGAGCCGCTGCTACCGTTTTGCTACCACTCGCGGCCACCTGTGCGTCGTCCATGCGGTCCACGGCGGCCTTGTTCCCCATCGGGAGCCACTTGCCGTACGTGTCCACGGTGAGCTTGACTACCTTCACGATCAGGGCCATAACGATGACCTGCCAGCCCTTATCTGGAAAGGCGCTCTTCTTTTCGTCGAGCACGATACGCATAATAGCGATCAGCCGACGACAAAACGTCAGCGCCTCCTTTTCGTGCTCGTGGACCAAGCGCGTGGCTTCGGCTGCTTCCTGCTGGAGTGCTCGGTCGGCTTCATCTATCTTGTCTGCCAACGCCGCCAAGTCGAGCCTCGGTGCTTGTCCCATCAGTAGTCGAACCACTCTACGCGCTCCACCAAGTATCCGGCGCAGTAGACGCGGGAGCGGAGCCGTAGATGCGTGGATGTTCACTTCCCCTTCGCCCCGCGCGGGTCCAGGGTGTCGGGCAGACACTCTCCTGTATACGCGACGAGGACGTCCGCACCGCTATAACTAAATCCCTGCACCAGTTCCCCCCCGTCCGGTGCCCTACGGGCTGGCTGCGCCATGCATTCGGTGCGCGTCTGATAGGCCCCGATGATGAAAGGGCCGGGAATCGACCCCGTTGTCGGCTTGCGCGTCATCTGGTCGTATAACTTGCCATTTGGGAATCCCCATAACACCCACGCGCACTCGGCGGAGGCCGTGCCGGTCCCGACAAGAAGGAGTAGCGCAACGAGCAATGTCTTCATTCTGCCCTCCGCACCAGGAACCGACTTGCCTCTAACGCCATCGGATTCTCCCTGAACCCCTCCGGCCCGTCTATTTGCTCGAACAAGCCTCGTCCAGAAGAGCCGTCACTTCCGCCACGTATGTTTCGTAAGTTGTCCACTTCAGCGCTCCAAGAAGAACCTCATTTGCATATATCGTGATCGTTGGGTTGCTTAGGTCGTAAGCGAGATCTCGAAGGGGATCGGCATAATGAGCAAGTGACAAGCCTTGAAATATCTTCCTATTGATTTCGTGCAAGTCCTCCTTATCCCAATGCGCATATTGGTTTCGTGCCGCATAGACGATCAATCCAATCGGTAACCCATACAACTCCTTTCCAACGCAGAATCGGGTGGCTCGGTGATTTTTCGGCACGATATCTCTGCACGATGCAGGTATAACCGTGTTTCTCGAAAAATACTGAATTCCCATTGCGGCAACCTGGAGGATTGAACCGGCGAACGTTGCCTCCGAAAACTTCAGATCGAAATATTGATGGGCCAATTTTAAGTATTCGTCGAGTTTGGCTTTATTCTCAGGGGTCAGAAGTTCACCTGCTTTTGATAAATCCCAATGAGAAAGAGCCTGCCGATATACAGCCCAACACGAGTCCAATCCGGCGTAAAAATGCCGAACTGCGTGTTCAGTGTTTTCTAGATATTCTTGAGGCGTTTTCGGCTTCATGCCCTCTCCAGCCGGTCGAGTCGCTGCGTCAGGGTGTCCAAGGTTGACCAGTGCATGGGACCCTCCGTTATCGCCCTCGCTTGACCTCGAATACTCGAAGGTAATGCCCTCGGGGCAAATCGCGTTGGAATTGTCCGATGAGAAGTGACTCCACGACAGGGACCTTGACCTTACGGCGCAAGGCTAGCGCCTTCGTGGCAAGAAAGGCCTCGTCAATGGCGATCCGAGCGCCAGGAAGCGCTGCGAATATCTCCGCGAATCCATTCGCGGGATTCCGCATGTACTTCGCCATTTCGTCGTCTGTGAGGTAAATGAGGTGGCAGGCGGCGTCTGTCCGGGGCCACTGCGCGAGCCGGAATACGTCGTTCAGGAGCGCCCCCACTTTCTGTGTTCTCGGCTGGTTCCGTGCGCTAGGAATTCGCCGATCGTATTTGAGTTCCCATAGAGTCTCCCCGCGAGGACCTGAGGCTGGGATGTACGTGTCCACCTTCTTGCCACGGAGCGCCGGGTGAGGTTCCTCAAGGTGTACCTCCGAGGATGCGACGCCTTCATGGCGGGTCAGTGCGGAGTAAAGGCTGTATCGAATGGAATCCTCCGTCAACGAGGTGCCCGCACTCAGCCTCCGAGCAAGTTCGCCCGCGAACTCTTCGAGTACTGCATTTGTGAGAACGCTCATACTTCAATCCACCGAAGAGGATGACCGTCTAACCCAATCATGGCGAAAGATAGGCCGGCCGCCACCACCACTCCCGCCCCCACACGATGCTCAGGGTCTCGCCGAGGATGTCTGGCCTGGTCTCGCTGAGACCCATATTAGCCAGGTGGACAGCGGTATCGGGCTCGGTATTCGGGGCGCACAGAAGCCCGACCGTCCCGCATGGGCAGTCTATCTGTTTGCCTAGTGGCTCAGGCTGAATCGGGTGGACGGCTTCACAGAAGGGGCAGCGGGCGGTCATCCTTGGCAACCTCCTTACAGCAGGGGGTCTACATTAGGAAGGCGAAGAGAACGACGCTGATCATCCCAAAGCCGAGAAGTACGTACGCGGCATAATAGAAGCGCCGAGTCCAGCGTTGCAGGCACTCGGCTTTCTTTAGGCGCTTTCCGTGGTCACCCGCATCCTTCGCGATGCTAATGAAGCGTTGGAGAAGTGTGTCCATGTTCGTAGACTGGAAACGCAGCGTCTCTATGTCTTGAATTTTCGCGGCTGAGTAGGCATCGTTGGCTTCCTTGAGTTCGAGGGCGAGAAGGCGTCCGACCACGCCGACTAGAACACCCAAAACCCATGGAGAGAGGACGCCGATTATTGTGCGCCTATTCGCTAGGCTCATTCCTAGGCTGGAAAGGAACGTTGGCGCGGCAAATATACCTGCACCCATGAGCCCAACGATCCAGGTCAGCAGTTGGTCAGACTGCGCCTCGGACTCTGCGGCAAGTTTGTGGCCTTCCCGTAGGCTGCTCGCGTAACCCGTGATCCATTTCTCAAGAGTTTCTGTGTCCATGAGTCCCCTCACAGCGCGGTGAAGCGGGCGGGATCAGGGTGCGCCAAGCGTAGCCCCAAGCCCTGAAGGGGGTCAAGCACCGCCTTGACACCCGCCCTGACCACGCCTATAGTCCTGTCACTTTCTGAACTGTAACCGTCCAGCCCTCAGGGGAGGCATCTATGCCCCTGGTTCGCGTTCCTGGACAGCCTTTCGATGCCCTCATTGGTCGTGAAGACCGGCGGGGGCGTTCGTGTCTTCGGGGTCCGCCGAGTGCTGCCTTCCACACTGGCAGAAATGGTCCCGCCGAATAACGGTCAGACGTCGAGGAGGACCCAACCAGCCTCGCCGTAGCCGCGCTGCCGCCCTGAGGCGACAGTATTTACCAAAGCAATAGGAGGTAAATAGACATGGCAAAGTTTATGGCTGTCCACACACTAAAAAAACCCACAGCAAGAGATGAGATCGCTCCAGCGGCTAAAAGCGTAAAAGCCCACAACACTGCTGATGCATACTGGATTAAGAGCTGGTTTCAGCTTAACGAGGGGGGCAAGATTACCAAAATAATCTGTGAGTGGGATGGAAGGGATGCCCAATCAGTGGCCAAAGCTTTGGCAATATCGGCCCCGGACCTCCCGGTAGATGGGGTATACCCAATGGCTGAAATCGACGCAGAGAGTTACAGGTAGCTGACTTTGCTAAAGCAGATTTACACGCGCTGCACGGGCATCGGTGTCACCCTCGGCGCTCGTGGTGCTTTCACGGCCCACATATGGGCGTGGGAGCCCGGAAAGGTCACCAAGTCGCTATCCAACCCACGCCCTCGCTTTTCCGCCCCGCTCTCTGATTCTCCGTGCTGGGACCGAAACTCTTTGCCACGCACACGCGAGACCATGCCCGGCCTACCCCCAGGGGCTCCTTCGCCGGGGGGCCCCAAGGGTCCCGCCCTAGGGTTTTGCGAAACGGCAAAATTTCAGCGAAAGGGTTTTGGCGGGGTCGGGGTGGGGGAGGGCCCTGGTCGTTCCGACAAATTCCAGAGGAAGAAGCCCAGCGTGCGCTCGCCGCGAAGTACAGGACCGCCCCCAGAGACATGCCAGCAGCTCAGATCGCGTTCGCTCAGGCCTCACGACGGTAGCACTGTGGTAGCAGCGTGCTGCAATATCCTGATATTTCAAGCGCGTGAGTGGCGTATCTAAGGGCGAATTAGGCAGCCAGGGCGCGGAAGGGGGCGTGAGTCAGCAGAGGCCCAGCTTGCTACCACCTTGCTACCACTTCACCCCGCACCAGGCCACACCAGGATCACCTCGTCTACTCCGGCTCTCTGGAAAATCGCGGAGATTCGTCGTCCTGGGTCTGCTCAGATCCGCTCAGGACCCCCCCGTACCCAGCATGCTCTTGTACAGCTCGACCCCGATCGTCGGCAGGCCGGCCTTGGCCTCGAGCGGCAGGCCGGTGTTGGCCCAGGCTCCCAGCCCCCCTTTGAGAATCTTCACGTCCTTGTATCCGAGCTTCCTCAACCTGTGCGCCACACGGGCGCTCGTCGCTTCGTCGGGTCAGGTGCAGTAGGCGATCACGGCCCGATTCGCTTCCACCTCGAGGTCGAATTTGCCCGCGTCGAGGTCGTCGGGAGACACGTAGAGGGCGCCCGGAATCTTGAGCGGGCTCGTCTCGAAGGCCGATGGCTTTCTCACGTCGAGGATGAGCGGGTTCTTGCCTTCCTCGAGGAGTCGGACGACGGCCGAGGGAGCGACCCGGAAACGATTCCGCCACCAGCGGCGGCCCCACATGACCCCGTAGCTCCCGAGGCTCAGGAGCGTGACGCCGACGGTGGCCCACGCCCAGGGGAAGGGACGGGGCGGCGGGTTTTTGATCTTGTCCTGGGCCTCGGCGAGCATGCGCTTGACGTCAGTGAGGTTCGGGACCAGCGCGTTCGCCTCGTTGAAGCGACGCTCGGCTGCCCTGAAGCTGCCATCGAACTCTTCCTCGAGTCCCGCCCACCAGGCCTTGTTGAACCGGCTTTCGGCGTTGAGCTTGACCTCCGTCCCCTGCACGAAATCGCGGACGGCGTTCGACGGGATGACGAAGTTGAATCCCTGGACGATTCCGCCCTCCGGTCCCGGCGCCAGCGACACGAACGTCAACACGCCGACGACCTCGCCTCTGGCGGTCACCGCAGGCCCGCCGCTGTTTCCCCACGCGGCGGAGGCGTCTGTCTGGATCACCGGCTGGTTGGCCTTGTCCTGCTTGAACCCCGAGACGGCGCCGTTGGTGACGGAGGCCTCGACGGTGGCGGATTGGTTCAGGAGTTCGTGGCTCAGCACCACGCCGGGAAAGCCCAGGATGTGGATCGGGTCGCCGATCTTGGCCGCCTTGGAGTCCGCGAGCGGAAGGACGGGGAAGTCCTTGCCCGGGATCTTGAGCAGCGCCAGGTCCCTGCCGGACATCTTGCCCTCCGCATCGCCGTCGCCCACCGAGAGCGGCGGGCTGAACTTCTTGACGTCGGCCCGCAGACGCACCCCGCTGGAGAGGACCACGAAGATGGAAGGGTCGAGCTTTACCTTGGAGTGCGGCAGGACGGCGTCCAGGGCCTGTCGCTTGATCTGATCCTCCAGATCGGGTCGCTGGCCGGGGGCGATTCCCATCCGGCGAAGCGTGGCGGGAACGCAGGCCATCTCGACGGCCCGCCGGGCGAAGGAGTTGACCATCCACCGCGGCGGGGTGTGAGCCGGCTGCACCACATGGCCGTTGGTGATGAGGAGGCCGCTGCCGTCGATGAACCACCCCGTCCCCGTCTCCCTGAAGGGGGGAGGAGTCACGCGGGTCTCGCCCCCCCCGCAGTTCAGGCTGACCTCCGCGGCGACCTCGGCGATGACCAGCGCGACGGCCGGCTTGGCGCGGAGGATCGCCTCCTGCACCGAGAGGACCCGTTCGGCCCGAACGCCTTCAGCGCTACCCAGGAGGAGCGCCAGCCCGACGCCGACACCCAAGGCTGTCCCCCGCCGTCCGACACCCATGGGGGGGATTCTATACCCCTTGGCCTTCGGAAAAAAGAAGGCCCCAGGGGTATGCCCTGGGGCCTTTGGGGGGGATAAACGGTTCTACTCTTACTTCATCAACTCCATGGCAGCCTTGGCTTTTGCGGCCGCCTTGGTCATGTCACCGGCCTGGCAAGCAGCCTCCGCTTCGTTCACGAGGGCTCGAGCCTTGGAGATCTGCGGGCCACCGACGGTCCGCGAGGCCTGGTCGTCCTTGCTACGCGAAGCTGAATCGATCTTCGTCCGCGAGGCCTGGTCGTCCTTGCTGCGGGAGGCCTGGTCCTCTTTGGACCGGGAAGCCTGGTCATCCTTACTACGCGAGGCTGAATCGATCTTCGTCCGGGAGGCCTGGTCGTCCTTGGACCGCGAGGCCTGGTCCGCTAGCGTGCGCAGTCCCCGCGAGGCCTGGTCGTCCTTACTGCGGGAGGCCTGGTCCTCTTTGGATCGCGAAGCCTGGTCGTCCTTACTGCGCGAAGCTGAATCGATCTTCGTCCGGGAGGCCTGGTCCTCTTTGGACCGCGAGGCCTGGTCTTCCTTGCTACGAGACGCCTGATCCACCTGGCTGCGGGCACCCGCAAGGGTACGCGGAGCCTGGATCTGATCACCCTGAGCGGTCTGCTTCTTCAGCATGTCCTTGGCCGCCTGCACGTCGGCCGGGCAACTCGCGGCTGCCTCGGCGACGATGGGGGCGACGAAGACAAGCAAGGTCGTCAGCGCTGTCAGCAACTTTCTCATGTGTCTTTTGTCCCTTTCTCCTGCACTAGTTTGGATGGTTTCTTTGAAATCTTTCCTTCTGGCCGGGTTAGCCCCGGCCTCCCCCCCGTTGACCTCCCACCCCCTTTTCCTTCGTGTCGAACCGTTCTATGGGTCCGCTACCGTGCAGGAGGTATCGCAAGGGGAATGCCAAGAACTGAGGCTGTCCGTTGTGGTTTATTTTCATGAGGTTAGTCGTCACCACCACCGGGGTCCCGGGTGGAGACAGCGGCGTTCTGCCCGACCCCGGACGGCAATCTGCCCGAGCCGCGTGCCGTCCGCCGGCCTTACGTGCGGCCGAACATCTCCGCGCGATTTCGTCCCCGGCGCTTGGCCGTGTAGAGCGCCGCGTCCGCGGCCTGGATGAGGCCGGTGGGGTTTGAAGCGTCCTCCGGGTAGGCGGCCAGTCCGAGGCTGATGGTCAGTCGTCCCCCCGGCAGTACCTCTTCGCCGGGGACCTTTGTTTCCTCCACCGAACGGCGAAGCTTCTCGGCGACCAGACGCGCGTGGGTCTTGCTGGTCATGGGGAGGATCACGACGAACTCCTCGCCGCCGTAGCGCGCGACGATGTCCACCTGACGGGTGTTCTCGGTGATGCGGGCGGCGACTTCCTTGAGAACGTTGTCGCCCTGATGGTGCCCGTTGGTGTCGTTGTAGATCTTGAAATGGTCAATGTCTGCCATGAGCAGCGAGAGCGGCAGGTTGTAACGGACCGCGCGGCGCACCTCTCGCTCCAGGGCCTCCTCGAAATACCGTCGGTTGAAGAGCTCGGTCACCGCGTCGCGGTAGGTGAGCTCCTTCGTCTTGAGGAAGAGCTGGGCGTTCTCCACCGCGACGGCCAGCTGCTTGGCCACCGCCGTGAAGTACGCGGTTTGCCGCTCGCTGAAGGCCCCGGGGGTCTCGGAGTACAGCAGGAGGACGCCGATGGTTTTCTCGGACGACGTCAGGGGGAGCGTCATGACGGAGCGGGCCTGGGGAGGAACGTCCGGCCAAGGGAGCGAGCTGCCGCCGGAGTGGGCTTCCGGAGTCCGGCTCTGGAAGGCCCGTCCCGCCAGCCCTTCCTCCAGGGAGAACTGCCGGTCCTGGAGGAACTCGGTCCCGGTACCGCTCAATGTACGCACGACGAGGCGGTTGGCCGACTCGTCGTGGAGAAAGAGGGCGTAACTTTCCACGCCGCTGACCGCCGCGACCTGCTTGACCGTCGTCGTGAAGAGCTGGTCGAGGTCGAGGGAAGCGCTGATCGTGCGGCTCAACTCGACCAGCGAGTAGAGGTCGAGCATGCCTTCCTGGAAGGCCGTGACCGTCGCCTCGAGGCCTTCGGTGTCCACGGGGCCCGCGGAGGAGCCGCTCCGCCAGAGCCGGGGGGCCAGCGCGAGGCCGGAGAAGCCACCGCCAAGCGCCAGCAGGAGCGCTGCGGCCGGCCTCGGGAGCAGCTCCCAGCCGATGACAGCGAAGAGCCCGCCGCTCGCCGCAAACAGGATCTGCCATCGGGTCGCCCGGGTCATTCCACGCTCCTGTCCTGGCTTGTCTCCATACTACACTACATGCAAGGCATCGTTCGCACACCATCCGTCGCCGATGCGCCGGCGGCCGACCCCATCCGGGGTCCGTTTGCTTGTGAGGCTCGGGAAAGTCTGATACGCTTGACCGCGACACTCAGAATTGTTCTCGCTGGAGCCCATGCATTCCCCTGCGTGCCGGAGCCGCTGGTTGTGTCGATGGGGATGCTCCGTCGTGCTCCTGCTCTTCGGATGCAGCGCACCCGCCGCTACGGCTCCGTCCTCTCTGGCTCGGCCTGATCCGCTCACGCGCCTCGTCCTCGACAACGGGCTCCGGCTGATCGTCCAGGATCACCGGGCGAGCGACGTCGTCGCGCTCCATCTTTGGGTCGGCGTGGGAGGGCGCGATGAAGGAGCCGCCGAGCTCGGGTTCTCCCACTTCGTGGAGCACATGCTCTTCAAAGGGACGGAGCGCCGAGGTCCCCTCTTCGTCGAACGGGAGGTCGAAAGCGTGGGCGGCAGGACTAATGCTGGCACGTCGCTCGATTATACCTTCTATTACATCCTCCTGCCGGCACGCCGGGCGACCGCAGGCATCGAAATCCTGGCCGACGTTGCGTTCAACTCGGTCTTCGACCCGGCGGAACTCGATCGCGAGCGGCAGGTCGTCTTCGAAGAAGCCCGGCTCGGCGAGGACAATCCCCGGTCCTCCCTCGTCCGGCGGCTCTACGCCCAGGTGTTCGCCGGGCATCCGTACGGACGCCCGGTCCTGGGCGATGAGCCTCCGTTGAAGGCGGCCACTCAAGAGACGCTTCGCGGCTACTACAGGCGTCACTACGCGCCGGAGAACATGACGCTGGTGGTGATCGGTGCCGTGGACCCGGAGGAGGTCCGCGCCGCGGCCGCTCGGGCGTTCGGCGCTGTCCCGGCGACCGGATATCGGCGGCAGCCCGTTCCTCCGCCGCCGTCGCTTGCCGGTGTGCGACGACAGGAGGTGTCGCGCAGCGAAAAGCAGGCCTACCTGGCGCTCGGGTGGACTGCCCCGGGACTGCTCGATCCGGACGTGTACGCTGTGGACCTTCTCGTCTCCATCCTCGGCGGCTCGCGGAGCTCCAGGCTCAACCAGGCCCTCCGGGAGCGGCAGCGACTGGTTTCCACGATTCGCGCCGGCTACAGCGCGCTCCAGACGGGGGGCATCGTGAGCGTGATCGCGCAACTGGAGCCGGCCAACGTCGCGACGGTCGAGGCGGCGGTCTTGGAAGAGATCCGGCGTCTCCAGGCCGACGGCGTCACCGAGGTCGAGCTCCAGCGCGCGATCACGAGGGCGGAAGCCGATCATGCGTTCGCCACCGAGACGGCCGAGGGGCTGGCCTCGGCGTACGGGAGGGCCGAGACGGTGTGGCGCCTGGAGGGCGAGCTCCGGTACCTGGATCGCCTGCGCGGGGTGAGCCGGGAGGAGATCGGTGAGGCGGCCCGCCGCCATCTCCGGGCCGACCGCTACGCGGCGGTCGTGTTCGCGCCGGGCCGAGGCGGGCGGTGAAGCGAATGCCCCGCGCGTTTCCGCTGATCGTTCTCCTCGGGCTCCTGCTGGTGCCGGCCGTGTCCGGGGCCGGGCCGGCGTCCCCGCCGGTGCTCCGTCATCGGTATGCCGACGGCCTCACGCTCCTGGTCCGGGAGAGTCCGGCCGCCCCGGTCGTGGCGGTCTCGCTCCAGGTTCGGATGGGGGCCCGCTGGGAGCGGGCGGAGACGGCCGGCATCTCGAATCTCTTGCAGCAGACGATGGTCAAAGGGACCGCTCGCCGGACCGCCGCCGAAATCGCCGAGACCGCCGAGGAGATCGGTGGCGCGCTGAGCGCGGCGAGCGATACGGACTCGTCCGAAATCCGCGGCACCGCGCTTGCCCGGCACTGGAAGGCGCTCCTGAACCTGGTCGCCGACGTAGCGCTCCGGCCGAGCCTGCCGTCGGAGGAGATCGAAAAAGAGCGGGGCGCGATCCTGAGCCGGATTCGCAGCCGTGGGGATCTGCCGTTTTCGCTCGCGTTCGATGGTCTCTTGGCTTCTCTCTACGGCCCGCATCCTTACGGGCTCCCGGCCCTCGGCCGGCAGGAGGCGCTGGACCGGCTCGATCGGGCCTCGCTCCTGGAGCACTATCGGCGCTTCTACCTGGCCGGTCGGATGGTCCTCGCGGTCAGCGGTCAGATCCCGACGGCCGCCGTGGTGGAGGAGGTGGGCCGCCTCTTCACCGGCCTGCCGGCGGGCTCCGGGGCGGCCCCTGACGCCCCGCCCGCGCCCGCGCCGACCTACGGCCGCGGCGTCCTGGAACGGCCGGCGGCGCAGGCGCAGATCCTCGTCGGGTATCTGACCCCTCCGCTCTCGCATCCCGACTATCCCGCCGTCAAAGTGCTGAGCGCGCTCCTGGGAGGCGGCATGTCGGGTCGGCTCTTCGCGGAACTTCGGAACCGGCAGGGGCTGGCCTACTCGTTGGGGTCCTTGTATCCGTCACGCGTGGACACCAGCTCCCTGGTGATTCACATGGGAACGGCGCCCGACAATCTCGACCGGGCGGAGGTCGGGATCGGGCACGAGACGGCGCGCATCCGCCAAGAGCGGGTGAGCGAAGCGGAACTGGAGCGGGCCAAGGCGTACCTCCTGGGGAGCCTCTCCATGGATCGTCGGACCAACACCCGCCAGGCCTGGTATCTGGCGTTCTTTGAGCTGGCGGGCGTCGGCTATGAGTTTCTCGAGCGTTACGCGGCCGCCGTGGAAGCGGTCGGCGTGGACGACGTTCAGCGGGTCGCCCGCAAATACCTGGCCCGGCCCACCATCGTCATCGTCAGGCCCGTTCCGAAGTAGGGGGGCGGATGCTGCCGCTCAAGGACGATGTTCCCACCCGCACCGTGCCGTTCGTGACGGTGGGCATCATCGCCCTGAACGTCCTCGTCTTCCTCTACCAGGCATCGCTGGAGCTCGGGGCTGAACCGGGGGCGGCGCGCGCTGCCCAGGGGTTCGTGTTCGAGTTCGGGCTGATCCCGTGCCGGCTGACCGGCGCGTGCCAGGTGGCGGGAGAGTTTCCGAGTCCGGTGGTCACGATCTTCACCTCGATGTTTCTGCACGGCGGCCTCTTTCACATCTTCGGCAACATGCTCTACTTGTGGATCTTCGGCAACAACGTGGAAGACACGCTCGGGCACGGGCGGTTCGTCGGCTTTTACCTGGCCTCCGGCGTGGCCGCGGCGCTGACCCAGACCTTGATGGGCCCCGCCTCGGGTGTGCCCATGATCGGCGCCAGCGGCGCGGTGTCGGGCGTTCTGGGCGCCTACCTGGTTCTCTTCCCGCATGCGAGCGTCCTCACCCTGATCGTCTTCGGCTTCTTCATCCGCATCGTGAGGATCCCGGCCCTCATCGTTCTGGGCTTCTGGATCGTGCTCCAGTTTCTCAACGGCATCGTCACCTTCGGGGCTGCCGCGGCGGGTCGAGCGCCGGAGGGCGGGGTGGCCTGGTTCGCCCACATCGGCGGGTTCCTCGCCGGGCTCGCGCTCCTCTACGTGCTCAGACGCCGACGCCCGCTTCGCTATCCGTAACGACGCGGTCGCTTTGCCGTGGTGTCCGTGCCTCCTGTATAATCAGTCTGTTTTCTCTTCCTCCGAGGAGCGCGCATGAAGGCTCTCATCATGGCGGGCGGGTTCGGCACCCGGCTCCGACCCCTCACGACGCACGTCCCCAAGCCGATGGTTCCGGTGGGGAACGTCCCCATCATGGAGCATACTGTCCGGCTGCTCCGGCGCCACGGTTTCACCGACCTCCAGGCATTGCTCTACTTCCTCCCCGAGGTGATCACGGGCCACTTCGGCGACGGCAGCCGGTTCGGTGTCTCGCTCTCCTACGTGACCCCGACGGCGGACCTCGGCACTGCCGGCGCCGTCAAGTTCGCGGTCGGCCCGCTGCGCGAGCCCATCCTGGTCATTTCGGGAGATGTGCTGACCGACTTCGATCTCGGGGCGGCGACCGCGTTCCATCGCGAGCGACGGGCGGAGGCGACCATGGTGCTCACCCGCGTGGAACAGCCGCTCGCGTACGGCATCGTGATCACCGATGAGATGGGTCGCGTCACTCGATTTCTTGAAAAGCCCTCGTGGGGCGAAGTCTTCAGCGATACGATCAACACCGGCATCTATATTCTGGAGCCGGCCGTGCTTGACCTGATCCCTGCCCAGCGGGAATACGACTTCGGCAGGGAGCTCTTTCCCGCGCTTTTGGCCGCGGGGCGCGCCCTCCATGGGTACGTCGCGGAGGGCTACTGGCGCGACGTGGGTGACCTGGTCGAATACCGCGTGGCGCAACTCGACGTCCTTCAAGGAAGGCTTCGCGTCGAGATTCCGGGCACGAAGTTGACCGGCACCACCCACACTGTCTGGCTCGACGAGGGGGCCGGCGTAGATCGCGCGGCAAAGCTCACCGGCGCGGTCATCGTCGGCCGCGGAGGGCGCATCGAGGCCGGGGCCCGCGTGGCGGATTCGGTGATCGGCCCCGGCGCCGTGGTCGGGGAAGGGGCGGACGTGACGGGGAGCGTGCTCTGGGAGGGCGCGGTGGTAGGGCCCGGGGCCGTGCTGAAGGAGGCCATCGTCGGGCAGCGCGCCGTGGTCCGGGCCAAGGCGTTCCTCGCCGAGGGCGTGGACATCGGGGACTTCTCCAAGATCGGCGAGGGGAGCGTCCTCAAGGCCAACGTGAAGGTCTGGCCGTACAAGGAAGTGGAGGACGGCGCCACGCTGGCGGTGAGCCTGGTCTGGGGCGAGCGGTGGACGCGCGCCCTGTTCGGGCGCTACGGGGTCACCGGTCTGGCCAACATCGAAGTCTCCCCGGAGTTCGCCTCGAAGGTGGGGGCGGCCTTCGGGGCCAGCCTCGGAAAGCGCCGCGCCGTCGTCACCAGCCGCGACCATCACAAGACATCGCGGATGATCAATCGGGCGCTCATGGCCGGGTTGCTCTCCGTGGGAGTGGATGTCCAGGACCTGGGCGTTGCGCCCATCCCGGTCGTGCGGTACCAGATCCCCGCCCTCGGTTTGGCAGGCGGCAGCCACGTCAGGAAATCTCCGTACGACCGGGAGGTGCTGGACATCAAGCTCTTTGACGCGCGCGGCCTGGATCTGGCGCCCGCTCGCGAGAAAACCGTCGAGCGCCTCTTTTTCCGGGAGGATTTCTACCGCGCGCCGATGGAGGAGACCGGGGTCCTCTCCTTCCCCCACGCTGGAACCGATCGATACCGGGACGGCCTCCTCCGGACCCTGGACCGGGAGGTCGTGCGACGGGCCCAGCTCAAGATCGTGCTCGACTATGCTTTCGGCGCGGCCTCCGCCATCTTCCCTTCGATCCTCGGTGAGCTGGGGGTCGAGGTGATCTCCCTCAACGCGTACCTGGACGAAGCCCGCATCGCCAAGACCAAGGAGGAATTCCGGCACTCGCTGGATCAGCTGTCCAACATCGTCCGGACCCTGGGGGCGGACCTCGGAGTGCTCCTCGACACGGGCGGTGAGAAGGTATTCCTGGTGGACGAGAAGGGGGAGATCGTGCCGGGCGACCTCGCCCTGGCCCTCATGGCGCTCCTCGCCGTGCGCACGCATCCCGGCGGAACGGTGGTCGTACCCGTGATGGCTTCCCAGGTGGTGGATCGGCTGGTGGCGGAGCACGGCTTTACGCTGTGCCGTTCCCGCGGGAGCCCGCAGGCGCTCGCCGAAGCCGCCATGAGCCCCGGAGTCGTGCTGGTTGGCGAGGAGCTGGGTGGGTTCATCTTCCCGGCCTTCCAGCCGGCCTTCGACGCGATGGCGGCCGTGGTCAAGCTCCTCGAGATGATGGCGAGGCTCGAGGTACGCCTCAATGCGTTCGTCCGCCTCGTGCCCGAGACCCACGTGGCGCGCGGCGAAGTGCCGTGCCCCAACGAAAAGAAGGGTGTCGTCATGCGCCGCCTGATCGAGCACACGAAGGGACAGACGGTCGAGCTGGTGGAAGGCGTCCGCCTCCGGCTGGGGGAGGAGTGGGTCGCGGCGCTTCCCGACCCGGATCGAGCCTGCTTCCACGTCGTTGGCGAGTCGGCGGATCGGGAACGGGCGCGGGCCCTGGTGGAGGACTGGAAGGCGCGCATCGCCGGCTGGCGGCGCGAGGGGTCGTGAGGATGAGGCGATGGGTCCACTGACGCGGGCGCCGGGGACGCGATCGCGGGAGCGATTAGATTGTCTCCTGGTCTCGCGGGGCCTGGTCGAGAGCCGGGAGCAGGCGGTGCGCCTCATCCTCGCCGGGTCGGTCCTCGTGGACGGCAGGCAGGCGGACAAGGCCGGGCGGCTCGTGGATCGCCGGGCCTCGGTGGAGATCAAGCAGCGGCCGCCGTTCGTCAGCCGGGGCGGCGAGAAGCTCGCCGGCGCGCTCGAGACGTTCGGCGTCGCCGTGGCGGGGAGAACCTGTCTGGACATCGGGGCCTCCACTGGCGGCTTTACGCACTGCCTTCTCTCCCACGGCGCGGCGCGGGTGTACGCCGTGGACGTCGGGGCCGGGCAGCTGGACGTACGGCTCCGGACCGACCCGCGCGTGGTGGTCATGGAGCGGACCAACGCCCGGCACCTGACCGCTGCGGCCTTCGCCACACTGCCTGAGCTCGCCACGGTGGACGTCTCCTTCATCTCGCTGGAGAAGGTGCTCCCGGCGGTCATGGGGGCGCTGGGCGACCCTGCCGACGCTGTTGTGCTCGTCAAGCCCCAGTTCGAGGTCGGCAAGGGCAGGGTGGGCAAGGGCGGCGTCGTCCGAGATCCGGCCCAGCACCGGGCGGTGCTCGGGCGGCTGGCCCGCTTCGCCGTCCTTCACGGGTGGCACGTCCTCGGCCTCACCCCGTCCCCGCTCACGGGGCCCAAGGGGAACCGCGAGTTCTTCTTCCACCTCTCGCGCCACGGACGCACGGTGGCCGACTTGGAGGCGATGATCGCGCGCGTGGCCGAGCGGGCAGAACGGCCCGGGGGAGGGGATCCCGAATGAACCGCATAGGCATTTTCGCGAAGGTGGATCGTCCCGAAGCCCGGGAGGTCGTCCCCCGACTGGTGGAGTGGCTCATCGCCCGCGGGAGGCAGGTGCTGCTCGAGAAGGAGACGGCGGGGCTCGTGGAGCACGCGCCGAGCGCGGTCCGGAAGGCGGATCTCCCGGCTCAAGTGGATCTCATCATCGTGCTCGGCGGCGACGGCACGCTCTTGTCCATGGCCCGCCTGGTGGGGGAGCTCGCAGTGCCGATCCTGGGGGTGAATCTCGGCGGTTTGGGATTTCTCACCGCGACGACCCAGGAGGATCTCTTCCCGGCCCTCGACGCCCTTTTCCGCGGGGAGATGCTGGTGGAAGAGCGGATGATGCTCGCGGCCCAGGTCACTCGCGGACAGGATAGGCTCACGGGGTACGTCGCGCTGAACGACGTGGTCATCACCAAGTCGGCGATGAGCCGGATCATCACGCTCGCCGTGTCCGTGGAGGGGCAGTTCGCCACCGGCTATCGCGCCGACGGACTGATCGTCTCCACCCCGACCGGCTCCACCGCGTACAGCCTGTCGGCGGGCGGTCCCATCGTCTACCCGACGATGGACGCGGTGGTCCTCACGCCCATCTGCTCCCATACGCTCACGAACCGCCCCATCGTGCTTCCCGCCAACCTCCCGATCGAGATCACGTTGCTTACCGGAGAGCAGGAGGTGATGCTGACCCTGGACGGCCAGGTCGGCCTCGCGCTCCAGCAGGGGGACATCGTCGAGGTGCGCCAGGCCTCCCCCAGGATCCGGCTCGTGCGCGATCCCCGGCGTCACTTCTTCTCCGTCCTGCGGACGAAACTGAAATGGGGGGAACGCTAGCCGGGAACGGGGATGCTTCGCGAGCTTCGGGTCAAGCGCTTTGCGGTGATCGAGGACGTCGTCGCCCCCTTCGCGCCGGGGCTGAACGTCCTCACCGGCGAGACCGGCGCCGGCAAATCCCTCCTCATCGATGCCATCCTCCTCCTGCTCGGGGCCCGGGCCCATCCCGACCTGATCCGCTCGGACGCCGAGTCGGCGGTCGTGGAGGCTGTCTTCGAGGTGGAAGCGGGTGGGGCCGTGAGGCGGCTCCTGGAGGAGGTGGGTCACCCCGTCGAGGAGGGCCAGCTCATCATCCGGCGCGAGCTCTTCCGGACCGGGCGGAGCCGCGCCTTCGTGAACGACGCCCCCGCGACAGTGGGGCTCCTGGAGCGCCTGGGCGAGCACCTCGTGGAGCTCCACGGCCAGCACGAGCACCAGCGCCTCCTGGAGCCTGCCCGCCAGCTCGAGCTGTTGGATCGCTTCGCGGGAACGGAGGCCCACCGGGGTGAGGTCGCGGTGCTGGTGGGGCGCTGGGAACGGGAACGGGAGGAGCTGGAGGGGTGGAGTGCCATGGAGCGGGACCGGACCCAGAAGGAGGACCTCTATCGCTTCCAGCTCTCGGAGATCGACGGGGCCCGTTTGAAGCCGGGGGAGGAGGAGGATCTACGCGTGGAGCGCCAGCGTCAGCAGCACGCCGAGCGCCTCGGCCAGGGGCTCGGGGAGGTGACGCGGATCCTCTACGACGACCCCGACTCCGCCGTGGCGCGGGTGGGGAGGGCCGGGCGGATCCTCGAGGAGCTCGCGCGGATCGATCCGGGGCTCGGGGCTCCCGGAGAGCCACTGGCCGCCGCTCAGGTGCACCTCGAGGACGCGGTCGGGGAGGCCCGGCGGCTCCGCGATCGGCTCGTCTTCGACCCGGGACGGCTCGAAGAGATCGATGCACGGCTGGACGCGCTGCAGAAGCTCAAGCGGAAGTACGGGGAGAGCGTGGAAGCGGTCCTGCAGCACCGGGAGCGGATCGCGGCGGAACTGGAGCGCCTGGACCGCCACGACGAGCTGGTGGCGGAGGGGCAGGCGCGGGTGGCCGCCCTGGCCCAGGAGTCGGCGCGGGCGGCGCTGGCGCTGTCGGCCGCCCGGGAGAAGGGCGCGGCCCGGTTCGAGGGGTTGGTCCAGCGTGAGCTCCGGGCCCTCGGCATGGACAAGGCCCAGTGCCGGATCCTGCTGGCGCGGGAGGCCGCCGGGCCCGGGGAGCTCGCCGCCGGGCCCGACAGCTTCAGGCTGACGGCACGCGGGTGCGAGGGGACCCAGTTCCTTCTCTCCACCAACCCCGGGGAGGACCTGAAGCCGCTCGCCCGGATCATCTCGGGGGGCGAGCTCTGCCGGACCATGCTGGGCCTCAAGGTCGTCCTGGCCGCGGCGGACCGGGTC
>OBEQ012398419.1_pt1 | contig 19268 bp, 22 predicted proteins | sample 1670901 | NCBI WGS metagenome assembly OBEQ01 (sample SAMEA104232315, study PRJEB22302) | groundwater metagenome | biome: forest; feature: aquifer; material: groundwater | place: USA | collected 2011-08-07 | depth 5.4 m
ATTTTCTCTCAGGTCTTATTGTAAGACATAAACAAGATACAAAGTACGATGGTACATATATAATTCCAGTTAATCATATCGATGAACAATTAGAATTTTTCGGACTTTATAATACTGCAAATGTACGTGTTATCGGAAGTTTAGGCAACTACGCATTTCATTCTATGCGCAAAGGAACAGTTACAATAGAAGGAAACACTATTAATTTTCTTGGAACAGAAATGAGAGGTGGAACAATTACTGTATATGGAAACACGAATGATTTTCTTGGACACAATATGAGTAAAGGAAAAATCACCATTCATGGAAATGCAGGAAGATGTACTGGTTCAGAAATAAGAGGAGGAACTCTTGAAATAGAAGGTAGTTTGGGAAGTATAAGTCCTGACATTGATTATTTTCCCCCATTTCGCTGTCATGGAAAAATTATTCATCAAGGAAAAAATGTTTTTTATAAACAATCATGGTATAAAAAATTATTTGGATGGATAAAATGAAATTACAAGATGTTATAAATGAAAATTATAAAATAGTAGATCAAGAAAAAATAGTAAAACTTTTGAAATGAAACTCGACAATATATTAGAAACTGAATACAAAGACGTAATGCAGAAAGACATTTCTACAATAAGTCATACAGATAATAGTTCTGCAATAAAAAATCTGTTTCATCAATTTCTCAAAGAAGTTCATTTTTATTCTAATCATGCACTGACTAAAAAAAATCTTCTCGCAAAACAGATGATTGAAGCTTTTTCTCATGAATATGAAAAAGAAGATATAACTTCTTGTTCATATAGAAGAGAAGACATTACTCTTGCTTCTGTAAATATTATGCAAGAACTAAAAAGTGGAATAAATGTTCTCAATGGAATTTTTTTAACAAATCTTGTTCAAGTGCATTATGAAAAAAATCAAAAAAAGTATCCTCGAAGAAATGAATCTTATACTATCATCACTGAATTAAGCGATACACTTCTTGATGGATTTGGATATCAGATGAATGGTCCATCTGTACACATTCAAGGTTCTGTTGGATATTATACAGGTTATGAAATGATTAATGGCTCGATCATTACATCTGGCGATAGTTTTGGAAATTTGGGAGAACATATGAAAGGCGGAACAATACAAACTCAAGAAGCATTAATGCAAGTTGGAGAAAAAATGGAAAATGGAACGATTATTGTTTCCAAACATTGCAAAGGACCTATAGGAATGCAAATGAATGGCGGAAACATTATTGTTGAAAAAAATGCACACGCCCACATCGGGTATAGTATGCAAGGAGGGAGTATTCACATTAAAGGCGATGCAAACAGATCTATTGGAAAAAGAATGACAGGAGGAGAAATAATAATTAATGGTTCCTGTAAAACTGAAGTTGGATATCTCATGCTAGGTGGAAAAATTCACATTAAAAAAAATATTGGAAGATTCGTTGGAAGGGCAATAAGAGGTGGAGAGATACATATTGATGGAACTATAGAAGGAGATCTTCCCAGCTATCAAAGCGATTTTTTTCCTAACGGAAAAATCTTTCAAAATGAAAAACAGATTTTTCCGAGGGTTGAAGAATGAATTTGCGACAAACAATTGAAACAGAATATGAAAATCTCGAACAAAAAGTACAAACACCTCTCCAAGTTCATTCAGAAAATGAAAACGTTCTCTTTCAATTATTTAAAAATTTTCACTCAAATGTACAAAATGAATCAACTAACTCTTTGCTCATGCAAAGTCCTTTTAGAACCCAACCGAACAATCTTAAAAAAAAGATCTCTCAAATAGATTATAACGCATCAGATATTTTTCAATTGTGTTATACTTTGCGCACTCTTGAAAATAAAAAAGAATTGGAATATACTGCAGGTTTTTTTCTCACACTCCTTATTTCTGAACATTATAAAAAAACAAAACAAGTTGAACCATATCTTCTTGTGACAGAAGAACTGCCTCTTATGTATGAACTCTGTTCAGATTTACAAGGAGAAAATGTTGAAATTATTGGTTCTGCAGGAAAGAGATTAGGCGCAAAAATACAAAAAGGAAATATTCACGTGCAAGGTTCAGTTTTAAATAATTGTGGACAAGAAATGTCTGGTGGAAAAATTACGGTTGATAATTGCGCAGGTGATTATTGCGGTTATGAAATGATTGACGGAGAAATAATTATCAAAAAAAGTGCAGGAAATTATGCGGGAAAAGAAATGAGCGGGGGATATATACGAATAGAAGGAAGTGCAGGAGATTATGCAGGGGAGAAAATGGGCAATAGTATATATTTTAGACAAGACTTTTTTCATAAAAAAAATTATGGCGGAACTATTGTTATTTGTGGAAACTCGGGAATGTTTGCAGGATATGGAATGCGCCATGGATTACTTGTTCTCAAAGGTTATACCAGACATAATCTTGGAAGAAACATGGAAGGTGGAACAATTATTGTTGAAACCATTTCTGAAAAAGATCCAAGAATAAATATGGGGAATTGTGCAATGGGTGGAAAAATGATTCTTTATTATGATCATCAAACCGCAATTATTTCGTTTGGTTTGGAAAATGATAAAAAAATAATATCAAGAAAAAAAATAGGGATTGAAGAAAAATGAAACTCTCAAACATAATCGAAGTAGAATATGAATCAGTTACAGAAAAAAGTAAGAAAGATACAGTATATAATAAAAAAAATGCACAAGCAATCATTCACCTCTTTCAAGAGTGGACTTTGAAAACTAAAGAGTATATGATAATAGATGATTATGAAAGAGATCAAAATGCTCTTGAAGAGACACTCTCAAAAATAGATTATACTGCTCCAGAAATTACTCAATTCTGTTTTGCATTACGAAACATAGACAAAGAAACCTACTCGCCCTTTTTTGCAGGTTTTTTTCTTACAGCTCTTATTTCAGCAGACTATGTAAAAACAAAAACAAAAGAACCTTATCTTCTTATAACAGAAGAATTACCTCTTCTTCATTGTATAGGGTATGCATTACAGGGAGAGAATATTGAAATTATGGGTTCTGTAGGAAATTTATTAGGTACAAAAATGATTGAGGGAAATATTCACGTGCAAGGTTCAGCAGGAGATTACTGTGGAATAGAAATGAATGGCGGAAAAATTATCGTAGATAATTTCGTGAGTAATTTCTGTGGCGATCAAATGAATGATGGAGAAATACTTATTAAAAAAAATGCAAATTATTTAGTTGGAAGAGGAATGAATGGTGGTTATATTCAAATCAAAGAACATTCTGGAACTGATCTTGGACACTACAATAATGGAGGAACTATTGTCGTCTGCAAAAACGCAGGAGATGATATAGGATATGGAATGAAAAAAGGAATAATTGTAATAAAAGGAGATACTGCTTGTCGCCTTGGAACAAACATGCATGGTGGAACAATTATTGTTGAAGGAGATGCGGGAAAAAATATTGGAGAAATAATTATTCCAGGAGAGATTGAAACATTTTCTTTTACGGGGAGAATATATCTTGATGGAACATTTTCTTCTCTCTCACAATATTCAAAAAAAATAAATATATTTCACAAAGGAAAAAAAGTAGAAAGGAAGAGATAGAAAAAAGAAATAAAAAAGACAAAAAGAAAAAAGATAATTCAAAAAAATGAGAAAAATGAAAAAGATTAGTAAATTTATGAGAGAAGATAAACAACGACGAAACAATCTGTGGAGCAATTGCAAAGTTGTGCTCGCAGTAAAAAAGTATCCTCCCCACCACTCACTGCAAGAAAAAATAGCGAGCACAAAAAATACATTTGTGCCTTCAGAAAAAAATGGCAGACACAAGAATCGTATCTTGCACCTTCAGAGAAAATCCGCGGGTGATACTAAGGAGCAAGAATCTCTTGCAAAAAGTGCACTCTTGAAAAGGCTCCTTGAATTTTTTCGTTTTTTATCACATCATCAATTTTCAAGAAATCTCTCATTATCAATCTCATGAACTTAACAAATACAATCGAAACAGAATATGCAAACATAACTGAAATAAAAAAAACAGAAATTGAATATGATACTAAATCTGTTTCTGAACTGTATAATCTTTTTCAAAAATGGTTTTATGATCATAAAAATATTTGGCATGTTGTTCATGATATCTTCGATAGAAAAATAATGAAAGAAACGTATTTGAAAAGAGATTACACTCCTCAAGACATAACAGGTCTTTGTCTTAAAATGCAAGACTTTTCAAAGGAATATGGATTTGAATACTGCGGTATTTTTTTAACAACCCTTATAGAAAATCATTTTGAAAAAACAAAACAAAAAGAACCATATCTTATTATAACAGAAAATCTTCCTCCGGTAGAATATCTCTGTGAAGGATTAGATGGACCAAATGTAATTATCAATGGAAATGTTGGACAAGAATTTTGTTCTCAATTAAAAAATGGAAAAATCATTCTCAACGGATCCTGTGGTGAAAAAGTATGTCAAGACATGATAAATGGAGAAGTATATATTAATGGAAGTACTAAAAAATTCGCAGGCTTACACATGCAAAATGGAACGCTTATTGTTGAAGGAAACACTGATGAAAGATGCGGATCAGAAACATATGGAGGATATATTCTTATAAAAGGAAATACTAAAGATTTAGTTGGAGTTCGTAAACGGGGAGGAACCATAGTTATCACGGGCGACTCTGGATACGGAACAGGATGGGAAATGTCTGGCGGTCTTCTTGTAATCAAAGGAAATACTGAAGAAAATATAGGAGGTTGTATGTTGAAAGGAACAATAATTATCGAAGGAAATTGTAAAAAACAAATCGGAGCATATGCAACAGGTGGAACCATAATTATTGACGGAGAAATTGAATCAATTTCAAACAACACCTTTCAAACAAAAATAATACAGAAAGGAAAAATCTTAAGACCTTAAAAAATGAAACTATCTCAAACAATCGAAACAGAATATGCATCGGTAAACCCGAAAACACAGAAAGAAATTTTATATAATAACAAAAATGTAGAAAATCTTCTCGATGTATTACAAAACTGGCTTGAAAAATCGGTGAGCGCTATGGCCATTCAACTTATTGAGTTTATGAATAAAAAAGAAAAAGCATATGTAAAAGAAAATGTAAGAAAAATACCTTTCACACAAGAAGATATATCTGGGCTATGCATTGAAATGCAAAAAATTGCTCAAAAAAAAATACCTTCCATTAATCTTGATAGAATTACAAATGCCGGATTTTTTTTAACAGAACTTATTCACATTCATTATCAAAAAACAAAAACTAAATCACCCTATATTCTTTTGCTTGAAGACCTGCCTAAACTTGATCACGTAGGTACATATTTACAAAATGCGCATATTAACATTTTTGGTTCAACTGGAGATTACACAGGATATGGAATGATTTCTGGTTCTCTTACTATTTTTGGAAACACTAGATCTGATACAGGATCAAGTATGGAAAATGGACTTATTCACGTAAAAGGAAACACCCTTGATTTTTGCGGTGCAAATATGCACGATGGAATAATTCTCATCGATAGAGATGCAGGATGCAACTCTGGACAAGGAATGCAAAATGGCTATCTCAAAATAGATGGAAATGCAGAAAATAATTTAGGTTATGAAAGTTCTGGGGGAATAATTGTTGTCAATGGAAACTGCACTAATGAAGCAGGATATTTGAAAAATGGAGGAACTCTTGTTGTCAAAGGAAATGCAGGCATAACTCTTGGAAGAGAGATGCGTAAGGGAACAATTATTGTTGAAGGAAACACAGATGAATGTGCAGGAGACTTTGCACTAGGAGGAACCATAATTGTCGACGGAAAAATAAAATCAATTTCATCAACATGCAGAAGTATTACAAATAAACTAAAAATCTATGAAGCAGGAAAGGAAATTAGATGAAACTTACAAACCTTATTGAAACTGAATATATGGATGTCGAAGAATGCAAGAAAGAAATACTCTCGAAGAAATTAGATATATCTCCATTACTTTCCACATTTGAGAACATTCTCGAATATGAACACGATTCTTTTGCCGATGCAATGGACTATCTCCATGAATCTGAAATAAAAAGTGTAATGGAAAAGAGTGCTCATTTTACTAAAGATTACATTACTGCATTTTCCGTTGAACTGTCAAAATATGCTCAAAGAAAAAAGTTCAAAAGAACAGCGGGAATATTTCTTACAAATCTTATACATTTTGATTATGCAAAAAGTCTATCAGAAGAAAAATCAAAAAATATATCTGAAGAAAAGTATCTTCTTTTTACAGAGGGATATGCAGAAAAACTTTCTCATCTTGGAAGAAAACTAAATGGTCCAAATATTACACTTATTGGAGATAGTGGAGATTATTTTTGTTATGAAATGATACAAGGAACAGTACAGGTGAATGGTTCTCTTCAAAATGATTGCTGTGCAAGAATGAGAGGTGGAAATGTTACTGTTGAAGAAAACTGCGGCAAAGGTTTAGGAGAATTTATGCAAGATGGGTCAATTGTTGTCAAAGGAAACTCTGATAGTTATCCAGGTCATAAAATGGAAGGTGGTCGTATTTCTATCGAAGGAAATTGCACTTTTTTAGTTGGATGGATGATGAAAGGTGGAGAAATAGTTATTTACAAAAATGTAGATGGCGCTGGTGATTCTATGCTTGGTGGAAAAATATATCTCAAACAAAATGGCACAAGAATTGGAAGTTTTATGAAAAAAGGAATAGTTTTTGTTGAAGGAGAAACATGCATTCTTTCTAGTGACATCGCTGGCGGAACTGTTTTTCATAAAAATAAAAAAATATTTGATAAACTTTATAAAAAAGATAATGAAAATATTGAAGAGAAAATAATGAAGTATATGAAAGGATTTTAAAATGAATCTAACAAAAGTAATTTTAGAAGAATATGTACAAGTCAAAGAGATAGAGTTTAATTCAATAAAACAAAATCAAGAAAAAACTGTATCAACTCTTCTCGAAGTCTACGAAAATTGGCTAAATGAAGAAGCAACCATGTGGGAAAATGAAACACAGATTACTCCTGACAAAAGTTATCAGAGGACACATGAACTCTTCACAAAAAATGGACTTACTACGGAAAATGGCAATCTTTCTTTGATATATGCCGAGGAAGATATAACTTCTTTCTGCTTTGCTATTGAAAAATATCAAAAACCCGAAGATCAAAGATCAAAATTTTTTATGAGAACAGGATTATTTCTCAGTTGTCTTATAAATACACATTTTGAAAGAACACATACTGAAAAAGAATATACACTCATTACTGAACATCTTGAAGAAGAAATACAGTTTTTAGGATATGAAAACAATGGAGCGAATATTTTCATCAAAGGAAACGCAGGACTATATCTTGGAGATGGCATGAAAAATGGATTTATTAGAATGGAAGGTAATTATCATTACGCTGTTTCGGTCCGTTTAAAAGGAGGCTGTATTCATTTACAAAATGAAAAAAGAGATGTGCTTTATTTTGCCATAAATAAAAAAACAAATATACTATGCTGGAATAAATCACAACCAGATGATATACAAAAAGAATTTGAATATTCTTATCCTGAAGAAACATACAGAGGAGAATTTGTTCTCAATGGAATGTCCTACTCTCCAGACATATATGAAAAATTTATGCAGGGTGAATCCATTCTTGTAAAACAACAATTTGGAAAAATTAAATCAGTTTGTTTGCAGAATAAAAAAATAATAGTAAAGAAAATTGATGAAAAAGTCAAATAGATTAATGGAAATAATTAAGAAAAATTATAAAAATAAAAAAATAGATTAAATAAATTAAATGAAGAAATAGAGTAAATAAATTAAACGAAAAAAACAAGTGTTAATAAAATCAAAGAAAAAAATAAAACTAAAAATATAATGAAACTTACAAAACTTATTGACAAAGAATTTGAAAATATCACAAGTGTGACCCAAGGAGAGATAAAAACCAATAAAAATATTACAGTTGAAACTCTTCTTGCAATCTGGAAACAAACAAAAATATATGCAGACTACAAAAATCCTGAACCAGACTATCAATCAATAGTATTTCCTGAAGGAAGAAAAAGTGTTGAAAAAGCAGCAATGTGTACATCAGAGGATATTGCAGGTTTTTGCATACTTAGCAATGGAACAAACAAAGAAATCCAAAGCTTGGGATTTTTTTTATCAAGTATAATAAACAAACATTACGCAAAAACAGGTTTTTCTGGAGAATATGTATTACCTGTTGATCAAAAAGAGACACTAATTGATGGAATAGGTTTTCAAAATAATGGCGCAAATATCAAAATTATTGGTGATGTTGGATATATGACCGGTAAAACTATGGAAGCAGGAAATATCACTATTATTGGAAATGCTTTTTCTGTTGGAGAAGCAATGTATGATGGAAGAATAACCGTTTTTGGCAACGTCGATAGTGCAGGTAAAAATATGCAAGGAGGAATCATACACATTACTGAAAATGCAGGATTTATTGGCGATAAAATGAAAAATGGAAAGATTATTGTTGAAAAAAATGGTTTTTATGCAGGAGAATCTATGCAATACGGACATATCATTATAAAAGGAGACATAGAACAAGCAGGAGATAAAATGAAAGATGGACTTATTGAAATCTTTGGAAACTGTAAAAATAAATCATCTGCAGAAAATGGAAAAATCAACATTCATAAAAAATATGACCCTTCAACATAATAAGAGAGAAAATAAAGAAAAAAGTAAAAAAAATTAAAGAAAAAGTAAATAAAACATATAATAACAAAATGAAACTTACAAATATCTTAAAAAAAGAATACGAAACAATATCCTCTGAAACTATTTTTGAACTCACAAAAAATCAATCACCAAATATTCAAAAAATATTTTCTCTCTGGGAAAAAACATATCACAAATATAAAGATTTTATTCCTCCTATGAAAGAAGATGCTTCACTCTACAAAAGAATTTATGAAGAAATTGTAGAAAATCAAAAAGATATACACTATAGTCCTGAGGATATTACCCAAGTAAGCATTTTTTTAAAAAAATATGAAAGAGAAAACATATTTTCAACAGCAGGTTCGCTTCTTTCAGCGCTCGTAAATTATCATAGACTACGACACATAGTACATTATCAAAAAATAGATTATGAAACAGACTTATCTGAACAAAAAAACGAATATCAACTCATAACGGAACACTTAGAAGTTGGAATAATGCATATAGGAATGAAAAACCATGCAAAGATAAAAATTATTGGTGATGTTGGCGGAAATCAATTTAATACAGGAACTGCAATGAAAGGTGGAGAAATATATATCTTGGGAAATTGCATAAATCATCTTGGTTTTGCAATGAAAAATGGAAACATTATTGTCGAAAAGGATGTAATTGATGGAAGTGTTGGAACCTTTATGCTCGGTGGAATAATCGAAATAAAAGGAACACATTTTGGTAATGATGTGGGACATACTATGCGAGGAGGAAAAATTATCATTCATGGAATGGTTAAAGGAATTGTAGGTAATGATATGACAGGCGGAGAAATATATATCAATGATGAAACCACACACATTTCTCGTCAAAGAAAAGGCGGAAAAATATACTGCAACGGCAGGAGAGTTTCGTAAATGGTACAGTTACGTAAAATTCTTAATGAAGAATATTCAAACATAGAAAAAAAGAAAAGTAAAACAAAAAAACAATAAATCTCAAAAAAATGAATCTCAAAAAAATTGTGGATCAAGAATACGCAGATATAAAAGAACAAACACTCCTTGATCAAAAAGGAGAATCACACATATTGAAAATTTTTGATGTATTTACAGAGTCATTATTCTATGAAAGTGAAACTATTGTATCATTCTATTCTGAACACGCAAAAGAACTTATCACCAAAAAAATAGAACAATACACTAAAGAAGAAATAACTATCTTCTCTACAGAACTTATTGAATATCTCACAACAAAAATTGATCCAAAAATACTTCTCAATAACGTAAGAGGAAATATTTTTCAAGAACGTGTCGGACTTTTTTTAACAGAACTTATTAACGTTCATTTTTCTCGAGAAAAAATAATTGATCCATACGTTATCATGACAGGTGAATATGGCTCAGAACTTAATCACGTCGGGTATCGCCTTAATGGTCCGACAATACATATCCAAGGAGACTGCGGAGTAAATTGCGGCGAAGGAATGAAATCGGGAAACATTATCGTTTTCGGAAATGCATATCATAGATTAGGTTACTTCATGAAAGGAGGAACTATCGTTGTAAACGGATCTGCTGCAGATTATGTAGGACAAGATATGTATGACGGAGAAATTATTGTTGAATATTTTTCAGGTCATAGAACTGGATATCGAATGAATGGAGGATCAATTCATATTAAAGGTCATACAGACTTATGTACTGGGTATGAAATGACTGGCGGAATAATAACTATTGAAAAAGATGCAGATCAAGACCTTGCATCTAATATGCAAGGGGGAAAAATATATCTTAAGGGAAATGCTCGTGGAAGAGTTGGACCTATGATGAGAAAAGGAAAAGTGTATATTAACGGAAATGATACCGTGACTATTTCATCATTAATAAAAGGCGGAAGAATCTATCATCAAGGAAAAAGAGTCTATTAAAAAAAATGAGAAGTAAAAAAATCTGCTAACAAATCAAAAACTCTCTTCGCAACAAAACTTTGAGGCATTGACAAAAGAACGAGCAATAAAACATCATGAAACTCACACAAACAATCGAAGAAGAATATCGTCATGTAGAGTCTGCAATAAAGAAAGAAGTAAAAGCAGATTGTGAAGATTGTAAATTAGATCTTGTACCCTTGTATCAGAAATATCTTGAATCAAGAAACTGTAATACTGGTCCGAGAAGATCTGCTGAAAACATCTATCACACTTGTTTGCATTTTCTTAAAAAAAGTAAAGAAGAATATGCAATTCAAGATATTAACACATTCTCTCTCCAATACACAACAATACTCGGTTGTACTGATCATACTGATTTTGGTATTTTTATTTCCGCACTCATCAATAAACACTTTGAAGAAACACGTACAAAAAAAGAGTATACTGTTTTTATAAATAAAGAAAAGTCTGAAATTTCATTTTTAGGAATGGAAAACGAGGGTGCAAACATTCAGATTGTGGGAAGTACAGGAGGTTTTGCAGGATTCTACATGAAAAAAGGTTTTTTACACATCAGCGGAGATGCAGGATACAAACTTGGTTATGAAATGTCTGGTGGAAAAATTATTGTTGAAAAAAATGCAGATACTGAAGTTGGAACGAGTATGAAAGGCGGACAAATCCACATCAAAGGCGATGCAAAAGATATCATTGGCTCACACATGACTAATGGAATAATTAAAATAGATGGAGAAATAAATGCCTTAGTTTTAAAAAATGTAAGAAAAGAACATGCAGAAATTTATCACAAAGGAAAGAATATATTTGATAAAAAAAAAGAAACAATGAATAAAGGGCTAATTGAAGAAAAAGAAACAATGATGCAAAAGATAAAAAAAATATTTGGAAGTAAAAAATGAAACTTTCAAACATAATAGAAAAAGAATATCCTTATCTGTCAGAGAAAAAAATAGATAAAAATCTATATGAAGAAACAGAACCTGTGAAAAAACTAAGAGACGTTTTTGAAGAATACTTGCTTTTCTTCACTAGGAAATCAATCTTTAGTACCGAAGAATATATAAGAATACAGCAAGAAAAACTTTCATCTATTCCCTTTAATCAAAAAGACATAACCACCTTTTCAATACTTCTTACTGCATACACCAATCATCCTCATCTTGAAGAAGCAGGCATTTTTCTCTCAAGACTTCTTCACATACATACAAAAAGAAAAGAAACATACGAAGAGCCCTACTTATTTATTTTTGAAGATATTCCTCCTCTCAGTAATATCGGATGGAAGATAAAAAACCAACACCTTATTGTAACAGGTTCTGTCGGAGATAATGTAGGTGCCGAATCAACAGATGCTCATATTGATATACATGGAAATACTGGAAATTTTCTTGGATCATATAGTACAAATGCAACAATTATTATACAAGGAAATACGGAACAATTCTGTGGAATTGAAATGGCAAAAAGTTATGTACGTGTACATGGAAATGCAGGTTCACAAGCGGGCACTCGAATGCGAAACGGATATCTTATCATTGACGGAAAATCAGATTATGGAGTTGGTCAGGAAATGTTCGGAGGAATAATTATTGCAAAAGGAGAATGTTCTGGAATTGTTGGCGAATATATGAGAGGAGGACTTATTATTCTTGAAAAAGGAACACCAGAAAATTCACAAAAAATAACAAGATATAATGGAAAAATTGTGTTTGATGAAAAATAAAAACGAAACATTATTATAGTAATGGTAACTATTCAGACCATATGGTAGATAAAACAACCGATAATAAACTAAAAATTCTAAACCTTTATAGAAACAATTATCTCTCGACTCATCATCTTAGAGGAATGGCGGTATTAACAAAAAAAAGTCATGTTACTCTTCTCCCCCATCTAAATGCGTTATCAAAAGAAAAAATTCTTCTTGCAAAATCAATTGGAAAAAGTAAAGTATACATGCTCAATTTGGATAATCTGCTCACCAAAAATAATATGAAAATAGTAGAACTTTTCGAATCAATACTTTATCAGGAACAAAATTTTCTTATTAAAAAAATAACTGCTGAAATTTTTAAACTTAACATTTTTGGTTCTCTCATTCTCTTCGGTTCTTACGCAAAAAAAACATTTAAAGAAGACAGTGACATAGATCTTCTTCATATCGGAGAACTCAAAGAAAAAGAAAGAGTAAAAATAAAAGAGATTGAAAAAATATACGGAAAAAAGATCAATCTTAAAACCATATCGACCGAAAGTTTCGAAAATGGATTAAGAAAAAAAGATAATCTAATTATTGAAATTCTCAAATACCACCTCATTTTAGAAAACCCTGATTTTTTTGTAAATAGTCTATGGAGATATTACAATGAAATTAGATAAAAAAGAAGATCATAATTCTATTTCTTGGTGCTTGAAACAAAAAAGAGGCATAAAACTTGAAGAACCAAATGAGAATTTATGTAAAGCGTATATTCAAAAAGCAAAAAGTGCACTCAGCATGCTTAATTCTGCTCTTGAAAAAGAAGAGATTGATTGGATTACAGCTACTGCGTATTATGCGCGATACTTTGCATTTTATGCACTCCTTCAAAAATGCGGCATAAAATCTGAAATTCATGATTGTACCATCTCATTAATGCAATTTCTTTTTGTAGAAGAAAAAATTATTCAAGAAAATTTTTATACTGAATTATTACTTGCAAAAGATCTGCGAATTGATACACAATATTATGTAACTGAAGAAATTGATAAAGAAAAATTAAAGATAGATTCAACAACTGCAAGAACGTTTTTTCTAAAAATTGAAGAAGTAATCGAAAAAATAACTGAAATACAAATAGAAAAAACAAGAAAAAAGCTAATGACACATAAATTCAGGTAATTTGTCAAAAATATTATAAACAACAAAAAATAAATAAAAAGAGTATCATTTAAAAAAGAGACAAGTAAAAAATAAAATATACAATTATAACCTAAAAATGTCTCTCCAAAAAATAGTCAATGAAGAATATAAACAAGTTTCTCCTACAGAAACAGGAACAATAATTGCTCCTAAAAATGCTAGAATAAAATCACTAGTAAGATCATTTGAAAACTATCTTACAACAATAGAAAAAATTGACTCTCTTTTTCTCGTACAAAGTGCATACAGTAATGCATGGCTTGAACTTAGAAAATATCCTCTGCATCAAACTTATACTCCTGAAGATATTTTTAATTTTAGTATTCTTATAAGTGAATATGAATCTCATTCACAGTTTGACATTTTAGGTTTTTTTCTTTCTGCAATGATTAATGTACATGCTGAAAAACAGCAATCTAAACCTACTTATCAGATATCAACAAAGCAATATTCAAAAAAAATTGCTGGAATCGGATGTCAAAATGAAGGTGTCCGCATAAAGGTACTAGGTTCTGTCGGTGGATGTGCAGGAATGCAAATGAAAAAAGGAATTCTTATAATTACTGATGATGCGGAAAACTATCTTGGACTACATATGCAAGGCGGAAAAATAATTGCAAAAAAAGCAGGCGACTATGTTGGAAAAAATATGACTTATGGAACAATAGAACTTGAATCTTGTGGAAATTTTCTTGGAACTGAATCAAAAAATGGAATAATTAGAATAAAAAATTCTTTTGAAAGCATTGGAAAATATAATGAATACTGGGAAACTGCGGAGATAAATCCTTATGCAACGGTTAGTGCAAAAATTTATTGCAAAAGAAAAAGAGTTGATGTAAAGAAGTATACGTGAATCTCTCCAAGAATATCAAAAGAGAATATGAAAAAAATAGAGAAAATCATCTGAAATAAAAAAATTATAAAAAAACCTTCAGAAATTCTTCAGGTGTTACAACTTTTATCTCTTCAAACTGTTTAATATTTAACAAGTGCTTATCTTTTGAAATGATAAAATTAACTTTCCCTGCATTCGCACACTCAAAAAATTTATCATCTGAAGGATCATCTCTGACTATTTTTATCTTTTCTTTTGGTTCAACAATCATACAGAGAGAAATAATTTTTTCTACGCTTCTTTTCAATTCAAGATTTTTTTCTTTAATTTTATCTAAAATATCTTTATAATTCAAAACTCTCACATATTCATCAATGATTTCTTTTGATAAAATTAACTCAATATACTTCATTTCTACAAGCTCAAGTATCTTATCTGAAGAACCATTCCAAAATGTTGCAGAGATAAGAACATTTGTATCAACTGTAATTTTCATTTCTTATTTCACAATATTTTCTTTACAGTCATTTCATTTCTCATCTTATGAATGATAGTATCAACATCAGATTCTTTAAGTTCGTTCTTTTTTGCTTCTTCTTTTAACGGTTTTGTAATCTCTGCAAACGTTTGCATAGTTACTCTTTTGATTAAAAGAGAATCATCTGATAAAACAAACAAAATTTTACTACCTTCCTTTAATCCCATTTCTTCTCTAATGTCCGTAGGTATAACAATTTGACCTCTCGAACTCATCGTTCCCATTTCTATTAATTCTGACATATTACCTCCAAAAGACTTAATCTTATTAGTAAGTTATATCTTATTTATAAATATTATGTTTAAGATCAAAATAAGCCAAACCTTTATAAATAAACCAGTGTAGAAACTACTTTAAAGGGACATTTTAAATGGTGAGGTTCCATACTCAAAAAAGCAGGCGGAGTTATAAAAAAATATCTATAATAAAAAACGTCTGCCTATGAACCTCCAGAAAATAACAGAAGAAGAATATCAAGATATAGATTTCTCAACAGTACAAAAACTGCAAGGCACTTTCTCAAAAGAAGTAATAGAGATATCTTCTGCATACATACAATTTATTGAAGAAAATGAAGTATGGATCAAAAATAATAAAACAACCATACCTCCAAAAGGAGCTTTCTTATATAGTCGTGCAATACACACCGCAGAAACTCTTTTATCAAAAAATAAAAAGTTGAATACAACTATTTTAACAAAAGAAAACATTTCTTCTTTTTTTATGTATGCGCAATCTTTTCCGGAAGATAACCAACCTGAACTTGGAAGATTTATTTCTGCACTCATACAAGCAAATTATGATCGAACAAAAGACTATCTTGCAAAAAAGAAAGAGATATACACTTTACCCTGTGCATATATTTTAAAGATACTTCCTGATAAAAAAATAGATAATCTTCTATGTTTTAATAATGGTCCAACAGTTCTCGTTTTTGGAAATGCAGAAAATGCATTCTGCTTAAGTATGCTGAATGGACACGTTAGTTTAAATGGAACTGCAAAAAGTGCAGGCTCTTTTATGAAAGGCGGAAGGATCTGTGTAAAAGAATCTGAAGAAGTTGGAACAAACATGTCTGGAGGAGTAATTCGTGTTAACAAAGCAGGAATTGTTGGAACGAATATGTATGACGGAGAAATTTACATAAATGAAGAATATAAACGAATAACTCGATTTCATGGTGGTAAAATTTATTTTAAAGAAAGACTTTTGAGGAAAGAAAAATAAAAAAGAAATAAGAAAAAAATAAAATAAGCAAATAAAAGAATAAAAAAAGAAAAGTAAGAAAAAGACAAAAAAAATAATTTAAATAAAAAAAGAATAAAAAAATAAAAAACCACAAAAAGATGAAATTACAAGAGCTGGTAACTAAAGAATATGAAAACGTTGAAGAAACGGTCTCAACACAACAGGCAGTTATCCACTCTTCAGTTAATGAACTCTTAGAAACATTCAAACTATGGAATCTTGCCATTCAAAATTATAATGCGGATAATTTTGATCCATTCTCCTATCGATCTGCTCTGCAAAGAATTGGAAAAAGTAACATACCCTATAAATCCGAAGATATAACACAATTTTTAACAACAGTATCTCAATCTAAAAGTGAAAATGACATAATTAATGTTGGAATTTTTGTTTCTGCACTTATTAATATTCATCACAGAAAAAAAAGCCAAAAAAGAAAAGAAAAAAATACTTATCTTCTTATTACAGAAGACTTCAAACAAGAAATAGATTTTCTTTGTTATGAAAATAATGGCGCAACCATTCACATAGAAGGAAATGTTGGAAATTACTTTTGCAATGAAATGAAAGAAGGAAATATTACAATCAACGGAAAATGCGGACCAAATGCAGGAACTTATATGGAAGGAGGAATCCTTACATTACAAGAAGCAGATGATAATCTTGGTGCAAATCTTAAAGGGGGAGTAATTTATGTAAAAAAAGCAAGAGAAAGAATTGGCGGTTTTATGAGAGGTGGAACTATTCATATTAGTGAATACTACAAATCACTATCATCACTGAGAAATTTCGGTGGAAAAATATTTTTCAAAGACAAAGAGATTACCTATGAAGAAAAAGAAGAAGGAATACAATAAATGAAACTCACTGATGTTATACAAACGGAATATTTAGAAGTAACTCAAAAAGATATTTCACAACTAAAGGAGATACACTCTTCTGCCGTAGATGGATTATGTTTAGCATTTGATAAGTGGATGGAAAATTCAGCTATTGATTTTAGAGAAGATTTTTGGTCAGGAAGAACTGCAGAAAATCTTATAGAAAATATTTCTTACACACAAGAAGACATGAGTATATTCTCGCTACAATTATCTTCATCTAAAAAATATCTTGCTACAACAATAATTCGAATTGAAACATTTGGAATTTTCTTTTCCGCGCTCATCAATACACACTACAAAAAAACAAAAGAGCAGAAAACATATACACTTTTTTTTTCAGACATCTGCAGTGATTTAGGATATCTTGGATTACTAAACGATGGTGCAAACATTCTTATTCATGGAAATGCGGGATTTAATCTAGGAGAACGTATGCGTTCAGGAAAAATAACGGTTACAAATTATTCAAACATAAGTGCAGGAATACACATGACTGGTGGAGAATTGCATCTCAATGAAGCGCTTAGTCCAGGTCAACACATGAGTGGTGGAAAAATATATGTCCAAAATGCAAGAGGAATGATCGGCGCAAAAATGAAAGGAGGAGAGATTCATATTTCAGAATCATACGAAGATATTGACAGAGAATGTTTTGGAAATATCTATTTCAAAAATGAACTTATTTTTTCAAAAGGTAAAAGTATTTTGAGAGGAAAGAAATAAAATATATGAAACTAACGCAAACAATCGAATCAGAATATGCAAATGTTCAAGGAAACTATCTCATAAAGTATCCAAAAGAAAAAAGAAGTAATACTATTAAAAACATTCTGCGTACATACAAAGATTGGCTTTTTCATAGTATAAAAAATGAAGAAATAAAACAGATAGAATCGCAAGAAATATTTGATATTGCTTGCTACTATTCAGCACAAGGTTTTCTTCTTGGAAGATGTAAAAAATATTTGCAATCAGATATAACTGAAGTGAGTATTGCAATAAAAGAGTATGAAGATGAAACTGATTTTAATAAGTCAGGGATATTTTTAACATGTCTTATTAATAATCATTTTCAAAAAACAAAAACAAAGAAAGAGTATATTCTTATTACAGAACATCTTGAAAAAAGAATTGATGAAATAGGATTTAAAAATAATGGGGCAACTATAAAAATTATCGGAAATGTAGGTGACTATCTTGGCGAATATATGACGGATGGAGAAATAATTCTTGAAGGAAATTCACAAAAAGATACAGGATGCAATATGCAAGGAGGAGTTATATATGTACGAAATAGCGAAGAAACTCTTGGCTATCTTCAAAAAGGCGGAAGCATTTATGTATCTGAAAATGCAGGAACTGATGTCGGATACAGAATGAAAAGAGGAAATATTTTTTTAAAACAAGAACCAACAAGTATAACTATTGGAACCGATGGCGGAAAAATATATTACAATAACAAATTAATACGCGGAGAAAAAGAAGAATAAAAAAATGAAACTCACCAATATCGTCAAAGATGAATATGCAAATATCAAACAGGATACTGCTATTGACATAAAAAAAGACAATCAAATAGTTTCAATACTGCAAGACGTTTATCTTTTATGGTTAAACAGAATAAGCAGTCCTGATTACGATCAAGAGACTCAAGATCCATATGATGATGCAGTCTATGCGATTGCGCAGGCTAACATTTCTTATCACAGAGAAGATATTACAGAGTTTAGCATGTATCTTTCAAAATATAAAAGAAAAAAAACCTTTTTTGAAAGTGGAGAATTTCTTTCTGCACTCATAAATATACATTACTTTAAAAATAATACCGATGGAGATAGGGATGATGAATATGATGAAAACGGACAAAGAAGAGAAGATGAATTTGAATATGTTGTTAAAAAAATAAGAATGGTATCAGAAACAAATGCTGATAAAAAAAATATAAATAAAAAAAATTCAGATCAAAAAGAAGTAGATAAAAAAAATTTAGAAAATACATCTTCCAAAAAACGCGATGAATATCTTCTTATCTTTTCTCATTTAGAAAAAACTATAGATCATCTCTGTAAAAAAAATAAAGCAGATGTAAAAATTATTGGAAATGTTGGAAGTTACTTTTGTAAATCTATGAAAAAAGGAAATGTTCTTGTCCAAGGAAATGCAGAAGATTATCTTGGATACGGTATGCATGATG
>OBEQ010123481.1_pt1 | contig 19267 bp, 14 predicted proteins | sample 1670901 | NCBI WGS metagenome assembly OBEQ01 (sample SAMEA104232315, study PRJEB22302) | groundwater metagenome | biome: forest; feature: aquifer; material: groundwater | place: USA | collected 2011-08-07 | depth 5.4 m
TGCGCAGGCGCTGCATCTGCTGGGCGCACTGGCGCAGCAACAGGGTGATCACGCCCGCGCCGTCGAATTGATCGGTCAGGCGATTCAACTGCAACCCTCTGCGCAGATGTATTACAACCGTGGCGTCGCGTTGCAACGGCTGGATCGCCTTGATGCCGCCATCGAAAATTATCGTCAGGCGATTGCGCTGCAACCCGGCCTCGCCAAGGCGCACAGCAATCTGGCCGCCGCCTTGCAAAGCCAGGGCCAGCTGGAGGAGGCGATTGCCTGTCACCGGCGCAGCTTGCAGATCAATCCATCTGACCACGCAGTACACAGCAATCTGATCTTTGCCATGGATATGTCGGCCTGTTTCGACACCCCGATCCTGCAGCAAGAACGCCGCCATTGGGATGCCGTCCATGCCGCACCCCTGGCGGCATTGCAGCGTGTCCCTGACAACACGCCCGATGCCGAACGTCCGCTGCGTATCGGCTATGTCTCAGCCGATTTCAAGGGCCACTCCGCCACCTCGGTGTTCGGCGCGATGTTGCTGCATTTCGATAGCTCCCGCTTCGAAGTATTCGCCTATTCGAATACCAGCAACGAGGATAGCTATACGCAATTGTTTGCACAGCGGGTCAACTGCTGGAGAAACATCGTGGATCAGTCCGACGACGCCGCGGCCGAGCTGATCCGGGCTGACGGCATCGATATTCTGGTGGATCTGTCGGGCCACTCGGCCGGCAACCGGCTGCTGGTGTTCGCGCGCAAACCCGCGCCGATTCAAATCACCGCCTGGGGCTATGCCACCAGCACCGGTCTGCAAGCGATGGATGCGTTCTTCGCCGACCCCGTCGTCGTACCACCACAAGAGCAAGCACTGTTGACCGAAGAAGTGCGCATGCTGCCCAGCGTGGTGTCGTATTTCCATGCGCAACCCTATCCCCCCGTCAACGATTTGCCCGCGCTGACCAACAACGCGATCACCTTCGGCTCCTTCAACCGTCTGACGAAGACCTCGCCGCAGGTGTTTTCTGTATGGGCCCGATTGTTGGCGGCGATACCACACAGCCGCTTGCTGTTGAAAACGCCCGAGCTGAGCGACGCCGATACCTGTGCACGCATCGCCGAATATTTCACCACCGCCGGGATTGCACGCGAGCGCATTACGCTGCTGGGTCGCACCCTCTGGGAACAACATGTGGCGGCTTTCAATCAGGTCGATATCGCGCTTGATCCGTTTCCGCACGGCGGCGGCGTGACTACGCTGGAAGGCTTGATGATGGGCGTGCCGGTCATCACTTTGCGCTGGCCTACGATTGTCGGCCGCCTGTCGGCTTCGATGCTGACCACGCTGGGGTTGACCGACTGGATTGCGGAAACGGAGCAACAGTATCTGGATCTCGCGCTGCAAAAAGCGCGGGATCTGAGCGCGCTGGCAACGCTGCGGAGCACCTTGCGCGAACGCTTGTCAACGTCGGTGATCGGTAATCACACCGCCTATGTCGCTGCCGTCGAGCAGGAGTACCGCACGCTCTGGCAACGTTGGTGCAGGACCCGGAAAAATACTTCAGCATCGGTACCCACACTCGCTGCGGCACTCACGCTGCATCAAACCGGACATTTGCCGCAGGCCGAGGCAATGTACCGGGAAATCCTGCAACAGCAACCCAACCATGCGCAGGCCTTGCATCTGTTGGGTGCGCTGGCCCAACAGCAGGGTGACTCGGCCCGCGCCGCTGCCTTGATCGGCCAGGCGATTCAATTACAACCTTCCGCGCAAATGTATTACAACCGTGGCGTGGCATGGCAGACGCTGGAACAGCTCGATGCCGCCGTGCAGGACTATCAGCAGGCCATTGCGCTACAACCGGATTTCATCAAAGCGCACAGTAATCTCGGCACCGCCTTGCAGACCCAGGCAAAGTTCGAGCAGGCCATCGCCTGCCATCAACGCGTGCTGGACATCCAACCCGACTACGTCGAGGCTTACAACAATCTCGGTGAAGCCCTGCAATCGCAAGGCCGACTGGATGCCGCAATCGAGGCCTACCGGCACGCGCTGTCGCTCTGCCCGGATTTTCCCGAGGTGCATAACAACCTCGGCAACGCATTGATGGCGCAGAAAGATTTTGATAACGCGCTCAAACACTACAACACGGCGCTGGTGCTGCGGCCGGATTTTTACAAGGCGCACAACAATCTGGGCACCGCCTGGCAAAGCCAGGGCAAACTCGATCAAGCGATTGCCTGCTTCAGACAGGTGCTGGAAATCAAACCGGATGATGCCGATGCGCATTGCAACCTGATCTTCACGCTGGACATGGCAGCGCACCCCGACACCCTCGCCTTGCAGGAAGAACGGCGGCGCTGGGATGCGCAGCATGCTGCCCCATTGGCGGCCCTGCAACGCGCTCACGGCAATCGTGCGGAGCCGCTGCGACGTCTGCGTATCGGCTACGTCTCTGCGGATTTCAGAACCCATTCTGCGGCCTCAGTGTTCGGCGCCATGCTGGTGCACTTCGATCGCACGCAATTCGACGTATTTGCCTACTCGAACACCCGCAACGAAGATGCCACGACTGCCTTGTTTCGACAGCACGTGGATCGCTGGCACAACATTGTCGGCCGGTCTGACGAAGCCGTCGCCGATCTGATTCGCCAGGACAGCATCGATATCCTGGTGGATCTATCGGGCCACTCGGCGGGCAACCGGCTGCTGGTGTTCGCGCGCAAACCCGCGCCGATTCAAATCACTGCCTGGGGCTATGCCACCAGTACCGGTCTGCGCGCGATGGACGTGTTTTTTGCCGACCCCGTGGTCGTGCCACCACAAGAGAAGCCGCTATTTACCGAAGAGGTGCGCTACCTTCCCAGCGTCGTGTCGTCTTTCAATGCCAAGACTTTTCCACCGGCCAATGCCCTCCCCGCCTTGTCGGCGGGCCGGATCACCTTCGGTTCATTCAACCGGCTGACGAAAATTTCACAGCAAACCTTCGATGTCTGGGCTCAGATCCTGTTGACTGTGCCGAATAGCCGCTTGCTGTTAAAGACCGGCGAACTGAGCGATGCGTCCACCTGCGCACGCATCGCTGCGCATTTCACCACGGCAGGCATTGCGCATGAACGGATTGTGATGCAGGGGCACACGTCGTGGGAGGCACACATGGCCGCCTTCCATCAGGTCGATATCGCGCTCGATCCCTTTCCGCACGGCGGCGGCGTGACCACGCTGGAAGGGCTGATGATGGGCGTGCCGGTCATCACACTGCGCTGGCCGACAATCGTCGGCAGATTGTCGGCCTCGATTCTGACGACGCTGGAAATGCCGGACTGGATTGCTGAAACGCCGCAACAGTACCTGGATATCGCCGTCACCAGTGCACGCAATCTGGCAGCCTTGAAGCACGTGCGCGGCGCGCTGCGCGAGCGCCTGTCGGCTTCGGTGATCGGTAATCCCATCGCCTATGTCGCCGCTGTCGAACAAGAATACCGCGCGCTCTGGCAACGCTGGTGCAACGCAGCCACCACCACGCCGCCTTCTTTCGCAGAAGCACTGGAACACCATCAGGCTGGACGACTGCCCCAGGCAGAAGCGATCTATCGCGCAATCCTGCAGCACCAGCCGGATCATGTCGATGCCCTGCATCTGCTGGGCGCACTGGCCCAACAGTGCGGCGACAATACGCGCGCTGTGGCATTGATCGGCCAGGCACTCGCTGCGCAACCCACGGCGCCCATGTATTACAACCGTGGCGTGGCGCTGCAAGCACTGGGCCAGTTCGATGCCGCAGTGGCCGACTATCGGCAAGCGGTTGCACTCAACCCGAACTATGCCGGCGCCTACTGCAACCTGGGAACGGCCCTGCAACTCCAGGACCATCTCGATGCCGCGATCGAACAGTACCGCCATGCCATCACGCTCAAACCGGATTATGTCGAAGCCTGGAACAACCTCGGGCTGGCGCTGTATGCCCAGGGAAATTATCAGGCAGCGGTCGAGAGCTATCGCCAGGCCCTGCCACTGCGACCGGGCTTTTCCGATCTCCATGGCAATCTCGGCAGTGCGTTGCAAACGCAGGGTAAAACCGACGCCGCGATCGAAAGCTTTCGCCGCGCGCTTGCGCTCAAGCCGGATCACGCCACCCACAGCAACCTGATTTTTACTCTGGATATGGCCGCCAGCGTAACGACCGCAGTGTTGCAGCAAGAACGTCAACGCTGGCATACCGCCTATGCAGCACCGCTGGCGGTATTGCAAAGCGTCCACCACAATCACCCGGAGCCGCAGCGTCGTCTGCGCATCGGCTATGTCTCCGCCGACTACCGCACCCATTCGGCCGCGTTCGTCTTCGGCGCGATGCTGGTGCACTTCGACCGCAACAACTTCGAAGTCTTTGCCTATTCGAACACCCGCAAGGAAGACCCCACCACCGATCTGTTCCGACAGCAGGTGAGCTGCTGGCGCAATATCATCGACCTGTCCGACGACGCCGTGGCCGAGCTGATCCGCCGGGACGGCATCGATATTCTGGTGGACCTGTCGGGCCATTCGGCGGGTAACCGTCTGTTGGTGTTTGCGCGCAAACCCGCGCCGATTCAAATCACCGCCTGGGGCTATGCCACCAGCACCGGCCTGCGGGCGATGGATGTGTTCTTCGCCGATCCGGTGGTGGTGCCGCCAGCAGAAAGAACTTTGTTTACCGAAACCATCCGCGATCTGCCCAACGTGGTCAACTATTTCAGCCCGCGCCCCTTCCCGCCGGTCAATCCGTTGCCGGCGCTCGCCGCGCAGGAGATCACTTTCGGTTCATTCAATCGTCTGGCAAAAATTTCCGAGTCCACGTTCTCGACCTGGGCACAGGTGCTGCTGACAGTGCCGCACAGCAGATTGGTGCTGAAGACGGCCGAGTTGGATGATATTCAAGAACGGCAACGTATCCATACCTATTTCACCGCGGCAGGGGTTGCACCGGAGCGCATCACGCTGTCAGGAAAAACTTCCTGGGAAGAACATCTGGCGGCCTTTGGCCAGATCGACATCGCGCTCGACCCGTTTCCGCACGGCGGCGGCGTGACGACGCTGGAAGGCTTGATGATGGGCGTGCCGGTCATCACACTGCGCTGGCACACCATCGTCGGCCGCCTGTCGGCCTCGATTCTCACCACCCTGGGAATGACCGACTGGATCGCCGAAACGCCGCAACAAATGGTAGAGATTGTAGTGCGCAAAGCCGGTGATCTGGCGGCGCTGCAAGACCTGCGTGCCGGTCTGCGCGCGCGGATGATGACTTCGGTGATTGGTGATTGCGCTGCCTATGTGGCAGCGGTGGAGCGGGAGTATCGGGGGTTGTGGGGAGCGTGGTGTGTGCGGCGGTGATTGGAGGCGGTGACGGGTGACACAGACGCGATCTGCTCCCCTCCCCCCTCGCGGGGGAGGGGTTGGGGGAGAGGGGGTGCAACCACGAAGCACCCCCTCGCTATTGACCCGTAACCAGGGCGCGCGCATGCAGTACGTCAGTGGCACTTCGTAGTTGGGGGTGACACTTGTCACCCACCCCCTCTCCCCCAACCCCTCCCCCGCGAGGGGGGAGGGGGGTAAATCGCGCACCTGTCACCTATCACCTGTCACCTATCACCTGTCACCTATCACCATCACCGCATTTCAAACCTGCATATTCATGATCTCGTTATACGCCGTGACCAGTTTGTTCCGGGTTTGGACGAGGGTTTGAAAACTGATGCTGGCGGTTTGTCCGGCGATCATCATTTCTTCCAGGCTGACTTTCGGATTGCCCAATTGGAACTGACGTGCAGTTTCTTCGGCCTGGTTCTGCGCTTGGCTGACCTGATTCAATGCCCCTTGCAAGGCGCCCGCAAATCCACCGCTCTGTACCGCCGCCGCTTCACCCGCCACCGGCATGCGTGTGGCACTGCGCATCCGTGCGGCTTCCGCTGCATACAGAGCGGCCGGTGTTCCTACGCCGGAAATTTTGTCGATCATGGGGGGCTCCTTTTAGTCGCCTGTGACGGGTGACAAAAGCAACACCCGTCACGATCTTTCTCACTTCATCGATGTCCCGAAGTATAGAGATCAGACCCATCACACAATCTGCGAAATAACTGCCAAACCTGCTGCTATTCAGGGCTTTAGCACAAGCGTGCACAGCCCATAATCCAAGCCATCAAAGAACCGTGTTGGAATCCTATGGCAACCGCAGAAGCAACGCTGGATCATTTTTTCGATGGCTTCAAAGCCCTGCCGGGCAGCAGCAAAGTGCTGTTGCTGGTGGGGGTGCCGCTGGTGATTGGCGGGCTGGTTTTGCTGCTGTCCTGGTTTCAGGCGCCCGAATACCGGGTGCTGTACAGCAATGTGTCGGATCGTGATGGCGGCGCCATTATTGCCGCGCTGAATCAGCAGAACGTTCCCTACAAATTATCCGAGGGCGGCGGCGCCATCATGGTGCCGGCCGGGCAGGTGCACGATGTGCGTTTGCGCCTGGCGTCGCAGGGGTTGCCGCGCGGGTCGGTAGCGGGTTTTGAATTGATGGAAGGCCAGAAGCTCGGCATTACGCAGTTCCAGGAACAGGTCAATTATCAACGTGCGCTCGAAGGCGAGTTGGCACGCTCGATCCAGACCCTCTCTTCGGTGCAGGCCGCGCGCGTGCACCTGGCGATTCCCAAGCCCAGCATCTTCATGCGCGACAAGCAAAAGCCGACCGCCTCGGTACTGATCAATGTCTTCCCCGGCAAGTCGCTGGATCGCGCACAAATTGCCGGCATCGCGCATCTGGTGTCGAGTTCCTTGCCCGATCTGCCGCTCAGCAATGTCAGCATCGTTGACCAAAACGGCAGCCTGTTGTCCGCCGAAGGTCCGCAGCATGCCGGCGATCTCGATCCGAACCAACTGTCCTATCTGCATCAGATGGAACAAAGCTACAACAAGCGCGTGGTGGAAATTCTCAGTCCGATCCTCGGCGCGGATAATGTGCGCGCACAAATCACGCTCGATCTCGATTTCTCGCAGACCGAATCCACCGCCGAAATTTTCAAACCGAATACCGCAGTGGCCGAAGCATCGATCCGCAGCCAGAGTATTTCCGACGCGGGCGGCAGCAACGCTGGCCTGCCCGCCCAGGGCATTCCCGGCGCACTGTCGAATCAACCGCCCGGCAACGCCACCGCACCGATCAGTGGTGGCGGTCAGACCAATCCGAGTGCCGTGGCGAACACTGCGGCCGGCAATGTCAACGTCGCCAGCGGCGGCCGCCGCGATGCCGTGACCAATTATGAAGTGGACAAGACCGTGCGCTTCATTCGCAACCCCACTGGCAGCGTGCGCCGCGTCTCCGCCGCCATCGTGATCAATCATCGTCAGGTCACCGCCGCCAACGGTAAAACCAGCAGCACCGCCCTCGCCCCTGCGGAGATGAAACAGATCAACGATCTGGTGCGTGAAGCGATCGGTTATCAGGAAAAACGCGGCGATACGCTCAATGTCGTCAACACCGCATTCAACCGTGTCAAGGCCGAAGAAGTGGCTTCACCACCGTTCTGGGAAAACGCCAGCACCATGGCCACCCTGAAAGAACTGGGTAAAACCCTGTTACTTGCCGGCCTCGCTTTTTATCTGATCTTTGGTTTGCTCAAGCCGATTCTGAAACAGGTCGCCACCTATGCGCCGCCGCAACCGGAAACAGTGCCGGCATTTCAACAGCCGATCGAAGAAACAGTATTTGAACCGCAAGTATCAGATCAACTGAGAGGGGCACGCGATATCGCGCGACAGGATCCAAAGGTTGTCGCTGGCGTGGTCAAGAATTGGGTGGCAGGGGAATGACGCTCAGGCAACACATCCGCGCTTCCCTAACGCTCGACGATTTACGAAAGCAGACGTATGAATGAGCAAGGTCTTACCGACAGCGCAATTTTGCTGATGTCGCTCGGGGAAGAAGAAGCCTCCGAAGTGTTCAAACATCTCTCGCCCAAGGAAGTGCAAAAACTGGGGGCGGCCATGGCCGCCATAAAAAATGTCACCCGCGAAAAAATCCAGGACGTGGTGAGTCGCTTCTCCGATTCAGTGCATGAAGCAAGCACACTGGGCATGGATTCGAATGAATACATCCGGAACGTACTGACCAAGGCGCTAGGTGAAGAAAAGGCTTCTTTCCTCCTGGAGCGCATTCTGCAAAACAGCGATACCAGCGGCCTCGAAGGCTTGAAGTGGATGGATGCTGCGACCGTCGCAGAGCTGATTAAAAATGAACACCCGCAAATCATTGCTTCGATCCTGGTGCATCTGGAACGCGATCACGCAGCGGAAATCGCCAACCTGCTTCCTGAGCGTATTCGCAACGATGTATTGCTCCGCGTGGCCACCCTTGACGGTCTGCAACCCGTAGCACTGCGTGATCTGAACGACTCACTGGTCAGAATTCTGTCATCCAGCCAGGATCAGATCAAGAAAACCGCGATGGGTGGCGTGCGTACGGCGGCCGAGATTCTCAACTTCTCCGGCACCTCGCAGGAACAGGCGATCGTCGAATCGATCCGCGAATACGATCCTGATCTGGCGCAGAAAATCCTCGATGAAATGTTTGTGTTCGACAACATCATGGATATCGACGATCGCGGCATCCAGTCGATCCTGCGCGAAGTCCAGTCCGAAGGCTTGATCGTCGCCCTCAAGGGTGCCAGCCAGGACATCCGCGAAAAAATCTTCCGCAACATGTCCAGCCGCGCCGCCGAAATGCTGCGCGACGACCTCGAATCGAAAGGCCCGGTCAAGCTCTCCGACGTCGAACGCGAACAGAAGGAAATCCTCAAAGTCGTCCGCCGCCTGGCCGAAGAAGGCCAGATTGTTCTCGGTGGCAAAGGGGAGGAACAGTATGTCTAAGGAAATGAAAAATGACGCCTGCGGTGCAGGCATGAAATCTTCATGGTGCAGCCATCATTGCGCGCAGCGCAGTCATCTTTCATGCTTCACTGATCATGTCCAGTAACCGTTTCATCTCGCGCGAACAGTTGCAGCGTTACGAACGTCTGGAATGGGGTTCGCTCAAGCAAACCAAGGGCACCACGAAGCAGATCGACACTGCCGCAGGAAATATTCCGGTGCAGACCCGTGCACTCGATCTGGAGCAGTTGCAGGCACGCGCCGTTGAAGAGGGCCGTGAGGAAGGCTATGCACATGGGCAGGCACAGTTGCAGGAAGAACTGCGCAACATTCATGCATTGATGGAACATGGCAGCGCTGCCTGGCATGCGCTGCATGAAACGGCCGCCAACCAGTTGCTCAATCTGGCGCTGGAATTGTCGCGCCATATCCTGCGGCAGGAAATCGCCACGCGACCGGAAGTGATTTTGCCGGTGGTGCATGAAGCGATCGACACCCTGACCGATAACGGTTCGCATGCGCACCTGATGGTGCATCCTGAAGACGCCGCGCTGATCCGCAAACATCTGGTGGACGAGCTCAAGCAAGGCGGCTGGAAAGTGATCGAAGATGCACGCGTACAGCGCGGTGGTTGCCGCATCAACACCAGCCATGGCGAAGTTGATGCCACCATCGAAACGCGCTGGAACCGCATGGTCAATGCACTCGGCCGCAACCTCCCCTGGCACAGCCCCGCCAGCGAACTGACCGTCAATCCAGCCACACACGAAGAAAATGGCGATGTCTGAGCTTGCTGCCACGCCCCCCGCCGAGCCCTCGGGAACCGACGTTCCCGAGGGCATCCTGCTGGAACGCTACCTGAACGATTGCAGCACCCATTTGCAAGCGATTCATCCTTTCGAAGTCCATGGCCGCCTGACCCGTGTCGCCGGGCTGGTGATGGAAGCGGTGGGGCTGCGCTTGCCGGTCGGCTCCACTTGCTCTATCAATCAGGAAGGCATGAACCCTTCGGAAGCCGAAGTGGTCGGCTTTCACGGCGACCGTCTGTTCCTGATGCCGGCTTCGGAAATTTACGGCCTGACCCCCGGCGCGATTGTGGTGCCGCAAGAAGTGAATCACGCCCACCCGCAATACGGTCGCCCTTCCCACCCCTGGCGCCGCGCGGAAGACCGCACCAAGCATCTGCCGGTCGGCGCAGGCTTGCTGGGCCGGATCCTGGATGGCGCCGGACGACCGCTGGATCGTCTCGGCGCCGTGCAAGCGGAACGCAATGCACCGCTGCAAAGCCGCCCGATCAATCCGATCGAGCGCGAGCCGATTCGCGTGCCGCTCGATGTCGGGGTGCGCGCTATCAATACACTGCTCACGGTCGGACGTGGCCAACGTATGGGCCTGTTCGCCGGTTCCGGCATCGGCAAAAGCGTGCTGCTGGGCATGATGGCGCGTTACACCACCGCCGATGTGACGGTGGTCGGTCTGATCGGCGAACGTGGCCGTGAAGTGAAAGAATTCATCGAACAGATTCTCGGGCCCGAAGGGTTGGCGCGCTCGGTGGTCATCGCCGCCCCCGCTGATTCGCCGCCGCTGATGCGCATGCAGGGCGCGTCCTACGCCACCCTGATCGCAGAACATTTCCGCAACCAGGGCAAGAATGTGTTGCTGATCATGGATTCGTTGACCCGCTACGCGATGGCACAGCGCGAAATCGCGCTGGCGATTGGCGAGCCCCCTGCCACCAAAGGCTACCCGCCCTCGGTATTTGCCAAGCTGCCGCAACTGGTTGAACGGGCCGGTAATGGCGCCATCGGCAAAGGTTCAATCACGGCGTTTTATACCGTCCTGACCGAAGGCGATGACCAGCAGGATCCGATTGCCGATGCAGCGCGCGCGATTCTCGACGGCCATATCGTACTGTCGCGCGCACTGGGCGAGGCCGGGCATTACCCTGCCATCGACATCGAGGCTTCGATCTCGCGTGCCATGCACAATATCGTCCCCGCCGACCAATTCCATCGAGCAAAGCAGTTAAAAGCCGCCTTTTCGAGGTATCAGAGGAACCGCGACTTGATTAGTGTAGGAGCATACGTACCCGGCAGCGACCCGCACCTGGATCGCGCCATCGCGCAATACCCGCAACTGGAAGAATTTTTGCAGCAAGACATGAACCAGGCCGCCGACATGGCCAGCAGCCTGGCGCATTTGCAGCAACTCTTCCCGGCGGGGAGGTAAAAGATTTTTGACCACAGAGAACATATACGATCTTGCATTAAAGATTTTAACAATCGTATCCCGTCGCACAGGAAGAGATGAAAACCGCCAGCCCGTTGCCTTTGTTGATCGAACTGGCCCAGAAGGAAGCTGACGAAGCGGCCAGCAAGCTGTCGGCCCTGCTCGCCAATCAGCGCCAGAGCGAACAGAAGCTGAACCTGCTGCTGGGCTATCGCACGGAATATCAACAGCGTCTGTGCAGCAATGTCGAGCAAGGGATCGACAGTACCGGGCTGCAGAATTTCGGCATGTTTCTGGGCAAGCTATCCGACGCCATCGACCAGCAGCGTGGCGAATTGACGCACTGGCAAACCCATGTGGCAGCGGCGCGCGAGGTGTGGCAACAGTCGCAACGCAAACTGAAATCGTTCGGCATTCTTGAACAGCGCCGTCAGGATGGCTTGAGTGTGCAAGCGGGCCGTCACCAGCAAAAAATGACGGATGAATTTGCCGCCCGCAGCAGTCAGGCCAAGCGGATCAACTGAGGACACGTCCATGACTATTACCAGCACCCCTACCACGGCCCTGCCCGCACTCCAGAACGCGGCCAAAAGCAGCGCCGGCCAGCACGCCGGTGACGACCATTTGAACACCGGCAACACCGGCGAACTCACCACCGATGCCACCAATACCCCCGGTAGCGCGGCCTCTGCCGACGGCAAAACCGGTGCGAGCGCGTTCGGCGACCTGCTCTCGAAAAAACTGAAAGCCGGGTTGGATAACGAAGCACTGGATGAAAGTAATCTCGCCGACGCACACCCGAACGCCACCGTGAACCCGGTTGCCGATGCGGTGAATTTCGCTTTGCAACAAATCGGCGCCGCGCTCAACGCAGCGCAAAACGGCAGCCAAAACGCCACCCCCGGCGCCACCCAAAGCGCTAATGCTGCGGCGTTGCGCGCCGCCCAGGCCAGCTCGCTGCGCGCGGCGAGCGACAATGCTGCACCGGCGGCCGATCCCTTGCAGGCTATGTTGAAGAATCTGACCACCGAACGTAGCACCAGCCCGGCCAGTGCCGACTTCGGCAAACAGATTGCCGCGCAAATGTTGCAAGAGGTCAAACCCACCGCTGAAGCAACGTCCGCTGCGGCCACGCCGATCAATCCGCTGCCGGTCGCAGCACCGGCCGTGACTCAAACACCGGTATCGTTGGGCACCTTGCCGGTCGAAATTGATTCGCCGCGCTTTGCCGCAGCCACCGCCGAGCGGGTGCAATTTGCCATCGGCAACAAGCTCCAATCGGCGCAGATTGATTTGCACCCCGCCGAGCTGGGGCCGATCCGCATCCAGCTGCAAATGAACCAGCAAGATCTGAGCATCAGCTTCACGGCGGCGCATCCCGATACGCGTCAGGCGCTGGAAAATGCCCTGCCACGTCTGCGCGAACTGCTGGGGCAATCAGGCATCACCTTGACCGACACCCAGGTCGGCCAGCAAACCTTTGCGCAGCATCAGGATCAACCGCAACAATCAGAACGCCACAACACCAGTGCTGCGGCCAACCCGATGCATAGCAACACCAGCACCATAACCCTGCCGCTCAACAGCGCACAACACAACAGCGGTCTGCTCGATACCTACGCCTGATTCAAGCACCATGACGAGTGACAGTGACAGGTGACAAAGGCGCACCACGCAGTGCGAATCACTCCCTCCGCTTGAAGGCTGAGGCGTATCAACAATTCGGCACAGGAATGACGAAGAAATCCGCGTTTCCCTGAATTTCTGACTGCTGCGTCATCGGCATTTTCTTGCAGGTCGCTCAATACCCCCAGAGCCTGGGTGCATCAATACGCACCGTGATCTTTTCGCAGGGCACGACACTGGCAATGGCGAAGTCTTTATGTGCGGTATCGCGACGATGCGGTTCGATATAGCGCATGTTGGTATCGCTCAGCAGGCTGAAAACAATCGGCGTCGTGGGACTCTGCCCCCGGCGCACGACGATCGCCGTTTCTTCATTCGCCAACTGCACAAAGCTACCGGGCGGGAACAGGCCGATTTCCTTGATGAACATGGCCGGTATGGGATTTTTCCCGGCGCGCCCCTCTTCCGCAAACATATCCTTGATCACGCGACCCGCTGGAATCGGTTTGCGATACGCACGTGGACTCACCTTGGCGCAGAAAATATCTGCCATGCGCAGCAATTCGGCCATCTGGCTCACCTCCTGCAATTTGTGCGGATAACCTTTGCCGTCATGCACTTCGTGGTGTTGCAGCACGGCGGTCAACCATGCTTCATCCTGCACGCCGGCGGCTTTCAGCAAGGCATGGCCGGTGTGCGGATGTTCGATGATTCCCGTCTTCTGTTCCTGGGTCAGAGGGCCGCGTTGATGGAACAGTTCAGCATACAGTTCTGTCATTCCTACGTTCATGGTCAGTGCCGCGCACACCGCCGACTTGCGTTGTTCGACGGGCCAGCCCATGCGTCTGGCCACCAGCTCTACAATCAACGCGACATGCACAGTGTGGGCTGTCGCGTAGCGCGCATTTTCCGCACGCAGCATCAACCCCAGGCCAGAGTCGGCATCCTTCTCACTCAAGAGCTGGATCAACGCAGCGATGGCCTGAATCTTTTCGGGGAAGCCTTTTTTGGTCGAAATCTGTTGCAGCAAATCGGTGGCCTTGGTGCGGATATGCTCCCACAGCCGAAACGGATTGAATTTGGGTGGCAGACCGGGCGCCTGCATGTAAAGATGCAGCCCATCTTCTTCATCGCCGGTTTTCTGTTCCTCTATTGACATGAAGTTCATGCCGTTCATCATGATTTTCTCGATTTGTTCAAAACGTTCAATCACAAATCCTTTGCGCAAAAGCAAGGCTGCATCGTTGTCATAAACATCCTGCTGGATGGGCTGTCCAAGCGTGAAATCCTGGACTTGCAGACTCTTCATCTTGAATGCCATTTTTTTTCTCCGTGTTTCGTTGTTGGGACAGACACGCTCAACGGCAATTGAGTTGCATAACTTTAATGATGTGACCGGTGGTTTCGATAGGATGAAGGATCGAAATACATCCATAAAACACCGCTGACACCGCGCCAGAAACCGCGCCGGCCGCTCTCCCGCCGCTCAAGATATTCGTCTTTTTGCCGTAAAAGACTGAGGCGCCCGTTCACCCAACACAGAGGTTAGTCATCCCATGAGTTCACCCCCTTCATTCATCAGTTCAAAACCAAAAGCCAAGCAATCCATTTTCGAGGATGCCTCGCCGCTGATCGGCAAAAAGGTCATGATCGCTGATCGACATACCAGTACCCGCATGGCGTTACGCGAAATGGTGAGTCACCTGGGCGTCAAGAACACAGCCATCGCGCAGGGCGCCGGCGATGTGATTCGCCTCGTGAAAAATTCCCACATCGATATTATTTTGTGCGAATACCATTTGGACGAAGTGCGCGATGGACAGCAATTGCTGGAAGAGCTGCGCCAGAAAAAACTGATCTCGCTGTCCACCGTATTCATGATGATTACCAATGAAAGCAACTACAAGCAGGTGATATCGGTGGCCGAATTTGCCCCCGATGATTATCTGCTCAAGCCATTCACCCCGGAACAGTTGAACCAACGACTGCTGCGGGCGATTGAAGAGAAGACCGCGTTTTCCAGCACCCACAAATGTCTGGACAAGGGGAAGACCCAGGAAGCGCTGGTCGAATGCGACAAGCTGTTGCGCGAGCATCCGAAATTCATTGCCACTGCACTGCGCCTGAAAATCAATATCCTGCACGAGCTGCAACGCCACGACGAAGCAGAAGCCCTGTTGCAAAAAATCATGTCAACAAAAATGGTGCCATGGGCGCAGATGGGACTGGCCTCGATCCGTTACAAGCAAAACCGTCTGGATGAAGCTGAAGATCTGGTCTCCGGTCTGGTCAGTGAAAACCATGAATATCTGGCGGCCTATGATTTACTCGCTGATGTCAAATGCGATCTGGGCAAAGAGCACGAAGCGCTCGACGTGCTGGAACGTGCCGCCAGCATTTCCACCTTCAATGTCAATCGCATGCGCAAAACGGCCGCTGTCGCCGCCAGCACCGGCGATCACACCAAGGCCGCGCAACTGCTGAACAAAGTGGTGGATCGGGTACGCGATTCCTCCTTGATCAGTACGGAAGATTTTGCCAATCTGTCCAAGGCGTATGTCGCCCAGGGCAAATTCGAGGAAGCCGCGAAAGTCAGCAATGACATGAAACAGACCATGAAGGGGACACCCGACATGGAAATCACAGCCTTGATGATTGAGTACCAGCGTCATCTCAGCAGCAATGACACCAAGCGTGCCGACGAAGCACTGCTGAAGGCGGTGGAAATGCAGAAAAACCGCAGTTCGGCCATCTCGCCCGCCATGGAAGCTGAACTGGCTGAAGCCTGTTTTGCGCGCAACCATATTGAACAAGGGTTCAATATTGCCCAGAAAGTTGCCGCCCGCAAGGACGTTCCAAAACCGATTGTGAACCGTATCTCAGCGCTGCTGGACCAATATCGCGAAGGCCAGGAAAGCCGTCGTGATGCCGCGAAAGCCGAAGCAAAACCGGCCACCCATGGAAAAGTCGATCTGGGCGATCTGCTGGCGACCGTCAAACGTCTTGATATCGATGGCTGGGATCAAGACACCGGCCAGGCGTGCCGCATCAGTCTGGAAAGATCCCTGCGCCAGAATCCGGGCAACCTGGAAGTGCAGGCAGCGCATACACAGATGGTGGCGGTGATGCGCAAATACGGAATCAGCGCGACGCTCGATGAGGAAGAAGTGGAAGTTGGCGGCAAGTCGGCTTGATCGGAATATTTCACCCGCATTCCAGAATGCGGGTGCACCCAATCGGGCATCACGACGGCCAGCTTAAAAGACACCTATTTATCCAGCTATTTGTTCGTTTGGATTTGTGACATCTGCATCACAATGAGTTCACCAAGATGTTCGCCCATCAATCCACCCGGAACAGGACATGTCCAAGGATCAAGCCGCGCAGGAAGCCGCCGATGACGGCGCAGAAATCAAGCCCAGGAAAAAGAGCAAGGCCAAACTGTTCTTGATCATTGGCCTGTCGGTGTTGCTGCTGATCGGTGTTGGCGCAGGTTTTCTGGTGCTGCGCATGAAGCAGGTACAGGCTGCCAAACTGGCCGGTGGTGAAGTCCCGGCCGCACCCAAGCATGACGAAAAAAAACAGAACTCCGGCCCACCCACGTTTGTGCCGATGGACAACTTCACGGTCAATCTGAACGATGGCGAGAATCCGAGCTACCTGCAATTAGGCGTCATCCTTGAAGTGGCGGACGCCCATGCCGGTGAAGCACTGAAAGTCTATATGCCGATCATTCGCAGCCACATCCTGCTGTTGCTCAGCAGCAAGACGAAAACCCAGTTGAGCGCCACCGAAGGCAAGCGACAACTGGCACAGGAAATCCTCACGCTGACGCGCAACAAACTGCCCGAAGGCCATGGCGCGGATAAAGAGAAGGGGGTGCGCGAAGTGCATTTCAATACCTTCGTAATCCAGTAACCCACAGGCACAGCACCCCATGTCAGGCGAATTTTTATCCCAAGACGAAGTCGATGCCCTCCTGCGTGGTGTCACCGGCGAAGAAGAAGTCAAAGGCCGTGAAGAGGATGACGGAGGCGTCAGGCCCTATAACCTGGCACGGCAGGAACGCATTGTCCGTGGTCGCATGCCGACCATGGAAATCATCAACGACCGCTTCGCACGCTTGTTGCGCGTTGGTATGTTCAACTTCATGCGCCGCAGCCCGGAAGTTTCAGTGGGGCCGGTGCGGGTACTCAAGTACAGCGAGTTCATCCGCAATCTGGTGGTGCCCACCAATATCAATATCCTGCAATTGAAACCGCTACGCGGCAGCATGCTGATGATCTTCGATCCCAGCCTGGTATTTGCGGTCATCGACAATTTGTTTGGGGGCGATGGCCGTTTCCACACCCGTGTAGAAGGGCGTGATTTCACCCCCACCGAGCAACGCATTATCCAGCGCATGCTGTCGGTCGTGCTGGATGAATACCAGAAATCATGGCAACCGGTCTTCAATCTGAGCTTCGATTTTGTCCGCTCGGAAATGCACACCCAGTTTGCCAATATCGCCACACCCAGCGAAATCGTGGTGGCGGCTTCTTTTACCATGGAGCTGGGAACCGCCGGCGGACAAATCCATATCTGTATCCCGTATTCCGTCGTCGAACCAATCCGCGATCTGCTCTATAGCACCATGCAGGGCGATCATATTGAACCCGACAAACGCTGGTTACGCATGCTCAAGTCGCAGGTGCAACTGGCTGAAGTTGTACTGTCCGCCAAACTGGCCACGGAAACCGTGGCCGTCAGTCAGATCATGAACCTCAAGGTAGGCGACTTCATCGGCCTGGATATCAAACCGACCATCGTGGCAGAAGTGGACAGTGTGCCGCTGTTCGAGTGCCGTTACGGCGTAATGAATTCTCAGTACGCCATTCGCGTCGAGAAAATCCTGGCAGTCTCGCCAAAGGAAAACGCATTGGGAGAAGAGCATGGCCAATGAACCGGATCAAATGGGCACCGACGACGATTGGGCCGCAGCACTGGCCGAACAAACCCAGTCGCCCGCGTCAGCAGCACAGCCCGCACAGGAATTATTCCAGCAGTTTGGTCCCGGTAGCGACACCGGATCAGGCCCGACCAACGATCTGGACATGATCATGGATATTCCGGTGCAACTCACAGTGGAGTTGGGCCGCACCAAGATTCCGATCAAACACATCCTGCAACTGGCCCAGGGCTCGGTGGTGGAACTGGACGGCCTGGCGGGCGAACCGATGGATGTACTGGTCAATGGCTGCCTGATCGCGCAGGGCGAGGTCGTGGTCGTCAACGAAAAATTCGGCATCCGCGTCACTGACATCATTACCCCCTCGGAGCGGCTGCGCCGTTTGAGCAAATGATGCGCCGGATGCCTGGAGCAATTCCACCACGCGATACAAAGGAAAACCTTTGGTCACAGCGTCACAGAGACACAGAGAAGATCAAAAAAGTCACTGTTTCTGAACCCATGGGTGATTTTCTCTGTGACTCTGTGACGCTGTGGCCAAAGGTTTTGAGATTTACTTCTGCATGCAATCGCCCGGGCCGGATGCCGAACCTGCTGGTACGACTGTGCAGTTTTCTCGCCGGTCTGGTGGGCGCGGCCTATGCCAGCCCATCCTGGGCCCAGGCAACTTCAGCCCCCGCAGCCGCGAGCTCGACCGGCAGCATGCTGCAAATGCTGCTTGGTCTGGCCGTGGTACTGGCGGTGATCCTGGCAGCCGCCTGGTTCCTGCGGCGCATTGGCATGCCGCATGCGGCGAGCAATCACTTACTCAAACCGATCGGTTCGCTCGCGCTTGGCACCCGCGAGCGGGTAGTGGTGATCGAAATTGCCGACCAGTGGCTGGTGCTGGGTGTCACTGCCCAACAAATTTCAACCCTGCACACCCTCAGCAAGCGAACCCCGGATGCCGATAAGAGCCATGGCGGCGCCCGGTCAGGAATCGACGCGGCATTTGCCCAAAAACTTAAAGACCTTTTGCGCAGGAGCGAAAAATGAATGCATCCCCACGTCTGAATGTTGCCAGCTACACCCTGATTGGTTTTGGCCTGCTCTGGGCCGGCACCCATGCGCTGACCGGCAGCCCCTCGAACCCACCCGACACGTTGCTGCACAGTGTCAGCGCACCCGCCCTGCAGATGATGGCGCACTGCACGGAGACGCAATGTGGCCCAACGCTCACCCACCCGCGACAGTAGATTGCAGCACTGAACTGACGCGCGCCCGCTGGCAGGCGGGCCTGACAACACGGATAAAATGAATCGAACCTTACGTCATCGAAGCCCCCTGTGGTTCAGCGTGTTGCTGGCCACCGCCTTGCTGGTGCTGTCCGGCACGGCGCTGGCGCAATCGGCCGGGATCCCCGCGCTGACCAGCAGCCCCGGCGTCGGTGGCAACACCACTTACTCGATTTCGATCCAGACCCTGCTGGTGCTGTCGGCACTGTCCTTCCTGCCGGCAGTACTGCTCTTGATGACCGGCTTCACGCGCATCGTCATTGTCCTGTCGCTGCTGCGTCTGGCGCTCGGTACGCAAGGCTCGCCCCCCAA
>OBEQ011497695.1_pt1 | contig 19266 bp, 23 predicted proteins | sample 1670901 | NCBI WGS metagenome assembly OBEQ01 (sample SAMEA104232315, study PRJEB22302) | groundwater metagenome | biome: forest; feature: aquifer; material: groundwater | place: USA | collected 2011-08-07 | depth 5.4 m
AGGACATCGAACGAATCCTTTCCCGCGAAGGCGCTCCTATTCCTAGCCCATCCGAGCTCGCGAATCTTCGAGCGCGAGCTTCTCAGCTCGTCTCGACTTGTTTGCGGGAACTTCTCGCAGACCTTTGCGTGCAGCCCACCCAGAAAGATGGCACGCCATGGTTCTGATGGCGGTGCGCACAGGAATGAGATTCTCGGAGCTGATTGGCCTGGAATGGACCGACATGGACTTTGATCGTCGCGAGATCATCATTCAGCGCGCAAACGTTCGCGGTGCGATCGGTTCTCCCAAGAACAACCGGATTCGTCGCGTCTTCATGGCAACGGACCTATGTCGAACTCTTGTTGCCCTACGGCGACCAACGGGCCTTGTGTTCACACAGAATGGTCACGCGGTCAGTGCTGCACCTGCTTGGCGTGCTCTTCGGCGCGCGTGCACCCGCGCCGAAATCGAACCGATCGGCTGGCACGTCTTGCGGCACACCTTTGCGACGCAACTCGTGCAGCGAAACGCATCTCTTCACGCGATCAAGGAACTACTTGGACACTCGACTATCCAGATGACGCTTCGATACGCTCATGTCTCCGAATCACTATTGCGTGACACCATCGCACTTCTCGAAAAGCCGTCTGTGACATTTGGGCAGCCGATGGGCAGCAAGTGCTTGAGCACGTCAGATAATGCGCTGTCATCGTCCGCACCTCATGATTCATTTTCAGCTATACAAAAGCAAAACCCGGCTCTTGTCAGAACCGGATCTTGATGGCGGAGAGGCAGGGATTCGAACCCTGGATACCCTTACGGGTATACTGGATTTCGAGTCCAGCTCATTCGACCACTCTGACACCTCTCCATATTGTTCCGCTTCGCTACACGAGAAAAGCAGATCAGCGTGTTCGCCGGGGGATCTTTTGATCCCCGTTCGGTCCTTTGTCTACTCGGACCTCACCCACTCTGACACCTCTCCATATTGTTCCGCTTCGCTACACGAGAAAAGCAGATCAGCGTGTTCGCCGGGGGATCTTTTGATCCCCGTTCGGTCCTTTGTCTACTCGGACCTCACCCACTCTGACACCTCTCCTTTTTTGGGCAAAAACGCACTGTTCTTGCCCACTCGCTGCATCCTATCGTTGCTCTCAGGTAGGGTCAAGATGCTATTTCTGTGCTCCACGGAGCAGGTATGGTCAAACCCATGCCAGGAGGAGCAGGAATTTCCCTTGGACGACCATGAAGAGCGTTCATGATCATGACTCTGTTTACTTCTGAATCTGCCAAGGAACCTCTCGGCGATTCTACGCGGATGGATATCGGCGCTTCTTCCGGAGAGGCGCCTGGAACAACGGTCGTGGTTTCTTGAGTATGACGTCGCACGTCTTCTCCTTTGTCGTAGGAAGCGATGGATTTTGCATCAAGCGCGGCAAGCCACGCATGAAAACCATCGATGAGCGCTTCTCGTTGAAGGGGGCTTGAGAAAAGTGTTGAACGGCCTTCTTCAAATGATTGTAAAACACGAGTGCTAACAGCCGTTGAAAGGGCACGTATAAAAAGAGTGTGTGCTTCTTCCGAGCCTGCATAGTGCTCTTTATTCCGACCAGCTTCTTCTTCATGGCGAAGAGTATCGATGATCTCTAGCCGTGTTTCTAGAAGGATCGTTGTGATGATACGACGGGCTTTTGTGTCCACGTCTTCAGAGATGGCGTCTTCTGGTTGTGGTTTGTGCGATCCAAAAGCGCGCTCCAAGCGCTGTTTTACGCCAAACACGATTTGTTCTACGTTCCTATCAAATGGTTCGCCCTGTATCGCGAATAGTTCAATGGACTTTTCTCTATTCGGAGTCGTGACATGAGGTTTGCGTGAATCTCTTTCAATAGGAGATTCAACACTTGCACCGCTTCCGATGGCAAGAGCCGCAGCCAAAGCCGCTTGACTGATCCAGTTTCCACGGAAAGATTCAGGGGGCATACGTTTTTCTTATCATAGCACATGCACGATGGAGACGTTGACAAATATCGAAAAATCCTTCAAGAAAGAGATGCTCTTTGCACATAACATCATTGAAAAGGAGTCGTTGACGATGGGTCAAAATACAGGCAGTAATTTTGATAACAGGCCTTCTGTCTTTCCGGGAGCGATCGATGATCCAGCCTTTGAGCAAGAAAAAAGGAGAAAAGACGCATTCTCGGAGGTCGATGTGTTGTTTAGCAGGGCAACCGCGTCCACGACCGATCGTCCGCCCGATCCTCCGCGGAGTAGAATCGTCTTTATAGACGAGGAGGACGCAGACCTCGCCGTGACGGCGGGCGAAGAAGCGTTTGAGATCTTGACCAAAGCGGCAATTGTTCCTAATCCGGGTCAGCAAGCATGTCAGGTCTGGGAGCTTCCGTGTAGACCTTCTGTGTGGTTCGAGGTCGAGCAACGTCTCTCTCTTGACGCAAAACAGGCGCTACAACGTCGTTGGTTGCCGGCGGTGAACAGGATCATGCTCTTGCGAGAGGATCTGAGGCCGATGGCTTGCGAGCGCATGGAGGAGTTGCTCGAGGCACTGAAACCCGCTCCTGATGTTGTGACCGCCATTGTTCGACTCCTCACCGTTCGAGACCACGAATAGCTTTTTACCCGTCCCTTCGGGTAACCCACTTCGCTCATGAGAGGAATCCCTCTTGTGAGCTTTTTCTTTCCGATGAAATGTCCGTTCACTTGACATCAGAGCACGCGCATCTTAATTTCCATGCTAGTAACATGGTTTTATGTTTGAGATTTCTGAACGAGCACATGCTGGTCTTGAGCTCATGGCAGCACTTGCCTTGGTGTACCAAAAAGATGAGCGTCTTCGTTTAAACTCTGTTGGAGGAAAAACGGGTGTTTCGCTGCCGTATCTTGAGGAGATCGCTGCGTCTCTGCGAAAAGCAGGCCTCATAGAGGGCCGCCAAGGCCCGGGTGGCGGATACCGTCTCACCCGTGAGCCGAGCAAGATCAGCCTCGAACATATTGCGATCGCACTTGAAGGTCATGTCGAGCTGGTTGACTGTCAAAAAACCTCTATCCAATGTCCTCACGAACAAACATGTCGAACAAAGTTCGTCTGGCATCGGTTGCAGCACACGATTCAAGCGGAGTTACGTTCCATCACCCTCGCGGATATCACCTGATGCTATGATCCCATTCCCCAAAAATCTCATCTATCTTGATCATGCAGCCACCACGCCACTTGATCCGCGAGTCTTTGAGGTCATGCAACCATATCTTATCCAAGATTTTGGGAACCCGTCTTCTTTTCACACCCTTGGCATGCGTGCCAAAGAGGCGATCGCCGAAGCGCGCAAAACCATTGGAGCACTGCTTGGGGCGCATGATGAAGAGATTCTGTTTACGGCGGGAGGGACAGAATCAAATAACCTCGCTCTTGCTGGCGTGGTGAACGCGCATCGAGCGTCTGTCGTAGAAGGGTTGCCGCATGTTATCACTACTTCGATTGAGCATCATTCCGTGCTCGAGCCTCTGTTATATTGGCAAAAACGAAAACAGATTGACCTTACTGTGCTTCCGGTCAATCGCGAAGGTCAGGTCTCTGTAAAAGATCTTGAGGCGGCACTCACATCAAACACGATCCTTGTTTCTATCATGATGGCGAACAACGAGATTGGGACCATTCAGCCCATCGCTGATATTGGTCGCATGCTTCTGGTGTGGCGCAAAGAGCATAAAACCATTTATCCATTTTTTCACTCAGACGCATGTCAAGCAGCGGGTAGCCTCGAGATCGATGTGGAAAAACTGCACACAGATTTGCTCACGATAAACGCTTCTAAAATCTATGGCCCAAAAGGCGTTGGTCTGCTGTATTTGCGTCGTGGAACCAAAATAGAGGCACTTATTCGTGGCGGCGGGCAAGAACGTAACCTTCGAGCTGGAACGGAGTATGTGGCTGGTATTGTTGGTTTTGCCAAGGCGTTTGCGCTTGTTCAAGCGGAGCGAGAGGAGGAGTCTCATCGATTAGCCATTCTTCGAGACCATCTTGCGGCGGGCCTTCTCCAAATTCCCAAATCACGTCTCAATGGTCATCCGACGGAGCGCTTATCCAACAGTGTTAACGTTTCTTTTTTGGACATTGAAGGTGAGGCCGCGGTGTTGTATCTCGACGCGGAGGGGGTGATGGCTTCCACGGGGTCCGCCTGTGCCTCGGCGTCTCTTGATCCATCGCACGTGATTCTTGCGACAGGCCTCTCCTACGAAGCAGCACACGGTTCGATCCGTTTTACCCTTGGTCATTCGACGACCATGGAGCACGTCGACCGTGTGATTGAGCTCATGCCAGGCATCGTTGAACGTCTGCGAAAAATGAGCCCTACGAATCTTGATATGAAATATTTTGCTTAACCTATGTCTTCTCCTGTCCAACAACCAACAACCACTTCTACCCAAGGCGACATTGTCGGTGCCGGCAAAGCTACCGGCCAAGGATGGTTTTATACAGACACTGTGAAGGACCACTTTTTTCATCCAAAAAACTTCATGGAAGATGGTCACGAAGAACAATACAAGGACGCGGCTATGGGCATGGTTGGTTCACCTGCCTGTGGAGATGCGATGAAGATTTGGATTCTCGTCGATCCAGCAACGCAGCGTATCACGGACCTTAAATGGAAAACGTTTGGATGTGCTTCGGCGATCGCTTCCACCTCGATGATGTCTGTGATCGTTACAGAAAATGGAGGAGTGACGCTTGAAGACGCTCGAAAACTTCGTCCACAGGATATTATGAGTCGATTGGGAGGACTACCGGCTCGCAAAGTCCATTGCTCTGTGCTTGGCGACAAGGCTTTACGTGCCGCAATCAATGATTGGTATCGTCGCAGTGGGATGGTCGCGAAGATCGAGGTTGAGCAAGGGAGGATCATCGATCCAGAAACCAAAGTCACGGACCATGATATTGAGGAAGCGGTGCTTGACGGCGCCGATACATTGGAAAAGGTCCAGGCAAAACTGAAGGTTGGCATAGGCAATCCCGGGTGCATTCCAGAGGTTGAGCAGTTAATCTTGTTCTACAAAGAGAAATATTTTGGGGTGTAGTATTTTTCTGCTATCCTCCTCGTATCTATGGACATAAAAGCCCTTATTGAAACCGCGCTCGTTGATGTGGAACCCATGCTACGTGCCGCGGGCCGCGCTGTGACGGTGAAAGAAGCAAGCGATGAACGCTGTGTGATTGAGCTCAAGGGATTTTGTGGTGACTGTGCCTGCTCTTCATCTTACATGGAGGGGATCGAGGAGCTTATACGAGGGAAAATGCCAACCATACAAACGGTTGAATTCGTGCAGACGTAAAAAAGATGACCTATGCTAAAAATCTCTAAAGTTGTTGTCGATCGTGATCTCTGCATCGGGGCGGCACCGTGTGTCACGATCGCCCCAGGTGTTTTTCAACTCGACGAAGAAAACAAAGCCTACATCGTCAATCCAAAAGGGGCGGATGATGAGACGATCCTCATGGCGGCACAATCCTGTCCTGTGCAAGCGATTCTTGTGTACGATGAAGATGGCAAGCAGATCTACCCATAAACAGTAAGCCTGTTGCCATATACGCTTCTTGATCCAAAATGGCAGATTTGAGACAAAGCCGACGGGAAAATATTTTTGTTTTAGCCTAAGCTAAGCCAAAAATATTTTACCTAGGGTTTGGCCACATATGACGTTTTGGGCTGGAGTGTATATGGCAACAGGCTTAGTAAACACCCCGGAGAACAAGGTTTCGCCGGGGCGTTTGAGAGAGATGTGTGGAGGGGTGTGGAAGGTCAGTTTGAGATGCTGATCATGTGCGCTAGATAGTCCGCGAGATACGGAGGAAGGACGGTTTCGTCGCCGGATTTGTCTCGTACCACGATGAGTTCATGAGGCGGAATTGTCGTTCTTCCCTCTTCTTTTAAAGCGACAACCAAAGTGAGCATCGACATAAAGTCGACCAAAAGCTCGAGCTGTTCGATTTCTCTGTCCATGAGGCCCTCCTAACCCACGCTCCATCGGTGGGATATTTTATTATATACCAGCGATTGGTGATTTTGTCACGTGCGTTTAAGAACGATAATTCTACGGCGTGTATTTTGGCCTGCACGTGCGTAGACAAGTGGTTTTTTTGATTCGACCTGCCATCCTTTGAGTGGATCGAATATTTCGTAGCCGAGCGCGCGCAAAAATGGTGAAATATCTACTTCAACTTCGGCATGGGTTGTTTTGAGGATTGGCAAAACACCAACCACGATAGCATCTTTTGGTTGAATTTTCGCGAGTGATGTGAGCGTGTTACACCACAGCTCTGTAATCGTCTGTGCTTCACGTGAAAGTTGTACAAGCGTTTCATGCCCTTGCAATGATCGACCTAGGAACCCTTCCGTGATGACAAGGTCGATTGGTCCACGAAGATGCTCGTGAATGGCCCGCGCATCATGAGAAGAGCAGTGAATCTTGGCACGATGCTCTTGTGAAATGAGGTTCTCACGAACCATCCAATCTAAATTTTGATGCGTGTCTGCCACTTGGCGCTCTTCTATATCCGCGCCAATAATATGTGCGCGCTGATCCAAGAGGGCCGCTTCCATAAGCACGGTGCCGCTTCCACAAAAAGGATCGAGAATCGTGATAATGGTTCCTCTTTTTTCCGGCAGGAGGCCAGAAGCAGGAGAAGCGGCCCCTATCCCAATATTCACCATCATCCGCGCAAGCTTCGGAGGAAGCATGCCGTTACGAGCATCACGGGCCGGCCGACCGTAATCACGCATGCTCCACGCATCGGCGTTTTGTACATGCGTCGTGAGTCCCACGTATGCTGTGTCATGGTGGACCATGATGACGAGGTCATATCCATCGGTTGTGAGTCCAAGTTTAGCGATGGCGGCAGGGCTCACCTTGCCTTCTTCGTCAGAAAACCAACGCACACTGCGTCCACTTGTTCGCAGCGCTTTCTTGAGTTCGATAGGCAATCGTTTGAGTGCTCCACCACTTCCGTAGCTTGTGACGGCAAACGTGAGTTTTGAGGTTCCTTGACGTGCCGGAAGAGCGTGTACGATGTTTTCTGCTGTCAGTTCATCAAGAGGGCAAGAATAGACAATATCGCCAAGTTTGATCGTACCTGCCAAGCGTTCTTGGAGCCACGCGCCATTCCATGTGTCTGCATCGATAAGAGCTGTTGGTCCAACGATAATGGGCGCCCTTCCACCCAAAACAGCCTTTGTCTCAGCGAGCGACAAAAGAGGATGGGATCCAAATACAAGAAAATGAGAGGACATACAAAAGGAGGATAGCGGTGATTGTGCGGCGTGGCAACGCTCTTGACGTAAGTTGTTATTTTTGTTGGCATACGGGGTAGCCTTATTATACATGGCAAGAAGCTCTGTTGCGTTCAGCTCCCATTCGGTCTGGAGAGCGGACGTAAGATAGGTTCTTACCATCCACACCCAAGAACCCAGGGGACTGTCCCCAAGGAGAGGTCATGAAGCAGCAAGCAAGCCTTCTTACCAGGATCGCGTGGATTCTGGTGGCCGCGGTCGCGATGTGCGTGACAACGGCTTTCAACCCCACGCTCGCGTTTGCGCAACCGCGGACGCCCTCCGCCAATGCCGTTTCGCCTTGCGGCCGTGCCGCCTTTGGTCCCGTCTTTGCAGGAATCTTGGAGAACGTATCACAGGCATCTCTCCCGGCCTGTATCTCGGGCACATCTCATTTGCAGAACCAAGTGTTCACTTCGTGGACGGCTATCAAACGCCTTCGCGATGTGAGAGACATGGGTCTCCACTTGCAACAAGGCGTTTTGGTCACAGCGCTTCACACGCCGGCCGAAGTGGCCCTGGCCATCTACCCGGCCCTGAGTGCCAGCTGTCAGACCATGACGCAGCTGACCCCCGGAGCTCCCGCCGTTCTCGTACGCCATCGTGCGCATCTCTCGAAGAGTGCCATGCGTACCCACCCGATGAATCCGTTGCGATGGTTCGTAAGCGATTCGGTGAATGGCCCTTGTGATGAGGGCCGCTACATTGAGGTCAGACTCGCTGATCTCGCAAACGTTCAAGATCTTGCTCGTTTCTCAAACGTTGTTCGAGATGACGGCACGGCTCTCGTAAACAGAGTCGCGGCCCAACTCGACAACAACGCCACGAGTCTCGCCGATGCGAGAACAGCCGCAATGAGCGTGCTGACTCGAGCCAATGACGCGAACGTCGATCCGATGCCTGCATCGATCTACTCGCCCATTGCGAGCAGCTGTATTGCGAGGATCGCGTCACTTCCAGATACGTGCGTCACGCCGAGCACTCACATCAGTACGGCAGCATCTCCGGTGGTTAGCGGCACAAATGTTGTTCCCATCAGTCCGTCATTGCCACCTGCATCAAGAGCCGTTCTTCGATCCGCTCCGTCTCGTAGCACGGGCTGGCGACTCGATTGGCTTCACGGAGGTCTGTTCATCTTCGGCCTCGTAGGCTGGGGACACAAGATGCGTCGCAAGAAGTCTCAAGATCCAGCCGAAGAGCCTCGACACTCTGTCCCTTCTGAGCCGCTAAGTGACGCCGATAGTCATGCCAAGGGCTTTGCAGAAGGTGAAGCGAAAGGCGCTATCAAGGGAAGACGCAAGGTCTTCGAAGATGCGTCAGGCGGTGTCGTTCACTCAAACGATCCAGCACTTCCAGACGTCGTCGCTGTGGCGCGTCTCGAGGAACAACTCACGGCGAAACAGAAACTTAAGGAGGCACTGGACGCGCTCGACGTTGAAGTCAAAAAGCTGAAAGATGCCAAGCGCGAGCAAGACACAGCACAGCTGAGAGTGGTTACACCAGCGGCTACGGTTCCTGCGGTTCCCCACTCCCGAGATAAGTTCAATGAACTTAAAAAAGAGTGCGATAGGCTGAAGGGGTACAACAGTGAAGCGGTAGAAAAGATCGCGCAGCTGAATAAGGACGCCGAGGGCATGGCTGTTTCTGCTGCGGCTGCTCAGCTCGAGCTTGCGGCTGCGAGAGGTGATGTTGAGCGGCTTACCGCCGACAGCGCAGAGCTCCATCAACAAAACATGAACGCAGAAGCTGCTGCCAAGAGCGCTCAAGAGAAGATCAAAACGCTTGAGGGCGAGCTTGCTACAGAGCGGGATGCGGCGAAAAAGGCAACTGAAGCGGTTGCGTCACGTCACGTTCGAACTCTGGAAGGCCCTGCAGTCGTCGCCCCCGTGACCATCCCGCCGGCTCAACCAGCAGCTGTATCTCGGAACGAGCGTATGCTCGTCGCCGGGATCGAAGGTACGGCGAGACAGATGGCGTCTGAATTTGACCGAGGGACGCCCATCTACGCGATGCTCCTGAACGGTGATATCGGTCCTGAGGACAAGCTCGTCCACATTGGTGACGCATTCAAGACAAAGTGCGACGCGCTGCGAAGGTATGATACGGATGTTGCTAAAAAAGTCCTGAACATGGTCCGGAGAGACACGCCGCGAGGTCTTGAGTCGAAGAACCTCGTCGATTTCCAGACGATCGAAGAGAAGCACGAGAGCGATATAAACGAGGTTGGCAAGTCGCTCCTGAGTGCCTGTCGCCAGACAGACTTTCACTGTCGTCAACAAGATAAAGCACCTTTCGATCTCCACATCGATTACGGATTCCTCCTCAGTGAAGGAATCAAATCTTTCACTACGCAACATCTGAAAGTGATGTCTGGTGCGCTTCTCGAGATGAATGCATTCTTGAGCGGTGTGCTGACAGAGGTCAGTAGCTCTGGTTTTTCGATTCCCTCGGCTGGATCGCACGAGAACACCGTGAGATTGAGTGCACTCTCTGATCCCCGTCAGACGGTAGCGGTGATGGGTGCTGCCAAGTCTCCGGAGAACGCAAAGGCTCCACCTGTACCGCTTCAAGCATTCTTGCCTTCCTCTCACGATTTTTCTTCTCGTTCGCCAACTCTGCAGGGAGAGCCGCTCGGGCCTCTTCAATCGGCAGCAGATGCGACACAGGTGAATGGATCGATGTCGATCCCTGTGAGCTACGAAACGTGGGAAGACATGGAAGATCGCGCAAGCCTTCCTCCTCCTGTTCCCGCCAAAAACACCAAGTAAATCAAAAGGGTCACGCGTAAGACCCTTGGCAGACATGATCTGCCAACCAAACACACGCACCCCATTTGCACATTCATCGAGCAGATCTCGATTCATCTAAGACGCCGGGTAAATAGCCGGGGCCGTGTAGGGGCCTAAAACCTACAAACACACTTTCGTCTCCCGCTTTGATGTTGCGCAACATCAAAGCGGATTTTTGTTTAGAAGGCAAAATAAAAAATGACAGCGAGGGGATTGACTTTTTTGTAGAAATGTGGTGATTTTACCCCATCGTTATCCATCGCATGGATGATGAAATCAAGGAGGAGCCATGAACAACGTGTTCAAAGTCGGGATTGTGCATATCCTGACGGCGCTCATTGCGCTTTTGCTTTGCACATCCGTTCTTTCCGCTCAACCCGTGACGCAGGCTCAGGCTTGTCATCCATGGAGTGAACCCATTCAGATCACGATCCGGCAGGGAGATCGACTCTCTGTTGGTCGTCTGATCCAGATCGTCGCAGAGGATCTGCCTTCTGACGTTGCGACAAGCGCAGCTCAATCACAAGAGTTCTCCATTCCACGTCTTGTTCCTGTGGCCGAAGGGAGACTCCCGTCTCATGGAGAAAGTGTGTCGGCTCTTGTGGCGACGATCTACCCGCGCCTTGATCGTTCCATCCGTGCAGCAATTACGGCGGCAGTCGTCGTCGCGATCAACAGCGCTAGGCAAGATCGTGTTTCGATGGATGAGTCGTACAACTATTGTCCTGTCGCGACCGCTGCTGGGGCGATCGAGCACGTTCCAGCCAGAGGGGTGTTTTGTGACGATGGACGAATGGTTCGTCGCGCGCATCGTTCTCGACTACTCAGCGACTTTCATGGGGATTTTTCCACAGGATCATTCCCTATCCGAGAAGACACCACGCACCCTTGGAAAGATCTGCCCGGACATTATCTTCATGTGTTTTTGCGAACAGGACGTTCAAGCGAACTCTTCTACACGATGAATGTTAACCGGGTGTATGGTCCGCATAATCACCCACGTCCCGGAGCGCAGCTGTGTCGGCTACTTCCATCGTATTTGAACGGCACTACGGCGTTGCCTCAAGACGCAAATGGTCGCACAGCGCTCCTCTCCAATCTTTTGCAACTCGCGACGATCGCAAATGCAGAAGGGGATCGAGCTGCTCACGATTGGGTCTTGGACGAGCTTAAGACGTTCATACCGCGCATCTTTGACAATGCTGCACTCGGTGCGCGTGAGCAAGAAACAGCGCAAGCTAATCAGCGCACGCGCGATGGGGAGGTGAGGCAGGGAAGAGCGGAGGGAGAGAAACGACGAGCGAAAATTGAAACGGCTCAAGCTAGACGTGACTCGAAGGTGTGGGGCGGATTGATCGTTATTATGGCGGCGTTGATCCTTGCCGTGTTCCAGAAACACTGCAATAACAAGATAAAAGCTGGTCTAGAGCAGGCACAGCAGTCGATCGAAACCGCCTACCAAGGGATTGAAGAGAAGCTCAAAGAGCGCTTCGAAGAAGGGAAAGCATCCGGTGTGATCCAACTCTGGAACTCTCTCGGTCACGAGCTTCAACAACTTCTTGATCTCGCCAAGGTCAACGTAGCCGATCATCATCCGGCAGCAGCATCGCTTCGAGCGATTCAGCCGCATGATCTCGCCGTTCATGTTCGCGCTGCTCCCAAAACATTCTTCGAGATGATTCATGGCGTCTTCGCTTCTGTCCTCGACGGGACATCTGATCGGTTGCGTCGCGAAGCCCTTGAAGAAAACGCGCGCTTGAAAACGAGGGTTGCTCAAGATGGGGACAAGAACAGTTCTCTCGAGAGCCTTTTGACACGCGTGAGCGATACGATCGATACGGTCAGCCTCGCGTGTGCGGGTGAGAGAGCAGGTCGAAATCAGTCTCTTACCGCTGCACGCATCGCCGAATTCAAGCAGATGATCCTCACGATCATTGTATCGGTTCGAGAGATGACGCGCATTGGTGCTGAAGAGAAAGAGGTTTCAGAGGCGACAGTGGTTATTTCGGAAGATCAGGCACTGCAGGGCAAGCCACTCGTCGATATCATGCCGGACTTCAAACGAAGGCTTCGTGCACTTCATGGTGAACATGTGCTCATGGCTATTCAGCAGCAAGAGCGGGAAAAAGACGAAGTTTCCTTGGTGAGGATCATGCAGGAAGCGCACAAGATTCTTCTCACGACGGCGAGACGTATGTCTGCAGACGATTCGGTGAGGCGCTCTCTTTTGGGGGTAAGTCGACAAATCGATGTCGCGTTGAAGTCGTTTATTGCGACAGGCCGTAACGGTGGCTCACACCTGATTCTTGTTCCGGTCATCCCTTTTCCTTCTACAAGCACTTCTGGCTCCGGTAACGGAAGCGAGTGAGATACAATCGACCAGATCTCTCTGAGATCACAGGCTGTCCGCGCAAGACACCTGGCCAAAACCAAAAAACGCGTCCCATATTCTACACAATTCCAGCTCGACTGGACATCTATACAGGGGGTGAGAGCCCCGCAAAAAACTCTCGGCCCGTGAGGAGCCCATCCTCTCACCTACTCTGTGCACCCGCCTCGACGTTGCGCAACGTCAAAGCGGGTTTTGTGTTTCTTGTGCGAGCGTATGGTCTTGACGCTTCTACCTTTTTTGCTTAACCTAGCCCCACTTTATACATCTAGTTGCAGCTGGCCAAGTGGACAAACTCAACCTGTCCACGTCCCGAACAGGGACCATGTTGCTCTCTACCTATGACAACCTCTCGATACGAGCTGTTGTACATCATTCCGACCACTTTTACCGATGAAGAGGCCGGAACCGTTGAACAAAAAGTCGCTGCCCTGCTCACAAAAGTAGGTGCAACGACAGAATCCACTCGCCGTCTCGGCAAGTTTCGTTTGGCCTATCCGGTCAAAAAGCAACGCCATGGTCATTATGTCCTTGTGATGTTTACCGCTGAACATGGTTCCATCGCCAAGTTTGATGAACTCGTACGCATCACGCCAGAGGTGCTTCGGCATTTGATTGTGCGCGCAGAAGAAGGTGGGAGCGAAGCCAAGTTTGACCTTGTACAATTTAATGAAATCGTGGTTGAAGGTGGAAGAGGCGATCGTGATCGTCGACGCGAAAAGACGGGCGATGTGAAGGAGGAGGGCAAGACCGACATCAAAGAAGGGGTTGCCACTCTTGAAAAAAAGGCGGAGGAAAGTGAGCTAAAAGATGTTCAGATTTCCGATGCAGAGCTTGACTCCAAAATTGACTCCGCCTTGAGTGAAGACGTGAAGGTCGTGTAAGCTTACGTTCTATGGACCTCAATCGCGCCACCTTGATAGGAAACGTCACTCGTGATCCAGAACTACGTGCTTTGCCGAGCGGGCAAAACGTCGCGACGTTTGGCGTTGCAACCAACATGGCCTGGACGGATCAACAAGGACAAAAGCAACAACGCACGGAGTTTCACAACATCGTGGCCTGGGCTAAGCTCGCGGATATCTGCAAGCAATATTTAGTCAAAGGAAAGAAAATCTACCTAGAAGGTCGTTTGCAAACACGCGAATGGGAGGCGCAAGATGGCACCAAGAAAATGCGCACCGAAATTGTGGCAGAAAACATGATCATGCTTGATCGTGGTGGTTCGCCCGGTTCCGTGGGTTCCTCTGCCTCCGCCCCTGCTCAACCAACGTACCAAGCGACAAATCCCACCCCGTCTCCCGTTGATCATGGAGTAGGGGATCAAGAAATTCGCATAGAAGATATCCCATTTTAATTTTTTTTATCCCCTCCCAGCCTCCCCTTATGGTAAGGGGAGGTGCCAATAGGCGGAGGGGATACCCATCCTATGATAAAAACTGAACGTCGCTGCCACTTCTGCCAAGTGAATGCGCAATCGATTAACTACAAAGATACGAACACCTTGCGCCGCTACCTCTCTTCCTTCGGAAAGATCGTGGCTCGTAAACGGTCTGGGGTATGCGTTTGGCATCAACGCAAGCTTGGAAACGCTATCAAACAGTCACGGTTCATGGCGCTCCTGCCATATCTCGTGCGCTAAAAAAATCTCCCCACGTGGGGAGATTTTGCTCTCTTCATTTCGCTTTATGACAAAAAAAGAGCTTCTCAGGCTTCGATCGAGTGTCGTACGTGCTATCCGTGCGTATTTTGATGATCAAGGGTTTCTTGAGGTACATACGCCACGTCTTGTGGGTTTGCCAGGTCAAGAACCTTATCTTGATCCGATGTGGACGAAGGTGCATGAACATGATGGCCAAGTGCATCGTGCGGGGCTTATCACTTCGCCCGAATATGCGATGAAAAAACTGCTTGGATCCGGTCTCGATAAGATATACGATCTTGGTCCTTGTTTTCGTGATGGTGAACCTTGGGACGGCACACATGACCCTGAATTTTTACTTCTTGAATGGTATCGTCGCGACGCTGGTCTCGAAGAACTTATGACGGACGTCGAAGGGATGATTGCGTTTGTCATAAAGCGTACGACGGCTCATGTCCCCCTCTTTGCGAAAGAGGGGTTAGGGGAGATATTCCCCTTTCGTCGTCTCTCTGTGTGCGAGGCCATGAAACACTACGCGCATCTCGATCTTGATGCACTTCTCGACGATCGCGAAGCTTTATCAAAAGTCGTTCGTGAACACGGTCACACGGTGAGTGAAACAGACTCTTGGGACGATCTATTTTTTAAGATATTTTTGAGTGAAGTAGAGCCAAAACTTGGTTATCCTCCAACCTTTTTGCACACCTATCCCGCTTCGATGGCCGCTCTCGCTCGGCGCGATCCAGACGATCCACGATACGCCCTTCGTACCGAGCTTTACATCGATAAACTCGAGCTGGCGAATGGGTTTGCGGAGCTGTGCGATCCTCTCGAACAGCGCACTCGATTTGAAGAGGAAAAGGCTCTTCGTGCCTCACTTGGCAAAGAAACATGGCCTATTGATGAACGATTCATGGATGCTCTTCCTGGCATGGGGCATGCGGCCGGTATCGCGTTCGGGGTGGATCGTTTAGTGATGCTGCTCGCGGGTACCTCTTCGATTTCGGATCTCATGCCTATTCCTGTGCGTGAACGGTTTGAATAGATCGTTGTGCTTTTAGACGTTGTCCGTGCTATTCTATGCGAATGACGGGTTACTTTTTGGTTTTTCTTGGAGCAATCACAACTGTTTTTGCGGATTATCTTTCTGAAACATGGTCGCGGATTGGTGGGAATGGGTGGATCGTGGCGTTGCTCCTGTACGCGGTAACGGGCGCAGCTTTTATGAGTTCACTCAAGTTTAACGAACTCACGATTATAAATGCCACTTGGTCCGTTGCTGTTTTCTTGATTACCTCATGTCTCGGTCTTTTTATCTTCCATGAACGGTTGAGTACCGTTCAGTGGGCCGCGCTCATATTAGGTTTTTTCTCCATTCTGCTGTTTGTCGTAGATGAAATCTGGGGCGCTGGTGCCGCAATCAAGTAACAGCTTGCCTTTGTATTCTTGACGGAACCCACTTAAACCAGCACAATCCGGGCAATATTATTGATCGTTTTTCTTCGTTATGGCTTCTACTTCTGAAATCAAAAAAGGCATTGTCATGCGTGACGCACAGGGGCTTTGGGTCGTTGTCGAGTTTCAACATGTTAATCCTGGAAAAGGCGCCGCTTTTGTTCGAACACGTATCAAAAACGTGCAAAGTGGCAAGGTTTTGGAAACGACTTTTAAAACCTCTGAAACTATTGATGTGGTAGAAGTCGAGCATCGCCGGATGCAGTATCTTTATCATGACGCCACGGGGTTCACGTTTATGGATAACGGCACCTACGAACAGGTCACGATGTCCGACGAGGATGTGGGGGAACAAGGCAAATATCTTCGTGAAGGTCTCGAAGTGAATATTTCGACATTTGAAGAGCGCCCCGTGTCCCTTGAGCTTCCGCGTAAGTTGCCTTTCAAGGTTATCGAATCCATGGATGCGTCTGCTGGGAATACCGTGAGCGGCGGCAACATGACCAAAGAAGTCACCCTCGACGGGGGGATCACGACGCGTGTTCCGTTGTTTATCAAGCAAGGGGAAATGATCATCGTCAACACAGAAAACGGAGAATACGTAGAACGGGCATAAGGAAAAAACCGTCCCGAGATCATCGGAGTGATGTGGATTGTCAATGTAGGCAGGATGGAGTAAATTTTCCATCCAACATGGAGCGTTCTTTACGACGCGGTGGTGAAACTGGTTGACACACCAGCCTTAGGAGCTGTACCTCGCAAGAGGATGAGAGTTCGAGTCTCTCTCGCGGCACCATCGAGCTCAGCTCGACCAAACACAAACCCCGCCTGCATGTAGGTGGGGTTTGTGTTTGGTCTTGTCGAGCGTAAAACGCACTTCACGATCTCACCATCTCATGATGTGCAATGCACCTCGCCTCATACGTCACATTTTCTGCACTTCCTTCCACCAAAATCATCGGATCAGCATACGGCACGGGTTTTCCGTCTCTCAGCCTTTGTGTTCGTGTGGCATTGTAGCCTCGACACACGCTGCATACGGCTCGTGAGCGCTGCACAATCGTTTCGGGAATCGCCATGAGCGCCGCACACGTCTCGAACATCTCTCCACGAAAGTTGGTATCGATACCCGAAACGAGCACGATCTTGCCGTGTCGTAATTCCTCTTCTAGGACAGGGGCTAATTCCACGGTAAACATGTTGACCTCATCGACACCAATCACCAAAGCTTCTTTCACCAGCTCCCGCACATGATCCATGTCCTCTGGATCAACTCCCACACCTTCCATCAACAATCCCGAACGTGATTGCACGACGGGCGTACGTGTATCAATCGTTGGTCTCAAACACACGGAGGGAATCTGTTGCTCACGAAAAATCTGCAAATGTCGAATCAATTCTAGCGTCTTTCCTGAAAACATCGGTCCGGTAAAAAATGTGAGCGAGCCTTGATGAACGATCGGCGAAGTGAGGGGCATAACGCTATTTATGATACTCCTTCCCACGTAAAATCGTTTCGGCACGATACAACTGTTCGAGGAGCGTGATGCGTACAAGAAGATGCGGTAAGGTATGTTTTCCAAAAGACAGGAGGTGGTGTGCTTGCGCGCGTACCTCGTCCGACAATCCCCACGACCCGCCAATCAAAAACACCACGGGTCGACCACCTTCTGCCCAATCTTCCACGCGTTTCGCGAATCGTGTTGATGCGTCATTGATCCCACGTTCGTCCAGTGCGATGATCGTTGCGTTGGCTGGTAAAGATTGAAGCAAGCGTTCACCCTCTCGTTTTTTGGTCTCTTCCGTATTTGGTCGAATCGATCCTTGATGTGCTTCCTCCAATTCGATGATCTCTACTTGCGCAAACGGTTTGAGCACCTCCATGTACTTGTGGATAGCCTGTGGATGCCACGGCTCATGTGGTTTTCCAATGGCGCGAATAATGATGTGATGCATCTCGCTAGTCTGCTCCAACGCGCTTGAAAAATCCACTCCCCATCTTCCATTCAGGTGCCGGTTTTTCTTCATTTTGTTGACGAGGACTGTCTGAACGCATCTAAAAATGTCTGACCAAAGGGCCGTGAGTTCCGCAGGCAATAAAATGAAGAAAAACCGGCACCGCCCCCTCCCTTGACACCCATTCTTACTTTCTATAAAGTGCTCGCACGTTTAAAACCCATCTCCCACGAATAGTACGGTTCACGACCGAGGGAGCACTGGAGATGCAAGACCAAGAAACCAGATTGTTTCCGTCAAGCCTGATCTCCTACGATATGGAGTTTCAGAGCTTGGCCCAAAGCCAAGTTCTTTTCATGCAAATATCAAGATAGATAGGGACAAGAATCTCTGCAGATTTTTATCCGTGTCCGTCTTGCACTCACACTCGTGACGGCTGTGCAAGGAAGACAAGTTCATCGACAATAGAATCAATATACAATGCGTACAAGGCATGGCAAAATGCCTAAATTGCAATTAGTCAAGTCCGTAATACATCAAGCACTGCTATCCAACCCGAAGCAATTCGGCGTCTGGATGGTCGAAGCACGTAAGGGCATACGGTGGATGGCTTGGCAGGAAGAGCCGACGAAAGACGTGGTAGCCTGCGAAAAGTCTCGGGGAGGTGGCAAACAACCTTTGATCCGAGAATCTCTGAATGGGGAAACCCCGCCGCAATTATATGCGGTGACTCGACCTCTGAATTCATAGGAGGCGAGAGGGCACCTGGGGAAGTGAAACATCTCATTACCCAGAGGAAAAGAAACAAATATTGAGTAGACTTCGCAAGAAGTTTCAGAATTCCCTTAGTAGTGGCGAGCGAAATGGGAACAGTCCAAACCTAACATATTAACTTTTACACCGAGTTGGACGCAAGTTTAACCGCGGATAAGAGGGCGAGCGTAGGCTATCGTATGATAGGGGTTGCGGGACGGGTCAGGTGTCTCCTACAAGGCACGCAGTGATGCATTGATGATAGTCAAATCTTCTGGAAAGAAGAGCCAAAGAAGGTGATAGCCCTGTAGACGAAATCTCCCAATGACACTGGACCTAGCTCCAAAGTACAACGAGGCCCGAGAAACCTCGTTGGAAGCCGGCACGACGATGTGCCAAGACTAAATACTCTTCCTGACCGATAGTGAACAAGTACAGTGATGGAAAGCTGAAAAGCAGCCCGAGAGGGCGATGAAATAGTATCTGAAACCGTATGCTTACAAGGAGTTGGAGCGGGCGCAAGTCCGTCACAGCGTTCCTATTGAAGAATGAGCCGACGAGTGTATATGTGTCGCAGGTTAATTCCTTGCGAGGAAGAAGCCATAGTGAAAGCGAGCCTGAATAGGGCGTTTGTGGCACGTATATGACCCGAAACCCGGTGAGCTAGCCATGACCAGGATGAAGTCCCACGAAAGTGGGATGGAGGTCCGAACCCACGAGCCGTTCAACACTCGGGGATGAGTTGTGGTTAGAGGTGAAATTCCAATCGAACTGGGTGATAGCTGGTTCTCCCTGAAATATATTTTGGTATAGCGCTTGTTTCATAGCTTGACGGAGGTAGAGCACTGAATGGGGGCAGGGGCGCAAGCCTACTGTTGCCAACCAAACTCCGAATGCCGTCAAGTGTTCACAGCAGTCAGACTCTGGGGGCTAAGCTCCAGCAGTCAAGAGGGAAACAGCCCA
>OBEQ010628552.1_pt1 | contig 19264 bp, 28 predicted proteins | sample 1670901 | NCBI WGS metagenome assembly OBEQ01 (sample SAMEA104232315, study PRJEB22302) | groundwater metagenome | biome: forest; feature: aquifer; material: groundwater | place: USA | collected 2011-08-07 | depth 5.4 m
CCATTGTCATTAATTCTAAAACCCTGTTTCAAAAGGTTAGACCTTTTACAATTAGGACATTTTATCTTCATTTTTATTCCCCTCCTTTTAGAAAGATAAAACGTCTCTAATATATAAATCTGACGTTAAATAGACAATATCGCTTTCGCACTGCCTTCGGGTGGGGGTTGGAAATAAGCCATCGCTATTGCTGATAACTTTCGGTTAGCAAACCTTCAAATGTAGAGGGGGAGCTTGCTCTGCTTTGAAATGCCAGAACCCTTCTACTTTCCTCGGTGCTGCTTTCCTATAAGCACTATACGTTCTGTTTAGGGCTGCTCCGATCAAGGCCTGACCCGATTCACAGAGGCACGGTCGAACAGGACAGTACCTCATAGTATAGTAGAAGACCGACAAGTCGCTGCTTCACGCGCTCCTTTAAGCTCGCCATGAAGTCCGTTTGCGAACAGCGCAGGACTAGCGCGCCAGCTCCTCTACGTGATTATCTTTACAAAAGAGATTTATAAAGGCATCGATCATTCAGATATCTGCTCTTTTATTTTTCTTAGATCGTCTTTAATTTTTATCTTGCTTTTTGGAAATTTTCTTCCGTTTTTCGACGCCATAATTAAAAGTAATATTAATAATAACAAAGATAGAAAAAATCCGTTCATTAACAATATGAATACTGAATCCATAATGATAAATGCTTGGAGGCATATTTAAGTTTTTAGGGGTTACATTTCTTCAAGAATTTCTATTCCTAAAAGGTGCGATGCATTTTTTAACGTTTGAGAAGTTGCTTTTACTAGAGAAATCCTAAAAGCTTCTTTATCTGAGCCTATTACTTTTTCTTTATGATAGAATTCATTAAATAATTGCGCTAATTCGTAAGCGTAATTTGCTATTAGATTTGGGGATAGATGATGATAAGAAGAAATAACTACTTCTGAAAAGCCAGATAGTTTTTTTATTAATGATTTTTCTGTGCTTGAAAGATCTTTTATGGAGCTTTGATTTTTTAATTTTGATTTTCTTAAGATGCTTTTTGCTCTAGCATACGTATAAAGCAGATACGGGCCCGTGTTTCCTTCAAACTGCATTGCTTCTTCTTTATTGAAGACGATACTTTTATTTACCTCTTGTTTGAGCAGCGCATATTTTAAACTTGCTATCGCTATAACTAATGCTCTTTTGTTTAATTCTTTTTGAAGAATTTTTTCTCTATTTTGAATTTCTTTTTTTGCATACTCTACTAATTCGTCTTTAAACGCGGAATAAAGAATATTCTGGCCCGTTCTAGAAGACATTTTTCCCTCAGGAAGTCTTACTTCTGTAACAGGAACATATTGGCATTTTTCTGCTTGTTTGAATTTCATTAACCCTAATGTCTTAAATAACTGCTGAAAATGCAGCCTTTGTGCGCTTCCTACTACATAGACTGATTTGTCTACTTTATATTTATTGAATTTTTTTTCTGCTAGAGCAATATCCTTTGCAGAATAGAGAACAGTACCGTCGCTTCTTAGTAATACCCAAACCCCTAAATTAAATCTCTCTAAATTTATTATGGTCGCTTTGTCGGATATTTCTGCTATGTTATCTCTTACTAATTCTTTTGAGATGGTCTTTCCGCGATCCTCCATTTCTGATTCAAAAAAATAATAATCAAATTTTGTGTTTAACTCTTTGTAGATAGGTTCGAACGAATCTAGAGACAATTGCCTAGTTTTTTTCCATAAATTATTAAGATTTTTATCTTCTTTTGAATCTAATTTTCTATTTATTTCATCAACTTCTTTTTGAAACTCTACATTGTTTTCTAATTTATTCACTGCCTCTACATATATTCCTGCTATCCAAGTCTCGTCTTTTTTTAGTTTTTCTTTTGAATGATATTTTTGATAACACCAAATCCATTTTGCGACATGCATTCCAGTATCTCCTTGATAATTTGCTCTAATTATTTTATTTCCGCAAAATTCTAGAATTCTGGCAATACTTTCTCCTAGAGAAGTTGCTCTAACGTGGCCAATATGAAATGCTTTATGAGTATTTGCTTGCGAAAATTCGATCATTGCTTTTTCATTATTTAACTTTGAAGAGCCGTACTTATCTTTCTTTTTTAGGATTTCTTTTAAGATATTTTTTGCTAGAAGATTTTTATTGATAAAAAAATTTACGTAGGGTCCGACGGCAACTACTCTTTCTATTTCTTTTTTCTTAGGAATTCTTTTTGCTAGATCCTGGGCTATTTCTACTGGATTTTTCTTTTGGATTTTTGCTAATTCAAAACAGGGAAAGGCGTAATCACCTAGCGTTTCGTTTGGAGGGATTTCTAAGAGTTGTTCAATTTGCTTTTCTTGCAAGGAGGTAATTTTTTTTAATTCTAAAATTATCTTTTCTTTCATATAAGTAAGTCTAATAAAGAATTAATAAATTTATTCCTTTAATTTATATCCACAATCTGTGCAGAATTTTTCTGTTTCGTCTATATGTTTTTTACAACCAGGACAATTTGTTAATGGGATAATCATTTTACCGCCGCACTGGCCGCAGAATTTTTCTTCTTCGGTGCCTAGACGTCCACATTTATTACATTTTGGAATGGGTTTTTTTCTTTCTATGACTGTTTTATAACCTTTTTTACCGGAGACTAAAGCTGAAAATGCGTCTTCAATTGCCGTCGTATCCTCATATTTTCTTAAATCTATATTACTTCCCATCTTTTTATTATTTTTTATGAACGTCTTTATTTAAAAAGTTTATTCTTGTCTCGAATAGGGCTTGTTGCGTGTGACTATCGCGCCCCAATATAAAGTATAAGCTTCCGCCGAGAATCGAACTCGGGACCTCCGCATTACGAGTGCGGCACTCTAACCTGCTGAGCTACGGAAGCGTAAGCGCTCTATCCCTGGGCTATAGAGGCACTATGGATAAAAAATAGTAAGATTTATAAACTTCTACGTTTTTGTAGATAGACAAAAGATGGTGAGTGAAAAAAAAATGGTGAGTGAAAAAAAATTCTTTATCTTAAGTTTATTAGTAGTTTTAGGAATTTTTGTTAGTTTAAATTTTGTAAGTGCGGCCGTATCCGTTGTGTTTCCTGCTAACTTTACTAATCAAAGCGGAAGTATCATGATTAACGTGACCTATGTTAATAGTTCGGTAGATATTACTAATCCTGTAAAAGTTAACACTACCTTCTTTTATAATAATGCAAATCTTGGACAGATTAATATTACTAATTTTACTTGCTATTCTGCCTCTTGTAATGCAACATGGATTACGACTGGAGTAGCAGATTTATCAAGTGGTGTATTTGCTGTAATTTTAGGAAATGACACAGATACAAAAGCTGCTGCTGCCAACTCCTCGACTGTTTTAGTTGATAATACGCCGCCGCAAGTATTTAATGCAAACTTCACATCTCCTGTAGTGAGCAGAAACTATTCAGGGGCCATTGTATTTAATGTTTCTGTTATAGACGTTATTTCTGGTATTAGAGCAGTAATATTTAATATTACAAAAAGTGATGGAACTCAAAACACAACCCTTATAGGTGTAAGAGAAGGAGGTACTAATGCATATAGTGTTAGTATTAGCGGTATTTCTTTTCTTGATGGATTAAACTATAATGTTACTGCCCTTGTTAATGATACTACTATAGGAGGCAATAGAAATAATACTGGAACGAGAAATCCATTTACGATAGATAATACTGTTCCTACAGTTACCTTTAGCTGTACGCCTAATCCTGTTAACTCTGGAGATACTTTAACTTGTAGTTGTACTGCGAGCGATGCTACTTCTGGACTTAACGGTGCAGCTATATTTACTAAGAATCCATCAACAACGGGTACTGGATCATTCACTCAGACATGCACTGCTACGGATTTTGCAGGCAATAGCCAATCTGCTAGTTTTAGTTATACTGTAGCCAGTAGTGGTAGTGGTCCTGCTGGAAGTTCAAGTGGTGGAGGAGGAGGAAGTGGTGGAGCAGTTGAGAGCGAGAAAAAAACTTCTAGTTGGGCAGATATAGTGCCTGAAACTCCCGCAGTTATGAAAAATCTTGGAAAAGATTATGGTATAAAGGAAATAAGTATTAGTGTGAATAAAGAAGTAACCGATGGTAAAATGACTGTAACTAAGTATAGCTCTAATCCTGCTGAAGTGACTGCAAAGGATGGGGCAGTGTACAAGTATTTACAGATAACGCCACAGCAGAATGTTAAAGATAATATCAAGAAGGCGACTATTACTATTCAGGTTGAAAAATCTTGGTTGAATCCTAAGGGATTGGCGAAAGAAAGTGTTGCAATGTTTAAGTTCATAGATAGTAAATGGAAAGAATTGCCGACAACTTACAGAGAGGAAGACGCTGATAACTATTATTATATTGTAGATACTAGTTCATTTAGTTTCTTTGCTATCGGAGAAAAAGTGAAGGTTGAAGAGAAAAAAGCACCTGTTCCTGTTAAGGAAGTAGCACCGCAAAAAGCTCCTGAGCCTAATCTAGCGCCTGCTGAAGAGACTGGTAAGGGTCTTTCTATAATGGTTTGGATAGGTGTATTGATTGTGTTAATTATAATTATTGTTATGGGCATAGCATATTGGAAAAAGAGACATTATTAAAAAAGAAATACAAAGGCTTAAATAGGAAAAGAATTCTCGTTCTTGCAGATTGTTATGGCTATACATAAAGGCGATTTAGTAAAGATAGAATATGAGGGGAGATTCGAAACAGGAGAAGTTTTTGACTCTTCTAAACATGGAGATCATTCTCATCCTTTAGAGTTTTTAGCAGGATCTGGAGAGGTGATAGCTGGTATGGATAAGACCGTTATTGGTATGAAAAAAGATGATGAGAAAGAGATAATTATTAGTTCTAACGAAGCTTACGGAGATTACGATAAAGATCTGAAAAAACAAATTCCTCGAAATGCCATACCAAAAGAGCCAGAGCCTAAAGTAGGGATGGTGCTAATTATGACTATTGCAGATGGGGATAGATTTCCGGTGAAAATAGTTGAGGTAGATGATAATTTTGTTACGATTGATCTTAATCATCCCTTAGCAGGAAAGACTTTGCATTTTAAAATAAAGATCTTGGATGTCAAAAAGTCCTTGCGTAAGGGACTTTTGGATGATCAAGATGCTATTGATCAAGACAAACATCTTGACATAGAAAGTTCAAAGAAAGATATTTAATAACTACAAGGAGGAAGAAATGGAAAGACGATTTAATCGATCTCAACGTGACGGTGGCGGCTTTGGTAGAAGAGATTTCGGCCCTAGAGAAATGCATAAAGCAACTTGTGCTGACTGTGGAAAAGAATGTGAAGTTCCTTTTAAGCCAAGTCAAGACAGACCTGTTTACTGCAGAGATTGTTGGAACAAAAGAAGAGATTCAGAATAAATAGCTGTTTGTATAGTTGTTTAAGGACTGATATTTATTTTACTTTTTAGATTTATGGGAGGGGTATTCTCATTCTGCTTAATATAAAAAATCCTTATTATGACAGAAAGATTTAAATAATGTTATAACATTGTTATAACATGGAAACAATAAAACCTATTGTGAAAATAGGCAATTCGGCAGGAGTTATTTTGCCTAGAGAATGGCTTCATGGCAAAGCAAGAATAGAATTAATTAAAAAGCCCCTTGATTGGAAAAAAGATATTTTTGAAATTTTAGGGTCTTACTTAGAAGATATTATAGGAATTTATTTAGTAGGTAGTTATGCTCGGGGAGAAGAAACAGCGAGAAGCGATTTAGATGTTTTAGTGATTAGTAATAAAACTAAGGAAAAAATAGAGAAGGGGAAATATAGTATTATAATTACTACAAAAGAAGACATGGAAAGAGTATTGGAGAATAATGCTTTTCTTATTTTGCCCATGTTAAAAGAAGCTAAAGCTTTTGTTAATTCTGCATTTATTGAAAAATATAAAAAAACAGAATTAACAAAGAAAAACTTAAAGGGGTATATCCAACTTATTCAATCAGCTTTAAGAATTAACAAACAATTTATTAAATTAGAAAATAAAAATGGAAAAGTAGGCGATGCTGTTGCTTATTCCTTAATACTTAATTTAAGAAATACATATATTTTGGATTGCCTTAGAAAAAATAGATTGTGGAGTAATAAAGAGCTTCGTGGTATGATAAAAGAAATTGCAGGTTCACTAGGGGCTTATGATGGATATGTAAGAATGAAAGAAAATAAACCCTCTCAAGAAGGATTACCTGTTTCTGAAGCAGAAAAGCTTTATAACTATATTTTGAAAAAAATAGAGGAACAATGGTTAAAACTAAAAAAAGAATAGAAAAATCCCTAGAGAGTTTTGATAAATTAATAGCGGAGCATAGAAAGAAAATCGAGGAATTTGGAAAAGATAAGGAATACCTAACATCTTATTGGAAAAAACAGATTGAAGGTTTTGAAAAAGAGAAGGAAAAGGCAAGGAAGAAATTAGAAAAATAAAACGAACTTTTCTTTAGAGCTTGAAATTTTTAGATTTGATTGAAAGTTTCAGCGTTGCGCTTTACCTTGATAAAACTATCTGTTTTATACCCGTTTTCGGGAATCTTGAAACCCTTTTTCTTTTAGAATCTGAAAAATTTCTTGCTGATATTTTTTACTATGAAGAAGTTTATGATGATTTGGACATAAGCCTGTGAGATTATCTATTGAATTGTTTCTATGATTATGATCTAGATGGTGTATCTCTACTATTTTATCAAAACCACAAACCATACACTTTTCTATTATTTTTCGATAAAGCTCTGGTTCAATATTATGGGCTCTCTTGGCATTATGTACTTTTACTTTATCAAGATGAAATGTTGAATTATAGCATCCTACACAAAAGCCTTTTGCACGATTTGGTAGCATTCTCTCGCATCTTACGCATTTGACTAGTTTAGGTTTCCAGATAAGCTTTTTGTAGCATACATGACATAGTCCTTCGGATTTTCCACTTTGATAAACTTCTTTTTCTTTCTGACAATTTTTACACCTAGTGTAAACTATTTTGTTTTCTTTTTGCTTATAATGATTAAATATATCTGTTAAAGCAGTCATAAATTATTTAGGTCTCTAAAGTATATAAACCTTTCGGTCTCTAAAGATTTAAATAGTAGATTGCCTTTTTTAGGTTATGAAGATATTAAGAGAGAGATCGAGATCCTACAAAGGGACAGATTATTATAAATTTAAGATTAATATTCCGGAAGTAATATTGAAACAAGCTCACTTAAAAGATGGAGATGAACTGGAAGTGACTACTGGACATGAAACCATTACCCTCAAAAAAAGAGCTTGATAGTACTGCTTTAAATGCTTTTTCTAAAAAAAGACACATTAGTTCGTATTATTAGCTTTTAGGTCTCGGAAAACAACTGCTAATGTATCTTGTGCGAACTAGTGCATATTCCTTAGAATAAAGAGGTATTGAATAGATATAAATAAAAAAAGACCGCTAACCCTATCAAGAGTAAGATTGTCCAGAGGAATAATTGAAAAAGGTATTCTTTATTATTTTTAATTTTTGTTGGTGCTGATAATAAATTCTTTAATTTAGCTATTGAATAAACCATTAAAGCAAAAAAGAGATATAGAGTTATAGCCATTGGCCAAGAGGGTAATGGTTCGGTGGCACACCAAAGCGATGAAGGGCTACAGTATGTCTTAAAAAAGATTATTAAAATAATAGATAAAATAATTCCTGAGATTATCTTTTTATTTGCCGTTTTGGTTTAATTAAGAAGGGCTTTTATTTAAACGTTATGGTCGGCGCATTCGGCGCTTCGCGCCTCATTATTAGTGTGGCTAATTTTTTTGATTTTGACAAAAATTTATTTGAATTAAACGAACTAATTGATTATGCTGAAGGTTTTTAGATTTGATTGAAAGTTTCAGCATTATTTCTTTATGAATTCTACAAAGGGCAGGGACTCGAATTTTGAGTCTCCTGTCAAGAATTTAAGGTTATTTCTCTTGGCATAAATATAGCCTATACAATCGGTATAAGAGAGATCTTGCTTTTTATGCTCTTTTCTAAATCTAATCGCTTCTTTTAAAGTATCATCGTCTATTTCAACTATGGCTTTTTTATAAGTATTGAAAATAACGTTTGCTTTTTCCTCATTATAATCAAGCAGAGCAGACCAATATATTTCTGCTAGATTGAAGATAGTTAAAATGGCTTCTTCGAAGAGATATGGCTTATAATTAGGATTTTCTTTAATTATCTCGATAATTGCATAACTATCAAAAAAATAATTTAGTCCTTCCATCCCTTATCTGCCTCTTTAAGAATTTCGTCAGTTGGCTTTTTCCAATCCTTTAAAAAACCAAATAGGGCTCCTGCTTTAACTTTCTTGGGCTTCTTTTTCTCAAATTTGACGATTATCTCTTCATTTTCCTTTAATTTTTGTTGCTCAACTATATTTGAAGGTATGATTACTGCTATTGAATTACCCCATTTCCTTGTAAATGTTTCAATTTCCATGATACATTAATGATACAGAACTATTTAAATTTTTCTAAAGGAAAATCTTCTGCTTTTTTATTTGTATATTTAGCTTGAGAAAAGAAAGAAAAAAAATAGAATAAAATAGGATTTACTTAGGATGCGTTTGTGGGCTTTTGAAGCAGCATTCATAGGCTGTTTTTCCTGAGCCGCATGGGCACATTTCTCCTTTACCGCAGCATTCAACATAAGACTTTCCTGAACCGCAAGGACAAGAGGCCTTAAGCTTATCATATATTGTCGTTGTGCCTGCTGGAACGGATTTTGCTGGTGATTTACTGCTCTTTGCGGGAGTTTTGGCTTTTGTTTGTTTCATGTTTTACCTCCTTGTGTTTTTATAAGAATGTAGAAGTATAAATAGCTTGAGAAAGATTTAAATAATATTTTGGAGGCTATTGATTAGTGACAAAAGTTAATAATTCTATATGCTTGAAGTTTTTGCTTTTGCTTAGAAGTTTTAGCTATAGAAAGGAGAGAGACCTGGATAATAACCTCCAATTAATTGGAGAATCCCATATATAAGCAACCATATAGCTACTGCAAGATTAAGGGCCTTAGGCCATATTAAGATTATAAGGCCAAAAATTATGGCCAGAACTGCGGATATTGTGATAGTTATTAATACCATTTATTTATAATATATTGGAAGTATATATACTCTCTTATTTTTTTGGTTTAAGTTTGCTTTCTGAATGAATCATGAAAATAAGGCCGAGAATTGTTGGAATTAGGCCTTCTAATATGTGAACGTAATGCAAAGCAGTATGAGTGTTTTCATCTAACTGGGAGATTATTTCGTTGTGGAAGGCATGAGGAAGCAACATCCAAAATAGGCCGATAAAAACTAAAATACTCCCTAAAAAATATAGAGGTTTAAAATTCATAAAAGGAAAAATAAAAAATTGCAAAGTTATTCTTTGCTTGCGCCGTAATATACTAGTAGGAATAGTGCACCTAACACCAAATGTAGGACAGTTATTTCTATGTTAATGTTCAACAGAGCCATTAACTGCTCTTTTATTCCTGGTATAAGGCCTAAAACACCCAAAACTATGCCAATCCAGCCCAATGCTGCATTGTAGCCTGGGCCTTTTCCTTTTGTACCAACGTAAATACCAAATAATCCTGCAATGATATGCAAAACATCTTGGGAGGTATTTGTACCAAAGTATCCATTATCACCAATTAGTGAATTATCGTAGAATCCTAATAGACCTACAAGTACAAGCACGATACCTAAAATTAGTGCAAAGGTTTTTTGCGTACCCATATTTTTTACCTCCTTTCACCTCTATCTTTTGAGAGCAGGATATTATTTATAGGCGATAAGAGTTTAAATAGATTACTATTTTTTGAGAGAAAGTGATTAGGCCAGTAGGTTTTCTAAATTTATTTCTATTCCTTTATTCCATTCTTTAACTGCTGCTTCTGCTTTATAAAAAGCATCGATATTGACATTGTAGCAAAAAATCTTTGTTGGGTGCTCTCTAAACTCATGCATATTTTCTATCGCTTGTTGATGGTCTTTAGAATAGAAAGCAGAATAGTTGTTACTATCTTTATGTTTTACGATCATTAATAATCCTTCTCCCTCATATCTTTTTGCTATATATCTTTTTTCTATTGGCATAAATAAGATAAGAAAAATAGATATTTAATCTTTATGGTGGGCGCATTCGGCGTTATTGTCTAAACAGAGCTTCGCTCTGGTAACCGGCGCCTCATTGTTATTATTGCTATATTTTTAATTATTGGAGCTTTTTGGGGTTTTTGATGTGATTTTTATATAGATTTTTAGGGTGTTTATGGTTGTTTTAGTTGATTTTCATTTTATCGACGGTTAATTGGGGTGTTTAGGGCGATTAAACAGCCGTTTGTTAGTCTTTTTAGGGTGTTTATGGTGGTTTTTTGTGTTTGTTTAAGGTGTTTAAGATTGTTTTTAGAGTATATTTTTACTTTGCTTTTTAGGCCTTAAAATGGCAAAATTTATAAAGGGGGGGTGTTTATATAATAGTATGTTTGGGTGGTTCTTAGGAAAAAGAGTGAAGAAATTGGAAGAAGAATCTAGAAAAAGCTTTTCTGAAGTTAAAAAGGATATGGATGCGGTTGGAAAATGGGTTAAACACCTTGATGCTGAAGATAAACAGCTGTTTGATATGGTTAGAGAGGTTCAAAGAGATTTGTCGTATATTCGTGAAGAGATGGATGGCTTGAGAGAAGCTATAGATTTGGTTGCTACGGGTGAAAAAAACAAACGGGTGTTTAAGAAATTGCCTGTTTTAGACAAACAAACAGCTGTTGAAGACGTTCAAGAAGCTGTTCAAACATCTGTTCAAACAGGCGAAATATATGATATTTTGAAGAATTTAAGTAGTAATGAAAGACTGATAGTCTACACTATTTTGAACAATGAAATGAAATTGAGTTATGAGGATTTGGCCTTACTTTTAGGAAAAGAGAGGGCTACTATTAGAGGGCAGGTAAATGCAATAAAACAAAAATGTGAGGGTTTAATAGAAGAAATAGTGGAGAAAAGTGGGAAGAAAAGAGTGTTTATTCCTGGAGAAATTAAGGAAAAACTAGCGAAATACGCAAAAGTGAGAGTTAAAAAGGGAAGTAGAAAGTAATAGTACGAACTTTTAGATGTAAAAATGGTTAAAATAACGAAAAGTGAGAGTTGGAAGATAGGGATTTTTGATGTTTTTTGTCAAAGAAGAGAGAGTTATAGTCAAAGAAGCAAAAAATGTAAAAAGTGAGTGCTTCTGTAGGCTAAAAAATGGCCTAAAAGTGAGGGAAAATTGGAGGTATGAGATCAATTTTTCTGATGGGGGGAAAAGAGAGTGTTATTAGTAATTTGCCTTTATGGGACTTAAAAAGCTTAAATTTGTGGTTTTTAAGTTTTTATATGGTTTGAATTTGCTTAGATTGGGCTGTGTCATAATATTTTCGTTTAGACGACTAATTCTTATTTATAGTTCTCTTAGTTGAATTATTGTTGAGAGAGTGGCCAGCTTTTTCAAGTCGGAAGTGATAGAGAGTAAAATTTTCTTGTTGTTCTCCTTAGTTTTTATTAAAGGAATACCTTTTTTTAGAATTCGTTGTATATAGTCTCGAATTGAGCTTTCTGTAAGATTTAATTTTTGTGAGATTAATAGATAATCGACGATAAATCCTTCTTCTTCTAATTGATAAATTGTAGAGAATACTGCCATCTCTTGATTTGTAAGACGCTTAAACTGGACTCTTAGATCTTTTTTTATTGAATCTAGAGAGGCTAAAACTTGAGATACTTTTTCTAATGGTTTTTGGGAGTGTTGCTGGGTTGTATGGTGGTGGATGTGCTGGATTAAAAGTTCGTTTAATTCTACTATTTCTTGTTTGTTGACTGTCTGTTGGTCTGTCTGTCTGTCTGCTGGAACCCCTTCATTTCCTATGGAAATATTAGAAATCGGGCTTTTTAGGTCGTTATAGGGTTGTTTTTGTGCTGAATTATCTACTGGAAGGGGGTTTTGTGCTGGATTAATGTGTTGGAATGCCTGATTTTTGTGGTTTTGTGCTGAAGTGTCTGTCTGTCTGTCTGACGAGGCGTTAGAAGAAAGTTTTATTAGCTCTTTTAGAGATTGTATTTCTCTTTTTAGGGATTCTATTTGTGCAGCGAGGGAAAATATGTCTTGTTTTGCCTTTATGAATGCTTCTTTTATTGGGTCTTTAGTTTGATCTGACATGCTTTTTTTAATTATAATATGGTTAAATAGATTTGTGTTTTGAAGAAAAGATAGAGTTTAAAAATGCAAGAAAGGGACAATATTTATGATAAATATAACTAATGCCGGGAGAATAAATGTTAAGGAATGTTTGGTTGCTGGAGGTTATAAAGGCATAACTTATATGCGCTGTTCAAAATATTATTATGATGCCTATAATGGCCGGACCTATAAAATAGAAAAGATTGATTTTGACAGAGAGGGCTCTTCTAAAGCAGATATTGTTTTTACTGATGGTAAAAGCCCATTGAGGGAAAGAGCCTTACTTGGCAATCTTTTGGGAGATCCTGTTTTTAGGGAAGAGAGAAAAGAATAGCTTATTGCCTTTGTTTATAGGCTTCGTAGGCTTTGGGCGAGAGAGTCCATCTTTGACTTTTAGAATATAATACTCCTTCTGGATTTTTATTAATTTCTACTACTAAATTTTTTGATTTAAGATCTTGAAGGAGATATTTTGTGAATTCTTCGTCTCTCGCTGTCTCCTGTGCTATTTTACTTGTGAACTGGCTTTCTGGAGAGATTGTGAATAGATAATGGAGAATATGCTCTGCTATTTTTTCTTTCTTTTTTTCTGAGATTCGGGGCATTTTTATAGGAAGAATAAACGTTATATAAATGTTTATAAATGGAAATTTTTACTTATGATTATGGGATTATTAAAAAAATATTATAATGAATTAATAAGTTATATGACTGACAAGGGGCTTAACTCTTTATATATAGAAAGAGAAATTTTAAGGGAAGAATGCATTCCTTATAAAATTCAATCTTATGAAAGGGGATATTTAGACAGGCCTGAAATACGGGCTAAAATGAGAAGATTAAGTGAAATAGAAAGAAAATTGGAAAAAGATTGATTAAGTGATTACTATAGAATTCTTAATTTTATAATTTATACATAGTTTTATAATATTCTGGTTTTAAGGGAAAGGACATGGGAAGTATAGAATTCAATGAGAGCAAGGTTCTCAGGCATTCTAATTTAGGAAAATTAGAATATATTGAAGCTTACGAGAATAAAGAAGTGAGGAATATATTGAATCCTTTAGTTGAAGAATGGTTTTTTGGGAAATTTAAAGATTTTTCTTTAACGCAGAGATATGGCGTTAAGGCTATAAATGATCGAAAGAACATCTTGGTTAGCGCTCCAACTGGAGGAACTAAAACTTTAACTGCTTTTTTGAGCATATTGAACTATTTAGTTGGGCTGGCTTTAAAGAATGAACTAGAAGATAAGATATATGCGGTTTATTGTTCTCCTCTGAAGGCTCTTTCTAATGATATTCATTTTAATTTAGTGCAGCCTTTGAAAGAGATTGAAGAGTTAGCTGAGAAGAAAGGGCTAAAGATGCAGGGGATTAGAGTTGGATTAAGAACTGGAGACACTAGTGTGTCTGATAGAGCCAAGATGGCTAGAAAGGCACCCCATATTTTAGTGACTACTCCTGAAAGCTTGGCCATTATACTTACAACTGAAAAATTTGTTGAAAAGTTGCATGCTTTGGAGTTTATTATTATTGATGAAATACATGCTTTGACTAATAAAAGAGGAGTTTATTTGAGCTTGAGTTTGGAAAGATTGAATGATATAAGTTTAATTGAACCAGTTAGAGTTGGGTTGAGTGCTACTATATCTCCGTTAGATGAAATTGCTAGATTTTTAGTAGGAAGTTATAGAGATTGCTTAATAGCTGAAGTTAAATTGATGAAAAAGATTGAAATTGATTTGGAGTTTCCAGGGAAGAGCATTTTGGAGGCTGAAAGTATGGAGAGTCAGAAGGAATTGTATCGTTTATTAGATAAATTGATTGATGAAAATAGAACCACTTTAATATTTACTAATACTAGGGCTGCGACTGAAAGGATTATTCATCATCTTCAAAATCAATTTCCTGGAAAGTATCTAGGGTTGATTGGAGCACACCATAGTTCTATGTCTAAGGATAAGAGATTTGAAATTGAAGATAAATTAAGAAAGGGCGAATTGAAAGTTGTTGTGTCAAGCACGAGCTTGGAGTTAGGTATAGACATTGGAAGTATTGATTTAGTAGTATTATTGCGATCACCTAAATCTGTAAGCAGGGCGTTACAAAGAATCGGAAGGGCCGGACATAAATTGCATGAGAATCCAAAAGGAAGGTTTATTGTTCTAGATAGAGATGATATGGTTGAATGTGGAATTTTAATGAAAGAGATGGTTGAAAAGAAAATAGATAATACTGAGATTCCTAAAAATGCTTTGGATGTTTTAGCGCAACAAATATATGGAATGGCTATAAGTAAGATTTGGGATGTTAATGAAATGCTAAAGGTTATTAGAAAGAGTTATTGTTATAAAGATCTAAGTAAAGAAGACTTTTTTTCTGTTGTTAGTTATTTGGCTGGAGATTATGCATTGGAACATAGACATGTATATGCAAAGATTTGGTATGATGAAAAGGAAGGAAAGATTGGGAAGAAGGGAAAATTAGCCAGGGTTATTTATATGACTAATATTGGAACTATTCCTAGTGAGAGCCATATAACGGTGGTTATTGGAAGCGGAAGTAGTAGAGGAGATGTTGTTGGGATGATAGATGAGGGATTTTTAGAAAGAATGAAGAGAGGAGATATTTTTGTATTGGGCGGACAGAAATATCAATATTTATATTCTAGAGGCATGAAGGCTTTTGTTATGGCCAATGTTTCTAAAAATCCTACTATTCCTTCTTGGTTTAGCGAGATGCTACCTTTAAATTTTGAAGTTGGATGTGATATTGGAAGATTTAGAAAGCTTGTTAAGGAAAGAATTGGAAATAAAAAGGAATGTGTTGAGTTTATTTCTGAATATTTACACTGTAAGAAAGAAGTAAGTGAGGAAATTTATAATTATTTTAAAGAACAGTATGATTTTTCTGAAATTCCAGATGAAAAGACAATAATTGTAGAGAAATTTAAAGAGGAAAAAGAATTTTTACTGTTTCATACATTGTATGGGCGTAGAGTAAACGATGCTCTCGCTAGAGCTTGTGCTTACGCAGCTGCTAGGTTGAAACATAGAGATGTTGAGATGGGAATTAATGATAATGGATTTTTTATTGCGGGAGAGAATTTAGATGCTGATAAAATTGTGAAATGGGTTAAGAGTGAGGATTTGAGGACTATATTAAAAGAAGCGATTGATAAAACTGATATTTTAAAAAGGAGATTTAGACATTGTGCTGCGCGATCTCTAATGATTCTTCGGAGTTATAAAGGTAGAGAGAAGAGTGTTGGAAAACAACAAGTACATAGTGAGTTTTTGTATAGTGCTGTTAAGAAGATTAGTAATGAGTTTCCTATTTTACGCGAGGCTAGAAGAGAGGTTTTTGAGGATTTGATGGATGTTAAGCATGCTGAAGAAGTTTTAAAATGGATTGAGGATGGAAAGGTTAAGATTAAAGTTATTCGTGTTCCTATTGTTTCTCCTTTTGGATTAAATTTGATGATACAGGGTAGGTCGGATTTGATAAAGATGGAAGATAAGGCTAATTTCTTGAAAAGAATGCATGAATTGCATCTGAAGGTTATTGGGGAGAAGGAGAAGAATTAGTTATTAGAAAAAATCTTTGGTTTTTAGGAGACTGATTTCATTAATTCCTTCAAAATGCGTGTCTTCGCTCCATATCGGATTTGATGTTTTTAGCGCTAAAGCTAGTACGTCTATATCTTTTTCGTCTTTATGCTTGATGAGTTTTTTTGCATTTTCTATTTTTTCTGAATAAAAATTTTGATTACGTATTGTTAGAGGAAGAAGTCCAAGTGCCTCTTTTATTTGTTCTATAGGTATTTTTGATTTTTTACTAATGTAAGAAATGTATTTCTTTACCTCGTCAATTGTAAATTCTGTTGTGAGAAACTCATATGTTGGGTCGAAGAGGATTTCTCGAGAAACTCCTCCTATTAAAGCTGAAATTATTAACTATTTCTTGTTCTGTAATGTCTTGTTCTTCCAGTGATTCTGAGATTTTATCAGAGAGTTCGAAAAATCTTTTTCTTTTGACTTCTAGAATTTTATCTCTTATTGCTTTATTTATGAATTCTTCTATATTTTTGAATTTTAGAGTTGTGACTATATTTTGCAGTTCTGGAGTTAATTTTTTATCAATATGTATTTCCATGAATTTTGGAGGATATTTAGGTATTTAAGGTTTTTTGAAGAAGATGCATGAATTGCATCTTAAAGTGATTGAGGGGAAGGGAAAAAAGGCATAGAATAAAAGTCTTATTTATATGTAAAAATAAATGAACTTGAATTTGAATCTATTGTATTTAAAATATTATATTTTAATGAATTTTCTAGATGCTTTAGAGTCATAGGTATTTTTTCCATTTTATTGGAAATATAGTTGTTCTTTATTATCATTATTCCTACCTATGAGTGGAAAAGGCTAAATAATTATTAGACTTTATTAAAATATGATATTTAAAAGAAAAATTGGCAAGAATGATCAGATGGTTATACCTAAAGTTATCAGAGAAATGTTAGATATAAAGAAAGGAGACTATGTTATTTTTGAAATGAATGAGAATGATAATGAAGTTAAGATAAGGTTTGAAAAGAAATATTCCTAAAACATAAGTTTTAATTATGTTTGTTGTTGGAGACAATTATGAATAAAATTGAATATATTGGAAAATGCTTCTGGTTAAATGTTGAGGGGAAGAAGCTACTTGTAGTTGGAGATTTACATTTGGGATATGAAGAAGTTTTGAATCAAAGTGGGGTGTTTGTAACTAGAGAGATGTTTAAAGAGATGATCTCTTATTTTGACAGGGTTTTTGATAAAGTGGGGGAAGTGGATTATGTTGTTTTATTGGGAGATGTTAAACATGATTTTGGAAGGATATTAAGACAGGAATGGAACGATGTTTTGGGATTGTTGGATTATTTGGAGGGAAAGATTGGAAAGAAGGGAGAAATTGTTATTGTTAAAGGAAATCATGATAGTATACTTGAGCTGATTGTTAGAGAGAGGGAAAGAGTAAAGATGGTTGATTATTTTAGGATTGGAGAATGTTGTTTCGCGCATGGGAATAGGGATTTTAAAGAAATGATGAATAAAAAAATTAAATATTGGATTTTGGGGCATGGACATCCTGCTATTAAGTTAAGCGATGGTGTAAAAGTTGAAAAATATAAATGTTTTTTAGTTGGTAAATTTAAAGGTAAGGGTGTGGTGATTGTACCAAGCTTCTTTGATTATAGTGAAGGAAGTGATCCTAGGGAGAATGATCTTGGGATGGCCTGGAATTTTGATTATGATAAGTTTGAGGTTAAGATTGTAGATGCCCTGGATTTGAAGGTTCTTGATTTCGGGAGGTTGGACAAATTAAAATAGATCGCTATAATTATTAAAAAGCAGCATTGGTTTTTTCTGTGAATGAAAGAGAGATTGGAATTTAATATTGGGGATTGTATTATCTTGGAAAAAGATGAGGACTCTGTTGTTGGTTATGTGAGAAAGGTGGCAGATCAAAAAGTATTGTTGTCACAAAGTAATCCCTATAATGGAGGACTATATTGCTCTAAAGATGGAAGATGGTACGATATCGAAAAATTTGACAGATATAAGATTATTAGAAAAATAGATAAGAAAGGTGTCTCTAAAGATGTTGGCGGTCGGATATTAAAATTGTTTTCTTCTGAAAGAGTATATAGTGTTGAGGAGTTGGTGAAAAGATTAGGTGTTGGTGAGGATATTGTTGATATGGCTATATTAGAGTTATTTAATCAAAGCAAAGTTAATTTTGACTGGGAGTGGAATGTAAAAACGGTAAAGGGATGAGATAGGGTTTAATTATTGGGCTGTTGATTTTTATTAGAAATAAATTATTGTGGATCTGGGTTTTTTCTGACGAGGGGAAAGGGAATATGGATTGGAAGATTTATATCGTCTTCTAGGAGAAGGGCTTTGGTTGAGCATTTTCTTAGAATGTAATTTATTAAAGGAATTCTGGTATCTTCTGGGATTTGCTTTTTTTTCCAGGATTTTGTGAGTTCTTTTGCTTCTTCTTTGTCTGCAGACATAATAATATCCCCATCGAATGAGATTTCACCGTGTTTTAATTCTTTTTTTTCTTGATCTGAATATATTACTGAAAATATAAATGAAATTTTTAATGCTTCTGCGTCTTTTAACAGCTCTACTTTTTCTTTGTCTATATTTGTGAATTCTATATTAGTATTTATTGGTCCTCTTTCGAAATTAACTGAACGTTCTGCTAAAATCTTTTTTAAATTAAAACCTATTACTTGCATTTAGCACAATATTGAGAGTTGTTTTTAAACTTTGTTGTTTTTTGGAGAGTATTTTTAACTTAAAGAGTTTTAGATACTACTTTTTAGTTACTATTTTAGAAAAGTTTATATATTATAGAAAGGGGCCGGGTTTATGAAAGGTAATGGAATTATTAGATTGTGTTTGTATTTATTGATATTTATTAATGGTTTTTTGTTAAATGTTGTGCTGCACGAGGTTGGACATTACATGGCTGCTGATTATTATAACTTGGAGCCTAAAATTGATTTTGATTTTAAAAGTGTTGGAAATTTAAGTTTTGGATTTAAAGCTACACCTATTGCTTCTACTAGTTTTAATGAGCCTAGAACGACTGGAGAGTTAGTTGTGGTTGCTCTTGCGGGGCCTTTCTTTAATTTAATATTGGGAATTTTATTTTTAATGATCTTTATTTTTTCTAAGAAAGAGATAATAAAAGAATTGATGTTGATTTGTTTTGTTATTTCTATTGCTTCTTTTGTTATGAATATATTGCCTTTGGATGGTGCTGATGGAAGTTTGGTTTTTGGAAGTTGAGGAGAGTAAAAGGGTTTATAAATATTATAGGATTACGATACTGTCAGGTAAGAGGGATATGATTAAATAGTCAGATCTCCTCCTTTTTTAAGGAGGTGATTAAATGATATGTCCAAAATGCAAAAGTAAAAACGTTGTAAAAAGAGG
>OBEQ012072866.1_pt1 | contig 19256 bp, 27 predicted proteins | sample 1670901 | NCBI WGS metagenome assembly OBEQ01 (sample SAMEA104232315, study PRJEB22302) | groundwater metagenome | biome: forest; feature: aquifer; material: groundwater | place: USA | collected 2011-08-07 | depth 5.4 m
CTTGGATTAAAAAGTATTCAGCGGAAAAGGGAAGGCGGCACACCGCTCAAACTCTCCCAGCTTTACCGGATGCTCAAGGATCCGTTCTATGCGGGATTTTTCTATGCCAAAGATGAGAATAGTGAAAGAGTGAGGTACGAGGTCAATGAGTTGGTGCCAAGGATAATCACCGAACAGCAGTACTGGCAAATCCAGGAAAAGCTCTCGGGCAAGAGTCACCCTCGGGAAAATAGTTGCAAGGGCGGATTTGTCTACAAACAATACGCAACCTGCGGAGATTGCAACGGGCCGATGACGGCTCACTACAAGCATCAGCTAATATGCACCGAATGCAAACAAAAATTCTCGTATCCCAATAAAACCAAGTGCCCAAAATGCGGTATAGAAATCAAGCGAATGAAAAAGCCAAAGTACTTGGAATATATTTACTACAACTGCGCCAAACGATGCACTAAGCGCACAAATCCAGAACTGGTGGCGCCATCGGTGCCGGAAACGGAAGTTGATCGGCAGGTAGCAGAGCATTTTGAAAACAACCTGCAAATCTCGCCTGACCTGCGGGACTGGTGCCTGGAACACCTTGATGAGCCACAAGCATCAGATCGGCAGAATGAATTCGAGGTGCGGGCTTCGTGGGAACGCCAACTCCAAGAAAAGAAAAAAGAACTGGATGAGTTAAAGCTTATGCGAGCCAGGCGGATGATAGAAACCGATGAGGAGCTTGGCAGATTGCTATCCCCAGTAAAGGAAGCCATTAAGCAGGCCGAGGAAGCTATGGCCAAGACAGGCGAGAAGGGGAGCAGTGATCAGCTTGAGAGGGTTAAAGAGGGATTCAATCTGGCGGTAGGGATAGGGGAAATCTTCAGAAACGGCACGTTTGAGGAAAAAAGCGAGGCCTTAATGGAGACTACTTCGAACCTAACATTTAAGGGCAAAATTACGACTATTCAAGAGAGAAAAGAGCTTCTGCTCATCAAAAATTTCCTACTTGGGGTAAAAAAAGAAAACAAAGACTTCGAACCTAAAAAATGGGGCAAATTTACGAACAAAACGAGCGATTTCTCGCCCGTTTTGAACAATCATGACACTATGCTCCGGTGGTAGGATTCGAACCTACGACCCACGCCTTAACAGGGCGTCGCTCTACCGCTGAGCTACACCGGAATGATATTGTCATAGTAATTTATTTTTTAAATATTTTCAAGATGTTTTTGAATTCTTTGACAAATTATAAATAACTGGTAATATATGAATGGTTATTTCTTTTAGTTCTTTGACATAAGGAGATGCAACGATGATTACTAGAGAAAAAATAATTGAAGTAAATAAAATAAATGCTTTTGATGATTTTATTAAGATAGCAAAAAATGGTGAAATTCTTGTCCTTTCTAGGGTGTTATCATGTAATAACTGGTGCTGTCATCCAAAGGGCGCACTTATTAAAAATAATAAAAGTTTTTCTATTAATGGTTGTATACCCTCTACTCAAGAAGAATGGAATATTTACTATTACAATTATAAAGAAAAAAGAGCAATTAATGAGAAAAATGATCAGTTTTTTACAAACAACGGTAAAACCTTCATTTATCAAGGGGACTGGGATGACTGGGATTCTTATTTAGATAATTTGGTTATTCAAAAAGATGGTCAATTATTACTTAACGGTAAAATTTTGATTTATAAAGGAGAATTTGCTGGTTGGGCTTTGCATCCCAATGGTGAAGGTATAATTATTGCGCAAAAGGGCAAGTTGTTATTTTACGCATATAAATTCTATAAAAATTAAGGTGGTTAAAACCCGAATTATTGTATATTCGGGTTTTTTTATTTTCTAGCAAGTAAAGGCAATAAAATATGAGACCGTAAAATTAAAGAAGCATCTTTTATTTTACGGGTGAAATATATTATTGCCAAACGGCGAAGGAAATATGCTTTGCATATTTTCGTTATTTGGGGCAATAATTGCCCTTGTTTTTTGTTTTGTGGTATAATGTAGTAAACTATAGTTAAATAATTTTAATTAAAATTTAATCAATTTTATTTAACCATATAAAGGTCCAAATATTATTAATAATATTTATTTTTAATTTATGGAAAATATGCAAGGTATGAAAAATGTGTGTTCGTGCCCTCATCATAAAGTTGTGCCAGTATTAGTTGTATTATTTGGTTTAACTTTTCTTTTGGGAGCATTGGGTATTTTAACTTCTGGATTTGTAATGATTGCTTGGCCAGTTCTTGTCATTGCGGGAGGATTAATGAAGTGGATGAGTAAATCCGGAATGTGCAAGTGTTGCTAGTTTTTTAAATTAAAAAACCCGCCATGTTAAATGTGGCGGGTTTTTATTTGCATTTCTTAGTTTTTTTGTTATACTCTTATCACTGGCGTTAATTTGCACCTTTACAAGGAGATACCACAATGCTAACCATTCGCAAGTTGGAAAAGTCCGATGCGGAACGCGTAATTTTTTTAATTAAGGAGTTTTTAACAAAAAATATTGTTGATCCGGAAGATATGCCTCGAAGAATGGAAACGCTATCCGAGCCAGGCCCATGGCAATGTTTTGTTGCCGAAAAAGACGGCATAGTCGTTGGGTTTGGTGAGCTGTCTTGGAACCTCAAACCCTCAAAAGGTTGGATTGGATGGATTGACGAAATTGTCGTAGACAAACCGTTCCGAGGCCAAGGTCTTTGCCACCAAATCTTGGAAGAATTACTCTATGTTGCCTGCAACCGGCGCTTAGCCGAACTATGGTTACGGACCAACAACGAGATCGCCAAGCATATTTACGAAGAATTCGGGTTTTCTTTAAAACAAGAACACCTTATGGTGAAAAAATATTACTAATATTGCATAGGTCCTCTTTACGGGGACTTTTCTTTTTGATAAAATGAGTCCAATATAATTAAAAAATAAAATAATATGAAAGGGTATATTTCAAATATTGAAAAAGATACAGTTGAGAATAATAATTTTAGAAAAGTAATTTATACCGCCCAAAATAGCCAATTGGTTGTTATGAGCTTAAAGCCCGGAGAAGATATTGGTGAGGAGGTTCACGTGGGAGACCAATTTATTAGAATTGAAAAGGGAAGGGGTTGGGCAATTTTAGACGGAGTTAGTCATGAAGTTGAAGACGATTTTGCGATTGTGGTGCCAGCTAGAGCTAAGCATAATGTTATAAATAATTCGGATGGAGAAATGAAACTTTATACTATCTATTCTCCACCAGAACATAAAAGTACCACTATTCATACAACCAAAGAAGATGCGATGGCTGATACAGAAGACCATTTTGATGGCACTACCACAGAATAAAATTTAATTAAAATAAAATGGAAGAAATAAAATATGTGCGTCCTGCATGGGATGAATATTTTTTAAATTTATTGGAGCCGATAGGTGATAGGGGTACTTGTGATAGAGGGCGTAGTGGTTCTGTTATTGTCAGTCCAAATAATACCATTTTATCTACTGGTTATGTTGGTTCGCCCCCCGGACAGCCACATTGTGATGAAGTCGGCCATTTAATGAAAACTGTTATTGATAAGCACGGACATTCGTCCCAGCATTGCATGAGAACTTTGCATGCAGAAGAAAATGCAATTTTGCAATGCGCCAAAGATGGCATAAAAATTGGAGGAGCAACAATTTACTGCAAAATGGTTCCTTGCTACAATTGCGCTATGAGAATAGTTAGGGTCGGCATAAAAAGGGTGGTTGCAAAAAAAAGATATCACGTTGATGCGCAATCCGTGGAATTATTTAAAAATGCAAAAATAGAATTAGTTGTTATTGATGACAGCGTAGAAGAATACAAACACCAATAGTAAAATTTTCATGCAAAAAAGGAGAAAAAATCTTTACGACGTAAATTCTAAAATACCTTTTAATTTAAGCCGTTCAAAAATTGACTTTTTTTTGGAATGTCCCCAATGTTTTTATTTAGATAGAAAATTGGGAATAGTCAGGCCGGATATGCCAGGGTGGTCTTTAAATAGCGCGGTTGATGTTTTGCTTAAAAATGAATTTGATTTATTAAGAGAGCAGAAAAAACCGCATAAATTAATGTTGGATTACAAAATTGATGCCATACCTTTTTTTCATCCAGATTTAGCAATTTGGCGGGATGATAATAATAAAAGAATTGGCGCCAGTATTCTGCACAAAGAAACTAATTTAAATATTTGCGGAATCATTGACGATATTTGGATTAATACGAAAAATCAGGAGCTTTACATTGTTGACTATAAATCAACCAGTACGGAGTATCCAATATCATTAGATAGTGAGTATAAATTGGGATATAAAAGACAAATGGAAATTTATCAATGGATTTTTAAAAAGATGGGGTTTAATGTTTCTAATACGGGTTTTTTTCTGTTTGCAAATGCCACCAAGAATCGTCCGGGATTTCATAGTAAATTAGAGTTTGAAACTTCCATTATTCCTTATAATGGAGATATTTCTTGGATAGAAAGCACTATTTTGAATATTAAAAAGTGCCTTAATTCAAATCAAATTCCTAAATCTTCAGAAAATTGCCAGCATTGCCAATATAGAAAACTTATTAATAACGAATCCTTAAAAACTCAAATGAGTTTCATTAGATAAAATTATTTATAATTATGGAAAAAAAATTAATAAATTTAATAGTACTAATAGCAGTTGTTTTATTGGGCGTGGGGGGGTTGTTTTATTTTTTGTGGGTCTGGTCGCCGGCACAATCCACGAAATTTGATGAGTTTGCAAAATGTATTACAGATAAAGGCGTGAAATTTTACGGAGCTTTTTGGTGTCCGCATTGTCAGGATCAAAAAGCTTTATTCGGCGGTTCTGCAAAATATATTCCCTATGTTGAGTGTTCTACTTCTGATAGCAACGGCCAGCTTCAAATTTGTATTGACCAAAAAATAGAAGTATATCCTACTTGGAAATTTGCCGATGGTTTAAAACAAGAAGGGGGATTAACCTTGCAAGAACTATCAGATAAATCCGGGTGCTTATTACCTTGAATTACGAAATGTCCCGATTTCTTCGTGGATCCTCGTATGCCCCAAAAGGGCATCGGGACTTTCATGGTATTTTCTCCAAATTTCAGAGCGAAAATTTGATAGAATTATTTTACGTAGTTTTACTACGTAAAATAATTATAGCGAATTTGTCCCGATGAAATCGAGGATCCTCGATGGCAAAGCCATCGGGACAGATGAAATTTGGAGAAAAGACCTGAAACCTGCCTTTTTATAAGGCATTTCGTAATTCAAGGTATTGCCTAAATAATATTAAAAATTTAAAATTTAAATGACAATATTATATTTTATTAATCAAATTTTTTCATTAGGAGCCATTGGAGCTCATATATTTATATTGCTGGCAATTATTTATTTTATGTTTTTTCGTAAAAAATCAAATTTTATCACTGATTTTATTGGTAAAAATGGAATATTGCTGGCTTTTATTGTTGTTTTTGCCGCCACGCTCGGGAGCCTTTTTTATTCAGAAATTGCAGGATATGCACCATGTAAACTTTGTTGGTTTCAACGCATATTTATGTATCCGCAAACTATTCTTCTTGGCATCGCTGTTTGGCGGAAAGATTATCAAATAGTCGTATATGGATTAGCATTATCAGTCATTGGCTCCTTTATTGCCAGCTATCACTATATTATGCAATTAGGCTTTGTTCCATCTTTGCCGTGTTCGGCTGTTGGATATTCTGCTTCATGTTCTCCAAGGTTTGTTTTGCAGTTTGGTTATATTACCATTCCTCTTATGGCACTTACGGTTTTTGCATTGATAATTATTTTTTTAATTTTTTCTAAAATTTATAATAAAAATGATGGGAATAATTAATAAAATTTATTTAAAACACAAACATTTTTGGTCAAAGGAAATTTTTTGGCTATTTTTTAGCGGTATTTTATTTTTTATATTTGTTTTAGTTGTCCAACACTTTGCTTATAATTATATTGATTTTCGCGCAAATGTTACTCCTGTGGGAGATTTGTTGTTGGATAATTTGCCAACAATTAATATGGATCTTTTTATAATTCAAGGCGCATTATTTTCAACTTTAATTATTATTTTTTTATTTATAATTAGTCCTAAATATATACCCTTTTCTATTAAAGCAATATCATTATTTATAATTATCAGGTCGGGTTTTATAACTTTAACGCATTTAGGAGTAAACCTTCACCAATTAACTTTGAATACTAATAGTATCGGTTTTAGCATCTACGATTTTTTATATAATGCTAAAAATGATTTTTTCTTTTCCGGTCATACGGGAGCTTCTTTTTTGTTTGCTATGATTTTTTGGAAAGAAGTTTTTTGGAGAAATTTGTTTTTTATATTTTCATTTATTTTTGGGGCAAGTATGATTTTGGCTCATATGCATTATTCTATCGATGTTTTTGCTGCTCCCTTTATCACATATAGTATTTTTATAATTTCAAAAAATTTATTTAAAAAAGATTTTGAATTAATAAATTAAATAAATTCAATTTAAAATTATTTAATTTGAGATAAAATCGTGTCAAAAATTTTTTTTAAAATTTTTGACACCTACTTATTAAAAATTTTAAATTTTAAATTTTAAATTCAAAGTGTATGGGAAACATATTAGATATATCAGGGCATAAAATGGCAACAATTAGAGAAGACGGAAAAGTTCGTAATACTGCAGGAGTTATAATGGGGCACGTTTCAGATAGTGGTGAGGTTTATAATAATATGGCAGAAAAAGTGGGAAGTTTTAGGGCAAATGGATATGTATATAAAGCAGGAAGCCACATTGGAACCGTACATAGTGACGGCAGGGTTTATGACTACGAAAATCGTTGTGTTGGAAAAGTAGTGGGTGACCATATAGAATCCGGCGGCGCCGCTTTGCTTTTGCTTGTAAGATGATTCTTTTGACTAACTTAACAGACCCAGAATATATTAGTAAGGCGTTAGATGTGATGGGTAATTCGGATTATATTATTAAATCCGACATACATAATTTAAAGAAAATACTATGAAAGCATTTCGTAATTTGAGGTTATTGATGATATTATTTTTAGAGTTAAAAATAAGCTGGGCGTAAAATAGAAAATATGGAAAAAAATAATTTGCAGAATAAAATTTTACACAGTCTTTTTGAGATTACTATTTTAGTGAAGGGGATTAATGGAATTTGGGAAATAATTATGGGCGTTTTATTTTTCTTTTTTAAAGAAGAAACTATATATAAAGCAATTATTGCAGTGACAGGGTATAGAATTATCAGATATTCGGGACACTTTACAACAAATTATTTAATTAGACAGGCAAACAATTTTTCTGCAAACACAAAGTATTTTATCGCTTTCTATTTTCTTTTTTACGGAATAGTCAATATATTTTTAGTTATATTTTTATCAAGAGGCAAATTATGGGCATTTCCTGTCACAATATTATTTTTCAGCTTTTTTATAGTGTATCAGTTTTATAGATTTTTTTTACACCATTCAGGATTGTTATTATTTTTTAGCATATTTGATATCTTTTTAGTTTTTTTAACTTGGTTAGAGTATAAGAGGTTAAAGAATCTAAAAACAGAAATTACATTGTTGCATATAAATAATGAAAGTAATATAATAATAAAATAAATTATTAATTACTTTTTTATATTGCACGCTAAATTATATATAGCTTGTCAATACAAAAAGAAAAAAATATGTTTGGAAGATCAACAGAAAATAAAGAGAATAGTGAGCCATCATATGAACTTGGTAAACTCGATGAGATTTTAGGTGAGAGGACTCAGGTTTTTGGAGAGTGCCCATTGGGTGCAGCTTCTATTTTTGCAGATGCTTTTGGAGAATATAGAGGTGGATATATGGTTAGAGTAACCGATAAGGAAGATAGAAATAAGGTAACAGAATTTTATGTTTCTAAAGATGGGAATATAGAAACTAGTTATACACAGAATAAACCTCCATCTTATGATATGAATAATAGTCCGGTTGAAGATCCAACACGAAAAACCGAAAAACCATCATTTGGTTTAGACGATGTTTTAAACAATTTTACAGAATCAAAAAAGTAAATATAATCTTATTTGATAATTAAGTCCGAGATTACATCAAGGACTTTTTTATTACAAACTAATTCAAATTTATATGATAAGTTTCTATAAAATAATCTAACTCTAATCTCAGTTTTCTCCAATCAAACTGAGTAAGAGCGTTCTTAGAGGAAGGCAAATAAAAGTTGCCTTTATATTTTGGCGATTTTTTGGTATAATTGAGTAAAATAATTTTTTAAATTTTAAAAAATATGAATCCAGAAAAAATGGAAATTTTAAGTGAAGATGATAGTCGTAGAAAAGCTGCGTTAGAATTGGGTCTTGATGAAAATACAACACAAAAAGAAATTAACCAAGTGTACAAAAAATACGAGTCTTTATCTGACAAAGAGAGACAGCGAATTGACGATGAAAATAAAACAATCGCTGAAGCACTTGGACTTAATAAAAAGAAAGTTAATCAAGCAAAGGTAGAAAAAATAAAAATTCCTGAAATAATATCAGAGAAAAAAACTGAATCAGAAAGAGAGCAGTACTTACATATAAAAGCAAGAAAAGAAAAACCCAAAATCTATCCTGATCGTTTCCCGGTTCCTGATGAAAAAGTAAAATGGGAAGTTTCATACCCAGAGTATGATCCTCCATACTTTGTTGCAGATAGTGTTTTGGAAAATGATGTAACTAAAAAAATAAATGGTTGGGCAGACCCCGAAAATATTAAGCAAGCTAAGGAAAGAAGAAACATTAGCAGTTATGAGGGCAATATTATATTTGATTATAACGGTTTCCCGCATAATCCTATGGGAAGGACGGGTATAGAAGGCCGTGGTTTATTGGGAAAATGGGGTGCAAATTTTGCTGGTGACCCAATTATTACCAGAATTAATCCCGGAACAGGAGACATTGAAATGTTAGCAATTCAGAGAAAAGATAATAGTCAGTGGGCTATTCCCGGTGGTATGGTTGAAAAGGGGGAAAACATTTTTGAAACCTTAAGGAGGGAACTTAAAGAAGAAACAGGTGTTGATGTACCTACGGACGACGCAAACCAAGTATATCAAGGATATGTTGATGATCCGCGAAACACAGATAGTGCCTGGATGGAAACTTGGGTTGGACATAAACACTTGTCTCCGGATATCGCAGAAAAAGTAAATCCTCGCGCCGGAGATGACGCTCGAAAGGCACGATGGTTCGCCTTAAATAAAAAATCTTTAGCTAATCTTTACGCAAGTCATGGAGAATTTTTAAAGAAGGCGCTACAACAATTTTATGATAGTAACTTGGAATCGTTGTCCCCACGAGTTCGTAGGCAAATTGAAAATATTATTAATCAAAAAGAGTAATTTGGCGAACAAGGAATAAAGATTACTAAAAAGTCCTACTGAAATATTAGTGCTTTTTTATTTCAAAAAAATCTTATTCATTTCTTGAACTCGGGTTCGCTATCATATCAATATATATTGTAAAATTATTAAAGATACGTTACAATTGTTTTCTAAATTAAAAAATATAATAGGTCTAATATAATATTATGGAAAGCATTTCCCTAAAAGCTCAAGAAATATTTAACATTGGAGGCTTTGGCGTAACCAATAGCTTGTTTTTAACATTTATAGTTTCTTTGACATTAATATTTTTTGCGGTTATTTCTTATAAAAAAATAAATATTATTCCTGGTGTTTTTCAAGGTGCTATAGAAATGGGAACGGAATGGCTTTTAGATTTAATGGGGTCTATATTGGGAAGCTCAAAAAAGGCTGAACAATATTTCCCGCTCATTGCAACTATTTTTATTTTTATAATGGTTTCAAATCTTTCTGGTATTTTTCCTGGGGTGGGCTCTTTTGTAATTAAAAATGGCGGTGAGAATGTTTCGCTTTTTCGTTCTCCTGCGGCGGATTTAAATTTTACTTTGGCATTTGCGGTAATTTCGGTTATTGTAACCAATATTATAGGAATGATGGCAGTTGGAGTATTGCCCCATATCAGCAAGTTTTTGAATTTTAAAAACCCAATAAATTTTTTTATAGGGATATTAGAACTTGTTTCAGAGGTGGCTAAAATTATTTCTCTGTCTTTTCGGTTATTTGGAAATGTGTTTGCGGGAGAAGTGTTGCTTACCATAGTTGCCTTTTTGGCTCCCTATTTTATACCCCTGCCATTTTTGTTTTTAGAGATTTTTCTGGGGTTGATTCAGGCGTTTGTTTTTGCTATCCTTACATTGGATTCAATTGCTTTGCACACGGCAGAGCATGAACATTAAATATAACTAATTTCGAATTTCGAAACTCAAATTTCGAATAAGTATGAGTCAAAAATTTTTCTCAAGAAAAATTTTTGACACGATTTTATTCAAAATTCAAAATTCAAAATTCTAATTTCAAAAGTATGGATATAGATTCAGTTCGTTTATGGGCAACGGTGGGAGTTATCGCAATAGGTACTATAGCTCCGGCTATTTCAATCGGTTTTATTGGTTCGTCAGCCGTAAAATCAATTGCCAGAAATCCGGAAGCCGCTTCTAAAATTCAAACAGCTATGATTCTAGCAATAGCTTTTGCCGAGGCAATCGCTATTTATGCTTTAGTTGTTGCTTTAATAGTAAAATTCGTCGTTTAAAATCACATAACACATAACATAGAACATATAACAAAAAAACGTTCGTTGTAGTTTTGTTCCATGTTCCATGTTTCATGTTTCATGGAGTCAGGGGGGTTAATTGAACAATTAGGCATAAATTGGAAGCTTTTTTTAAGTCAAGCGGTTAATTTTTTTATTCTTTTATTAGTGCTTATGTTTTTTGTATACAAACCACTTTTAGAAGTGATAAAAAAAAGAAATGAAAAAATAAAGGAAGGATTACAAAAAGCCGCAGAAGCTGATGTGAGATTAAAAGAAGTTGATACTATTGCAAAAAGACATTTGCAAAAAGCAGACCAAGAATCAATACAGATTATCAAAAATACAGAAGAAGGGGCACGCCAATTAGAACAATCTTTACAAAAAAAAGCGGAAGAACATCAAAAAGAATTGATGCAACAAATTGAGTTGGGATATAAAAGGCAACAAGAGGAAACAAAAAATCTTGTTTTTAAAGAAGCCTTAGAATTGGTTAAAAAAACTATTATAAAAACAGTTGAGTTAAAGCCACAAAATATAGACGAGGCTTTAATTGAAAAAGCGATTTTACAAGTTAAGAAAGAAAATTAGAATATGGCAAGATATAAATCTAAAATTTACGCAGAAGCACTGGTGAATTCTTTTTTTGGAAAAGCAGATGACAAAAAAATTGTAAATAATTTTTTAAAGCTTTTGGAAAAAAATCAGGATTTAAAAAAAGCAAGAGAAATTATTGCATTGGCAGAAAGTTTATTTTTAAAAAAATTGGGTAATAAAAAAATTATTTTAGAAACTGCAAGAAAAGTTGACGCAAAAAATTTGATAAAATCTTTTGTAAAAAAAGGAGATATTGTGGAAGAAAAAATAAATTCTAAATTAATAGCTGGAATAAAAATAATAGTCAATAATAATAAGCAATTGGATTTTTCACTGGCATCTAAACTAAACAAAATAATATAAATATGGCACAAGAAATAATTGAAAAACTAAAGCAAGCCATCGAAGGATATAAAGATAATCCAGAATGGGAAGAAATTGGAACCGTTATAGAAGTTGGTGATGGAATATTAAAAATATCCGGGCTTTTAAATGTACAAAGCCAAGAGGTTTTAACTGTAGAAGTTGGAAAAGATAAGGTTAAGGCCGTTGTTTTAAACCTTGAAGAAGATTTTGTTGGTACCTTGGTTTTGGGAGACTTTTCACACATCAAGTCAGGCAATACGGTAAAAAGAACAAAACAGCTTTTATCAATTTCAGTTGGAGAACAACTATTAGGGAGAGTTATTGACCCATTGGGAAATCCACTAGATGGCAATGGCCCAATTTTTTCTGCAAAAGACAAAATACAAAATAATTTTTTAGAAAATGATGCGCCAAATGTGTTGGCTCGTGAATCGGTAAGTTATCCTTTGCATACGGGAATAAAAGCTATTGATTCAATGATTCCAATCGGTAGAGGCCAAAGAGAATTAATTATTGGTGATAGGCAAACGGGAAAAACCGCCATTGCGTTGGATATGATAATAAATCAAATGCAAGATGTGCCAGTAAATGGTAAAACTCCTGTATGTGTATACGTTGCAATAGGCCAAAAAGAATCAAAAATTGCCAAAATTGTAGAAACTTTAAAAAATAATAATGCGTTTTCCAATACAGTAGTGGTTTCAGCTCCAGCTTCAAGCCCGGCAAGTTCTTGGTATTTGGCTCCCTTTGCAGGATGTGCGGTTGGAGAATATTTTCGTGACAAGGGACAAGACGCACTTGTAATTTATGATGATTTATCAAAACACGCCTGGGCATACAGGCAAATTTCTTTGCTTTTAAGAAGGCCACCGGGTAGAGAAGCATATCCGGGAGACGTTTTTTATCTTCATTCAAGGTTGCTTGAAAGGGCGGCAAAACTTTCAAAAGAAAATGGGGGAGGGTCTTTAACTGCAATTCCAATTATTGAAACCCAGCTTGGGGATGTTACCGCCTATATACCCACTAATGTTATTTCAATTACCGACGGGCAGATTTATTTAGAATCCGATTTATTTTATCAGGGAATGAGGCCTGCGGTTAATGTGGGATTGTCGGTTTCAAGAGTTGGCTCATCAGCTCAGACAAAAGCAATGAAAAAAGTGGCTGGTAAATTGCGTCTTGAACTGGCGCAATTTCGCGAATTACAAACATTTGTGCAGTTTGCTTCAGATGTTGATCCTGCCACCAAAGAAAGAATTAACAAAGGTAGAATTATTACAGAAATTTTAAAGCAAAGCGATTTAGCTCCAATGTCTTTTGAAAAGCAAGTGATAGTTTTATATGCCACGTTAAACGGATATTTTAATAAATTCCAGCCGGAAGAAATTCAAAACATAGAAGCAAAATTTTTGGAATATATTGAATCCTTGCATAAAGATTTATTGGATTTATTGCGAGAACAGCGCCAGATAACAGAAGAAATTGAAAATAAAATGAAGGAGGTTGTACAAAAATTTATTGAAGCTAAATAAATTTAATTTGAAATTTGAAATTTACAATTTGAAATCAATTTGAAATTAGTAAATTTTAAAAATAAAAAATATGAAAAATAGGATAATAATTTTATCAATTATTATTGTTACTTTCGGAATAATTTTATTTCCTAATACATCATTAGCATTTGTTCAAGAATATCAATATTCTATAGATCATCCTGCTGGTTTCTTCTCTGGTATATGGGACGGACTTCTTGCACCGTATTCATTAATTGCTAGATGGATTATACACGATGTTGTGATGTATGCTATTCCTAACACGGGATGGTTTTATGATGTAGGATTTTTATTGGGTATAATATTCTCAATTCCCGTGGGTTGGATTTTTGCTATAATTTCAACTATTGGTCACGTCTTTTTTTGGTAAGATTTACAAAATAAATTTATGGAAAATACGCAAAATTTAAAAAAAAGGTTAAAATCGGTCGCCAACATCAAAAAGATTACCAAAGCTATGGAGCTGGTGGCGGCTACAAAAATGAGAAGGTCGCAGGAAATCGCATTGGCTTCGCGCCCCTATGCTTTTGCTGCTTTAGATTTGCTTGCAAATTTATCGTTATTAAATAAAAAAGAGTTGCCAGAATTAATTCAAAAAAGAAAAATTAAAAAAGTCCTTTTTGTGCTTGTGGCATCTGATAAGGGATTGGCCGGCGCATTCAATGGTTCTGTTTTTAAAAAGTTTGAGCAGTTTTTAATAAAAAACAATGAAAAATATAGTGACGAAAAAATATTTGTTGCGGTGGGAGAAAAGTCTTTTAATTATCTTTCAAAGAAAGGTTTAAATGTAATTAAAAAATTTACAAATGTGGGGGATTATACAAATCCCGAACAAGTTCAACCTTTAGCCAATTTTTTAGTTTTAGGGTATATAAAAAAAGATTGGGATAAAGTAATTGTATTTTCAACTCATTTTAGGTCTGTATTAAAACAAGAATCATTGACAAGAGAAGTGTTGCCGATTAATTTTGAGTCAATACAAGAAACAGTCAAAGAAATTATTCCTGATAAAGGAAAATTTGCTGAATTAATTAAAGAGCAAAATATAAGTTTTGTGCCAGATAAGAATAAAATAAATGAATATTTAATTGAGCCTTCTGCCAAAAAATTATTAGAAGATTTAGTTAAGCATTTATTTTTTATGCAAGTGTACCATTTAATTTTAGAAGCCAATGCTTCAGAACACGCCGCCCGCAGAATGGCAATGAAAACCGCTTCCGATAACGCAAGCGACTTGGGAAGCGCATTAAATTTGCAATATAACAAGTCGCGCCAAGGAGCAATTACAAGCCAAATAATAGAAATTATCGCGGGAGTGGAGTCACTTTCATAAAACATAGACCTGCTGATTAAAGATTTTCCTATTGCAATTTCCACATTTTGGACTGGACTTTGTAAAAACTTCTCAACATATCCATAGGATATGTCTCAAAGTTTTTTCAAAACCCAGCCCTAAAATCTAAAAATTTCATCACAGAAACCTTTAATCAGTAGGTCTAATATAAAATTAATCACAAAGTATATGAATAAAGGAAACATAGTGCAAATTATAGGGCCGGTGGTGGATGTGGAATTTGAGGAAGATGGAAACCTGCCAGAAATTTTTAATGCGTTAAAAGTGCAAGGTCCAAAAGGAGAGGTCATTTTGGAAGTGGTAAAACATTTAGATTTAAAAAGGGTAAAAACAATTTCTTTGCAGTCAACCGATGGTTTGCAAAGGGGATTAGAAGTACAAGATTCAGGAAAACAAATTGAAGTCCCGGTGGGAAGCGAAGTGTTGGGAAACATATTCAATGTTTTGGGCAAAACATTGAATCAAGATACAAACACCAAGAAACAATCACCAAACTTTACAAAATTTATGCCGATTCATGCATCGGCTCCTGCGTTTACCGAACAATCAACCAAAACTGAAGTATTTGAAACAGGCATTAAAGTTATTGATTTAATCGCCCCATTTATTAAAGGAGGAAAAATTGGATTATTTGGCGGAGCTGGAGTTGGCAAGACAGTTTTGTTAATGGAATTAATTAGAAATGTGGCCGAAGAAGGCGGAGGTGTTTCTGTTTTTGCCGGAGTTGGCGAAAGAACAAGAGAAGGAAACGATTTGTATAAAGAAATGAAAGAATCTGGTGTTATCAATAAAACTGCTTTGGTTTTTGGTCAAATGAACGAAGTACCAGGAGCACGCGCAAGGGTGGCTTTGTCAGCTTTAACTATGGCAGAATATTTCAGGGATGAGGAAAGAAAAAATGTTTTATTTTTTATTGATAATATTTTCAGATTTTCACAAGCGGGTTCGGAAGTTTCAACTTTATTAGGAAGAATGCCTTCGGCTGTTGGATACCAGCCAACTTTGGCGCAGGAAATGGCGGAATTACAAGAGAGGATTACATCTACTTCAAAGGGGTCAATTACATCTGTGCAGGCAATTTATGTGCCGGCTGACGACATTACCGACCCTGCCCCTGCCACCACATTTTCACATTTGGACTCAACTATTGTGCTGTCTCGCGCATTAACAGAAATTGGAATTTATCCAGCGGTTGACCCCTTGGCTTCAACCTCAAGCGCTTTGGATCCTAAAATAGTCAGTGAAAAACACTATAAAACTGCCAGAGGCGTTCAATTAACTTTACAAAGATATAAAGATTTGCAGGATATTATTGCCATTTTAGGCATTGAAGAGCTTTCTGATGATGACAAAAAAATTGTAAGCAGGGCAAGAAAAATACAGAGATTTTTGTCTCAGCCATTTTTTGTTGCCGAAAATTTTACAGGTGCAAAAGGAAAATTTGTAAAATTAGAAGATACAATTTTGGGATTTTCAGAGATATTGGAAGGCAAGCACGACGATGTTCCAGAAGAAAATTTTTACCTTAAGGGGGGCATTGAGGAGATAAATCAAAAATAGCATGAAGCTTTCAGTTTATTCTCTCAAAAAAATTTTATTTTCAGGCCAAGCAGAGCTTTTAAATTGCAAAACAGTAATGGGAGAAATTACTGTTTTGGATAACCATGAAACTTATATTGGTGTTTTGACCAAAGGTGTTATGAAAGTGGTTGATACGCAAAAAAAAGAACATTTTTTTGACATAAAATCAGGCTTTTTGGAAGTTAGGCAAGGCAACGAGGTCCGTTGTATAGTCGAGTAATAATGAAATCATAAATAATTAAACCGGGATTTTTTCTCGGTTTTTTTGACAAAATATATGCAAAGCATATATTCGTCGCTCGTTCGGCAACAAAATATGAACTCATAAAAATAAAAATGCTTTTTTATTTTTACTCTTTCACATTTCATTGCCTTCACTTGCTAGAATATAAATATTATGTAATATTGTATTTACTCACAGTGGTTCCTTAACAAAGGAGGCAGTTATGCCAAAATTTTCTACAAAAATTATTCTTGAAGAAATTTCAACTAAAGGCAACGGAAATTTTTCAGGGAAATTTATAGTGGATATTTTAGAAAGATTCAATATTTATAGAGAGTTTAAATTTATTGTTAATAAATTTAATTCCCCTGATTGCAGGATAGTTATATTTAAAGATAAAGAAATTTTTTTGGAGTATAAGAAAAATTCTAAAAGACAAAAAAGGAAGAAATATTCAAAAGAACAACAATTAATTTATGCTTCTTTAATTGTAATTCTTTCTGCTTATATAAATAAGTTAGATGCAAGTAAATTTGCTCTTACTAAAATTGAGAACTATGGTAAATTGTCGGTAATAACTGGTACGGAGGATCAATTAGGAGGAGTACTGATAAGGGCTTGTTTGTAAGTTTCAAGTTGTAAATTTCAAATTCAAAAAACAATAATCAGAGGAACCTCCTCTGATTTTTTTTGTCTCAATTAAATCGGGACAAAAATATTTTTTACTGTATAATAGCCTTATGACTTATAAGGAAATTTTAGAAAAATTAGAATCTTTGAAAAATGCTAAACATGCAAAAGGAATAGCACGGTTTGGCATTAAACCAAAAACAAAAGTTTATGGAATTAGGATACCAAAGTTACGAAAAATAGCTAAACAAATTGGTAAAGATCATAACTTGGCTCTAAAACTCTGGGATACTAAAATTCACGAAGCAAGATTATTAGCAGGATTTATTGATGAAATAGATAAGGTAACAAAAAAACAATTTGAAAAATGGGTTGGGACTTTTGATTCTTGGGATGTGTGCGATCAAGTTTGTGGAAATCTCTTTGACAAAACGAATTTTGTTTATGAAAAGATTTTTGAATTAAGTAAAAGGAAGGAAGAGTTTGTGAAAAGAACAGCATTTGTTTTAATGGCGTGTTTGGCAGTTCATAATAAAATTATGAAGGATGAATATTTTTTGAAATTTTTTCCCTTAATAAAAAAAGAATCCGTTGATGATAGAAATTTTGTAAAAAAAGCTGTAAATTGGGCATTAAGGCAGATTGGTAAAAGAAATAAAAATTTAAATAAAAAGGCATTGAAATTAGCAAAAGAAATTTTATATATGGGCGAAAAAATCAATTCAAAAAGCGCTAAGTGGATTGCAAGTAATGCTATAATAGAATTAGAAAGTTTAAAAATACAACAAAAATTTGTGCTATAATATAAATATGGAAGAAAATATACAAAAATATCGCCCATTGGGAAATAAAACGCTTTTTATGCTGATTTTTAAGAAAAGCCCTATAATGGTTTTGCTTGTGCCGATTTTATTTTTTGGCTTATTTTTTTTAAATTATGTTCCTTTAAACTATATCAATATTGCTGCAGTTATAATTATTGCATATCTTATGCTATTGCTAATTATTTTAGGGATAATATTTTTTATTGGCTGGCTCCAATATTTTCGTTACGCAATTTTTTTGGGGGACAAAGATTTAAAGATTGTAAGAGGATTAATCGCAACAGAACAAATTGGTATTCCCTATAGATACATTAAAGATATAAAAATTGAAAGAAGTTTAATAGATCAGATATTTGGGGTAAGCGATATAATTATTACGGTTTTAGGGTCAGACGAAAATAAAATGAATGATGAATCTACAACTATTTTACCTTCTCTTTCAAAAGAAATTGCTCTGCAAATTCAGGATATCGTTCTTAAAAAAGCACAAGTTGAACAAATAAGTATATTGGGTGGTCAAAAAATTAATTAATTACCATGAATTACGAAATGCTTTCATGGTATTTTCTCTAAATTTGGAAGGCGAAAATTTGATAGAATTATTTTTCGTAGCAAGCTACGGAAAATAATTATTGCGAATTTTCGACCCAAATTTAGAGAAAAGACCTGAAACTTGCTTTTTAATGGGCATTTCGTAATTCATGGTAATTACTAATTCGGATTGGCAACAATTTATTTAAAACAAAAAACAGCTTGTAAGCTGTTTTTTGTTTTATCACTAATTTAATTAGCGATTAAATCTTGGAGGTCTTTTTTTAGACCAGCATTCTCTGCAGTAGATTGGTCTATCAGGAGCTGGCTCAAAAGGCAATTCTGTAATTTCTGTGCCACATTCGCCACACTTCCAATTACCTTTTATCATTTCTCTTGGGCCAAAGCTTCCACTTCCGCCACCTTTATTATTATCAAATTTATTGAACATTTATTTATCGCTAATTTATACTAATTTTACTGCAAATATTTTGAAATATTCGCGATTTTGTTTGCGAAATTAGCGATTGAAAATTGTATACAAGTATATTTTCGTCGCCGCTTGGCAATAAAATATGAACTTTATAAAAATAAAAATATTTTTTATTTTTACTTGTTCATATTCTTTTGCCTTCACTTGCTAGAAAATAAAACGACCTTTCTCTGCAAATATAATTAAATATAAGTGCAGTATTATGACGAAAAGTCGTTGTACTATTCATACGATCGACTTATTGTCTATTTAGATTATACTCCTTATTTATAAGGTGTCAAGTTATTGTTCTGGTTCACATGATATGATACACCCGGCTCTTCAAAATTTATGAAAGGACGGTATAGTGGAAGACCTATGACAATATATGGCTCACTACTGCCGGGAGCGGCTTCAATTGCCCGCTCGTCGTTCCTGACAGACAA
>OBEQ011100305.1_pt1 | contig 19251 bp, 23 predicted proteins | sample 1670901 | NCBI WGS metagenome assembly OBEQ01 (sample SAMEA104232315, study PRJEB22302) | groundwater metagenome | biome: forest; feature: aquifer; material: groundwater | place: USA | collected 2011-08-07 | depth 5.4 m
GCAGCGGCAGGACCCGCGGCCCCATTTTTACTCTTTTCGTTTTTGGCGATTTCGTTCGATTTCTTCATCCATCATGCGGTAAAGGTAGGCGTCGGCTTCTTCGACGTTTTTGAACAGCGTTTCTTTGGGGAGCGCGTTCACGATTTCAAAGAGGCGTTCGATTTGCGGTTTTAAGTTGCAGAAAAGCAGCGCGCCTTTGTTGCCGACCATGAATTTTTTTATTGTAAAGATGACTCCCAGTCCTGCGCTTGAAATATAATCCACGTGTTCGAGATCGATTACGATCCCTTTGGTTTCCGGCACCAACAGAGGTGTGGTTTGATCGCTGAAGTCTAGATAATGATCTGAGTCTATCGAGCCGTGAGGGGTTACAGTAAAAAAACCTTCTCTGTCTTTATTGGAGTGTATATCGACGCGCATAGAAATTCTCTCCATTTGAAACTTAACAAATTAATCTAACTTTTAACTTTAGCATATTTTACCATTTATTTTCATACACATAGAATTTTTTTTAAGCACGTGGTAAAATCCTGTGAATCCATGAAGAATGTTATTGAAGTCAAAGATTTAGTCGTTGAATATCAGGGCCGGAAGGCCGTCGACGGGCTTACGTTCAATGTGCGTTCGGGGGAAATTTTTGGTTTTCTCGGGCCGAACGGAGCGGGGAAGAGCACGACAATCAAGGCTATTTTGGGCTTAGTGTTTCCACAGTCTGGTTTCGTCCGAATCCAAGGTTGTTCCCCAAGCGATCCAAAATCCAGAGCCAAAATTGGTTTTATGCCTGAAGAAGCCACTTATTACCGTTTTTTAAATCCTAGAGAAATCCTTTCTTTTTACGGCAAGATTTTGGGGATTTCGCGCGCGCAGCTGAACACAAGAATAGATTTTTTGCTTGATTTGACGGGTCTTTCAAAAGTTTCGAAGCGTCCGCTCAGCACTTTTTCGAAAGGCATGACGCAGAAAGTCAGTTTGGCCCAAGCCCTAATCCATGATCCCGAAATACTTATTTTGGATGAACCGACGACTGGGCTGGATCCGCTCGTCAAAATGCAACTTCGCACGATTCTTTCGGATTTAAAAAACAAAGGGAAAACGATTTTTTTTTCATCGCACGAATTATCTGAAGTGGAGCTTCTGTGTGATTCGATCGTGATCATCCAGGCGGGAAAAATGCTCCGTTCCGGTACACTGAAAGAAGTTTTGGGTACAAAAGGCGGGTATAGTCTCGAGAATTTTTTCCTAGAGGTGGTAAAGTGAACCCCGTAAATTTTCCTGGGGCGACGGCTCCATGAGAGCGGTATTTGCGATTGCGTGTCTTGTGATCAAAGAGATTTTCCGTAAAAAAGATTTTTACGTGGCACTCATTTTGATCGGCGTGATTCTGTTTTATGCGCAAGGACTTCAATTTTACGACGTGAAAAACATTTCACGTTATTTGATGGAAATCGGGTTGGCGTTGGTCTATCTTTTTTCGGTGATTTTGACGCTGGGGTTGGCGGCGCGACAGTTCCCTTCAGAAATGCAAAACCGAACAGGCCAAATCCTTTTTGCAAAGCCGATCGCTCGCTCTCAATTCGTACTGGGAAAATATCTGGGTTCTTTTTTCTCTGGTAGTGTTTCGTTCGCCATTTTTTACGCGATTTTTCTCCTGATCGTCTGGTCGAAGGTTGGGCAGGTTTCATGGCCTGTGGCATTGCAGACGTTTTATCTTTTTCTTTTGAATTTGATGGTGTTATCGGCCATGTCGAGTTTTTTTTCTTACAGCCTAACCGTGTCGGCGAACGTCACGATTTCGCTCGTGATTTATATTTTGATCAACACCTATGGCGCGGGGCTGCGGGAGAGCGCCGCGCATTTTTCGACTCCAGTGCGTTTTATTTGTGAAACGATTTATTTTTCCTGGCCGCATTTTGAATTTTTTGATTTGAGGCACCGCCTGATCCATGATTGGCCGGGGCTATCTTTCTTGTTGTTGTCTACGTTAACCACGTACGCGTTTTTTTACACGGCTGTTTTTTTAATTTTGGCTTGTTTTTCCATCCGCAGGCGGGCACTTTAATTTGAAAAAAAATAGGGGGCTGATGGCGGCGTTTCTTTTTTGGCTCGGAGCCGTTTTTCTTGGATTTATCATTCAACAAAATTTAAACCTAGATGACGCAGCGGCAGAGCCCGTGGACCCCTTGTCCCGATTTGTCGGCAGCGCCAAAGAGGCTTTTGGCGATACCCTGTTTCTCAAAGCCGACGTTTATTTTCACGGTGGCGTGTTGCATGAACATCATCATGACGATTCATCCGAGGCGCTTGAAAAGGAGGGTGTGTTTCATGAAGAAAAGGAACCGGCGGAAGAAATGCCCAAGGATTGGATTGCAAAAATAAATCATAAAATTCAAGTGCACGAGCTCATGCACTTGAATAAAGATAAGCGAAAAGAAATGCTTCCTTTTTTTGCGATGGCGACGACCCTTGATCCGCACAATGTGGAGGCTGTTCTTACGACAGCCTATTGGCTGTACAGTGAGTTCGGGAAGCCCGAGGATGCAGCCAATCTTTTAAAGAAAGGCATTCGCGACAACCCTTCTTCTTGGGAGATGGAAAATGCTTTGGCACGTTTTTTCGAACGAAAAAAAGAATGGGCATCTGCCGAAGAGCATTTTCGGAAGGCCCTGGAAAAGACTAGTTCCGGAAAAATAGAAAATTTTGAACGTGTGGATATGAATTATCGTTTAGCCGAAACTCGACTCAAATTGGGAAAGAAACGGGAAGCGCTCGAAGCCTACCGGGAAGCCAGCCGCTATTTCGACAACAAAACGACTCCTTTTTTGCAGTCTGTCATATTGAGAAACATAAAAGAACTGTCAGGCGTTTAAACGATTTGTTATACTGAAAACGTCATGCAGATTGAGGTTGAAGAAAGCCCGAACGGCCCCGGAAGCGAGCAGTTTGTTTTTAAAGAATTAGGAACTCCTCGGCCGGTGACGGCGATACGGGTGGAAATAAATGGCCGCGAGACCGTTTGCGAAGTGATCGGCGTTGGAACTGGCGGCGAGTGGTTAAAGGCGCAATGCGTCAAAATTGCGGATTCGAGCGAAGGACATGCTTTTTTGATTTACGGGGGCATTTGGGGCATCCGTCTTAAACCACGGAAATGGTCAGAAGAACCTTGGGATTTTAAGGCCAAAGATCAATGGGGAGAGCCGTTTAAGATTTATGGGAGTAAGGAAGATATTATTTATGAGACCAGCGACTAGCGAACAAAGAGTGTCATTGCGAGCGCAGCGAAGCAATCTCTGCGATCAAGGTCAGCATAGATTGCTTCGTCGCCTGCGGCTCCTCGCAATGACACTACTGATCCCTAGTTTTTACTCTCTAGTTTCTAGTCTCGCTTTCGCGAGTGAGACGATTGTTGCGCATGAGACGGACCGTTATTTTTATAAAGATGGCAAGGTGCTACGGTATGAAGGGCAGTTCGAATACACTTATTTTCTCGATCTTGAAAAAGACATTCTGACGCGTACACGCGTGTTTGACTTTATCAATAAAAAAATTACTCCCGATGAAACCGTGTATCACATCGAAAAACAACTTTTGTCTCATCCAACCAACGCCGAACATTATGTTCTGACGCCGGTCATTCGAGCGGTGGGGCAGACCAGTGCCGATTCGGTCGAGATTTTGACGATCGAACAGGGTTTTGTGAATGTGGTTTCTTCTACCTCGAACGAGATTGTCGTTTCCCGCGCCAAGCAGCTAAAATAGTTTCCCATGGAAACAAGCGTCCCTTTGTTTCAAAAATACATTTTTGTCTGCGAAAATAAACGACCTGAAGGAGACTGCTGTTCCGAGGCTGGCGCCAAAATCAGGGAACTCTTGAAAGAAAAAGTAAAACAGCGCGGCTTGTCAAAGAAAATCCGCGTCAGCCGTTCCGGCTGCCTTGACGTCTGCAGTGAAGGTCCGAACGTGCTTTTGATGCCGGATAATATTTGGTTTAAACGCGTAACTGAAAATGATCTGGAAGAAATTCTCATGGTGTCATTACAAGGAGTCACGAAGTGACAGTTCAGTATTGGCTCATGAAAAGCGAACCCGATGTTTATTCTATTGATGATCTGAAAAAAGACGGCAAAACTTATTGGGACGGCGTGCGCAATTTCCAAGCGCGTAATTTTCTGCGTGACGAGATGAAAGTGGGAGATCTTGTTCTTTTTTACCATTCGAACGCCGAACCTTCAGGCGTGGCGGGCCTTGCGCGCGTTTGCAAAGCCGGTTACCCGGATTTTACGGCTTGGGACAAAAAGGACAAACATTATGACACGAAATCCACGAAAGAAAAGCCGTTATGGTTCATGGTGGATGTGACGTTTGTTGAAAAATTTTCTCGGTTTGTCAGTCTCGAAGAATTAAAATCAGAACAGAAACTAAAGAGAATGTTTGTCGTGAAGGCAGGGAGGCTTTCGGTGCAGCCGGTCGAAAAAAATCATTTTGAGATCGTCAAAAAAATGGGAAACGTTTCCTGATGTGGTATCCGGCAATGGATATTTCAGAACTTTCCAAGAATTCGGGAAAGCCGCTCGAAGTGGCCGGACAGAGCATTGCTTTTTTTAATGTCGAAGGCGAGATCTACGCAATTCAAAATCACTGCCTGCATCGCGGCGGCCCGCTCGGCGACGGTCATTTGGAAGGAACCCAAGTCACTTGTCCGTGGCACGCCTGGCAGTTTGACGTAAAAACGGGAAAGTGCCACACGATGCCTGGCGCGAAACAAAAGTGTTATCCCACCAAAATCGAAAACAATAAAATTTTCGTCGAAATTTAAATTATTTTTATCATCGGTACCGTCTACCGAAGTACCGTTTCCTGAAATTCTTTCCTATTTTAGGCTTACTGTCAGGAGCCGTCGGAATGGTCATGGGCGTGCTGGGCCTAATATTGCATAACCTAAACGAACCCGGCCCCCCAGGAAACGCCTGCCTGCCGGTAGGCAGGGTACTTGGAGTAACGGTACCGCGGTAGACGGTACCGGAATGCGCGCATGGACCTCAGACACGATTCGATGTCGTGAAGACTCTCGCGATAGGTCAGTTGAGCAAAGGCCATGCACAGAAATTGATCCATACAGGAGAAACTTTCTGGTTTCAGCACGCCTCAGATGGAGGCGTTTTCGTAAGGGGATTTGAAGGAAAGTTTTTGGCACACCCGCCGAAGCAGGGTAACGCTGATTTGTTCGGAATAAGGAAGTCCCTCGTTGTAAGCCATCGCGAGTTTCCGCATGTTTTCATGTTATAATTCTTTGCGTGTGATTCAGTTAATCTCTTGGGAAATATTTATGATCATCAGCCAAGAAATTTTTAGAATGCCTTATACACTTCATGTTTTTTGAACAAACGCTTGCGGAATTAAATGGCGCAAAGATACGGTATCTGCTCATTGGCGGAGTGGCCGTCAATCTGCATGGATTTTCAAGAGCAACGGGCGATTTGGACATCTTGATCTCTTTAAATACGAATAATCTCAAGAAATTTGTTGCTCTAATGAAGAAATTAAAGCAGAAACTTCAATTTTTGGAAGAAATGAATGCTTTTTTCTTAAAAGCCACCCCTAAAGAAAGCGTAGCCGCATGGAAGAAATTGAAAGCGAAGGGATGGTAAAGAGAGAAATGATGAATAAGAAAGTTTTTCTCCAAACCTTCGGCTGCCAAATGAACGAACGCGACTCCGAGGCTGTGACAGGCCTTCTTTTCGACCGCGGTTATGAGGCAGCGCCATCTCCCGAAGAAGCGGATTTACTTCTTTATAATACCTGCAGCGTGCGGGATCATGCGGAACAGAAAGTGTTTGGGCGTATGGGGGCTTTCCGGAAATTAAAAGAAAAAAATCCGGGACTCGTCATCGGTATTCTCGGCTGCATGGCCCAAGAACATGGGGACAATTTTTTCGAGATGAATCCCGAAATCGATCTTGTTTGCGGGACCGGAAATCTAAGCCAGATACCGGATCTTGTCGAAGAAATTGAACGAAGTCGCATCGGGATGCGGAAGGGCGCGTCATTGCTTGCGGTCGATCGTCTCGATGACGAATACGGTTTGGATGGCGTGACGTATCGCACGGAAAAAATTAAAGCGCTGGTGACGATTATGAAAGGCTGCGATCACCGCTGCACGTATTGCATCGTTCCTTACACGCGCGGCGTGGAGCGTTCGAGAAATTCCGAAAGTATTTTAAGGGAAATGAAAGACTTGGCCGAACGCGGTTTCAAAGACGTGATGCTTTTGGGGCAAAATGTCAATTCATATGGCAAAGGCCTTGAAGAGGCCATCGACTTTGCGGGGTTGCTTGAGAAAATCCAAGAGGCTGCTTCTGAAATTCCAAGACTGCGTTTTATCACGAGTCACCCCAAAGATGCACACACGCGGCTTTTTAATGCAATGAAAGAGCTTCCGATGGTTTGCGAACAGCTACATTTGCCGGTGCAGTCGGGCTCAAACCGCATTTTGCGCCGCATGAAACGCGAACACACGATCGAGTGGTATCTCGAGCAAGTGGATGAGTACCGCCGTGTTCTGCCGAACGGGAGTTTGAGCACGGACTTGATTGTCGGTTTTCCGGGAGAAACAGAAAAAGATTTTTTGGAAACGCTCTCGCTTTTAGAACGCGTTCAGTTTGACAGCGCTTATATTTTCAATTATTCGCCAAGACCCGGCACGCCAGCTTTGAAACTGACGGACGAAGTGCCTGACGAAGAAAAGCAGTCGCGGCTGCAGCAATTATTAGCCGTGCAGCGGGCAATTAATCTGAAAAAAAATCAGTCACTCATCGGAAGCAACCAAGAAGTACTTTTCGAATCCAAAACCAAAAGAGATGTAAATCGTTATGTGGGCCGCACACGTAGCTTTAAAAGAGTCGTGGCTTCTTCGGAGCGGGATCTTTGCGGTCAGATTTGCTCTGTCCAAATCGAGGCGGTGGCGGATGAGACGCTGTTGGGAGAAAAAATTTATTCGTAAACAAATTTTATTGGGCATTTTCTGCTTTTCTTGCCTGTCAGAAGCCGCCTGGGCTTTGACCATTGGCCCGATGCAAACCAAACGGGAGCGAACCGGAGGCGTCCTCCAGGAGGCGTTCCCCGAGGGGACACCCTCGGAGTCCAGGGTGTCCCCTCGGGGAACGCTTCCAAACGTTGTTTTCTATGAACAGATCGAAGAAAGTTTCCTAAAAGAAGATTTTCCTTCCGTTGTTCGCTTGGCACAGCAATTCCTTTCGACTCATTCTCGCAACGAACAATCGGACGAAGTGCAATACCTGGAGGCCTTGTCGCTTATCAAAATGAACCGACTCTCCGAAGGCCGTGAAAAATTGATTCAATTGAAACAGCAAAGTTTTTCGGCCGAAATGAAAGTGCGCGTCGCCTCTTCGCTGGCTGATTCTTATTCTTTCTTATCCGGACCTGGTCCCAACGCCTTCACCGGACCGGGTCCGAAGGTGGGCGCTTCCGTGCCGTTGCATCAAATGGGGTTGGAAGAAAATTATTTTTTTTCGGTGCAAGTAGGCTCTTTTTCGAAACAGCCGAATGCCGAGCGTATTTTAAACCGGCTTATCCGGAATCATTACGAGGCTTATTTGGACAAAGATAGAACCAAGCGTTTATTTCGGGTTCACGTAGGAAAATTAGTCAGCCGCCAGGAAGTGCTAGCGCTCGAAAAACGTCTCAAAAAAGATGGTTATACCACAAAAATTTTCCCGAAATAAACTTTTGGTCCTGGTTGGCCCAACCGCTTCCGGAAAAACCGCTGTCGCTTGCGAAATGGCCAAGCATCTTCCGGTGGAGATGATTTCCTGCGATTCGATGCAGGTTTACCGTTCGATGCCGATCCTGACTCAAAGCCCGATGAAATCCGAACGTGCGCGGCTTAAGATGCATTTGGTTTCGTTCCTTGACCCTGCCAAAGAATACAACGCAGCCTTATTTCGCAAAGACGCTCAAGAAGCGATCGAAAAAATACAAAAAAAAGGTTCGCTTCCTTTTTTGGTGGGCGGCACGGGTTTGTACTTCAGAGCGCTTTTAGAAGGCATTTTTGAAACGGCCGCGGACACTTCGAAAGATGAAAAATTGCGTAAAAAACTTCTCGCCAACCAGGAAAAATACGGCGGCAATTATTTACGCGAACAATTAAAAGAGGTGGATGCGGCTTCTGCCGCCAAAATCCATCCGAATGATTTTCGTCGTCTTGTTCGAGCGCTTGAGATATATCATTTGACCGGCAAAACTTTTTCGGAGCAAAAAACTCGCCGCGAAGGGCTTCGTGGCATTTTTCACTGCCGCATTTTTCTTTTGGATCGGGACCGACAGGATCTTTATAGCCGCATTGAACATCGCGTGGATGTCATGGTTCGGAAAGGAGTTCTTAACGAAGTCAAAAAATTGAGGCAAAAGAAATTGGGACTCACGGCTTCGATGGCGCTAGGATACAGGGAAATAACAAATGTTCTTGAGGGAAAAAGCAGCCTTCAAGAAGCCATTGAACTTTTGAAAAAAAACACTCGCCACTACGCCAAAAGGCAGCTTTCCTGGTTTCGCCATGAAGAAGGGGTGGAAAACATTTCTGTGGCGGCTGATGAAATACCTAAGCAAATAGCTGAAAAGATCATTTCGTTATGGAAAAAGGATGATTAAAAACTGTCATCCCCGAATTCTTTTATCGGGGATCCAGGCACTAAATTATTTTAAATGTCTGGATTCCCGCTTAAGGATTGCGGGAATGACAATAGGTAATGAGTTTTGAGGTGATTGAATGAGAGAACGTGCCATTTTAGTCACGCTTGATTTTGGCATGTCGACGGTTGAGGCCAACGACTCCGCGGCCGAACTCGAAGAACTTGCCAAAGCGGCAAGGCTTTCAGTGGTTCAAAATTTTGTGTTCAGGCTGGACCGTCCAAATGCGGCCATTTTGATGGGCCGCGGCAAGGCCGAGGAATTGCATGATTGGGTCAAAAAAGAAAAAGCGGATGTGGTTGTGTTCGACTCTAATTTTTCTGCCACTCAGCAGCGGAATCTCGAGGAAATGATTCAGGCCAAAACCATTGACCGCACGCAGCTCATTCTTGATATTTTTGCGCTCCGAGCACGCACGGCTGAAGGCAAACTTCAAGTGGAGTTGGCGCAATTAAAGTATTTGCTGCCGCGCCTTTCTGGCAAAGGCGTTTATCTTTCGCGTCTAGGCGGCGGCGTGGGGACGCGTGGCCCCGGCGAACAAAAATTGGAAATGGACAGACGCCGTCTGCGCGAACGCATCGTCAAATTGTCCCGTGAGCTTGGCGAACTTCAAAAACGCCGTACGCAGGCGATCCAAAGAAAAAAAGAAAAAGAGCTGCCGCTGATTGCGCTGGTCGGTTACACCAACGCTGGAAAATCTACGCTTTTTAACCGACTCACGACGGCGCAGGTATTGGTCAAGGACCAGCTTTTCTCAACGCTCGACACCACGACGCGACTTTTGTCTTTGCCCGGCAATCACGAAGCGCTTTTGGTGGACACGGTGGGGTTTGTGCGGAGACTTCCGCATCATTTGATCGAATCTTTTAAAGCCACGCTCGAAGAAGCGGTGCACGCCGACATTCTTTTGCATGTGATAGACTTAAACCGTCACGATCTTAAAGAGATCGAGCGTGCTGTGAACGAGGTGCTTTCCGATTTGGGGGCGAACAAGAACAAACGCTATTTATTGCTGAATAAATCGGATTTGTTTCATCACGATCGGCATCAAGCGATATCCAAAATTTTTCCAAAAGACACGGTATTTTTTGTGTCGGCCCACACTGGAGAAGGGTTAGAGATTCTTTTAGAGACGATTTCAAACGACCTTTCCAAAAACAGGCAGCAGAAAAGCTATTTCGTTCCTAAAAATCGCTTCGATCTCTTGCCTTTTTTGTATGAGCAGGGAGAGGTTCTAAAAAGACAGGATTTGATAGATGGCTCGCGCTTCCAGGTACGATTTTCGCCACAGAACGCGCATCGGTTTGAAAAGAAATTGCACACCGATACTCCAAGACATCTTATTTGATTCCAAGTTTTTTATCGGACATACTTTTTCCTATAAATTCTTGTTATTGCTTGTTATTGCTCGTTCCTTGCGGCTTTTCTTTCAGACTTGTATAATTATTCTATGGAATCGCTAATTCATTTCACTCAGAAATTACCTTCTTTTGCTCTTGCCGGCGTCGTTTTTTTAATATGGCTCATTGCGCTATGGTTCGTGAAACGTTTGGTGTTTCATCGACTGCATCAGTGGGCTTCACGGTCAAAAAATTCCTGGCACATTGTTCTTGTCAATGCACTTTCGTTTCCGGCGGATTTTTTCATCGTTGCTTCGGGTTTGGTTATTTTGGCTGGATTTTTGCCGCTACCGAAAGAATTCAGTCGAGTGGCCACGATGGTTTTGCAAGGCTGCGTGATTGTAACTGTGGCGGTATTTTTAGATCGTGCGTTGCTTTTATTTTTAGATCGCTACGCTCAGAAGAATATTTTTAGCCATATCTCACATAGTTTTGCCCGGGGAGTCATGCGCGGGTTCGTGGTCGTGATCAGCGTACTCATTTTTCTCGATCTTTTGGGTATTTCGATCACGCCGATTTTGGCGTCGCTTGGCATCGGATCGTTGGCCGTGGCGCTGGCGCTTCAAGATACGCTTTCCAATTTTTTTGCCGGGCTTTACATGGCAGTGGACCGTCCAGTCGAAGTGGGGCATTTTGTCAAATTGGAAGGCGGCCAGGAAGGGTTTATTTCGGATGTGGGTTGGAGAAGCACGCGGATTTGGACGCCAAATAATAATACGGTGGTAATTCCCAATTCAAAATTGATGGGCAGCGTGATCACGAATTATGATCTGCCTAACCGTGAAATGGCCGTGACAGTCGAAGTCGAGGTGCATTATCAAAGCGATTTGAACCGTGTAGAAAAAGTGACGCAGGAAGTAGCGTGCGAGGTGTTAAAAACTGTGGCTGGAGGCCTTGCGGCATTTGAGCCAATTATTTTTTTTCACACGTTCGGGGAGTCCGGCATTCGCTTTACGGTGGTTCTCCGCACGACCCAATTCACGGACGCGCCGCGCATCAAACATGAATTCATCAAACGCTTGCATGTACGATACGAAAAAGAAAAAATTCTGATCCCTTATCCGACCCGCACGGTCTACTTAAACTCTGTCATTCCCGCAGTCTTTAAGCGGGAATCAAATGTATGATCCTCGATTTCCGCCGCCAGCCTGAGGCTGGTCCGCCTGAGGTGGAAAGGACGGATCCGCCGACGTCTTGATGGCGGAAAAACTTTCGGGGATGACATTAATGCGAAAATACAGAGAAAGCGTCGATGGCAAGCCGCACGAACGGCCCTTGAAAAATTCCTAGAATTACAATCCCCAACATCACGAAATATTGCATCACCTTTTGATCAAACGAAACTTTGGGAACCCAAAAATGAATGGGTTCATCGATATAAATGACTTTTACGATCTTAAGATAATAATAAAGCGACGTGATTACGTTTAAAACGCCGATCACTGTCAGCCACAAGAAACCTGCTTTGACACTGGCCCATAACAGATAGAATTTCGCAAAAAAACCCGCTAGTGGTGGAACGCCCGCTAGGGACATCAAGGAAATCAACATCGCCGCGGCGAGAATCGGTGACTTTTTCGAGAGACCGGCTAGTTCCTTTATTTCATCGGTTTTTAAATGCGAAGCAACCGCGACGAGAACCAAAAATGCCCCGCCCGTGCTAAAAAGATAGCTCAATAAATAATACAACACGGCTTCACGGCCTGAATGATTGAACGCGGCCAAGCCGATCAAGAGATACCCGGCGTGGCCGATACTGGAATAACCCAAAAGGCGCTTGATGTTTGTTTGCGGGATCGCGCCCAGGTTTCCGTAAATAATAGTGGCTGCACCCAGAATACCGAATAAAAGCGAAAGTTGCGGCAATGCCGGCTGAAAAACCGTGAGTAAAAGACGGATGAGCGCCGCAAAACCAGCGGCTTTCGAACCGATTGCAAGAAAAGCCGTGACCGGAGTGGGAGCGCCTTCATAAATGTCCGGCGCCCATAATTGGAACGGCACGGCCGCGATTTTGAAACCTAGAGAACAAATCACCATGACCATTCCAAAAATAAAAGGAAGTGGCAGTGAAGGTTGTAAGCCGATTTTATATTGGATTTCCGGATACGACAAACTGCCGGTGGAACCGTAAATAAAACTGAGTCCAAAAAGAAGCACGGCGGTGGACAATGCGCCAAGAATCACATATTTGACGCCTGCTTCGATCGAAGAGCGGTTATCGCGCAAATAAGCGGTCATGATATACGACGAAATACTGAGCGTTTCGATCGCGACGAATAAGAGAAGAAAGTCATTGGCTGAAGCCAGAAAAAGCATGCCGATCAAACTGAAAAGAATAAGCAGAATCAATTCGCCCTGACCGCGCTTCAATTCCGGCTGGTATTCCCGGGCCATGAACACGGTCAAGAAACCCGCTAAAAGAAACAAACCTTTAAAACAAATCGACACGCCGTCTTGAACGTAAGTGTCGTGGAACCCATAACCAAAATTTCCCCACTCAAAAGATAAGCCCGCAAAAAGAGCGGTGAGCCCGAGCATTGCGAGATTCGCCAGAGTTGTGCCTCTTTTTTCTTTGGGAAGAAAAAGATCGAGGATCACCAATCCAAGAGTCAGCGCGATCAACCCGAACTCTGTTTTTAAAATAGGCCAAGGAATTTCAACCATGCAGTCTCTCCAATATCGGCTGGGTGCCACTGGCGATGATTGGGAGAATTAGCGTTGGAAGAAAACCGATGCAGATAAGCGCTACGATCAATATCAAATAGGGCAGTCGATTAATTCCTTGAGCATCTTTTAAGGATTTGCCGTGATCATTCAGCGGACCTTGCATAGTTCCGCGCACGGTTTTAAGCATGTAACCCGCGGTCACCACGAGTCCTGCTACAGCCAATATTGCCTGAAGCCGGTATTTGTCCCAAGCGCCAAGCAGAATCATCATTTCCCCGATAAAATTTCCAAAACCAGGAAGGCCCGCCGAAGCCATCGACATCATGATAAAAAGAGTGGCGATAAACGGAATTTTTTTGCCGAACCCGCCCCAATCGTCAATCATTCGGGTGTGAGTTTGTTCATAAATAAAACCCACGAGTGCGAAACCAAGGGCCGCCATGAGTCCATGCGCGAACATAAAAAATACGGTTCCATTCAGAGCGACCGGTGTTAGACAGGCCAAGCCCAGCAGAATGTAACCCATATGACTGCAACTCGAATAACCAAGGATGTATTTCAAGTCTTTTTGCGTGAAGGCCACAAGGCCGCAATAAAGAATGTTAATGACGGCGATCCAAGCCACATAGGGCATCCAGAGTTGAGCGCCTTGCGGCATAAGCCCGATCCCGAGCCTTATGATCGCGTAAGCGCCCAATTTTTTCAGGACACCCGCGTGAAACATGCTGACGGAAGTGGGAGCTGCCGCATAGCCCATCGGCGACCAAGTATGAAACGGCCACAAGGTCAAAATAATGCCGAAACCGACCATGATTAGTGGAAACGCCCAGCGCTGGAAAGAAAGCGGAAGAGGATTGGTTTTTAACGACTGTTCAATCACCGTGAGATCAAAAGTATTAAGACCGGTGACGAAATAAAGTGACAGAATTGCGACGAGTGCCAACACGGCCCCAAACGTGAGATAAAGCGTCAGTTTCATCGTCGCATATTCTTTATTTCCGGATCCCCAAATACCGATCAGCGGAAATACTGGCACGACCGCACATTCATAAAAGAAATAAAGGAAAAAAATGTTCAGCGCGCTGAACGTGCCGAAACATCCGGCGATCAAAAACAGATAAAAAATCAGATACTCTTTGGGTTGCTTTTTGACCGAACAAGAAACAATCACCCCGCAGACCGCGAGGATTGAAGTCATCAGGAGAAGCACGGCATTGATCCCATCAATGCCCACATGATAGGCGATGCCTAACTGCGGAACCCATTCGATCTTATCGATAAATTGATAACCAGCCGCGGCGCGGTCATATTTTATGAAAGCCCAGCTTGCGAAAAAAAGAGAAATCGAAACGGCGGCAAGCGCGATCGTGTGAAGCGCGCGGGTTTTGTCTTTCGGCACCAACATCAAAAGGCAAGCGCCGATAGCCGGCGAAAGTAAGACCCAAGAAATAGGACCTAAAAACACTTTAACCTCGGTTCAACATAAAATAGAGAAGTGCCACGATGCCCAATCCGAAGACCATCGCATAGGTTTGCACAAACCCGGTTTGCGCGCGGCGCAGAAACGATCCCAGATTTCTTGTTAGACCCGCGACGCCGTTGACTCCTTTTTGAATCACAATGTTGGAGTCAAACCAAAAGAGGATGGATGCCAACGTCTTTTGGAATATATCTGCAAGCCAGGCAAACAAATCATCCAAATAATATTTATTTTCTATAAAGCGATAGACTTCCCCGAACGTTTCAACCAAAGGATCTTTGGAGAGTTTTTTCTTGGAATAAATGAAAGTTCCGATCGAAATTCCGATCAACGCCGCGATCACCGAAGTTGCCGCAACCGAAAGATTTAAATGCATCGTATGCGCGTGTTCACCCAAAATAAATTCAGGAATCCCGATAAACCCGCCGATCGCAGCCAAAACAGCCAACACCAAAAGCGGAGTTTTCATGATCCACGGTGCGTCGTGAACGGCTTCATGACCATGGCCATGCCCGTTGTGTCCATGCGTTCTTTCAGGGCCAAGGACAGCAATCCAAATAGCCCGCGTCATATAAAAAGCAGTGAGCATGGCGGTTAAAAGTGCCACGCCATAAATCACCGTGTTGTGTTCGAAAGCAAGCAGCAAAATTTCATCTTTTGAGAAAAAACCTGAAAAAGGAGGAATTCCGCAAAGTGCGAGTGTCCCGATCAAAAAGGTATAGGCTGTCACCGGCATTTTTCGGACCAGAGAGCCCATTTCCCAAATGTTTTGCGTATGGAGTCCATGAATCATGGCGCCTGCGCCCAAAAATAAAAGCGCTTTGAAAAAAGCATGGGTGGTGAGGTGATACATCGCGACTGTTGAGCTTCCGAGTCCGAGCGCCATGACCATGTAGCCGAGTTGGCTTACGGTGGAATAAGCGAGGATTTTTTTGATGTCGTTCTGAACAACGGCCAATAAAGCGGCCAACAAAGAAGTGATGGCGCCAATGCTTGCCATAATTGTCAAAGCGTCAGCCGAAGCGCTTATCAGAAAATAAGAACGAGACAAAAGATAAACGCCTGCCGCAACCATGGTGGCTGCATGGATCAATGCGCTTACAGGTGTGGGACCTTCCATGGCGTCGGGGAGCCAGATGTATAAAGGAAATTGAGCGGATTTCCCTACGGCCCCGCAAAAAATAAGTAGCGACGCAATCAATAGCATTGCCGGGGTCAGTAATCCGTTTTCGGCGGCCTGTGGAATAGTCCAAGACAGCGCGGAGAAATTAAAAGATCTTTGCTCTCCTCCGATACCCGAAAGCATCCAAACATAAAAAATTCCCAGCACAAATCCAAAATCCGCCAGACGGTTCACGATAAACGCTTTGTTGCCCGCATCGGCTGCCGAAGCTTTTTCAAACCAAAAGCCTATTAAAAGATAAGAACTGACGGCCACAAGCTCCCAGAAAACAAAAAGCATGAGGAAATTGTTTGCGAGCACAATGCCGATCATTGAGAAAGCAAACAGCGAAAGCGAAGCAAAATACCTCGGAAAACTCCCGTCGCCTTTCATGTAGCCCACTGAATAAAAGAAAATACAGCTACCCACACCAGTCACGATGAGCAGCATTAATATTGAGAGACGATCGATCAGGAAACCAAATTCCACAGTGAGTCCTGTAATTTGAATCCAAGCCCAGGAAGATTCAGCCGGCAATAAAGCGCCGTCTCGATAAGACATGAAAAGAGCCACGCTTCCTGCGAGTGATACGAGAATCCCCACCAACGCGAGTGTGCTTGAGAATTTAGGTGATTTGAGTCCAAAAAAACAAATGAGCACCGTTGCAATAAACGGAGAAAACAAAATAATCCAAGGCAAAGAGGGAATTGAGATCAAGATTGTCCTACCATTTCAAAGTATTTAATTCATCCGTATTCGTGGATTCTTTTTTCCGGTAGAGAAGAACCACAATAGCCAGCGCCACCGTGATTTCGGCGGCTGCGACGATCATCGTAAAAAAAACCATGACTTGTCCCGTGAGATTGCCGAGAAAAGAAGAAAATGCGACAAACGAAAGATTCGCCGAATTCAAAATAAGCTCAATCGATAACAGAACTAGCAGAATATTCCGGCGAACGAGGAGTCCAAAAAAACCGATCACAAAAAGAAGCGATGCGACGACTAAATAGTGGGATAATGAAATAGGCGATGGGCTCATTCCGCATCCTTTTTTGCTAACACGACGACACTAACCACTGCTGCAAGAAGTAGAAATGAAGTGAGTTCAAACGGCAATACCTGGCGGTTAAACAGAAGCGTTCCAATGGCTTCCGTGGTCCCATCAATAGGCAATGACGCGGGTTGGGACACTTTTTGAATGGCGCGATAGAACTGGCTAAAAAGAAGTATTCCCAGAACAAATGCGGTCATCGTGCGAAATTTAAACGGCTGCCAATCCAACGTGATCTTCCGGAAATCGATCAACATGACGACGAAAAGAAACAGCACGAGGATCGCGCCCGCATAAACGAGCACCAGGACGGTGGCGACGAGATAAGCCTTTAGAAGAATGAATAGCCCCGCGATCATACACATTGCCGAAACCAGACAGAGAACTCCGTAAACAGCCGAACGTGCGGTTACGACTCCGATGGCAAATGCGATCAGGGCGAAGGAAATCAGATAAAAAAGTACTGTTTGCAACAATGAATGACTCGTAAATTATTGATGTTATGACGAAACGGTCATTTTAAGGAGCAAGAACCCTATTGTCAATTTTATTCCCCTTAAAATTATTGTCTATCCAAATAAATCTGCATGAGTCCCGGTACGAACAAAATAAATTTCGGAACGGGTTAATTTATAAATCAGAAGCCAATCAGTTTCAATATGGCATTCGCGGTAATCCACAAATTCACCTTTCAAGCCATGATCTTTGTATTTTTCTGCCAGAGAATGTCCAGCCAACAGAGATGTCATCACGATCTTCAATTTTTCTATTTCTTTGTGACGCTTTCGGATAAGCTTTAAATCCTTCTTGAATGGGTGCGAATAAGAAGGGATTCTCAAGCTTAAATTCCTAGCTGCTTAAAAAGATCCTTGATGTTTTTAGCCTTAGTCGTTTTCTTTTCTTCTACCTCTTTCATAGCTTTGAGCGTGGTCTTATTGGGAAGCGCGACATCGAAAGGAATCCCTTTTTTCAAAGTCACCTGCGCGAAAAAAAGATTGATCGCCTCCGAGCAAGTCAACCCCAGTTTACGAAATATCCTGTCTGCTTGAGCCTTCAGGCTTGGTTCTGTTCTTGCGCGAATCATTGCGGATCTAGCCATGTTAATTTCCTCCATAAAAAAGTGTATCCTATTTGGGGCACAAATGCAATTTTTCTAACTGCACCCCTTTGATCCCATCGGGACTCAGTCCCAGGCTTTTAAAATCCCTTTGAACGTAATAGTTCGAAGATGCTAGGGGGTTACTTTTTGAATTTTTCTTGAAAGAAATAATTAAAGATGCTGAGTCTTTGTAACATTATTTAACCCAAAAATATCAAGGCCCTTTTTTAATACGGTCTCATCGTGTATATTTACTTTAAGTTATTTTAGGAGCTTCACTTATGGGTGATTTCGAAGAGCGTCGGTCATTGAAAGTTATTTCACTTTTTCTCGTAATCTCATTTCTTTTTCAAGAGCTTGCCTTCGCAAATCCCGATCTTTTCAAAATGATCGCGCAGGGGGGGGGTGGAAGCTGAAAATTCCAAAGCCTGGGCTAGAAAATTTTTACCCCCCATTCCTGAATCCGTAGCCACCATTGAAGATGCTTACAAAGTACCTGGCTCCAATAAAACTCTCATTCTTATCCAAGACGCTCACACCAACACCTCAGGACAGTTCAATCTTTCGAAAACGCTTGATATTCTTCTAAAAAAAGAAAAGAACATAAAATATATCTTCGTTGAAGCAGGTCTTGGCAATAACTCGCTTAGTTTCTTGAGACGATACGGCACTCCCGAAGAAAGAAAGAAAATCGCCGAACCCTTCTTAAGAAATGGCATGCTTCATGGAGAAGAGTATTTAGACCTCACCTCCAATCACAATTTCATTCTCTGGGGAGTGGAAGACTTAAAGCTTTATAAGAAATCCCTCGAAGATTACCGCGAAGTCGCCAAAGACAGGGACAAATTTGAAGCTTATCTCAAAAAGATAAAGACTGCGATCGACACGTTAAAACCCAGAATCTACAATCCTTCGCTTTTACTCTTCGATCAAACCTATCAAAAATACAAAAATGACAAGATTCCGTTAACGGACTACTTTGAATTTCTTAACGCCCAATCTCAAATGTTTTCAATCGATACGAGTCAGTACCCTGCGCTGCAAGCCTTAAAGAAACTAAAAGATAAAGAAAAAAATATCGATTTCCAGAAAGCCAATGAAGAACAAGCAAAAGCCATTGAATCTCTTGAACCTAAAGATCAAAAAGAACTCTTGGACGTAGCTCAAAAACAAAAAAGCCCTTTTAAGCTTTCCGGAGAAGAACACAAGGAAGACAAAGCCTATTACTCTTTCTTAGAGGAAAAGCTGACACATAGTGTCATTGCGAGGAGGCCGCAGCCGACGAAGCAATCTTACCCCAACCTCTCTCTGTATCTGGACTACCTGAAAGAAGCGAAAAAAATAAACGCGGAAACGATCTCAAAAGAAGTAAAAACCCTTGGAACTGAGATTTTTGCAAAATTGACCCAAACCCCAGACGAAAAGACTCTCTACAGATCCGAAGAGGCGATATATCTCTTGGAGAAACTCTTTAAACTCATTCTTACGCCCGAAGAATACAAAGACTACCAAACTATTACTCAAGATTTTGGCATCACACATCTCACAGGTTTTCTTAACAAAAAGATCATGGACATTAAAACCTATTACGACCGGGCCATTTTCCTGGAAAAAGGCTACGACCCTGTTGTCCAAAGAGCCGAAGATTTCTACCGCCTGACCCACACAAGAGACATTCATTTCGTCGGA
>OBEQ011200257.1_pt1 | contig 19249 bp, 18 predicted proteins | sample 1670901 | NCBI WGS metagenome assembly OBEQ01 (sample SAMEA104232315, study PRJEB22302) | groundwater metagenome | biome: forest; feature: aquifer; material: groundwater | place: USA | collected 2011-08-07 | depth 5.4 m
ATATAGGCCTTCATCCACCAGACGGCGTAGGAGATGAACTTGATGCCGCGGGAGGAGTCGAAGCTTTCGACGGCGCGGATGAGGCCCATGCAACCTTCGTTGACCAGATCGGGAAGGGGAATCGGGCAGCCGCGGTATTGCAGGGCGACCTTGAGGACAAAGCGCATGTTGGCTTTGATGAGACGATTGCGGGCTTCGTTGTCGCCTTTGCGGCAGCGATCGAACAAGCGGAGTTCCTCTTCGCGCGAGATGGGACTCGTCTTGCGGATGTCCTCCATGTAGCGCTTGAGGGAAACGTCATGAGTGGGGTAAGACATGGTGTGCTTTCCTTGGAGCGGGGCGGATGGGTTGGAAAAGGGCCCGGCGGTGTTTTTTAGTCGAAAGCCAACATACAAAAAGACATCGCTCCTGACCCGTATTAATACGGTCCGGAGCGAGAAAGGGACGGCCCCGCCCCTCCGCGCGATTGCGTGTGCGGGCGGGCACCGCTTTCAGTCAAAAATGTATCAAGTCGCTGAAGGTCCATACTGCGATTTTCCCGGAATTGGGGCGTAATGCCGCGGTGACCCCGGCGAGGGGACCTCGGAGAAAGGATCGCATTGGCCCAGAGATCGAAAGTGGGAGCGGATTCCGGAACATGCCTGTGCGCCGGATATTTTTACACGCTCGGCAACCCGTTCGATTGGGAGGCCGAACCATGGGCGGCGGCGGAATGACCCGTAGTCGCATGGGCCGGGGACCCCAGGGCCTTGAGATCGTCGTCGGCCAGGTATTGATAGACTTCCAGGATTCGCTTGGAGGACCAGCCCGTGGCCATGAGGCCCTGCAGGAACTCGACGGAAAGGCGGGTGTCCCGGACATAGGGTTTTCCGCCCAATACGGCGGGATCGGATTCGATGCGATTGGGATCAGAAGCGGGATTCAAGAGCAGTGCGGATGTCATATACCTCCATTGTATCGCCAAACCCGCCTTGGCGCAATTCCCCGGGACTTGGGTTCCTTGGGAATCAGGCCCGAAAAATGGCCGTCAACCGCGTTCGTCCAACTCGGACAATCCCAAGGAGTCGAGTATCGGGTTCGGCACCATCGAAGGGTTCCGGGTTCCACCGGAGCCGTTCTTGTTTCCATCGCCCGGGAACCCCGATCCTGGAACGCGCTGGTCGAAGGAATCGTCGAAGTCCTTTCCATGCGGCTCAGGTTCTTGCCTCGGCGCGGTTTCTTCGTAGAAGACGGGGGCGAAATGGTGATCTTTTACCCGAAGGTGACTTTCTTTTGAATGGGTCGCGCAGCTTGCGATGCAGAAACTTGCGGTGGCGGCCAGAGCGACCTCCAGGCCCAATCGTTGCCATCTCGTTTTCATGGAACCCTCCAGTCCAAACCTTGTCTGGCTCTTCCGGTTCCGGCCGGTTCTATACTGATAAGAAAATTTTTTCCGGGGTGGGATGGCGGATTATTTCAACGCTTTTCCGCCCCGGAAAGGCCGTTTTCCGGGCCTTGGTAACATGGACGCTACCGGTCAGGCTCCCGGAGCCGACCAGGTAATCCCCAATCCCATCTTGGGTTGGAAGGCCAAAGTGTTGGGACCCACCATTCCCGTCAAGGCCACGCCCCCCTCATTCAGGTTGGCTTGGTTCAATCCCATTCCGGGAAGGAATTCCGAATTATTGAGAACCGCGCCCAGATATCCCACTCCCGCCTCCAGGTTGGGCTTCGAGGCGCACGCGGCTCAAAGTGAAAGCAATCCTGCCGTTACGAAAATTGGATAACGCATATCGTCCAGCTTTCTCCGCCCCTTCCCCCTTTCGACAGAGGGTCGGCTTTGTGAATACGGCCGTCACCGGGGCGATACCCTTAACATAAAGCCCGCGAGGACCCGGATCCAGAACTCCGTTTCCCGCGCTTTTTCCGGAATCCGCGGGAGACATGGAATTCTTGCAAAGGGCACACGGGTTTAATAAGGTTGGAATCATGCCCCATTTGTCCTTTCTGCAGGACCTGGCCATCGTCATGATCGTGGCCGGTCTGGTCACCATCCTGTGCCACCGCTTCAAGCAACCCGTGGTGCTGGGCTACATCCTGGCAGGCGTCATCATCGGACCCCACACGCCGCCCTTCCCGCTCATCCAGGACGACGGCGCCATCCAGACCCTGTCGGAGCTGGGCGTCATCTTTCTCATGTTCAGCCTGGGGCTCGAGTTCAGCCTGCGCAAACTGCGCCAGGTGGGCGCCACCGCGCTCATCGCCGCCCTGCTGGAAATCACCGTCATGATCGCGGTCGGCTACGGGATCGGCCGCCTGTTCCATTGGAGCGCCATGGACAGCCTGTTCCTGGGCGCCATCATCTCCATCTCGTCCACCACCATCATCATGAAGGCGCTGGACGAGCTGGGCCTGCGCGGCGAGAAGTTCGCCGGCCTGGTATTCGGGATCCTGATCGTGGAGGACATTCTCGGCATCGTGCTCATCGCCATGCTCTCCGGCATCGCGCGCACGGGCACGCTGCAATCCTGGGACGCCGTGCTCACCGTGGGCCAATTGGCCGTGTTCCTGATCGTCTCCCTGGTGCTGGGGCTCATCGCCGTCCCCCGCCTCATCGGCTTCGTATCCAGATTCCGCAGCCACGAGATGCTGCTCGTCACCGTGCTGGGCCTGTGCTTCGGGTTCTGCCTGCTCACCATCAAGCTCGGCTTCAGCCTGGCCCTGGGCGCCTTCCTCATCGGCGCCATCCTCGCCGAGGCCAAGGAGATCGGCAAGATCGAGGATCTCATGAGCCCGCTCCGGGACATGTTCAGCGCGGTCTTCTTCGTCTCGGTCGGCCTGCTCATCGATCCGCGCCTGCTCGTCACCTATGCCTGGCCCATCGCCGTCATCACCCTGGCGGTGGTGGTTGGACAGGTGCTTACCATCCTGATCGGCACCTTCCTGTCCGGCCACGACCTGCGCACCTCCACGCGCGTGGGCATGAGCATGAGCCAGATCGGCGAGTTCTCGTTCATCATCGCGGCCCTGGGCCTCTCCCTCAAGGTCACCAGCGGCTTCCTCTACCCCATCGCCGTCTGCGTCTCCGCGGTCACCACCTTGATCACGCCCTACCTTATCCGCGGCTCCGATCCCTTCACGGCGTGGATGCAGAAGCGCCTGCCGTCCACCCTGCTCTCCTATCTCAACCTCTACAGCCGCTGGCTGGGACAATTCGGCCGCGGCCGCCAGGATAATCAGGTGCGCATCATCCTGCGCCGCATCATGGGACAGCTCGGTGTGTTCCTGGGGCTCATCGGAGGCTCCCTGATCGCGGCCGTCTTCCTGTCACGGATCCTCCTGAGGTATTACCCTTCCTTGCGCGAATGGCGGGCCGTGGTCCATTCCGTGCTCTGGCTCGCGGCCATGTTCGCGGCCATGCCCGTCTACCTCTCCGCGTACCGCAAGCTCAAGGCCCTGGGAATGATCGTGGCCGAACTCGGCATCACCGACGCCATGGGCGGCGAACGCAAGGCGGAAGTCCGCGCCGTGGTCGCCAATGCCATCCTGGCCTCCGGCCTGGTGGCCCTGGCCGGATACACCTTCGGACTTAGTTACGCCGTGCTGCCTCCGCAGCAGGTGCTTTACGTGTTGATCGCCCTCTCGGCGTTGCTGGTCTACTGGATGCGCGGACCCTTCAACAAGATCTATTTCCAGGGCAAGGCCGCCCTGGCGGAAACCTTCGCCAAGAACGCCTCGTCCGAGGATCCCGTTCCCCAAGCGGCCGTCCACGTAACCCATCTGTTACGGGAGGCGAAGCTGGAAACCCTGATCCTGGCCCAAGGCATGCCCGGCGCAGGCCGCACGCCCCGGGATCTGGAACTCAAGACCCGCACCGGCGCCTTCATCGTCGGTATCGAACGGGAGTCCCTGCAAATCGTGAATCCCGAAGCCGATGAACTTCTTCTGCCCGGCGATCAACTGCTTCTCGTTGGAAGCCGGGATCAACTGGATGCGGCCATCCATACCCTGGCGGGGGACGCCGTGATTCTCGGAGCCGCTACGGCAGCCGCCCCCGTGCCCACCGCCAAAAGCCTGATGGGACAACCGGAAAAGTGATTTTACCAGGAGATTCCGCGATTCTTGCTCCCTTTTCCAGCATTCGGCCCTAAAACCGGACCGGTTCAGTAACAAGTCCCATCCCCCCCGGACTAATGCAATGGAGGCGGCAGGTGTATCAGCTCCGCGACGTGGAAGGCCTGTCGGGGATGAGGCCGCGGTAGTGCTGGGGATAACGCCCGGGAACGTGCGCTTCGAACTGGATCGGGCGCGGAGGCGGATTGCCGACCGGGTGCGGGAGAAGCTGGCCGGAGTCCGGAAGGCCAAGGAGCCGGAGAGCGGTAAGAGGTCCGGCGGACGGGGAACGGAAACATGAGCGGCTGGTTCTATAAGGCGGTCTACACCTGCGATAAGGTCCGGGACTTCATGTACGATTACCTGGACGAAAACCTGCCGACGGTCACGGCCATCCGTTTCCACCTGCACCTCAACAATTGCCCGGAGTGCCGCGAGTACCTTTTCCTTTACAAGCAGGCGGCCAACGCCAGGGAGTTCCGCAAGGAGCATCCGGCGCCGGATGAATTCCTCGCCAGCACCTTGGGCTTCCTGGCGAAGGAGGGAATTACGGGCTCTGAAGAAGATGAGGAGGATGAAGAGGATTGGGGACCGGGGACGGAGAAGCCGCCGCCCTGAAATCTTCCGGCATCCTTTAGAGCGACATCTTCCCCAAAATCACCAACCGCACCGCATCCAACCGCAATTCCGCGCCCAAGATATTCTTCAACACTTCCTGCAACAGCTTGTCCGCGTCGGCCACGTCCCCGGCCGTCACCGAGGGATTGATGCTCATCAGGTTTTTCAACCGGTCGCGCTCGGCGCCCAGGCGCTTCTCCGCCTCTTTGTGGGCTTCCTTTTTGACGGTGCTCTGCCGCAGGTTCACTTTGCCCGCGGCGGCTTCCAGGAGCTTGGGCACCAGCTTGTCGAACAGATCGTGGTGATCCTCCAATAGCCCGGTAGGCGCCTGCTCCAGCTCGGACAGATCCAGGCGGGGTAACAGGTGGGATACGTCCTCGCCGGCCTGGTCGACCATGACGCGGATGGGCGTCGGGGCCAGGAAGCGATCGATGTGCAGATGGCCAGGGGCCGTGGCCTCCAGGATGAAGATGGCCTCCAATGCGAAACCCTTGAGGGGGGACTCGCGCCACTCGACAAATCCCACGGTGCCCTCGCCGCCGCCCAGCACCAGGTCCACGGCGCCGCGGACCATGGGATGATCCGGGGTCATGAAGGCGATGTCCTCGCGGGCCAGCGCTTCGCCGCGATCGTAGGTGATGGCCAGCCCCGCGGCGGGCAGGTTGGGGAAGGTATCCACTTCCATGCGATCGCCCGGGAACAGGAAATAGCCGCGCTTGGGTTCGGTCTTCTCCGTGTCCACGCCGAAATGATCGAAGACTTCTTCCAGGTATTCCTCCAGGCCGGTATCCTCGTCCTCGGCGCGGATCTCCGCGATCAAGGCGCGGGCAAGTTCGGGGCGGTTGGAGTTGATTTCCAGCAGGCGGTCGCGGCCCTTCTCCAGGGTTTCGCGCACGCGCACGGCGAGCGTCCGGGTATGCTCGAGCAGGGTTTCGATTTGTCCCGGCAAGACGGCGGCCTCGGTGGAACCAGCCTCGGCCGACGCGGATTTCCTGGACGCCTCCGCGATCACGGCCAGGCGGCAGGTCTCCATCACTTCGCCGATCTGTTCCTCGTGGAAATAATCCGAACCGAGGACGGGATTGCGGAAGGCGTCCATGCCTTCCTGGTACCAGCGGAAGAGCACCTCATGGGCCGTCCCCTGCACGAAAGGCACGTGGATATGGATGTCGTGGAGCTGGCCGATGCGGTCCAGGCGGCCGATGCGCTGTTCCAGCACGCTGGGATCGAGCGGGAGATCGAAAAGCACCAAGTGGTGCGCGAACTGGAAGTTTCGTCCCTCGCTGCCGATCTCGGAACAGATGAGCATGCGCGCGCCATCGGGAGTGTTGCCGCCCGCGGCCTGGGCGAAGTAGGCCGCGTTCTTGTCGCGGGTGGCCATGGTCAGATTCTCATGGAACAGAGCAAAGGGCGCCGCCGTGAGGGTAGGCAGGATTTCCTGGAGCGCGAACACCACGGCTTTATGCGAACAGATGAGCAGGATCTTTTCGCCTTCCAATTCCTTGAGCAGGTTGACGAGCCAGTCCAGGCGCGGATCCTTGCGCCAGGCGCGCTTGAGGAATTCCGTGGCGTCGCCTTCGTAGCCTTTCAGCTCCCCGGAGGTGTAGGCCGCGGGGCCGTTGAGGAAGCGCGAGAATTCGCTTTCGCCGCCGAAGGGGCCCGTACCCGGTTGGGGATTGGGTCCGGCCACGGCGGCGGCCCACTCGCGGTGCTCGGCCGTGTTGGGAAGCGGAACCGGATGCACGACGCGCTTGGGGAACCCGCCCAGGGCGGAGCGCCGGTTGCGGAACATCATGCGGCCGGTGCCGTGGCGATCTACCAGATCCTCGATCAGGCCGCGCCGGGATCCCGGCAGGCCCTTGGAATAGGCGTCAAGTTTGGCCTGCAGGGCCGCGTCCCCGGGAAAGGCCGCGTTGAGCGCGTCCAGGGCTTCGGGCACGGGCGCTTCGCTGGACATGAGCTTGTCCACCGTGCCGGCCAGATTCTGGTATTGGGAGGCTTCGTGCAGGTAACCGGCAAGATACGTAAAGCGCTTGGGGTCCAACAGGCGCAGGCGGCCGAAGTGACCGGTCTGGCCTAGCTGGATGGGCGTGGCTGTCAGCAGCAGCACCCCGCGGCTCACGGCGGCCAGGGTTTCGATGGCGGCGTACGCCGGAGACTTGGCGGTTTCCGACCAGGCGAGATGATGGGCCTCGTCGACGATTAACAAATCGATGCCCGCTTCCGCGGCCTGCTTCACGCGGCGCGCGGAGGACGAGAGGAAATCCACGGCGCAGATCATGGTCTGGCGGTTGTTGAAGGGATTGACCGTCTGATCGCCCTTCTCTTCGGATCGGAAGAGGTCCTCATCCACCACCGTGAACATATGGTTGAAGCGGCGGTAGAGCTCCACCAGCCATTGATGCACCAGTTGCGAGGGCGCCACCACCAGTACGCGGGAGATCTGCCCGGTCACGTACAGGCGATGGAAGATCATGCCCGCTTCGATGGTTTTGCCCAAGCCCACTTCGTCCGCGAGCAGCACCTTGGGATGGTGGCGCGAGGCCACCTCATGGGCGATGGAAATCTGATGGTCCAGCAATTCCATGCGGGCGCCCACCAGGCCGCGCACCCGCGAGCCCAGCATGTCCCGGCGGAACTGATGGGTGCGGAAGCGGAGCGCGAATTCCTTGGCCTTGCCCACCTGTCCGGCCAAGAGGCGCTTGTCCGGATCGGAAAAGGTCATCCTATCGAGCAGGTCCTGTTCCTTGAGCGTCAGGCCGTCCCCGTGGTACACCATCAGGCCGCTGAACTCCTTGATGGTCTTGACCACGAACATGCGCCCGTCGTTGGCGCGGGCCCGATCGCCCGCCTTGAGGCGCACGCGGCGCAAAGGCGCGTTCCGGTGCATGTAGACGCGGACCACGTTGGAGGCGCGGAAGCTGATCTTCACCTCCCGGAACCCGACTTCCAGGATGATCCCCAGACCCAGCTCCGGCTCCGAATCGCTGATCCATCGCTGTCCGGGTGCGAATTTGGCTTTGATGTCCGGCTTGCTTTGCACTCGACCTCCTGAGGGGTCTGCAAAGATAAAACCATTCCCCGGGCCGGGCGACTATATTTACCCGACCATGCCCGGACGCAAGGTTTTCCTCACCGGAGGCAGCGGCTACATGGGCCGCAGGCTCATCCCACTTCTGCTCGCGCGCGGACACGAGGTGACCGCCTTGACGCGCTCCGGATCCGCATACCGTTTATCCGTTCCTCCTGTTCCATCCGCTCCATCCACTCCATCCACTCCGTCCGCACTCGACGCTGCCGACACCTCTTCCGGGACGCGCAAAGGAACCCTGCGCATCGCGCCCGGCAATGCCCTGGATCCGCTCTCCCTGAAAGATTCCTTGGGCGATTGCGATACCTGGGTGCAACTCATCGGCACGCCCAAGCCGTCCCCCTGGAAGGCCGCGCAATTCCGCGCCGTCGATTTCCGCGCCGTCACCGCATCGCTGGAAGCGCTCGCCGGGTCCCGCATCCGTCATTATGTCTACCTCAGCGTGGCCCAACCTTCCCCGATGATGCGCGCCTACGTGCAGGTCCGTACCGAAGCCGAAGCCCTGTTGCGCGAAACCGATTTGGCCCTTACCTTCCTGCGGCCCTGGTACGTGCTGGGACCCGGCCACCGTTGGCCCGCGGTCCTGAGCCCGATATACAAGCTCCTGGAAATCATCCCTTCCACCCGGGAAGGCGCGCTGCGCTTCGGCCTCGTGACCTTGGAACGGATGCTCGCGGCATTGGTCGACGCCGTGGAAAATCCGCCCTCCGCCTTGCGCATCCTCGACGTGACCGCCATACGCGCCGGCCGTCCCGCCGATTATCCATCCGCTCAACAACCCCTCTGACTGCCGGGCGCCCGCTCCCTTTGCAGCCTTTGGCTTTCCCGCCCCCCATACTCTTCCCTTTTCAGCCTTTTGCGTTACCGTTCTTTTCAGGCCGGAAACCCCCGAACTTTTCCCTTGATTATAAGTGAACGTTCATTTATTATAGAAGCAGATGAGAACCCGGGACCCGAAAAAGGAAAAGGCCATCCGCGACAAGGCCCTGGCCATGATCGTCAAGGAAGGCTTCGACGGACTCAGCATGCAGAAGTTGGCCAAGGCCGCGGGCGTCTCCCCCGCCACCATCTACATCTACTGGAAGGACCGGGACGATCTCATCCTCGGCCTTTATCGCGACGTCTTCCGCCAGATGAGCGAAACCACCCTGGAAGGATTCGACCCCTCCCTTTCCTTCCGGGACGGGCTGCGGATCCAATGGCGCAACCGGGCCAAGTACTGCCTGGAACATCCCCTGGAAAACCATTTCATGGAGCAGGTGAAATTCTCTCCCCTCCACGACAAGGCCCAGGAGATTGTCGGCGGCGCGTTCATCGAAGCCATGCGCACCTTCGTCAAAGGCGCCATCAAGCGCGGCGAACTCATCCGCATCCCCGTCGAAGTGTATTGGTCCCTGGCCTTCGCTCCCTTGTATCAACTCGTGAAATACCACAAGCACGGCCGGGGAATGCCCGGCACCGGTCCATTCGTGCTGGACGACAAGATCATGACCATGACCCTGGACCTGGTCCTGAAAGCTTTGAAACCCTGAAGTTCATCCGGCCCCAGCGGCCCGGAAAGAAAAAACCGTAACCCCGAGGATACCAAAATGAATGCCCCATCCCCGCAAGCGCATATCTTCACGTCCTACCAGAAATTCGTGATCGCCATGCTGGCGTTCCTGCAATTCACCGTCGTGCTGGACTTCATGATCATGAGTCCGCTCGGGGCCATCCTGATGCCCGCCCTGCACATCAGCCCCCGCCAGTTCGGCCTGGCCGTCTCGGCCTATGCTTTCAGCGCCGGCATCGCCGGTATCCTCGCCGCCGGCTTCGCCGACAAATTCGACCGCAAGAAGATCCTCCTCTTCTTCTACGCCGGATTCGTGCTCGGCACCTTCCTCTGCGGCATCGCGCCTTCCTATCCCTTCCTGATGGGCGCCCGCATCGTCACCGGCCTGTTCGGCGGCGTCATCGGCTCGGTCAGCATGGCCATCATCGCGGACATCTTCCCCCTGCAGGTGCGCGGGCGCGTGATGGGTTTCGTGCAGACCGCCTTCGCCGGCAGCCAGGTGCTCGGCCTCCCCATCGGCCTGTTCCTGGGCAACCGCTGGGGCTGGCATTCCTCCTTCCTCATGATCGTCGCCGTCAGCTCTCTCGTCGGCATCTTCATCTTCGTCAAGCTGGAACCCATCACCGCCCACATCAAGGCCCAGACCACTTCCAACCCCATCGTCCATCTGTTCAAGACCGTGAGCCAGTTCCGTTACATCCAGGCCTTCATGGCCACCACGCTCCTCGCCACCGGCGGCTTCATGCTCATGCCCTTCGCTTCCGCCTTCAGCGTCAACAACCTGAAAATCCCCTTGTCCCAACTTCCCTGGGTCTATCTGGCCACGGGCATCTCCAGCATGCTCATGGGTCCCTATCTGGGCAAACTGAGCGATAAGCTCGGCAAGTACCGCATGTTCTGCATCGGCTCCGTCATGGGCATGGCCATCGTCATCATCTATTGCAATCTGGGTCAAACGCCCATCGCCGGCGTCATCGCGATCAACATCGTATTGTTCGCGGCCATCACCATGCGCATGGTTTCCAGCCAAGCCCTCGCCTCGGCCATGCCCGACCTCGCCGATCGCGGCGCCTTCATGGCGGTCAACAACTCCGTGGCCCAGTTCGCGGGCGGCGTGGCAGCCACCATCGCCGGCCTCATCGTGGTGCAGACCCCGAATGGCCCCTTGGAGCACTACAACATCCTGGGCTATGTCGTGGCCACGGCCATGATCGCCGCCATCGGCCTCATGTACCCGATCCACAAGATGGTGATGCAAAAAGCCGCGGCCCAAGCCCCGAATCCCGGCATGGGGGGAGGCGCCGGCGGCCAGGGCCCGGGCCAAGTCTCCGGCGGACAACCCGCAGCCGCGCCCAGCAGCTCCGGAACCCGGTAGACTTAAGGGTTCAAGATCACGGGAAGGTTCAATTCCTTCCCGAGCGAATCATAGAATACGTAACGGGACAGCTTCCGGTCCCGGACATCCATCTCGAATTTCAAGCGCCCTCCGGCGTACCAGGATTTATGGTACCCGTCGCCGCAATCGATCTTCCCGTCCCGGTACTTGAACTCGTCCATCACCTTGCCGTTGGGGAAATACTCCCGATGCAGGCCCTGCAACTTCCCATCCACGTACCCGGCCTCGCTCTTCTTCTTCCCGTCCGGAAACCAGGTGATCCACGCCCCCGACCGCTTTCCGGACACATAACTCCCCTGCTGCTTCAACCGCTTAGCGCCGTCCCGGATCTCGAAAGCCCCGTCCTTGACCACCACATCATTGCGCATGCGGAAATGAAAATGCTCCGTCCCTCCCTCCGGCAAGGCCTTAACCGTCTCCTGCACCGGCCCGCAAGGCTGCGACGCCTCGCATCCCACATCCTCATTGCCCAACAAAGACACCACCCGCGCCGACTGCCCGCGCGGCACGGTATCGCACTCCCAATACAGGGAATCCTGGGCGGATGCCGTACGGATCAGAAATCCGAAAAGGAATAGCGCGAAAAATGGAAATCGATTGGAAATAAGATCATCCCCGGAAAAAGTGGACGTCTGCAACCTATCATAAGGTAAATCCCTTCCCCGAACATTCCACGTGGCCTCTATCACCATGGCCGATTCCGGCGCCTCAATTCCACATGATCATTTTCCGGAAATCCCGGTTCAGCGGCACGGCCCAGGTTGCATCCCGAACACTATTTTCATCAAGTTCGATTCGCATCTGCACCGCAACTCCATCTCTCCCGCCTACCCGAAGGACCCATCCCTCCCAAGCGCCGCGCGCAATTCTCTTCGCGGCGCATCGACAAGCCCCACAAGACTACCGACCCACCACCAGACACAAACCCCAAAGGCTCCCGCCCACCCACAAGACCCACCCCCCCCAAGCGCCGCGCGCAATTCTCCCCGCGGCGCATCGACAAGCCCCCCGAGACTACCGACCCACTCCCAGACCCCAATGACTCCCGCCTCCCCGCAAGACCCACCTCCCAGCGACCACAAACCATCCCTCGCGAAACACACGAACGCCCAACGCATCCCAACGCAGGGTTTCTGTCGCCAAGTGAGTGTGTGGATTTTGCGACTGGAGTGCCCGCGGGGGTGCGCCGGGTGCGAATCAGGCGTAGGCGACCCAACCGGGGCCGCCGACGGAGCACACGCGAGCGATATCCTCTGAGTTTGTAACCGCTCGCGAGCGCTCGCTCCCGGCTCACAGCCCACTGGGCTGTTCGCTCCTCAGGAAAACTCTGGGCCGACCGGCTAATGCGCGAGTGTGTGCAGCGACCACACTGAATCGATCCGTCGAAGGCCGGAAGACCCAGCGGACTGCCGGTGGGTCGCCGGAGCCGACCAGCACCCGGCGCACCCCCGCGGGCACTCCAGGTGCACGAGACCAACATTCACCGCAGCAACTGATTCACCGCATTGAACAAAGCACGGACGTTCGCCTTAATCGTGTCCATGTCTTTGCCTCTCCCCAGCGCAATCGCCCCCTTGGGCTGCGCCATGGCGGTATCCTTCCGCTGCAGCTTGATCTCCGACAGCGCATACGCCGCGAAGTCCATGTGCTCCACATCCAGCGCCATCTGCGAGTATTCGATCAGATGGAAGAACAACCCGATCGACTCCATCGCGTGCATGCATGCATCGATGGGGCCCGTGCCCCGGCCCACCAGGGTCTGATCCTTGCCCTGCCAGTTCACGTCGAAGTAGAACTCCTTCTCGTTCGGCTCCATGCGGAGGCCCCGGAACGCCAACGGCCCGCGCACGTTCAGGATCTCCTGGTTGTAGACCTTCAGGATCTCCTCGTCGTTCAATTGCCCGCGGTTGTCCTGCTCGGAGAGTTTCTTCAAGATCGGCTGGATCACCGCAGCCTCTTCGATGGAGATGGGAAGACCCAACCCCCGCACGATTTCGAACACGGCGGTCTTGCCGCTCTGGCTGGTGAAGCCCAGGCGATCGCCTTCCTTGCGGCCGATGAGCGAGCTGTCGATGGCGCGATAGGCGCCCTTCTTCATGCCCATGGTCTTGGAGGCGCCGTCCTGGTGGATGCCGCTGCGGTGCGCCACCACATCCCCGCCCACCAAAGGGGCCTTCTCGTAGATGGGAACCCGCGCCCATTCGGATACGCGCAGGGCCGTCTCGTATATCTCGCCCAGATTGAGGGGCACGTCCACCTCGCAATTGGCCAGGGCCAGCGCCACTTCGTACATGTTGGTGTTGCCCGCGCGCTCGCCCAAACCGTTCAGAGCGCATTCCAGCTGGGTCGCCCCCGCGAAATAGCTTTCCACCGTGGTCGCCGTCGCCATGCCCAGATCGTTATGGGTGTGCACCGCGATGGTCACGTGCGGCGGCAAGGCCGCCACCACCTTCTCCACCATGTCCACGAACAGCTTGGGGCGATAGCGCTCCACCGTATTCGGCAGGTTGATGATGGTCGCGCCCTCGGCGATCACCGCATGGAACAGGTCGATCACGAAATCCAGGTTCTCGCGCGAGTCCCCGAAATGCTCGGCCGAGAACTGGATGGTGCCCTTGCCCCCCATCACCTTGCGGCAGGTGGCGATGGCCTTCACGGCCCGCTCCTTCACCTGCGCCGGCGTCATGCGCAGCACGTTCTCCATGTTGAACGGGCTGGTGGCCAGGAAGGTATGGATGCGCGGCTGGGCCGCATGCTGGATGGCCTCCCACACCATGGTGATGTCGCGTTCCACGCAGCGGGCGAGCCCGGAGATCACCACGTTGTCCGGCGCCAGCTTGGCCAGATGCTCGCAGGCGGCGAAGTCCATTTCACTCGCCCCCGAGAACCCCACCTCAATCCCCTGCACGCCCAGCTTCAGGAGCTGGCGGAACACCAACTCCTTCTCCTGCAGGTTCCAGGGATGGCGGAGCGCCTGGTTCCCGTCGCGCAGGGTCACATCGTAAAAGAAAGGTTTCTTCGTCGCCGTACTCGTGTTCATCTCGTTCTCCTCTTTCCAGTCCAGGCCGTCTCGGGTTTTCCACTTCCGAGGGGCCGAGGTTCCCGCAGGCGCCGCCCCAGGCTTGCGCCGGGGACGGTCCTAAAGGAACCAACGAAAAAGCCCACTCGGATGAGTGGGCTTTTTGTCAAACGCTCGCACTCTCTCCTTAGCCGGATAGGCCTAGAAGGAGAGCGCTGTTGGCGTTAAAAGCGTTGTGGACGGAATCCATGGACATGTCCTTATGATAACTATTAAGGGAATAGTCCGCAAGGGATCCGGCAAGCCCGGGAAAGGGAAGCTGGAAGGGATGGGCCGCTGTGTCAAACGGCGGAGCATTCGCGGCGGCTTCCAAGCGGTCGCAACTGGGAAAAACCGGTAATTCGCAAGGGATCCGGCGTTCGGACAGTTGGGGAATCACCACGCTGCCGGTGACTTTAAAACTTGAGGGACAGACGCGAACCGGTATAGTCCGGCCCGATCTCGGGAATGACCTCGAGGCTCAAGCGCGAGCTGGTATGCTTGTAAACCCGCAGGGTATTGGCCAAAGAGGCCAGACGGTTGAGGGCCAGCGCGCCGATGGCGAAGGAAATGGCCACCTTGGACGCGCGGTAATAGCGCAGGGACTGCTGGAAGGTGCGCCAGTTGGCCGTGTTCTCCGGATTCACCGAGCTGCCGAAATCCCAGTAGTTGGCTTCCACGGCGGGAATGTCGTAGTCGCGATCCCGCTTGCCCGAAAGCTGTTGCGCCAACTCGTAGCTGTCCTGGCGATGTTGCTTCTCCTGGTACGATCGGAACGTGGCCATGGTCTCTAGAAAAGCCGAGCTCTTGCCGGAAGCGTCGATGCCGGCGTATTCCGAAGCGTAGTTGCGCGCGCTGGAGAGGTAGCTTTCGCGCGCCAGAAAGGCCACGTACAACGAGGCCCAGAAGCCCGCTTCGGTCAGCATGAACGCCTTCGCGCTCCCCTTCTCCTGGAGATAGAACTCCCCCGTTCCCGGCAAAGCCGCGGAGAACAGCATGGCCAAGGGCAGGGACTTGTCCTTGTTGCGGGACTGGCCCGGATCCACTTCAATGGTGACATCATCCGGCCCGGGCGCTTCCGCGCCGGCGGTGGCCGCGGCGGCCGGGGGATGGGGCGGCGCGGGCGCGGGCTTGGCCGAATCCGCGGCGGCCGCCGGGGGTACCGCGGGAGTTACGGCTGCGGGGGCCTTGGCAACGGGCGCAGGGGCTGCGGGCGCAGGGGCCGGGGATGCAGGCTTGGACGGGGCGGGAGCCGCATCGCCCACCTCGATTTCAGGCGGCGCTTCCGCTTTGGGCGCGGCGGTTTTAGGCGGGGGATCCGCCGGCTCCAGCTCCTCTTTGACCTGGGCCGCATGGGCGGAGCCCAGCCCGAGGGCCAGGGACAAGGCGGCGGTCAGGATTCCCAGCGTCCAGGATCCGCGCGGAGACGCGGCCGGGACGCGCCCGGTAACCCGCGAGATACCTGAGTGGGAGGAAGGGCGCATCGATGGGCGTCAGAAGGTGAGGCTGGCGGTCACCGTGGGAGTGGGAGCGTATCCGTCCCAGGCCATCTGGCTGTCCAGCCGGATGCGATCCCACCAATTGGTTTCGGTCTGGTAGAGGGCCTTGTTATGGTAATGGGCCGACAGGGCCGCGTCGATGGCGGAGACGATGTGGTTCACCACCATGCCGCCCAGGAAATAGGCCTGCATGCGGGCATAGGTATTTGCCTGGGCGCGCATGCCGATATAGCGCTGCTGCATGGGCGTGGTGGCCAGGATCAACTGGTTGGCCGCGTCTTTCAGGGGAAGCCCATCCGCACCCATTGCGTAGAAAGCGGAATCGCCCATGTATACGCTGTCGGCGTCCGACCATCCGGTGATGAACTCGTTCTCCTTGCCGATCAACTCATAGAAGTTGTGGGGGTTGGGGAATTGGCTGCGGCGGATACCTACGGAATCGGGATTGGTGTTGTTCCAATCCTTGTCGTTGTATTCATTGTGGAAGGATTGGTATTCGTCGCTGCCTGGGGTTTTACATCCCAAGAACAGGCTGTTGCCCTTCGGCGTCTCGTTTTCCTGCACCGTCTCGCAGTAGTTTTCGCGATGGCTATTGCGCGCATCTGTCTTTTTCGTATCCTTAGCGATGCTGTCCTCGTATTTGAACTGGCGCCAGTTTAGGTCCGCGAACTTCTGATACTTCGCGATCTGGGCGTCCTGCCTGTCCACCACGTAATAGTGCCAGCCGTAAGCCAGGGCCACGTCCGTGAGGAAGTACGCCGCGCCGCGCGCGTAATTGGTCCAGGTATGGCCCACATATGCCTGCCCCAGGCCCGGGACGATCATGGACATGAACAGGGCCTTCTTGGGGGAGCGGTAGCGGCCCTTCAATTCATCGATGGTGTTGACCGTGGTCTCGCGCACCACGCGTTTGCGCTTCTTCTTGCCGCCGGCCTGGGACGAATCCGCGTAAGCGCTGGAATCCACCGTGGTCGCCACGGCGGGCGCGGCCTTGGTGGTATCGCCGATGATGTTCTTGGCGGAGTCGACCACGGCCACGGGGGTCTTGAGGGAATCGGCGCGGACGGTCCTCGCCGCGGACTTCGACGTGTCCTTCGAGGCGGCGGAATCCTTGAGCACCGGGGCCGTGGCGGTTTTGCTCGAATCCTTCAGGGCGGCCGGGGCGGCGACGGCTTTCGCGGAATCCTTGGCGGCCGCAGCGGCGGCGGTGGAGTCCTTGACGGCCTTGGACTTTTTGGACTTCGCCTTCTTCACGGTCTTGGCCGAATCGGCGGCGGGTTTGGCCGTGGTCGCGACGGGCGCGGTTGCCGGAGCGGCAGTGGGGGCGGGCTTGGCCGCGGTCGATGCAGGCGCAGTCGCCGGAGCCGCGGAAGCCGGAGCGGCGGCCGGCGCCGGGGTGGCGGCGGGCGCGGTTTCGGAGGCGGAAACCGCGGCTACCGTCAGCAGGCCTACCATGCCCAGCAGGCCGAAGGCCCGAAGCATGCGGCGGCCCGCGGAGCGCCTGAGGGAAATGAAGTTATGGGAAGTGAGGACGGCGACGAAGTTGTTCGAAACGGCGATGGATTTTCGCAAGGCGACCCCGGTGAGATTGGGTCTAATGTACATGAAATCAAATGCGAAAAACAGCCTTTGGGGCGGTTTTCAGGGGATTTGCGGGGAGGCTGGAACGGTTTGGGTGGAACGGCGAAAGGCCGGGCCCCAAGGCTCAGAGGCCCAGAACGTCGAACATGTTGTAGATACCGGGACCTTTGCCCGCCAGGAACAAAGCTGCCTTGACCGCGCCCTGGGCGAAGGTCATGCGGCTGTGGGCCATGTGCTTGAGCTCGATGCGCTCGCCGTCTCCGGCGTACAGCACCGTGTGGTCGCCCACAATATCCCCGCCGCGCACGGCATGGATGCCGATCTCGCCCTTGGGGCGCGCGCCCACGATGCCTTCGCGGCCGTAGTTGGCCTTATCGTTCAGGTCGACTCCGTGGCCGCGGGCCACGGCTTCGGCGAATCCCAGGGCGGTGCCGCTGGGACTGTCCTTCTTCTGGTTGTGATGGGCCTCGACGATTTCCACGTCGAAGTCCTCGCCCAGAACCTTGGCGACCATCTCGGCCACGCGGAACATGAGGGTGACGCCGATGCTCATATTGGGGGCCATCACGATGGGAACGGTCTTGGACGCTTCCGCGACCATCTGCTTTTGCGCGGCGGTGAGACCGGTGGTGCAGAGGACATGGGAGGCGCCGGCTTTTTTCACGGCTTCCAGCGTGGCCAGGGAGGCCTCGGGAGACGTGAAGTCGATGACCACCACCCCGGGCTTGAGCAAAGCCGCAAGGTCCGAGGTGATGGTAACGTCGATGCCCGCCACCCCGGTCGCTTGACCGAGGTTGGGGCTGGAGGAAGATTCCACCGCGCCGATCACGCGGAGCGAAGGGGCGACGCCCTTTTGCTTTTGCGCGGCCATTTTCTGGCTGCAGGCTTGGAGCACCATCTGGCCCATACGGCCACGGGCTCCCAGCACTACGATATCGGCAACGGCAACGCCCTCATGGGCGTTGCTTGCAGTTCCGGCGGAGCCGGAACTGCCGGCGTCGATCTTACTTGGACTCATCCGAGATGATCCAAAGCTTGATCTTGGATTCGACTTCCTTGTGGAGCTGGATCTTGATCGTGTACATACCGAGCTGTTTGATGGGCTCGGCGAGCAGCACGTGGCGCTTGTCGATGTCGTGGCCGGCTTCCTTCAGCTTGGCCGAAATGTCCGAGGCCTGCACGGAGCCGTACAGTTTTTCGCCTTCGGATACCTTGGCTGCGATGGTGAGCGACAGTTCCTTCATCTTCTCGCCCTGGGCCTGGAAGACCGCTTTTTCCTGGCGATACCGTTCTTCGGCCTTGGCGCGCTCGGCGGCCAGGGCCCGCTTTGCCAGACCCGTGGCGAGCACGGCCAGGTTGCGCGGGAACAGGTAGTTATGGGCATAACCGGTCTTGACCTTGACGAGCTCGAGGGCCCGGCCGAGGTTCTGGACGTCTTCTTTAAGGATGATTTCCATGTTTTCCTTCCCTGCCCTTAGCGCATGTTCTCTGCCACGAAGGGCAGGAGGGCGAGGTGACGCGCGCGCTTGATGGCGATCGCGAGTTCGCGTTGGTAGACGGCCGAGGTGCCGGAGATTTTCCGGGACACGATCTTGCCGCGTTCGTTCACGAACTTGCGCAGCAGCTTCTCGTCCTTGTAATCGATGAACTTGATCTTGTTCTCGGTGAAGTAACAGATCTTCTTGCGTTTGGTCTTGCCGTCTTTTTCTCTACGCTCGGCCATCAGTCATCTCCTCTTCTGGAACCCGGGGGGGCGACTTCCGCCAGCTGCGGAGCGAGTTCGCCTTCGACCTTATCAGCCGGCACGCCGACGGGATTGTCGGCGACGGTGAGCCAGCGCAGGATGTTCTCATTGATACGCAGGCGCTTGTCCAGCTCGGCGGACAGGCCGCCCGATTCGGACTCGTAGTAGAACACGGCGTATTCGCCGTGGGTGCGCTTGCGGATGGGATAGGCGAGCTTGCGCTTGCCCCAACGGTCGAGCTTGACCATCTTTCCCTGGGATTCGATGAGCTTGTTGATCGCGTCGAATTCCGAGGCGATGCTTTCGTCGGGGATCATCGCGTCCACGACACAATCGTCGTTTTTGACAGGATCCGCGAAAATTTAAGAAAACACGGCGATTACACTTTCGAAGAAATTGTTAACCACTCACTTCTGCAAACCATTGGCCGTTCACTCAACACATCACTCACCGTTATCTTTGTCCTCTTAGCGCTTCTCTTATTTGGCGGCGAGTCGATCAAAACTTTTGTCCTGGCGCTTTTAATCGGCGTTGTCTCGGGCACCTACTCATCGATCTTCAACGCCGCCCCGCTTCTCGTCGTCTGGCAAAAATTAACAAAAAAGTAATTATTTATAA
>OBEQ010517430.1_pt1 | contig 19246 bp, 29 predicted proteins | sample 1670901 | NCBI WGS metagenome assembly OBEQ01 (sample SAMEA104232315, study PRJEB22302) | groundwater metagenome | biome: forest; feature: aquifer; material: groundwater | place: USA | collected 2011-08-07 | depth 5.4 m
TAAGGCTATTCTCAGAGTACCACCGGCAGAATTTCCTCAATCTCGTACCGAGACAACGGTGTTGAGAGACGCTCGGAGAATAGAAACCTTTGTTCTTAATTTTCAAAATCTATATTTTTATAAAATTAAAAAGAGGGCTGGCTAAGCCCTCTTGTCGTTTATAGCCGATTTGGTTAATCCGATACCGTCGTTACTTGGTGGTCGACGAGCCGACGGTAGGGCGGGCACGAGACATACAGGTCTTCGTGTTTGCCTTGACCAGCAATTCGTCCTTCTTCCATAACGATGATTCGATTCGCGTACCGAATCGTTGAGAAACGATGAGCGATGATGATTGTTGTGCGCCCTTTCGAAGCTTCGTTGATGGCGTCCCGGATTTCGGCTTCGACCGCGGCATCCAAACTACTGGTTGCTTCGTCGAAAACGAGAATCGCCGGATCTTTGATCAAAGCCCGAGCGATGCCGACACGCTGGCGTTCACCGCCCGAGAGCTTGATTCCCCGCTCGCCGATCAGGGTGTCAAAACCTCTTTCAAGCTTGTGGGCGAACCGGCTGATCTGTGAGACTTGGGCAATCCGCTCCAGTTCCTCTTCGGTTACATCTTTGGCTTTCCCATTGAGACCGTAGAGAATGTTGTAGCGTATGCTTTGGTCAAACAATGGAACGTGCTGTTCGACGAGCCCAACTTTTGACCGAAAAGCTGAAAGATCAAGAACACGCAAATCCTGACCATCAATCAGGATTTGGCCCGTCGTGGGATCACTGGTGCGCAGGAGCAGGTTTGACAGCGTTGTCTTCCCTGATCCAGATTCACCGACAATCGCCACCGTTTCACCGGGTTCGATAACAAATGAGACTTCTTGGAGCGCCGACCGTTTTGGTTTCTCGATCTGATTCGTTATCCGTTCTTCACCCTCTTCGTCGTCATCTCCGTGTGAGATATTCATCCGACTTGGATAGGTAAATGAGAGATCACGAACTTCGATCCGACCTTGCATTGGGTTGAGCTGAACCGGATTGGCCACGACTTTTACGTCGTTCTCCATCGCGAGAAACTCGCTATACCTCTTGATCGAACTCCACATCTTCATGATCTGACGTTGAAGACTTCCAACATTCCAGACTCCGTCGAGTGCAAGATTCGACCACGACCAGAACACTACAATCTTGCCGAAGGTGTGCTGGCCGGTGTAGATATAGTGAGCCCCTAGAGCCATTATCGCCACTCGTGCGCTGACAATGGTCAACGCTTTCAAATAAGCCCAGAACAAGAAGCGATGCCAGAGTGGTTTTGCGAATATTACGGCTTCGTTGTACTTCGCCGCTGCCTCGCCTTGAGCCTTGTTGCCTTGGGCGTTCACCAGCACGTGACCAATATGCTGGATGATTTCGTTTCGAAATTTAGACTCGTGGTTCCACATCCTCTCCAACTTTCGAAGATTGCCCCGAAAGGTGTAATTCATCCAAATTGTTAATGAGATAAACACAGCGAGAGCGACCAGAACGATCATCCCCATCGCCCTACTCAACCAACACATAGCAATGACCATGATAATCGCCCGAGACATGGTCGGCATGATCTCGTAAATGATCATGTTCATGAGTGCCGTGAGCGAATGTTGCCCGCGATTGATGATACTGGACTTGAGACCGGAGTTGAATGAATTGTGCTGTCCGATCGACAGATCCATCATTCGAAGCATCGTCTGGTCATCGGCCGCTTCCGTAATTTCGAAATCGACCCTGTTGACTTCATGCCGTTCTCGCGTGTAGCCAAGAACGTGCGTGAGGATCATAACCCCCCCCGCTAATGCGATCAGCCAATAGGTTTGACTCATCGCTTTCCCATGGCTGATGTTGTCGAGGATGGTGCCCTGAATATACGGGCTCACCAATCCCAACCCTTGGCTCACCGTAATGAACCCCAGGACCACCAACATACGCCACTTGAGCGGACCAAAGATCGTCCACGTTTGCTTCAAAAACTGTCGTTTCACATCGGTCATCAATGGGCCTCCTTTTTAGGCACAGATTGAGTTCATAAACAGCCTTACTATGAGATTGTAAAAGAGCAGTCTTCCACCATATCATTATAACACTAATTATATAATATAACAATAGAAGCATAATTACCCGCATGTTCAAAAAACAAGCAAAAGACTATATAGATTAGCAAAATTTGACATTTTATGGCTTTTCGTGCTATAATGCAGATATTCAGATTAGGACGGCAACTTTCCAATTTTCAGCTTTCAGCAGGAGAAACGCATGAACAAGCAAAGGTTTTTCATCGCACCGATGGGTATTATCGCGCTCGTCGCGACGATGGCATGCACGCCTTTCACGGCGGCACGGGTGGCGTCTGGGAGTTCCACTCCGGTCGCAACCCCCGCCACGCCCACCGACAGTGGTGCAAACGCAGTCGTCAACATTAAGGTCACCGGTTGTGGAAGCAAGGCCGAGGCGACTTCGGGAACGAACAATTGGTTCTACCCGAACGCCCGCGCTGTGGCAGTGGCGGAAAACGCCCCGTGCCCGGAGAAAAAGGATCGACACAAGAAGAAGGACGATCCGGCGACGAAGCCGACTCCGCCTGCACCCATCAAACCCGCGGCACCCAAGCCGCAGGCGAAGGCGACACCCAAGCCGCCTGTACACTTGACCTTCGACGGAACGGTGGAGGAAGCGGGTCAGTTCATCGACTCGCTTCGTGGGAACAAAGAGGATCCGGTTTTCTCGCTCGGAAACGTGGCGCCACCGAAGACGCCAACTCCTTCGGCGGGCACCCCTATTATCCCTCCGGTCAATTTCTTACCGGTTCCCAAAATCCCGGTGCCGACGGGTCCGCGCCCGCGGACGGAAGCCACGCCTCAACCCCCCCGACGTCCCATGACGCCGGACGAGGTCAAAGGATGGGCGGCTGACATCCGAGAAAAAGAAGAGCAGGCGGCATACGCCCGCCTCGCCTACATTGGCCTCCACCCGCCCAATCAATAACATGTAGAGGGTTACCCTCTACATGTAGGACCAGATACGCCACCCCGGCGCCTGGTCCTTTTCTTTTTATACCAATTTGAGGACTTGCCACCAGGCGGTGATATATTCCGGACGACGATTTTGATACTTTAAATAATACGCGTGTTCCCAGACATCCAAACCGATCACGGGCGTATGACCCTTCAGATACGGCGAATCTTGCATACCGGTGTTGTATATGAGCAACTTCCCTTCTCCATCGCGAGCAAGCCAGGTCCAGCCGGAACCGAAAACTTTCGCGGCAGAATCGGTGAATTGTTTTTTAAAATCGTCAACAGAACCAAACACCGCCGTGATATCCGCGATCAATACTTCGTCTTTCTGATTCGCCGGATCAAGTAATTTCCAAAACAACGAATGATTTGCGTGTCCCCCACCATGATTCCTAATCGCCGTTCGATCCGCGTCTTCGACTTTCAGTGAATCCAAATTTTTTAATAAATTCTCAACCGCCATCTCCTGTAACTCCGGATATTTCTCCAATGCCGCATTTAATTTATCGACATACGCTTGGTGATGCTTGGTATAATGAATCTCCATCGTCTGCACGTCGATATACGGTTCCAACGCATCATACGCATAACCTAACTCGGGTAACGTGTATTTCAAGATAAAGAAGCGAGGATAATGTATAAGAAAGTAAGTCGCGCAGGCTCCGAGGCTAGGCTTATGCCAGTGACCTTAAAAGGCATAAGCCGAGGTGCTTGGCGAGGAGTCGAGCGTCTAGATAGCGCCGAGCCGCTGGAGCGAGGCGACTATCGGTACTTTCGATACATTATCCGAGCTGATTATTAATTAATACCCAATAATTTATTAACTTTCGGACGATCAAACCCGACAATCATTTTGTCATCAATAAAAATAACGGGCACACCGAATTGACCGGACTTCGCGATGAGTTCTTTTTGTTTTTCGACATTGCCCGCGACATTAATATCCTCGTATTCTAAATTCTTTGATTTAAAATACTCTTTCGCCTGATGACAAAAGTGACAGGTCGGTGTGCTGTAAATAGTTATTTTTGCCATGATTATTTTCTTAATGGTTTTACGATTGTTTCCAGATTCGTGACTCGACGTTTCAGATTCGGCAAATCTTTCCCATCAATCCTTTTGACTACTTCATGAACTTCTTGAAGTTCCTCTTTGACTTCCCAGAAACAATTCCTTAATTCTTGGATTTCAGATTTAAGCTCAACTTCAAGTTCATTGAACTTTGCGTTCATTTCATCTTTAGTGGGTATGTTTCGTTGGATCATGCCCGCCAAGTCTTCGATTGTCATTTTCTTCTTGACCATATCACTCATCATACCAAACCAATATCGCCCGTCAAAAGTGTATAAAAATGTGACAAAATCATTTTTTGTGTTACGATATGTCACTATGTTTCAGATACTAAAGCGAGATAAAAAGACCAAAGCCCGACTGGGTATTTTAACGACACCCCACGGAGTTATTAAAACGCCGTCGTATGTTTTTGTCGGGACGTATGGCAAGTTTTTACATTTGACCGCGAAAGACCTAAAACGCACCGGCTCGCAACTATTCATCGCAAATACATTCCACCTCTGGGACCCCGCCCTTGCAAGCAAAAGCGGGGCAAGAAAAGCTTCAAAAGAAACATTTCTTACTAAAAGTTTTGGTTTAAACATTCCAACGATGACTGATTCGGGTGGTTTTCAAGTCTTATCACTCGCGTTTGGTGATAAAAATAAAGTCGGAAAGTTTATGACCGGCGACGCCATCGCCGACGTATCCTACAAACGGAGCAAAATCCAGATTACAAAAAAGGGTGTACATTTTAAATTCAAAGATCAAAAACTCTTTCTCGGACCCGAATTGTCTATGAAACTGCAAGAACGAATCGGGGCTGATATTATTTTCGCGTTTGATCATATTACCTCGCCACTCGACGATCATGAGTATAATCGAAAAGCAGTTGCGTTGACCGACACCTGGGCAAAAATATGTTTAAAAGAACATGCCAAAAATCAACTCCGACGTTCGCGAAGCGAAGTCGGAGCCCCGACCGAAGCGTCGAGGATGTTATTTGGTATCGTGCAAGGGGGACTTTTCGCTGATTTACGCAAAAAAAGTGCCAAATCTATTGGTGCGATGCCCTTTGATGGCTTTGGTATCGGCGGTTCCTACACCAAAAAACAGATCGCGAAAGTACTCAAATGGGTTATCCCCTACCTGCCCGAAGAAAACCCCCGCCACTTGCTCGGCGTCGGCAAAATTGCCGATATTTTTGAGGCCATCGAAAACGGCATCGACACCTTTGACTGTGTTATACCGACCCGTGAAGCCCGCCACGGTCGGCTCTACATCAAAACCGGACACTTGGATATCCGGCGCGGGGCGTATACGAATGACAAAAAAGTAATTGAAAGTGGTTGTGGGTGTCTAACGTGTGTAAGCAAAACTTCTCGTGCCAAAATTCGAGAATTAATTAAAAGCCCAAACCGTAAACTCAATGTCCGCGGCCAGCGTTGGTGCCTGATGCACAACATGTGGTTCTTCAATAATCTCCTTGAAAACATAAGGACCGCACTTGCGCGCGGTTCTTATCAACGATACAAAAAATCAACTCTTACAAAGTTTGGTCAGAGGGCTTAATGTCTTCTGACGGCTGAACAACCGGCGTATGTTCGTGATGATGTTCGTGGGTGTGATCGTGTGAGTGGGTATGGTCGTTATGATGCGAACCAGATGATGAACCGTTTGCTGGCGGCAAAGATTTTGGTTTTGAAAATACGTAGATGTACAAAATATCCAGAATACCAGCGGTGTTAATCAATAACAAGGCGATAAACCAACCGGTGTGACCGGCGCGCGCTGATTTCCACAATGACCGGCCTTTCCAGTATATACTCCAGAGTGCAAGCGCAATCATTAAAACTCCAAACCCGATAAATAACGGACTCCAACTCCACGAACTAAAATTATTATACATTTTTTATATAGCCTGACAGATATCTTTTAATAATGTGATATCCTCGATACCTTTATCATCCTCGGTTTCCGATATGAAGTCAAGGTTACCTGTTAGTATTTTATATTTTTTAATTCTTCGAGAATATCGTTGGGAATCGGAATGGCTTCGCGGATTTTACTCACGCCAGGATACCGCCAGGCGGTGATAATAACTTTTCGCGGCTGCGAAAAGTTATTAATTTTCAATTTCCAGTTTTCAGTTTCCAATGATGGAGTCGAAATCTTTTTAACTGTATACATCACCCAGATTTCTTCTTTCCAAAAAAGTGGCTTTTTTGGCTCGCCTCTGGCGGGCTCATTATTATTTCGCAAGGCTAAGTTACGAGAAACATATTTTGACGGGCACATCACCGCAATCGTATCTGGTGCGATACCTTTTTCACTACGATGCGGACTTCGCATCACTCGTTTCACCCGCTCCGCCGATAATCCATAATAAATCATTTTCCCAATCACATGGTTAGTCCAATGATACTTCGCATCGTTTTTCGGTAAATTTATTCTCATTACTTTAAATATGCCATTTGTAATCTCTTTTGTAAATTGGGTTATTTTGTGTTCGTACGAAGCATAAATAACACAAACGAGAGAAAACAAAAACCACCCTTACGGGTGATTTTTGTCAGTGATTCGATAACTTGCCTGCCTAAATTTTCTTTCAGAAAATTTAGGCAGGGTTTGGGCTGGGTTACCGATCGTTGCTGTCGTTGTAGTCTCGAGGACCGCGGCTGAAGCCGCCACCCATCGGACGTCGCGGCGGACGCTCCGTCATCGGCCGAGCCTCGTTGACGGTAAGATTTCGACCATCCAAGTCTTTGCCATTGAACATTTCAATAGCAGACATGGCGGCTTCATCCGTTGCCATCTCCACGAACGCGAAACCACGCGATCGGCCAGTCATCTTATCAATCATAACCACAGCTGAGGTGATTTCACCAGCCGCCGCGAACGCTTCGCGGAGACTTGCTTCTGTGGTATTGAATGACAGATTGCCGATATATAATCGTTTTGCCATCTTGAATTTGTCTAAGAGCGATAGCGATTAGCTATATAATTACCCAATCACTCCGTTCTTGGACAAAAATTTACTAGTAGGGCGACCCCTCGTCGAGTCCCTGCTAGCGACAAGCGCTGTTGAGAATCTACCGAGTTCCTACGTGTGGATGCATTATAGCATATTAAACAAAAACTGACAACCAACAACCCAAAACCTACAACTGGAGCCAAAAAACGTTCTATTTTTTAAGTTCTTGGTCAATAACCGTTTTAAATACCGAGAAAGGAGCGGCGCCGACAGAATTGCCGTCAGGACCGACTACGAGCTTGCCATTTATAAATGTCGCGGGCGTACCATTAACGCCAATGGCCGAACCGGCTTGCGTATCCCGCTGGACAAGAGACCCGTACTTCTCTGTGTCGAGGCATGCATTAAATTGAGTGGTATTCAAGCCGAGTGCAAGAGCAAACTTTTTTAAATTATCTTTTGAAAATGCGCCCGAGTTTTCCGCACCTTGATTATTATATAGATAATCATGATACTGCCAAAACTTCCCCTGTTCGTTAGCACACCGAGACGCTTCCGCCGCCCAAAGTGACTCTTGACCGAGAAACGCGTAATCTTTCCACACAAAGCGGGCTTTACCGGTATTTACGTATTCGCTTATAAACATCGGCTGGTTGTTTTGGTGATAACGCTGACAGAAAGGACATTGGTAATCACCGAACTCGACTATCGTAATCGGAGCCTTGGCGTTTCCAAGCACCGGCGAACCATCTAAATCAATTTTAACTTGAGCACCGGAATTTGGATTGGTACCAATCGTAGCGACCAGATTTTCACCAAAATTAGAACGAGTATAAAAAATCGAACCGCTAACTAAAACGGCGGCAATTAGAATTGAAACCGGTAAAATCAGTTTGGTTTTATCAAAACCGGGTGCAGGCGGAAGCGGCGGATGAAGCGGCGGAAAATGTGTACCAAAATGTTCCAGATGATGTTCTATCGGCATATCCGCCAACTGAATAACCGGCTCCACCTCCGGCGCATCCGTCAGTTGCGGTTCAAATTCGTTCATAGGTTTTATTGTATCACGTTAAATTTGTTATGCAATATTTCGCTTTAGGTATCGTCACTAGGGAATCTACCCTTCGCCCCAGACCCTAGGAACCAGTCCCGTCGGTTCCCCCACCAAGTGGGTCCCCCTCCGCTACTGGGGCTTAAGGGTAGATTCCCAGTGACTCATAAAATATTAAACACCGAGTGTTTAATATTTTATGAGTGTTTAATATTTTATTTAGAAAGAGTCCCTTTACAGGGACTCGAGAAAAACTCTTGCCTGACGAAAGGCTTTTCCGCGATGCGAGATGCTATTCTCGTATTCAACCGTCATCTCTGCCCAAACCTGATTTTCACCGTCAGGCATAAAGATTGGACTATACGGCATTTTTGGCTGTGGCTTCACCCGAGGAGCTTCGATAAATAATCCTGTATCGTCAGCCATTGTCCAAAGTTGTGGTGCTCGTTCATGAGCAAAAAGTGCCTTCTTTAAAGCATTTTCTTCAAGTGTTGTTCCGTCCTCAACAGCTTCTCCTTCAATACCGATATCCGCAAGAGTCAAGATTGGAAAAGAGCTTCCTCGAAAAATTTCTCTAATTTGTTCAGCCTTGCTTGGATTTCGTGTTGAAAGGATTATCTTCATTCTGTTCCTCTGTATTGTATCGCTCGGGATCTACTCTTAGACCCAGTAGCGGAAGGGGTCCCATCCCCACTTTTGATAAAAAGTGGGGATGGGGGAACCGACGGCCTGCCTGCCGGCAGGCAGGTCTGGGGCGAAGAGTAGATCCCGAGCGATACCCCTCAAATTTGAATACTACTGTTCCAGAGCAGTATCGATGCGGGACTTGAAGTCGTTGAGGTTTTGGACGCCTTTGATGCGGATACCGTTAAGAAAAAAGGTGGGCGTGGAATTAACTCCGAGGGCGAGACCAGCCTGTTGGTCTTGAGTAATGACACTGCTATAAGTATTGGCTTGAACTTCGATCTTAAAGCGATTCACGTCAAGATTTAGTTGAGTCGCATAACCGACGAGAATCGAAAGTGAGTCTTTTGAATTTGCCCAGGTATCTTGACCTTCATAAATCAATTTGTACATTTCCCAATACTTACCTTGGGCACCGGCAGCTTCAGCCGCTTCGGCGGTTAAGAGCGCATATTGATGTTGGGACAGAGGGAAATTTCTAAAAACAAAATTGACTTGGGGATTGTCTTTGTAAAGGTCGAGGAGTTTTTCGACAATCGGAAACGCGGCGGCGCAGGCTGGGCATTGAAAATCACCAAATTCAACAAGATTTACTTTGGCATTAGGATTTTTTGTACTGTGACTCGTGGGTTTAATCAGTTGTTCTTTCGTAATCGGTGTTGTGGCAATTTTATTATTACGATAAATTAAAAATCCTAGACCGGCAAAAATTACTACGAACACCAGAATCATTATTTTTGCTTCTTTAGGCATGGGAAGTTTTTTGATAGACAATCATTAATAAGGTTATACAGGTAAACGCGAAGAGAGACAAGAGAGGTATCGTTATAAACCCGTAACCGAGAACAACATTATTTACACAGGAAACACCCGCCTGACAGGGTGCAAGACTTTCGGAAATAACATGCCAGCTCAACAAATTATGATACAACGCGATTGCTGTACCGACAATACTCAACGGCAGTACATACAACGCAATGGCATGATCTCGACGTATAATACCGACACCGATAATAAACACGAGCGGATACATAAAGACGCGTTGATACCAACACAAGAGGCATGGTGGATAACCAGCGATTTCACTGAAATATAAACTAGTCAACATTGAAACTAAGGCGAGGGTCCAGGCGAGATAGACACCTTGTTGAGTTAACCAATTTTTCATCATCATTAGCATACCAAGTTATCAATACGAGTCAAAATATAAATGACCTCACCAATGGCAGGGTCATTTATATTAAAAGCTGTTGATGCTAGCCTTTTCGGCCGGCAAAAGCTACATAGAGAGCGCTCAAACCAACGAGATCATAGATGACACGAGTTAGTGTACTCATATCACCAAAAACTGTGGCGACGACATTGTAATTTAACAAGCCCACCAAACCCCAGTTAAGTCCTCCGATGATTACGAGAACGAAAGCGATTTTGTTTAACATGTATATATATGCAAAAATCTGGTTTTTATTCGACCGATCGCTCTGGATCCATTTCCATTATCGTACATTCTTCATAAAGACAAAACAAAGTTATGAACAGCCACGCTTTCAGAAATCAAAAATAACAAAATAACAAAGGGCACCTTCACAGTCCAGAAGGTGCCCTTTGTTATTTTTACTTTGTTATTTTTAGTCACTGACTAACCTGCGAGGGCGACATTTGAAGCCGCGGTGCGACCATCTTTGCCTGGAACTTCTTCAAAGGTAACTGAATCACCTTCTTTGAGATCGTCATATGCTGCGCCTTGTAAGGCATCAGCATGGAAGAAAAGGTCAGGCTGACCACCTTCACGTGCGATGAATCCAAACTTTCTGTCTCGGATTAACGTTTTGATTTTTCCGGTTTGCATGAGTTTTATTTTATGTTTGATTTAGCTTAAGAAACCCGACCTCGTCTCTGTTCTTAGCCATCATACGGCATTGCCTTGTGTCTGTCAAAGCGATATACTTACTCTATGCGTAATCATGACGGCTTAAAATATTTTACTAAGAATATATCGATTGCGATTGGTATCGTCTTCATCTGGCGGGGTGTATGGGTATTACTCGATTTGCTTGATCATTACCTGTTTGGCGGCAATCATATCATCACCGCGGTCGGCGGTATTATTATCGGTATTATTATCTTATATCTCCCGGATAAAAATTTAAACGCACTCGAAAGACTGTAATGAAAACTCTTTTCAAGATTGTTTTGTGTATTATTATTGTTGCTGGACTCGTTGCTATCACGCCCTACGGTCAGCAATTAAAAGCTCGGGTTATTGACGTCGTGAATCCGACAGCAGCTGGACGTCGTAACTTGGCTGACCTCAAGGAAAAATTGAGCACAATTTCTAATACTGTAAACAAACCGTCATTCCAAAATTTAAGCACCACCGAAAAGACTAAACAATTAAACAGTCTGCTCAAAGATACCACTATCCTCGTCAATAAAGCCGAACAGACCGCCGCCAAAAGCGACTTTACTGCTAGTATCGGAGCCGGTATTAACACTCTTGTTCAAAAAGTTATCTCCTCGTCTCAAAATAACAACTCAAGTACTCAATCTTCTTCGAGTAGTTGTCCCCAACCCTAGATTGTAAAATTATCGAGTGTAAGATATAAATCTTACAACTGTATCCCCTAAAATTCAATCAAAATAATACCCCCTACCACGTATGATAGGGGGCAATGCGAGCTGGGAGTTACACAAGCCGAAGGACTTTGATTTTCAGTTCACCCAGAATTTTTCCAATGATCTCGGAATAATAGCGAATCTCATCAATGCCCGCAAAAAAACCGGGGGCTTTGTTAAAGAGCGCGTCGACCACCTCCGGGAGACTGACTTGATCATCCCGAATGAGACCGTACGTAGTACAAAACGAATGCGCGCAATCAATCACGAAACCGACGTGCACATCTTCCGACGGCTCCGGATAGTTGTCTTCCATAATTGTCAGGATACCGTTAATCTTCCGATGTGTGGTACTGCAATCACGGATGATGACTTCAATCTGATCCAGTTTCGGACGGTAGAACGCGACGGGCTTAAACGGTCCGGGCGGCATATATTGCAAGTGATTTTGCAACAGATGAGCCAGCCGTAACTCTTCCGGCGTCAGTTCGGGCGGGGGTATAAATACCCGTTGCTTGACCATCGAATTCCTCCTCAAGGAACACTACCAATCACTATAATACTTAATATTCAAAAACAAAAGAGCAGGTTTAACTTAAAGAGATTTATCTATCGAAATTAGATACTCAATCTATTCTCGGTTTTTGTAGAAAAAATAGAGTGCCAACGGTGCCGCCCAATTAGCAGCGCGCTCAACGAAATCCAGCCAACCGACACCGACTAACGGGCGGACTAATGCCGTCCAGAAGCCCCAGAAAGCGGCCCAGAGTAAAATCGGTTTGATCGGTTTGAATAAAATAATTAACGCCACGCAGACGTCAAAAATACCAATTAAAAGTAACAGTGTGCCGGCTGTCGGCGCCGATACGTGGAGCATCTGACCGATCCACTTAAGCCAATCCGCCTTCCCGCCAATCGCCAACAACCCGTGCCCCGCAAACTCCCCTGCCACTCCAACTCGCAACAACCATTCAATTTTTTTATTGTTCGTCATACTTTTATTATATAATTTTGGATAAATAAATTATCCACTTTCAAAAAGAAAAGTTTACCGATATTTTTTGGCTTTGCGGGCGGCAAGCATAGCGGCTTTGATGGCGCGACGCTTGGCGGTCTTGGGTGAGTTTGTCTTCCTGGTCAGTTTACTGCCTAAGGCCCCATGTCGTTTTTGTATACCCATGAATTTTTAGTTATTGATCTTTTGATAGTAACACAGATTTTTGAAAAAGAAAAAAGACCGTTAGGTCTGACGGCACAAGCTCTGTGTGTCAGTGGATAAGTCGTTTGAATTAAGTTTAATCAAATTTTATAATAAGAATATGAAAAAATTACTAACAAGTTTGTTTTTGGTCACTTTCTTGTTGGGTCCGATAAGTTTTGTTTTTGGTCAAGACTCTAATACTCCTCCAGCTCTGACTCCTCCAATTCAGAGTACTGGTGGTTCTCAATCGCCTCAACAGTCTCGACCACCTATTCCACCAATGCCAAGTTCAAATATGCCTGCTAATGTTCAAACCCAACAACGCGACGGAGCTAACTTTCAGCGAGACGGAGCCGATTTCCAGCGAGATGGCAGTAATTTTAAACCATCGATGCCACCGGAAATGTCTCCCCGACCAATGAATTCTCCTTCTCTTAATTCAAATAACTCTAACCAAAAGGGTAATAGTGGGATGGACAGTCAAAGTTCGGCAAGAGACAAGCAACAAGAAAGACAGCAGCAAGCGATGAATAAACGCGCCGGTAAACAGCTTGCTCTTGCCTTAAAAAGCGTAGCCAAAATTCAAGCGAAGCTAAAAAAATCCGGATTTAATCTTTCTGCGGATTGCCAGACTGTTATTTCTGACGCGGGAACACTCGTAAACGCCATCACGAACGGTTCGTCGGAGATAGATCAAAATGATATTGGCGATACGATGCAAAATTTGGGAGAATGCCAGATGCTCGGCCAGCAACTTTCAAGTGTTCCGACAATTTATAAAACATTGAGTAAGGCCGTGCTTCGGTTCAAGAAAAAAAATCCTGATCAAAACATAGACGATGCTTGGAATACCGTGGACAAAGAATTTATGACTTTGAAAGGCGGAGATTTTTCGCAAGATGACGTTTTCAGCTTCTTCGATGACGCCTTTTCTTTAGCGGAAGACATTGGTATTGATACCCGCCAGTTTGGGCCGATGCCTCAAGGCGAACGCTCAAACCAGCAAGGCAATCTTGGTGCTTCAATTATGGGCGGAATCAAAAGTTTCAACTCCTTCTTCAATAAAATCTTAAGCAAATAAATAGAGCAGGCTTAACACCTGCTCAAAACGATCAAGAGGACAATGATACCCGCTACGAGCGGATAGCGCATCGCCAACCGACCGGTCCCCCGACCGACACTGCGGACTCCACGCCGAGCCGTCCGATCCAGCCCGCGAGCGTAGTTGCTGGCTAACCGCCGTCCGCCGACCATCCAGCAAAGCCCGTAGACCACAATCCCCAACACCGCCAACGACACGATAACCTGTGCCAACTGGTTCATATTTAGACCTCTTATTAAAGGGTTAAAGCGCCACGTAGTATCTACAGTATATCATAATAAATCATATTTGTCAACCATTTCGTAATATCCCAATAGCTTGGAATCAAACACATAAAACATATTTGAAAAACCAACATTTTTCTGCTAGAATACTCTATACCTTGAAATTTTGACCATTCCATTCCGCGGTAGCTCAATGGTAGACCTGCCTGCCGGCAGGCAGGGCGGCACGACATAGAACAATAGTGAATTATGTATATGCAATAAAAAGTGGCAAGGATGGTAGAATTTATGTTGGGCTATCAATACATCCTGAAATAAGATTAGCCCAACATAATTATGGCAAAAACCCATCAACAAAAGCATGGAGACCATGGACCTTAATTTATAAAAAATTTGTCGGATCTAGGCCTGAAGCGAGACAAGAAGAGAAACGCTTAAAGTCTGGCTTAGGCAAAGAATTTTTAAAATCTCTGTCTATAATTCCGCGGTAGCTCAATGGTAGAGCGGCGCCCTGTTAAGGCGATGGTTCCAGGTTCGAGTCCTGGCCGCGGAGCAAAGTTGGAAATCAAGATTGTAAATCGGAATCAATATGCTATTATAATCTTACATGGCTATGTTCGGAAAGAAAATTACCCTCATACTCGCCCTAGTATTTGTCCTCTCTTTTAGCGTTGGCATGATGACTATGCATACTGATGATAAAGGCAATATGTCAGATTGCCCATTTCTGAATTCTACCTCCATTTGTCAAATGAGCTTTTCTGAACATATGGCAACCTTTCAAGGTATGTTTAGAGCAGTGCCCGTCAAAGCAACTTTGCTGAGCATACTTATTCTTGCCCTCTCATCAATTTTATATTTCAAGGACACTATTAGTATTTACTCACTATCGGTCCAAGTAAGATCTTTTGTAAAAAATAACCCGGAGCTTCTTACCACCAATAAGCTACTTCTTGCACTTTCTGACGGCATAATCCAGCCGAAACTCTACAACAACACTTAGTTCAGTTGCCCTTCTAAAAATAAGGGTAACTTTAATTGGGCGTTTTTAATTTGAGTAAAATCAATATGGATCCCGTTAGAAGTCTCGCTCGCGACAAAGTCGCGAGTCCGGAGGACCTCGGCGGGGCTACTTCTAACGGGATGGACAAGACTAAAAAATGAAAAAAGTAGAACTAAAAATTCATGGTATGCATTGCGCCAGTTGCGAAGTAATGCTTGAGCGTAAATTCAAGACCGTGCCAGGCATTGAAAAAGTAAATGTCAATCACGCAACCGGCAAGGCAACCATATACTTCAATCAGGCTCCCCAGCTTAAACAGCTCCAGAATGCCGTAAGAGAAAACGGATATAGTGTTTCTTTGCCGCATATTCGTCAACCGCATACAGAAGCAAGCCCCCACACCAATGTTTTTGGTGTGGGGGCAAGCCATAAAAACACTTGGAAAGACTACCTGCAAATGGGTGGCATTTTTCTCATCATCGTTTCCGCCTACTACATTCTCAAGCAGTTCAATCTTGTGCCCAGTATCGGTATTTCCCAGCACATGAGCTACGGGGTCATTTTCCTCATCGGCTTATTTGCGGCCACATCGACCTGTATTGCTGTTGTCGGTGGACTTCTCTTGGCGGTGTCAGAGAAATATAGCGACCTCCATCCGGAGATGACCGGAGTCCAAAAATTCAGACCCCATACTTACTTCAACATCGGGCGCATTGTCGGCTATACAGCCTTCGGTGCCGCTGTCGGAAGCCTCGGATCAGTTTTGACGCTCTCACCGCAAGCAAATGGCTATCTCATTATCGTGGTCAGTTTGGTCATGCTCATGTTGGGATTCCAGTTGCTTCATCTGTTCCCATGGCTGAGACGATTCAGTCCAAAAATGCCGAAATTCATTGCCCACAAAGTTCACGATTTAAGCACCAAGGATACCAAGGGCGCCCCATTCTTACTCGGTGCCTCCACGTTCTTTCTGCCCTGTGGCTTCACCCAAGCTCTCCAGTTGTACGTTTTGGCCAGTGGCGATTGGAAAATCGGCGCACTCACCATGTTTGTGTTCGCAGTGGGTACGCTACCAGCCTTACTCTCACTTAGCGCTATCTCAAGCTTTGCCAAAGGAGCATTCCAAAGAAACTTTCTCAAATTTGCCGGTGTCCTTGTGGTATTGCTCGCGTTGTTCAATATCAACAATGCGATGACGCTGGCGGGGTTTAATTTCAATCTCGCTTCGGCATTCACCATAGGATCGAATACCCCTCAATCAAATGCGCCAACAGCGGAAGTTGTCGATGGGAAGCAGATCGTGAAAATGACGGTTCAGGGTTATACCTACACACCAAATAAATTCACCGTGGTCGCTAGTGTGCCGGTTGAATGGCAAATTGATGGCGCGGGCGCGGCAGGCTGCGGCCAAATACTTGTGATGCCGACGCTCGGCATCAGTAAATATCTTTCCAAAGATGGAATTACAACCATCTCCTTTACGCCGACACAAACCGGCACAATTCCATTCAACTGTAGTATGGGTATGATGACACAGGGGTCGGCATTCAATGTAGTACCTAATACTGAAGGTATTGTTGGAGCTTCCGATGGTTCGGCTCAACCTAGTCCACAGATTCCTAGCGGGCTAATTCAGAAGGTTGCCATGGAAGTCTCGCGAGAGCGAGGTTTTTATCCGCAAGTCCAGACTGTAAAAGTGGGTATCCCCGTTGAGCTTACTGTTGATGATCAGGTTAATTTAGGAGGTTGTATGGGGACAATGACTATCCCTGAATATGGAGTAGCTCAACTTCTTAAAATTGGTAAGAACATTATTAAGTTTACGCCGACAAATACGGGTATTGTAAAGGTTGTCTGTAGCATGGGCGCCTTCCAAACCAGCTTTAATGTCGTTGATTAACCTATGAAAAATATCTTAAAAATGTGCATGAACTGGAAAGTATTGCTCGGAATTGGAGCGGTCATACTTCTTGCGTATTTGTTCATGCCGCAAATTGCAAGCTATTCTTGGATTCTAGTCGTTCTGATATGCCCACTCTCAATGGTCTTTATGATGGCCAGTATGAATCATAAAGACGACAAATCGGTAAAAATGTTTGTCTGTCCAGAGTGTGGTTATATGTATCGAGAGCAAAACTTAGCCGACAAATGCGAAGCTTGGTGCAAAGAACATAACAGCTGCAACTTGGAAATAACAAAACATGGTATTCCACCCAAATAAGTTAGAAATTAATAATTAGCGTCCTTATCCCTAGCCAAGTTTCACCGAACCTTGGCAAAGATAATACGTGGTTTTCTATGTCTGACCAAAAGTACAAAAATGATTTAGAAGCTCTTGCCGTAGAGGTAGACGAGCCGGAGATTAAGGGAAATAAAATTAAGATTGATAAAACTAAACTATTTCTTCCTGTCTCCATATTGATAGCCGCCGTATTGATTAGCGGAACCCTCATATATACCGGCAATAGTTCCAAATCTGTTGCTGGTAGCGCTAAAGTAGCAATGGGGTTATCGACGGGACGCTGATAGTGGGAGCCCAACCCTTTTCAGTATTTAAGATAGTTATTGATCAGTTACTTGCGAAATAAAAAGTTTATGTAATAGTTTAAAAAATAATTAAATCTATGGCAATCCCTCTTCTTGCTGCGTCTCATATTGGTGTTGGGACTTCTCACGAAGCGTATAACTCCAATCCACCTACCTCCGGTCCGCATTATGTCCAACCCGCTAACTGGGGTATTTACGAGAAAGAGTTACCCGATGAGCAGGTCGTCCATAACCTTGAGCATGGCGGTATCTGGATCTCGTATACCAACATCGATACCTCGACGAAGTCAAAGGTTGAAGACCTGGCAAACAGATATCCATTAAGTGTGATTGTTACACCTCGAGCAAAAGATGATTCAAAAATTACTTTGGCTTCATGGGGACGGCTGATGAAACTGGAAGAATTTAATGCCGATACCATCACAGCGTTTATCAAAGGAAATAAAAATAGATCACCCGAACCTCTTGCTAGATAAATCCGAGACTAACAAACTATATGAAAACTACAACATTTAATATTGTCGGAATGCATTGCGCTTCATGTGTGGTGCGTAATGAGCGAGCCCTCAAAAAGATTAAAGGTGTCAAAGATGCTTCGGTAAATTATGGCACTCATAGCGCTACGGTTCAATATGATGAAGCGTTAGCTTCTGAAAAAATGCTCCATGACGCGGTTGTAAAGAACGGCTACAAGGTACTTGCCGAATCATCTATGTATGAGCATAGGGAACAAACTCAACACGAGTTATCCTTGGCTAAACAGAAGGCTTTTTGGGCTCTTATACTGGCTGCGCCGGCGTTATTATTAGCTATGCTTATGATTGACTTGCCTTTTTCCTTTGCTGGCCATAATGCAAGTGTTTGGATTCAAGCGGTCTTAAGTTCAGTCGTCATTTTATTTTTCGGCTGGGAATTTCATATTGGTATGTTAAAACAACTGCGTTTGAAATCATCTAATATGGACACTCTGATATCCATCGGTACCCTGGCGGCACTTGTGTATAGTTTTTGGGCCATGGCTACTAGTAACCCCGATCTGTATTTCGAAACAGGCGCAATCATTGCAGCCCTTATCCTATTGGGCCGATATTTTGAGGCAAAAACACGAGGCCAAGCCAGCGAAGCAATAGAAAAACTTTTACAGTTAGGAACTAAAACAGCTCGGCTTATTGAAAATGGTCAGGAACGCGAAGCGCCAATTGAAAGCGTCAAGGTCGGCGATATTTTATTAGTTAAGCCCGGCGAAAAAATCCCGATTGATGGCAAGATAACCAAAGGTATGACCAGTATCGACGAATCCATGCTCACCGGCGAAAGCATGCCGGTGGCCAAGCAAGTAAATGACGAAGTATTTGGAGCGACAATCAATCTCAATGGCGCAGTTTACATACAAGCAACAAAAGTTGGGCCAGATACCGTTCTAGCGCAGATCGTAAAAATGGTTACTGAAGCCCAGATCAAGAAAGCCCCAATCCAAAAACTTGCTGATACTATATCCGGAATCTTTGTACCAATAGTTCTAGCTATTGCAACAATTACGGCAATTGCATGGTATCTAATTACCGGAGATATTTCACAAAGCATTATTCCCGCAGTAGCCGTTCTTGTTATTGCCTGTCCCTGTGCTTTGGGTCTAGCTACTCCTACGGCAATTATGGTTGGAACCGGATTAGGGGCAAAGCGTGGCATTCTCATCAAAAATGGTGAAGCCCTAGAGCGTGGTAAAAAAATAGATGTGGTAGTTTTTGATAAAACCGGCACA
>OBEQ010526268.1_pt1 | contig 19243 bp, 23 predicted proteins | sample 1670901 | NCBI WGS metagenome assembly OBEQ01 (sample SAMEA104232315, study PRJEB22302) | groundwater metagenome | biome: forest; feature: aquifer; material: groundwater | place: USA | collected 2011-08-07 | depth 5.4 m
TTCAGAACACTGGCGGAGATGCTGGTGGCGGTGGAGCAATGGGTGATTGGTGTAAGCCCACAAAGCCTGACACGATTTATATTGGTCCGGGTGAGTCAGCGACCGGCGTTGATGCTGTTGGCACGACAACTTATATGACTACGACCGCTTCTTCTCAGAGCAAAAAAGATTTTTTCGTTGTTGATGTTTCAAGTTCCAGCAATCCATCAATTATTGGATCTATAGATACGGGACCGGGTTTGAACGCACTCGACACGACGGCAAATTATGCCTATGTTGCCGACAATAAAACCTCAAAACAATTCCAGGTCATCGATATTAGCAATAAGAGTAGCCCAGTTCTCGTTGCGTCTACAACTCTGACAAGTAATTCCGCCGTTGGTCGGAGCATTTTTTACTATAATCAAAAAATTTATATCGGCACGGACAACAACAGTGGGCACGAATTTCAGATTATCGACGTGTCTAATCCCATAAGCCCCGTGATTTTAGGAAACTATTCTCTTAGTAGGGATGTGAATTGGATTTACGTGAGTGCCAACAGGGCCTATCTCGCAACGTCAGACCGCTCTAATGATCTGCAGATTTTTGATGTAACCACCTCGTCCGCGCCGACACTTCTTGGTACATACGACATTCCCGGAGATGGAGAAACAAGATCGCTATTCGTTGTGGGCAATAAATTGTATGCGGGCAGAGAAACAGGAGGAGATGAATTTTATGTTTTAGACATCACAAATGCTACTTCGGTGCAAATCCTGGGACATAAATCGATCGGTAATACGGTGAATGCTATTACCGTACGCAACAAATATGGGTTTCTTGCCACATCCGATCCCAATAATGAACTTAAAATATTTGACGTTTCAAATCTGTCGAACATTAATTCCTGCAACAATTTCAATTTTCCAAATATTGCAACGGCTGTCGATTTTGATAATAATCTCGTCTATACCGCCGTGCGTTCGAACGATGGTTTGCGCATTGTTACGTCGCAAAAGATGAGTTATTAGGTGTTAGGTTTTAGTTGTTAGCCGAAACGCAATATACACTTAAAGTCACAAGCCTTAAGTACAGAAATCTAAAATTTATGAATTTTCTAAAACCTAAAACCTCAAACCTAAAACCTCGCCTTGGTTTCACTTTATTTGAAACAATTATTTATATCGCTCTGCTCTCCGTTGTGACAAGTTTTGTCATGGTTGTTTTTTACCAGCTCATAGGAAGCGGCGATCAACATCGCAACAGAATTGAAGCCGATTCCGAGGCAAATTTTATGATGCAGAGAATTGTTTGGGCGGTAACGGGAGCTTCGGCGATAAATAGTCCCGCGATTAATGCCACGGGAACCAGTTTGTCGGTTACCAAATTTAATTACGCGCAAAACCCCATAGTTTTTGATCTGAATTCGCGCAATTTAAGAATCGCAAAAGCTTCCGGCACGCCCGCGTTTTTGGGTTCATCGAGAATCGCGGTGGAGAGCGTTATTTTTGAGCACTTGCCATCCGTGCAATCCACTCCAGAGGGAGTGAAGATTATATTAAAAGTCGTATCTTCGGACATTACGCGTCCTCAAGCGTCTACCACCCTCGAAAACATTATTTATTTAAGATAACCCAAACAAGGTTTTAGGTGTTAGTTGTTAGTGTGATGGATGTAAAACACTCGAGCCTAAAATCTAAAAAATATGAACTTCCTCAAACCTCAAACCTCAAACCTCAAACCTCGTAATGGATACGTTGCCATAGTCATGGCTATGATAATTTGCGCGGCCATAGTTCTTATTGTGACCACTATCAGCCAAAGTTCGTTTCTAAACAGAGCCGGGATCGCTGCCGCTCACTATAAAGAGAGGAGCCGGTCGCTTGCCCAGGCATGCGCGAACACCGCGCTTTTAAAACTCGTTAGCAGTTCTTCTTACGCCGGAGGAGAAACGATAAATGTGGCAAGCGATACTTGCAATATCGTTTCCGTTGTCAGCACTTCCACCGGGCGTATTATATCCACTCAGGGAATTTTTGCTAGTTCATACACAAACTACAAAGTAACTGTCGCTTCTGCTACGGTAAGTATAATAAGCTGGGAGGAGTTAAAGAGTTTTTAGGTGTTAGGTTTTAGTTGTTAGCCAAAACGCAACACACACTTACACTTAAAATCACAAGTCTTAAGTACAGAAATCTAAAATTTATGAATTTTCTAAAATCTAAAACCTCAAGCCTAAAACCTCGAACTGGCTTTACTCTGATCGAGCTTATAGTAACCCTGAGCATTGTTATTATTCTTACGATTGGCGCGATTCTTGTTATTAATCCGCCTGCCCAGCTTGCCAAAGGAAGGAATACAACGCGCAAGGCGAACACTCAACTGATCCTCGGAGCCGTTGGTCAGAATATTTTCGACAATAAGGGAACGTTCAGTTGTTCATCCGGCGCTATTCCGACGACGACAACGAGAATGGCTTCTTCGAGCGGCAATTACAATATCGGCCCGTGCCTTGTGCCGACCTATCTGCAAAATTTGCCGGTTGACCCGTCAACGAGCGGCGCAAAATATTTGAGCACGACCGATTACGATACTGCCTACAACATAATCCGCAATGCTTCGACTGGACGCGTAACGGTTTCCGCTCCGGCGGCGGAACTGGGAGAAAACATTTCTTATACGAGATAACTGGTTTATAATCTTTTTAGAAGCTATTCGGCGGGGGAGGTTCGCTATGACCGATCGGTTCGCGGGCTTACAGCCGCAATATAAGGAACGTCTTGAAAAGCTGGAAAAATTCGGTTCCAAGGCGGCTCCCGTTTTGAGTGAAAAAGTAAAGCATATTGCCGAAGGCCTCGAGTGCGTTTTTTCCATAGAAGAAGAATTGATCTGCGTCGCCGTGTTGAAAGAAAAAAGAGATTGGGTAGTAATTGTTGCCGTTAAGATACCCTCGCGAAAGATATTTTATGTCGCAAGCGCAGAAGAGCTTGAAGCATACGGCATTAAGTGGTTGACGGATGATATTATTTCGGAAGCAAGGAAGGCGACAAAAGAGTTTGTTGCTTCATTTGCCGACTGGCCGTTGCTGGATTAAAACAAAGATTCGGCGCGCAGATTTTTCTGCGCGCCTTTTCTATTTCTTCGATAAGTTCTCGATTAGAGCTACTTCCAATGGAACAATTACAAACGGCGAATATCTCATCTCAGAGTAGGCGACTATCAGTGATTTTATAAGTTTTACTGTTTGATCAACTTGCGCTTGCGGTGCGAGCTTTTTTATTTTTTCTATCTCGTCAGCCGTCAGTTCTCCAGAAAATGTTTTTTCAAGTCCTGGATTTAATTTCAAAGAAAGTACTTTGCGCAAATAGTGAATTAGGTCTTTTGTAAATTGCACTAAATTGTGCCCTTCTTCTTGGAGCGAAGAAAGGTGATTTATGGCGCCCCTGAGGTCTTTTTTAAATATTAGCTCTGCAAGTTCATGCACCTTTTTGAGGCCCGTGCGTCCGGTAAGGCGCTCAACATCTTCAAGCGCAATGTCTTTATCAAAAGACGAAATTTGGTCAAGAAGCGATTCTGCGTCGCGAAGGCTTCCTTCGCCGCTTGCCGCAATAAGTTCAAGTGCCGGTTCGTCGATCTTTATTTTTTCGGCGCTGGCCATCATCTTAAGTTTTTCGGCGATCCGCACCCGCGACAATTTTTTGAAAACGAATCTTTGCGTTCGTGAAGTTATCGTGGCTGGCAGTTTCTCGTATTCGGTTGTTGCTAGAACAATTACTGCATGTGCCGGTGGCTCTTCAAGAGTTTTCAAGAGCGCGTTGAACGCAGGACCAGTCAACATGTGCGCCTCGTCGATGATATACACTTTGTGTTCGGCAGATGACGGCGAGGTGCGGATGCTGTCTTTAAGGTTGCGGATCTCGTCTATGCCACGGTTCGACGCCGCGTCAATTTCAATAACATCAAAAGAAGTTTGATTATCTATTTCTCGGCAGTGGCGGCAGACATTGCATGGTTCGCCTTGGGCGCGGAATTTTTCGTCTTCGCGGCGCTTTTCGCAGTTTAAGAGCTTGGCAATAAGGCGCGCGGTTGTGGTTTTGCCGGTTCCGCGCGGGCCGTAGAACAAATAGGCGTGCCCGATGCGGTCGGATTTAGCGGCATTTTTCAGTATCTCGGCAACGGTTTCCTGCCCAAGGAGTTCGGAGAGCAGTTTTGGACGATATTTACGATATAGAGCAATAGACATGGTTATTTGTTGATGGCGGCCCCGACGCCTTCGTTTGTTTTAACACATAGAGAGGGTCGGGGTCCCGACTTTACGTCGGGATATTTGCGGTAGAGGGCGAGTGCCATTAAGTAAAAGTATAACCGAAAGCAATTGTTGCGGCCAACTTTTTGATTTATAATCGCTTTGCTTATATATCCGGTTCGCTCGGTCATAATCAAAACTTCAGATGTTTTGATTAATCCCTCGCTGCCGGATATAATTTCATTAATGAAACCGGCAATTTTGTTTTTACTTGTGGGTCTGGGCGCCGTATTTTTTTTGTTTTTTGTTCCGAATGAGGTGCGCGTTTTACCAAAAAATTCAAATGTCGTTACCGAACAACCGCCTTCCTCGCCGGTTCTTCCTGTTTTTCCGGAATCGCCAAGGCCCACGTCTTCCATTCTTTCTGTTGGTTCCACAAAATTCGTTGACGCCGAACGCCAATCCAAACTTCCTAATCCACCGGAAGTTATTAAGGGGATTTATATTACTGGCTGGTCGGCGGGGTCGGCTTCGAAGATAGATAGGGTCATCGCTCTTATAAAAAGAACAGAACTTAACGCCGTTGTTATCGATATCAAGGATTACTCCGGCCACGTTTCTTATCGCACCGGTATTCCCGAAATTGAAGCTTCCGGAGCGGAAGGAGAAATTCGCATAGTTCAGCCGAATGCTTTGATAAAAAAACTTCATGACAATGGAATCTACGTTATCGCGCGGCAAACTGTTTTTCAGGACCCGATTTTGGCCAAGGCGCATCCCGAGTGGGCTATGGAAAACGCTTCAACGAGCAAAACATGGACAGACAACAAGGGGCTGCCATGGATGGACGCCGCGGGTAAACCGACTTGGGACTACAACGTTGCCGTCGCCAAAGACGCTTTCGCGCGCGGTTTTGACGAAGTAAATTTTGACTACGTCCGTTTTGCGTCCGACGGCGACCTTGGGAAGATCAAATATCCTTTTTGGGACAAAAAAACTCCGCGTTCAGCAGTTATTAAAAGTTTTTTTAAGTATCTCCGTGAAAATCTTGCCGGAGAAAAAATATCCGCGGACCTTTTCGGCCTTTCAACGATAGATACGTGGGACGATCTAGGGATAGGCCAGGTGATAGAGTCCGCTTATGAATATTTTGATTACATCTCCCCGATGGTTTACCCATCGCACTATGCCAAAGGATTTTCCGGATTCCAAAACCCGGCAACACACCCTTACGATGTCGTAAAATTGTCCTTGGACAAGGCCCTGACTCGGATTTCCACGACAAATAAAATCGTCGTCGGAACGACAGTTGTCGGAACAACCACGGTTGAACAAATGCAGGAAGTTCCTAAATTCAGTTCTAAATTAAGGCCGTGGCTTCAGGATTTTGATTTGGGAGCGACATACGACGCAAGCATGGTGCGCGCCCAGATCCAGGCGACATATGACGCATTGCTTAGCACAACGACCGCGAAGAGCAGCCACTACGCGGGGTGGCTTTTGTGGGATCCGGCAAATACTTATACCGAAGGGGCGCTGGAAAAAGAATAAACATTATGGATTTTGAGTTAAAACTGGAAAAATTCAGCGGGCCGATGGAAAAACTTCTCGAACTTATCGAAGAGAAGAAGCTTGAAGTAAGAGAAGTGAGTCTGGCCAAGGTAACCGACGATTTTCTTGAATATTTAAAATCTCTTTCCGGGAAAGAAGTTGACATAAGATTAATTGCCGATTTTATCGCGGTTGCCAGTCGTTTGATCCTTATAAAATCAAAATTTCTTCTTCCGGGTTTGGCGCTAACAAGCGAAGAAGAAGAGCAGATCAAAGACCTTGAGGGCCGGCTTAGGCTGTACCAAGAAATAAAACCGACCTTAAAAATTATTGCTCAGCTTTGGCGGGGAAGGAGCAAGGCGTTTGGCCGGGCTTATTTTTTGGACAGAGGAGATGTCTCCGGAGTTTTTTATCCAGGAGAGAAGCTTTCTCTAGAGCCGCTTATCGCGTCACTCGATAAACTTTTTGACGGATTGCATGTTTTTGAACTGGAATCGCAAACGATAAGGGAAAAAATAATAACGATCGAAGAAAAAATAGAAGAAATAGTTAAGAGGCTTGAGGTTGAACTGGAAACAAGATTCGCCGATCTTTCAAACGCGAAAGCCCGTACCGAAATAATCGCCATTTTTCTTGCCGTGCTGCACCTGGCGCGCGAAAGGCTTATCAGCCTCGAGCAATCGGGACATTTTTCGGATATAATTATCAAGAAACGAGCCAGCCAATAGCATACGTATGAAAAATCTAGAATCAAAAATTGCCGAACTTGAAGCCCTCCTTTTTATCCACGGAGAACCACTTACGTTCAAAAAAATTCAGGCGGTTCTGGATATTAAGCCGGCAGAACTTGATGATTTGATAGGGGAATTTAAAAAACAGCTTGATTCCGAAAGCAGAGGGCTTTCCCTTCTTTCCGATACGGAAAAGATCCAATTGGTTACGAAACCGCAATTCGGAAAAATTTTGGAAAAGTTCGTTAAAGAAGAACTCTCGGAAGACCTTTCGCCCGCATCGCTCGAGACGCTTGCCATTGTTTCTTATTTCGCTCCCATATCGCGCGCGAAAATTGAGTATCTCCGCGGCGTGAACTCCAGTTTTATTTTGCGCAGTTTGCTTTTGCGCGGCCTTGTGGAGCGCTATCCGGACCCGGACAGAATGAACGCCTTTCTTTATCGGCTGACATTTGATCTCTTAAAACATTTCGGCGTCGGAAAACAGGAAAGCCTTCCTGATTACGAAAAATATAAGGATTTGTTGAAAAAATTTGAAGAAAACGAAGAGAGAATAAAAACAGAAAGCGCCAACGCCTTACCGGAGAATAGTGGTCCTTCCGGAATGGAGCATAGTGGCGGTGAACCCGGAAAAATGTAAAAGCGCTATCCAAGTAGGATAGCGCAGGTTTTTGCGTTAACTGAGTATCACCCCGCCGACTCCGCCCTCGCCGCTGCCGCCATCTCTTGCGTGCACGCTTTGAGACGTGGATTTGTGGAGGTTCGACACGGATTCATTGATGCTCGAAGGCGTTTGGAAGCCCCAATCGTGAGCTGATTTGCACGCTGCCCAAAATTTTTCCTTCGCTTTCACTTTCTTGCGGAGTTTCTCGGGCCCGAAAACGCCGCCTTCTTTCTGAAGTTTCCTCTCTTCGGAAAAGATTGCCAGGGCATCTAACCGACGTCGTTCGATTTCGGCGCTCACATATTCCTGGGGGTCGCCATCGACAAGATGAAGCTTGTTTTTCTTTGGGTTGAAACCGAACACCTGCTCGAAATCTTCCACGCTCCAATTATTTTGTGCTAGCATACCGTACAGAATAATACCGTACAGAATAACCGCCGCCAATATTCCTAAGCCGAATGCAGCTTCTCTCCAATCTCCCCCCGGTCCGGTGATTGGATAGCCTCCGACAATCTTTGTGGTGGCATCAAGGTGGCTAGCGTGTATTTCGAGGAACACGGTGGCAACAAGCAGTATTACGATTACAAAGAACAATGCCTTCACGAGCTTTGTGAATCGCATTAGTCCACCTTTCTTCCACCCGGTTCTTCCGGATGGTTTGCGGAGATCTTCTCCGCGAGATACTCAAGAATTTGAAGCATCGCCCGGTCTTCGGAAGATTGCCGCAGATCTTCTGCGGCGCGCCCCATTTTCTTGGCAAGAGCATATTAGCATGGATTTGTTTTTGCGTCAAGGCCAGAGTACAATGACAACCAAGGTTCATAAAAAACGGAAGATTTTCAATTTTTTTCAAAAAACGTGTCAGACGACCTAGCCAAATTTTTGTTCCTGGGGGCGATGATTTTGATAGTTTTTACGTCAAGCAGGGGAGCCGTATATAAATACGCCGCAAACTCTTCCCGCGAAGCCCCAAGTTCAGTGGCTCTAAAAAGCGAGCCGCCGGTTTTTATTTTGGAACCCAAAACCAAAACAGATATTGCCGGTGTCGCCGCGAAACATTCGACGAGCGAAGATATTAAAAAAGAAGAAAAGAATCTTGCTCTGTCGGCCTCTATCAGCGACGCTATTTTGAATGATTCGGCCAAAGAAACGCCCCAAGCGGTGAACGACAACACAATTTTGAGCCAGACGGGATTTTATCGGACCGGAGGCGAGGCGCCGCCGAAGATTACTGCCAAAAGGATCATTATCGCCGATCTTTTGAGTGGTGGAATGTTTTTCGGATTGAACGAAGACGAACGCTGGCCGATAGCTTCCATAACCAAATTGCTTTCTGCGACAATTGTTTCAAAAAACATTTCTATGCATGATACGGTAACTATATCGGCGGCCGATTTTCCGTTGGGCTTGAACGAGAATGGCGTGAAAGAGGGAGAGTCGTATAGCGTCTCAGATCTGTTTTGGGACATGATGCTGAAATCTTCAAATGAGGCCACCGAGGCGCTTGCAAGGTATTTTGGAAGAGAAAAATTTATAGCGGCGATGAATAATTTGAAAGACGAGTGGGGCTTGAAAGAAACTAATTTTGACGACCCAACCGGCCTTTCGGCATCAAACCAATCAACGGCGCTTGACCTCTTAAAACTTGCTAAAAATATTTATGAGCGGCATCCGGAAGTTTTTGAGACCACGAGGACAAAATCGCATTCGCTAACCGAGATAAATTCCGGGAATAAGGTTATAATAAACAACATTAACCTTTTCGCCGGGAAAGATTATTTTCTTGGAGGAAAAACGGGATACACAGATGAAGCGGGAGGGAATTTGCTCTCGATTTTTTCTTATCAAGGAAAGCCCATTGTAATCGTTGTCTTGGGTTCCGACGACCGCTTTGGAGAAACGGAGAAATTATTCAGTTGGTTTAAGAGGAATTACCGATAATGAACCAATCAACTGCCCTAAAACCTAAAACCTAAAACTATGCTGGCCATTCAGGCAATACGAATAATAGTTCTGACAACGATTTCATTCATTGTCGCATTAGTTGTGACGCCGTTTTGGCACGGTTTTTTAAAAAAACTGGGCTTTTCAAAACAAATCAGAGAAAAAGGCAGTACTCCTGTTTTTCATGAACTTCATGAAAAGAAGGCCGGCACTCCGACCGGTGGAGGGCTGATAATCTGGACTACGGTTATTTTCCTTGCGGCGCTATTTTGGTTTTTAAGTAGGACGTTTGACGGTGTTTGGAGCTATTTGGATTTTATCGACCGGGCGCAGACATACTTGCCGCTTGCCGCGCTTTTTATCGCTGCCGCCTTCGGTTTTATAGATGATTGGTTCGGGGTTTTGAAGATCGGTGGCGCTTCGGGCGGCGGTTTGAAGATCAGATACAAACTTATATCGTATGCCGTTTTGGCCGCGATCGGCGCTTGGTGGTTTTATTTCAAGCTCGGCTGGGACGTATTGTACATCCCGTTTTTTGGAAACGTTTTTGTCGGACCATGGTATTTCCCGATCTTTATGTTCATTATCGTCGCCAGCGCTTTTTCGGCGAACGAAACAGATGGCCTCGATGGTCTTTTGGGCGGCGTGTCGCTTTTTGCCTTCGTTGCGCTTATTACCGTCGCCTTTGTTTTGGGAAGATATGACCTCGCGGCTTTCGGCGGAGTCATGATCGGTGCGCTTCTTGCCTTTCTTTGGTTCAATATTTATCCGGCAAAGTTTTTTATGGGCGATACCGGTTCAATGTCTTTGGGGATCGTTATCGGCGTTATTTCCATGCTTACGAACACCACGTTTTTTTTGCCGTTCTTCGCCATTATTTTGGTTATTGAATCTTTGTCGGTAATAGTCCAGATAACCAGCAAAAAAATGCGTGGCAAGAAAATTTTTCTTTCAACGCCGATCCATCATCATTTCGAAGCTCTCGGCTGGCCGGAGTCGCAAGTGACAATGCGTTTTTGGATCATCTCCGCGGTTTCTTGCGCCTTGGGGCTCGTGATGTTTTTCCTTGCGAGACTGCTCTAGACTGGGTATAAATTGCTAAACGCTTTATGCGTTGTTAAGATTATTTTAATGCGTCCCGTTAGAGATCGCGGACGCGTAACCGGTTTTAATAAAATGGTCAAAAACACATTAATCAATAGCGGCGCCAAACAAGAAACTTTCTTGTCCGCGTCCTATCTCTAGCGGGATGCGCCAGTCAAAGCTTTTTACAAAAATTTCAAGGACTCCGCCGAAAGACGAGGTTTCCATAAACGCCCAGATGCTCGAGAGGGGAGGTTTTGTTTTCAAGAATTCAGCGGGAATTTACTCTTATTTGCCGCTTGGCTGGCGGGTTGTGCAAAAAATCGCTGGAATAATACGCGACGAAATGAACGCGGTCGGAGGAGAAGAAATGTTCATGCCGGCTCTCGTTGAAAAAAAATATCTCGACGCCACAAAACGCTGGGACGTTGAAGTTGGCTACGAGGTGCTCGGCAAAAATGAAAAAACGTCCGGCTTTTCGCTCGGCTGGACGCACGAGGAAGTTTTAACGGCGATCGCCGCAAAAAACGTCAGCTCCTATAAAGACCTGCCCTTCGCCGCCTATCAGATACAAACGAAGTTCAGGAACGAGCCGAGGGCGAAATCGGGCTTACTTCGCGGACGGGAATTTATGATGAAAGACCTTTATAGTTTTCACGCGACCGAAGAAGACCTGATGGATTATTACGAAATGGTTGCCGAGGCGTACCATAAAGTTTTTAAGCGTTGCGGCCTTCGCGCGATCTATACTCTTGCCGGGGGAGGCGCGTTTACCGCTCAATTCACGCACGAATTCCAGGTTGTTTCCGACGTTGGCGAAGACACGATTTTTGTTTGTGATAAATGCAAATACGCCGAAAACAGTGAGGTTTCCAAGTTAAAAAACGGAGCAAAATGTCCGAACTGCGAAGGAAAAATAGAAGAAAAAAAGGCGATAGAAGTAGGAAACATTTTTCCTTTGGGCACAAAATACTCCGAAGCGTTTAATTTAAAGTTTCGCGACGAAGATGGAAAAGAAAAACTTGTGGTTATGGGTTCATACGGAATCGGTCTGGGGCGCGTGATGGCAACCGTGGTTGAAGTGAGCCACGATAAAGATGGGATAATCTGGCCGGAATCCATCGCTCCTTTTAGGGCACACCTTATTTCGCTTAACGGTGTCGATGGAAGTGAAATTTATGAAAAACTTCAGAATGCGGGAGTTGAAGTTCTTTATGATGACCGCGAAATGACTGCCGGAGAAAAATTCGCCGAAGCCGACCTCCTTGGCATTCCTTGGCGCCTTGTTGTGAGTCCGAAAACCAGCGGCAAAGTTGAAGTTAAAAAGCGTGGAGAAAAAGACGCAAAATTAGTTTCCATTTCTGATGTTATAAAATTGCTCGGTTCTCGTTAGGCGGAGGTTTGCCAGTTAAATTTTTTTATGGTATTTTGTTAAGGACTAAAAATGAGGCCTATTTTTAACACTTTTTTCAAGGATTTGGGCATTGATCTTGGCACGGCAAACTCACTTATTTACGCAAGGGGCCACGGCATTGTTGTGAACGAGCCGACGGTGGCAGCGGTGAACAATAAGACCGCTAAGATACTGGCCATCGGGGATGAGGCCAAAAAGATGCTTGGCAGGACCCCGGCCCACATTGACGTTGTCCGTCCGCTTGTAAGCGGAGTGATTTCCGATTTTGACATGACGCAGGAATATCTGCGCGAGCTTTTGCGCCGTCTGCGGACCAACCCTCTTTTAAGTTACAGAAGAGCGGTCTTGGCGGTGCCCGACAACTTGACCGAGGTGGAAAGAAAATCTGTTGAAGATGCCGCGATGAGCGCCGGATGTTCAAAGGTTTACTTGATCAATTCTACGAATGCCGCCGCAATCGGCGCAGGACTTCCCGTCGGTGAGCCCACCGCGAGCTTGATAGTGGATATCGGCGGTGGAACAACCGACATTGCCGTTATTTCTTTGGGTGGAGCAGTTGTTTCGCGCACACTGAAGGTTGCCGGAGATAAATTTAACGAAGATATTATCAGGTTCGTACGCGATGAGTTTCGCTTGGCGATCGGTGAGCCGACGGCCGAGTTTGCGAAGATGTCTGTTGGGTCGGCTGTTCCAATGGACGAAAGACTGGAAGTGCCGATAAGGGGCAGGGATTTCGGTACCGGTTTGCCGAAGGAGGTTGGAATAAAAAACAGCCACATAAGAATGGCTCTTTCGAAATCCTTGCAGACGATAACCGATTCTATCCGCGACGTTATTGAAGCAACTCCGCCGGAACTTGTTGGCGACATTTTAAATCAAGGAATTTTCGTTTGCGGAGGCGGCGCGCAGTTGCGTGGCATAGACCAGCTTATCGGAAAAGAGACGGGAGTTAGCGTTCGTATCGTAGAAAACCCATTGACCTGTGTTGCCCGCGGGTTGGGAATGATCATTGAAGAATTTGAGGCGCACAAGCACCTTCTCGACACTCCGCCAAAGCCGTTCTCGATCAATTTATAGAATCTTAAGGCCCGTTTCAGATGAAAAAAAGCAATCTGGTTTTGATTTTTCTCGCCGCGACCTCCGTGGCTATGGTTTTTTTTGCCCCGCAGTTGGCTTGGCGACTGAAAGCCGCGCTTTCCAGTTCTTCGGTTGAAGGAGAAAACAAGCTTGTTTTTGAGAATGAAACTCTTAAAGCAGAGTTGGCAAAATTGCAGGATATCAAGTCGCAGCTTCCCGAAAAACCATATTCATATATCCGTGGAATCGTTCTCTCGCGCTACCCGATGAGTTTCAAAAATGAATTTCTTGTTGATGTCGGCATGAATGGCGGCGTGCGCGAGGGTGCAGCCGTGACTTTTGGGGGAGCTTTGATAGGTAAGGCGCAAAAAATTTTTAACGATACGTCGCTTATAACAACCGTTTTTGACGGCGGATTTCAGACGCCGGTACGGGTTGGAAATCATGCCGTAAACGCGTTGCTCCACGGCGGCCTTTCTCCAAGCATATATTTGATCCCGCTTAACGGAGAAATAAAAAGCGGAGATATCGTGTATTCTTCTTCGCCGGACTTTCCTTATGGATTGCCGATCGGAAGCGTGAAGGATATTAAAATATCGGAAGATAAACTATTCAGGGAAGCGACGTTGGATTTTGTTTACGACCTTAACGGAGTTGGAAATGTGCTTATAAGCAATGTTAAATAAATCGATCGCCGCGGTTTCGCTCTTGGCTATTGCGTTGGTTTTGCAGACTACTTTAGGAAATATTTTTGATATAAAAATAGATATTTCTCTCGCCGCACTTGTTGCCGCTTCTTTTTTCTTGGGTTTTTTGGAACTTTTGTTTCTTGTAGCGGCCGCCGTCTTTTTTTTAAATTGGCAGCCTGTTTTGTCTTTGGATATAGCTATTTTTGCCTTAATTCCCGTAGCGGCATACTTCGTTCGTAATACGTTTCCCTGGCAGCCGTGGGTTTCTAATCTGATATTGATAATTACGGGAACGATCTTGAGCTATATTATTTTTGGAACAAGTGTTTTTGCCGTCAAACCGGAAATTTTTGTCTGGGACATTCTGGGGTCGATTATTTTTGGACTATTCGCTTTTCGGCTGTTAAATTTTGTGCAAAGTCATGACATTTGAGGAGTTTAAAAAAATCGATTTGCGCATAGGTAGGGTAATTTCCGCCGAACGAGTTTCTGGCTCGGACAAACTTTTGCGGCTCGAGGTTAATTTGGGCGAAAAAGACGAAGTTGGTTCGCTGAAGGCAAGGCAGATAGTTGCCGGCATCGGAAAAGTTTATGAACCCGAAGTTCTTGTGGGCAAAAACATTGTAATTGTCGGAAACTTGGAGCCGCGCAAGCTTATGGGTCTTGAGAGCAACGGAATGCTTTTAGCCGCGCATGACGATGACGATAATCCGGTTTTATTGACCGTGGACGGCGAAGTTTCGCCCGGATCAAGTGTTGGCTAAGTAAATATAGATGTCGGAGCGTATTCTTTGACAACGTAGTTTGACTTATTATAACAGGTGTAGTAAGCTTGTGCTATAATTTTATTATAGTTTGTATGACTTATTTGAACACAAAAAAACGAGGAATTGCGCGCATCATGATTTTCCCTCTATCTAAGGGATTCAGAGCCGTGTGTCTTGATTTTGATTTGATTGAAGACGCAAAAACTTTTGAGGAAGTCGAAAAACAAATTAGAGAATCAGTTGAGGGCTACGTTGAAAATATTTGTAAGAATGATTTATCCGACGAACTGCTTAATAGGCACGCAGAAAAAAAATATTGGAAAATGTTAGAAGAATATCAAAGATTTATAGTTGCGAAAAAAAATAGTGAACGTAATTTTGCTACGAACGTAGAGAGGTCCTCCTTCCTTTCTTTACCGATTAGATCGCTTTGTGGGGTTTAGAAAGAAAATTGAAAAATGTCGAGGCTGAAGAACTGGTCATTTGATAACCTGTGTGACTTTCTGGAGGATTATGGATTTTTACTGAAACACTGTGTTGGCTTCCACTATTACTACAACGGAAAAATAAAAGGAAAAGATGTTATCGTTCAGGCCATCAATAGTACAAAAGAGAAGGGTGGTCAATCAGATAAAACCATGAAATTAGCCGTTAGACACTCCGACATACCAAAGGAATATTTTCAGGAATGGAAAGACAGCAAGAATGTTCACAAGGAAATAATCGGATAATCGTCATCATCGTTGGCGATTTTTGATTACTTCCTAGCCTTGATTTGGTCGTTTGCCTTTTTCAACTTAAGTTGAAAATCCAAATAAACGACCATAAACCACGAAAGCACAATACACATATGGGAGCTGGCTCTCGCTGCTTTTTCATCCATCCCCATTTCCAGAGCAAGCTTCTTTGACACTTTTATTGGCCAAAGCCAAATGATGTAAATCCATCCATAAAACAAGCAAATGCCCAATAAGATGACGACAATACCCCAAATAATTTCCATTTAATAATTCTATCATACTGTTTCTTAATTATTTTGTAACTGAATAGGTGTGCCTGGATATCCACAACTTCCCATTAGGTTTTGTTCCGACATTTGTTATACTTTTTCATAACAGCAAAATAACGTTATCTAGAGTCCGGTTAGGGTTTCTGGCCCAAAGATCCGGCGGCAGCCTGTCAGGCGTAACTTGTGTGAGGCAAGAAGCGAATGGCAAGGTGCTAAATCCAGCCTCAACAATGAGGAAAGATAATTGCTAGTACAAAAACTCTTTCCTTATCGGGAAGGATTTTTTGTTTTCAAAAACATGTCATATATACCAAAAACATACACAGTTGAATCTGTTACCTCCGGTCATCCGGACAAGGTTTGTGATCAAATTTCCGATGCGATACTTGACGCTTGTTTGGCGCAGGATCCGAAAAGTAGAGTTGCTGTGGAATCGTTCGGTTCCCATGGTCTGCTTGTTGTTGGCGGCGAGGTGACAACCGGTGCAGATTTTGATACAGAAGAAATTGCGAGGAGCGTTTATAAAAATATTGGCTACAAAGACAATCTCAAGGTAATTTCTCACGTAACAAAACAGTCGCCGGACATCGCTATGGGAGTTGATACGGGTGGAGCGGGGGACCAGGGAATAATGTATGGATACGCGACAAACGAAACCCCCGAATTTCTTCCGTTCGCAGTTGTTGCCGTTCATAAACTGGCAAAAGGTTTGGAAGACCTGAGAAGAAGCAGGGACGACCTTTCTTGGCTCCGACCGGACGGAAAAACTCAGATTACCGTGCTTGACGGTAAGATAAAAACCGTTCTTGTAAGCACACAGCATGATTCCGCCGCCGAGCACGATTTTATAAAAAATGAACTATCGGAGTTTTTGATCAAGCCCGTTTTGGGAAACGACGACTTTGAAATACTTGTTAATCCAACCGGTAAATTTGTCGTTGGTGGGTTTGCGGCCGACACGGGCCTGACCGGCAGGAAAATAATGGTTGATACATATTGCGGCATCATTCAGCATGGCGGCGGGTGTTTCTCAGGAAAAGATCCGACAAAAGTGGACAGGTCCGCGGCCTATATGGCAAGGTTTGCCGCAAAAAATATTGTCGCGAACGGTTTGGCAAAATCCTGTTTGGTTTCCGTTGCTTATGCTATCGGCAAGGCGGAACCACTTATGCTCGAAGCTGTTGACGAGAACGGAAAAAATTTAAGCAAGCTGGCCGCGGAAAAATTTGATTTCCGTCCCGTCGCGATAATTGAAAGATTAAATTTGCGCCAGCCGATATATTTGAAGACGGCCGCTTACGGCCATTTTGGCAGGCCGGGATTTCCTTGGGAAGAGATTAAAACAATATAGAGATAAAAAAGTAGGCTCCGATTTTCATCGGAGCCTTAGCCCTGTGCCCGCTTCTTGGGAGAAACAAACACCACGAGGATATGCCTGCCGAACCTTAGCGCTTTCAGATGGCTTTGCAAGCGAAGGTCGATGTGATAAATGCCTTGTCTGGCATCTTCGCGCATGGCCCCTCCGTTATCGTCAACCCTGCCCCGGTAATCGATAGTGGGAATCCAGAGCCTGGTTCCAAGTGGCAGTAGCTTGTTAGCCGACGCAACGCCGGGTCCAGACCATTTTTTGCGGAGAATGGGATCTTTTTTGTTTTTTTCCGCAAATTTGCCCACGCACTTGTCCCATGGGTCGTAAGCTGTCACGACCATGATTTCAAATCTTTGCACGGGAAATCGCACTACCGGCGGTTGTGGAACGTTCAGGAACTTCCCTGCTTGCCGTCCTCCGAAAAAAGAGGCGACAGCTAGGAAAAAAGACAGAACTGCGATGTTTCTTGTTTTCACTTTCGCACCCTCCTTTCGGTTTTTCCCGACGCTTTGGTCGGGACTCCGACACCGCTAGGGCGTCGGAGTTGGTTCCTTATTTCAAAGTGCAAAAACCTTTATTGCTAGGTAATGATAGCACAAAAATTAAAATTTGTCAACCCCTTCGATGGGCTCAGGGTTGATACTGAGCAGCTTCGAAGTATCAAGAGAAGTCACGGCGGGGTTGTCAAAAGTATCTATCCCTTAGGAAACCCAAACGCTTTTAGATTCGATCCGTCCAAAAAATAGAGATTTCTTTCTTTCGGTTCGTATTGTACCGCTCCGGAATTAACCACGGTTTTTATATTGATCAAAGATACGTCGTTTAGGTCAAAGAAGTTGGTTTTGTCTGGATAAATAAGGAAAAGGTGGTCGTTGTCGCTGAACCACGTCAGATCTTTTATGTCCGAAATAGTCGGCAGGTTAAAACGATGATAATCCGTTTCGTCGTTCAAGGAAAAGATATCCAGCGAATCTTTTTTCGCCGCTGCCAAGTATTCTCTGTCGCCGGAAAATTTGAATAATCTTACGTTATCGGATAACTTTTCAAACTCGTTTTTCTTCAGGTCGTAAAACTGCAGCAACCCGTTGGCCTCAAGGACGGCAAGGCGGTTGTCGTCGATCCAAAAAAGATCGTTGATCGCGCTCTCGAGCGATGCGGTTCGCGCATATTCTTTTTCCGAAGCCTTATCGTAAATCACAACCGTTGACGTCCCCGTTCTTTCGTTGAACTTGCTCCACGATATAAAAAATTGAGATACGGCAATTTTCTCGTCGAGTTTTTCATTATTGCCTGCCATTGCTATTTTTTTAGCTATAAGATTTTCCGTGTCAAATAAAAAGATAGAATGCGGTCCGTAAAGAATTATATTTCGGTGGTCGTCTCTGTCCGCGGCGAGATTATGCGTTTGTCCGATTCTGATGCCGGAATTTTTTAGAGCGGTGCTCAAATTTATTATTTTTTTCGATTCAAGGTTGTACCAAAAGAAACTGCCCGTCTCCGTGTCGCGGATGATTATCCGGCTGAGGTCCCTCGTCCAGTCAATAAGGCTTCCGCTTGTGACTCTTACGCCGTCTAAAAGCAGATCGTTGCCGTTTTTGATGAACAAACTGTTTTCCGCTACCCAAAAGGTGCGCGTATTTGTCGTGACAGCTATCGATTTACTTGGAACAAGAACGGCGCTTTTAACTTCTGAGACAAGAGAGGGGATAACACCTATGCTGCCGCGCCATTCTTCGTAGCCATCGGCTCTTAGGCCGAGCGTGTAATTTTTAGGAAACAAATCGTTTATTAATGTTCCGCTTTGGAATATGCCGGATTTGTTGTCAACTTTCTTTCCGTCTAGATATATCTCGGCATTTTCCGGAAAACTTCTTACGAATATTGCCCCCACCCTTGTTATTTTTAGGTTGGCAAAATCAAGTCGCCAGCCGGAGACATACAAGATGACACTTATCCCCAAAACAAAAAAGGCCCCAACGAATACATATATAAGCCTTCTGCGCTTGTTTATGGTCATGGATAGTAGGATATAGAATTTTGGCTTTGTAATCCAGTCCGGGAGCCTCGTATGATTTGATATAATTAAAGAGATTCCACCAAGATTCCGGATCAAACAATATATTTAGGGAGGGTGAATGTTCTAGATTGCCGGTTCGTCCGGAATGCCCGAACTAAATCCCGCCCACCTGGTAAAGAGCCGGGAGTCTCGGTGGAAATCTAAAGAAAGCCCGACGGGCTTTTTTTAGTTCAGACGGAATTGATCTTTGCGGCGAGAATAAAATCGTTTTCCGATAGCCCACCGATTGCGTGAGTGGAAAGACTTAGTGTTACACGGTTGTAAAAAATATAAATATCGGGATGATGCCCTTCCGATTCGGCAATTTTGGCTACTCGGTTTACAAACTTCACCGCTTCTTTAAAGTCTTTAAAGCGGAATTCTCTTTCTATGCTTTTTCCGTCTTTTATGCTCCAATCGGGAACATCGTTAAGATATTTTTCCGCCTCATCTACTTTGAGCGGTTGAGTGCCGCCCTCGCAAGGAACACAATGTTTTTTATTTAAGTTCATTTTTTTGTCGGAGTGTTGGTTTGCGGTCGAAGACACTGAGCGAGCGAAGCGAGTCGAAGTGTCGGGCTGCCGGGAATCGAACCCGGTCTACATGCACCCCATGCATGCGTACTACCGGTATACTACAGCCCGAAAATTTTAATCGGAAA